>Ga0210409_10000863_pt1 | contig 43510 bp, 36 predicted proteins | sample IncBWH17MmetaG_FD_161649 | JGI IMG/M metagenome (GOLD analysis project Ga0210409, IMG submission 161649) | Forest soil microbial communities from Barre Woods Harvard Forest LTER site, Petersham, Massachusetts, United States - Inc-BW-H-17-M | ecosystem: Environmental > Terrestrial > Soil >... | reverse complement strand
CGGGCGCACGCAGGCGTAGAGATCGAGGATCTGCCGCAGCGCGACGTTGAGCGAGCGAATCCCGCCGCCAACGGGAGTCGTCAGCGGCCCTTTGATCGAAATTCGGAAATCGCGCACGGCCTCGACTGTTTCATCCGGCAGCCATTGCTTGAATTCGTTGTACGCTTTCTCCCCAGCGAACACTTCAAACCAGGCGATTTTCCGCTTCCCGCCGTAGACGCGTTCGACGGCAGCGTCGAACACGCGCTGGGACGCCTTCCAGATGTCCCGCCCCGTCCCATCTCCTTCGATGAAGGGAATGATGGGCCTGTCGGGAATGACAAACTTGCCCCCAACATACTGGATTGCCTGCCCGTCGGACGGAATGGCCCTGCCGTTATACGATGGCTTCATGTCTATATTCCTCTGTGGATTGTCACTGCAATGACGCGAATGGGAGAGAATAGCACACCCGGCGTTCGGAGGACATAACGAGCGCAATAAAAAGTAAGTGGTAAATTCAAAAAGAAACGACGCCAATCCAAAAGAATCTGGGTTTAGGGCCAAATAAAAACGCCCCCGACGATGTGGTCGGAGGCGTTTTCGTGAGTCCAGGAAAATACATACACCGTGACGACGAGGTCGCGGCAAAATTCTAAATGTCGTAATAGAGGTGGAATTCGTAGGGATGCGGGCGCATACGAACTGGGTCCGCTTCCGTTTTTTTCTTGTAATTGATCCAGAGTTCGACGAATTCCGCGGTGAAAACGTCTCCCTCGAGCATGAACTTGTGGTCTTTGCTGAGTTCGCCGAGCGCTTCTTCGAGTGACCCAGGCATCGACGGAATCTTGGCGGCTTCTTCGGCATCGAGTTCGAAGATGTCCTTGTCGAGCGGCTTGCCGGGATCGATCTTGTGCTTGATGCCGTCGAGCCCCGCCATCAGCATGGCCGCGAAGGCCAGATAGGGATTGCACGAGGGGTCGGGCGGCCGGAACTCGAGGCGCTTGGCTTTCGGGTTTTCCGAATAGACCGGGATGCGAACCGCGGCGGAACGGTTGCGGCGCGAGTAAGCCAGGTTAACCGGAGCTTCGTAGCCGGGCACGAGGCGCTTGTACGAGTTCGTGCCGGGGGCGATGATGGCGGATAGCGCGCGGGCATGCTTGAGCAATCCTCCCGCGTACCATAGCGCCATCTGCGAGAGCCCCGCGTAGCCGTCACCGGCGAACAGCGGCTTCCCGCCCTTCCACAGCGATTGGTGCGTGTGCATGCCCGAGCCGTTGTCCGAAAAAATCGGCTTGGGCATGAACGTCACTGACTTGCCGGCCTTCGCCGCCGTGTTCTTGATGATGTATTTGTACTTCATCATGTTATCGGCGGAATTCAGCAGGGTGTCGAAGCGCAAGTCAATTTCCGCCTGGCCCGCTGTGGCCACTTCATGGTGCTGGCACTCGACGTCCATGCCGATATCCATCATTTTGACGATCATCTCAGAGCGAAGATTCTGGTTGTGGTCGGCGGGCGGGACAGGGAAATAGCCTTCTTTGTATCGCGGGCGATAACCCAGATTCTTGTAATCGCCGTCGTTCTCGCGGCCAGTGTTCCAACGGCCTTCGTCGGAATCGACATAATAAAAGCTGTGCTGCGGGGCGGAGTCGAACCGGACGCTGTCGAAGATGAAAAATTCCGCTTCGGCCCCGAAGAAGGCCTTGTCGGCGATCCCCGTGGACTTCAGATAGGCCTCGGCTCGCTTGGCCACATGTCGCGGATCGCGATGGTAAGGTTTTTGCGATGGCGGGTCGGTAGCGTCACCGATCATCACGAGCGTCGGAATAGTGAGAAAAGGATCTATGAAAGCCGTGTCCGGATCAGGCATGAGGAGCATGTCGGATTCGTGAATCGATGCCCACCCACGTATGGAGCTCGCGTCGAATCCGAACCCTTCCTTGAAGGAACCCTCGGAAAGCTCGCCGATCGGGTAACTGACGTGCTGCCAGACACCGGGAACGTCTATAAAGCGAAGATCCAGAATCTTCGCGCCACGCTTCTTCGCAAATTCCAGTACACCTTTTGCGTCCATTCTCTCTCCTTAAGACGAAGTTGATCGGTTAATGATCCTCCAAGGCATGGAACCCTGAATCGGAATGGCGAATCTACCGGAACGGCGGAGGGGTAGTCAAGCGCTCCTGCAGTCAAAGATTGAATGACCAAAATCTATAATCTTTATGAATTATTTATGCCATCCCTGGGCCCAATTAGAGGCAATTCGATTCCAGGGAACAACATGCGCTAGTCGTAGTATTCCTGGCCCAGGTGCGTGATCAGGTCCTCGCCCATCATCCAGCGCAGGGTATTTTTCAATTTCATGGACTGGATAAAGAGATCGTGCTCCGGGTAGAGTTCCGGCGCGCACATGGGAGACTTGAAATAAAAGCTCAGCCATTCCTGTATGCCGCGCATTCCAGCGCGCTTGGCGAGATCGAGGAAGAGGATCAGATCGAGCACGATCGGGGCAGCCAGAATCGAATCGCGGCACAGGAAATCGACTTTAATCTGCATGGGATAGCCCAGCCAGCCGAAGATGTCGATGTTGTCCCATCCCTCCTTGTTGTCTCCGCGCGGCGGGTAATAATTGATGCGGACCTTGTGGTGAATCTTGCCGTACAGGTCGGGATACAGCTTGGGCTGAAGAATGTATTCGAGCACTCCGAGCTTGGATTCTTCCTTGGTCTTGAAAGATTCGGGATCGTCCAGCACTTCGCCGTCGCGATTGCCGAGAATGTTGGTGGAGAACCAGCCGTTCATTCCCAAAAGGCGCGCTTTGAAGCCGGGGGCGAGAATCGTCTTCATCAACGTTTGGCCGGTCTTGAAATCCTTGCCGCAGATGGGCACGCCGTGCTGCTTGGCGAGCGCAACGATCGCGGGGATATCCACGGTCAAGTTGGGAGCGCCGTTGGCAAACGGCACGCCGCTGGTAATGGCGGCCCACGCGTAGAGCATGGAAGGCGCAATCGCCGGATGATTTTCCTTCATCGCGGCCACAAATGTTTCGGGCGTCTCGTGGACGGCGTGGGGCTTGAGGAAAATTTCAGTGGAGCCGCACCAGATCACGACGGTCCGTGAGACCTTGTTTTTCTTTTGGAATTTCTGAATGTCGTCGCGAATTTGCAGCGCCAGTTCGTACTTGTTGCGCCCTTTCTTCACATGTGTCCCGGAGAGTTTCTTGACGTAGTTCTGGTCAAAGGCGGCTTTCATCGGACGGATCTTGCTCAAAAATTTCTTCACTTCGGCCAGGTGTTCCGGGCCGAGGACTGCGGCGTTCCTGGCGGCCTCGTACGCGCTGTCCGGGAAAATGTCCCACCCACCGAAGACGATATCTTCGAGCGTTGCAAGCGGCACGAATTCCTTGATCGCCGGGGCGCGAGCTTCGGTCCGCTTCCCAAGTCGGATGGTTCCCAGTTGGGTCAGGGACCCGATAGGCAGCGATTTCTTTCGCCGGACCAGATCCACTCCGGCCATGAACGTTGTGGCTACCGCACCCATGCCGACAGTGAGGACTCCGAGTTTTCCCTTCGGCAGGGCAATGCCCGCGGACCTGCGCATTCTCATCTCTCCCGTTGTTTTCAAAGTGTGTGGAACACCGAAGCAGCGTGCGACTTCACTTCACCCCGCACGATAGCCGCGCTCCCTTTAGCGTAAACAACGTATCATGCGCGAACGCGCCAAGTTTTGCAACGCGGAACATGACTGAATCAGGCGGGTCTGCGCGATTTGGCCGATGAACGCGCCGAGGCTGCAGCGGCGCGTTGCTTTCCTTGAGCGGACGCGCCGGGTTTTTCCCTCAGCGTTGCGAGCAGCTTTTCGAGGCTTAACGTGTTGATGACGTCCTTCTTTTCAATCCATCCGCGCCGCGCCATCAGCACTCCGTAGCGCATGGCCTTAAGGCCGCGAGTCGTATGCGCGTCCGTGGAGATCACGATTTTTACTCCGCGCTCTTTGGCCATGCGCAGGTGCGTGTCTTTTAGATCGAGGCGCTCCGGAGAGGCGTTGCACTCCATCACGACGCCGTGTTTGTGCGCCGCGTCCAGAACCCGCTCCATGTCGTAAGCGTACGCGTCCCGGCGAAGCACCAGACGGCCGGTGGGATGCCCGACGATCTGCGTGAAGGGGTTCTCGATGGCCGCCAGAATTCGCTCAGTCATTTCCGCGCGTTCCATCGTCATGTACGAGTGTATGGAAACGAGCACCACGTCGAGCTGCGCAAGTACTTCGTCGTCGAGATCCAGTTTTCCATTCTTCAATACGTCGACTTCGCTGCTGGCGAGGATGCGAATTCCCAGGTGCTTCGCGTTGGCCGCCTGAATTTTCTTAATTTGCTCGAGCGTCCGCTTTTCGTCGAGACCGTTCGCGACGGTCACCGCCTTGCTGTGATCGGTCAGCGAGATGTATTCGTAGCCGAGTTCCTTGGCGGCGAGCGCCATCTCTTCGATCGAGTTTCTGCCGTCGCTCGCGGTCGTGTGCATCTGCAGATCGCCGCGCATGTCCTCAAGTTCGACAAGCTCGGGCAGGCGGTGTTCGGCGGCGGCCTCGATCTCGCCCGTGTTTTCGCGCAGCTCTGGCGGAATGTAATCAAGATCCAGCTTCGCGTAGATTTCTTTCTCGGTCGCACTGGCCACGGGCCGCTCGCCCTTCAGCGTCGCAAGCGCATATTCGTTCAGCGTGTAACCCATTTTGTTCGCGCGGCCGCGCAAGGTGACGTTGTGCTCCTTCGACCCCGTGAAGTAGAGCAGCGCGGCGCCGAAACTCTCCTTCTCAAGAATTCGAACGTCGACTTGCATCCCACTTTTCAAAAGAAAGCTGACCTTATTCTCTCCGTGCGCCAGCTTCTGATCGATTTCAGAGAATTTGAGAATGTGTTGCGCGATCGATTCCACCGCCTTGGGGGTGGACTTTCCCGAAGCGATCGTAACCAGCAGGTCGAGGTCGCCTACCGTTTCCCTGCCGCGCCGCAGCGATCCCGCGGGCGTGACGGCCTCGATGGGCTTTCCGAACGCGCGAATGTAGGAAGCGAGTTTTTCGGCCTCTTCCGCGGCCACATCGATATGGAAACGCCCGGCGGATTTCTTGTACACCTCAATCGCTTTCAAAATATTTTCTTCGCTCTTTTCTCCGAAGCCGGCCAGGTCGCGCAACTTACCTTCGCGCGCCAGTTTTTCCACCTGCTCCACCGATCCCGCTTTGAAAGTTTTCCAGAGAAAAGCGACTTTCTTCGGTCCGAGCGATTGCAAATCCAGAAGATGGAGGATCGTTTCCGGGTATTTCTTGAGCAGTTTGCTGCGCAGGGAATATTGGCCGGTCTTGAGAATTTCCTGAATGTGATCGGCCATGCCGTCGCCGACGCCGGGCAATTCCATCAGCTTGGCGCGCTCCTTCGCAAGTTCTTCGATGGATTCGGGCAGTCCGTTGAGGAGTTCGGCGACGCGCTCGTAACTGCGGTAGCGCCCGATCATTGCGCCGTCGATTTCCAGTAGCTGCGCCGTTTCCCGCAATATGCGGGCGACTTCACGATTTTCCATGTGTGCGTCCCGGACTTACTGGCCGAGGATGTAAGCGAACATCAGCGGCGCGACGATCGAAGCGTCGGATTCGATGACGAATCGCGGAGTGGCCGCTTCCAGCTTTCCCCACGTGATTTTTTCGTTGGGCACCGCGCCGCTGTACGAGCCGTACGACGTGGTGCTGTCGGAAATCTGGCAGAAATAGCCCCACAGGCGGCATTTCTCGCGCAGGTCCTGCGTAATCAGCGGAACGACGCAGATCGGAAAATCTCCCGCGATGCCGCCGCCAATCTGGAAAAAGCCGATCGAATCCGTGGCGGAATTTTGCCGGTACCATTCAATCAGGCAAGCCATCTGCTCGACGCCGGACTTGACCACTTGAAACGTGGAAACATCTCCCCGGACCACGTTGGCCACGAAAATATTGCCCAGCGTGGAATCCTCCCAGCCCGGAGTAAAAATCGGCAGGTTTTTTTCGCACGCCGCGATGACCCAGGAATCCTTGGCGTCAATCTGATAGGACTCCTTGATAAGCCCGCAGCGGATCAGCTGGTACATATATTCGTAGGGAAAGTAGCGCTGCTTGTCTTTGTCCGCCTTTTGCCACAATTTCAGCACCTGCCGCTCGATCCGGCGCATGGCCTCTTCTTCCGGGATGCAAGTGTCGGTGACGCGGTTCATGCCGCGATCGCGCAGCGCCACTTCTTCGGCGTCGCTCAAATTGCGATAGTTCGGCACGCGCTTGTAATGGTCGTGCGCGACAAGATTAAAAATATCTTCTTCCAGGTTTGCGCCCGTCGTGCAGATGCCATGCACCTTGCCTTGCCGGATCATTTCCGCGAGCGAGATACCCAGCTCCGCTTTGCTCATCGCTCCCGCCATCGTCAGGAACATTTTTCCGCCGCGCGCAAGATGCGCGATGTAGGCCTCCGAAGCGTCCACGACCACCGCCGCATTGAAATGCCGGAATTGGTGCTTGACGAAATCTCGTACGCTCATGTCCGCCTTTCTCCCCGAAATATTTTTTCGGAGAACATACTTGCGCAAATCCTATGCTACACGCGCCCATGTTTCAAGCGAAGAACATCAATTTTCAAAAATATTTTTTCGGAAGTGAATTGTCAACAGTTCGCGAAGAAAAGAAAAAAAGGAAGAATGCCGACGGCGGAGCGCGGAAAATTAACTAACAGTTCTCGAATCTCCAGTTTTAAATCTCAAATCTCAGGTTTCAGGCCTCAGATCTCAAATTTCGAGTCTGAAAGTTCAAATCTCAAATAGCAAGACTCAAATCTCAAGACTCAAATTTCAAATCTCAAATCCGAACCCTCCGCGGTCCTGGTCAGAGTTAACGAGCTCGCTTTAGAAACCGCATGTAGTAAAGAATCCCGCAAATCGATTTCGCATCGCGCAAGTTTCCGCTCTCGATCATCTTTTCCGCTTGCTTCAGCGTGAAAATCCGCGGCGTTATTTTTTCGTCTTCTTCCGGCCGGGCGGCGCCCTCCGTAAGTTCATCCGCCGCGAAGATCCACATCCACTCGGTCACGAAACCGGGAGTCGGAGCAACGCGCATTAATTTCCGCAGACGCTTCGCCGTGTATCCGGTCTCTTCGGCAAGTTCCCGGCGCGCCGCGGCGACAGGCGTTTCGTTCGGCTCTTTGCGCCCCGCCACAAGCTCCCACAAAAACTCTCTGACCGAATGCCGGTATTGGCGAATTAGCAGAATGCGCCCATCCTTAAAAATGGGAAGGACCACGACCGAGCCCGGATGTTCGATAATGTCGCGCTCAACTTGCACGCCGCCCGGCTCGATCACCGTGTCGCGCCGCAAGGAAAATACTTTGCCTTCATAAAGAACTTCACTCTTGAGGATTTGTGCGCGTTTGGTTGGCAACTCGGCTCCGGGTGGCATGGTTTGAATTATGTGGCGCCCGTCCGCTGCGGCGGGCGCTTGTGCGCTTCGAATTTTAGCAGGGAACAGCGCTCTCCGCTGGTTGAACCCGGCCGAGCGGTCGCATATACTTCCATCGCGCCATTGGGCGCTCCTCCATGTCAATTAACACCCTCATCGTCGATGACGAGAAACCTGCGCGCGACGAATTGGCATATCTGCTAAAAAGTTTCCCTGACGTGCACCTCGTCGGCCAGGGCAAAAACGGCGTCGAAGCGCTCGCCCTCATCAAGGAACATTCGCCGGACCTCGTGTTTCTCGACGTGCAGATGCCCGGCCTCAACGGCTTCGGCGTGATCAAGAAGTTGATGGACCGCAAAGGAAAGCTTCCTCAAATCGTTTTTGCGACAGCCTACGACAACTACGCAGTGCAAGCCTTCGAAGTGAACGCCATCGATTATGTCCTCAAGCCGATTGAAAAGAACAGGCTGGCTCGCGCCATTCAGCGCGCGAAAAAGGCGCTGGAGGCTGAAGCCTCGCCGAGCGAGCGCCTGGAGACTCTCGTCAATCAAATTGGATCGGCGAAGGCCCCGCCCGTAAAATTGCTGGTGAAGACGCAGCAGCGGCTGTTTCTGGTGGACGCCGAGGACGTCATCTTCGCTTCCATCGAGGACGGCGCCATCACCGTGGTGACGCGAGAAGTCGAAGGAACCTCCAACTACAGAACGATTGAAGAGCTGCAATCCACGCTCGAGTCCGACGTGTTCTGGCGCGCGCACCGCTCCTACCTCGTCAACATCAACCACATCAAGGAAGTCGTCCCGTGGTTCAAGTCGAGCTACATGCTCAAAATGGACGACAAGCGCGCCTCCGAAGTCCCCGTCAGCCGAGCGCAGACCCGGCACCTCCGCGAATTGCTGAAGATGTAGCTTTTGGTGGGACAGACTTCAGTCTGTCTGGTTTTGACTCTTGCCGAGTTACAGAAGTCAAAAGAAGACAGGCTGAAGCCCGTCCTACATGTGCTAGCATCGCACTTGCCCGCGAAACGATGGACTTTTCCCTCAGCGACGATCAACGCCTGATCCGAACCACGATCCGCCAATTCATGGAAGCCGAAGTGCGCCCGGCGATCCGCACGCGCGACCGCGAAGAAAAATTCGCCGGCGACGAACTGCGCAAACTCGGCGAACTCGGCTGCTGCTGTATGTTGATTCCCGAGTCGTGGGGAGGCCTGGGCGCGGACACTATTTCCTACGTCCTGATGCTCGAAGAAGTCGCGCGCGTGGATGCCGCGATGGCCGTGGCCTTGAGCGTCACCAATTCTCTCGCCGTCTTGCCTGTCTTCAAATATGGCAGCGAATCGCAAAAGCAAAAATATTTGTCTACTCTGGCGCACGGAGAAATCCTCGGCGCATTCTGCCTTACCGAGCCGCAAGCAGGGTCCGATGCCGCGGCAATCGCCACATCCGCGGCGCGCCACGCCGGCGCGTATCGGTTGAACGGTACGAAATCCTGGGTCACGAACGGCGGCGAGGCGGGGCTCTACGTCGTATTTGCAAAAACCGACCCGCGGGCGGGAGCCAAGGGCGTGACGGCATTTCTCGTCGAGCCCTCATTTCCCGGTTTTCGAGTGGCGCGCTACGAGGATAAGATGGGTCTGCGCACTTCGCGCTCGGCTGAAATCACCTTCACCGATTGCGAAGTCCCGGAAGGGAATCGCTTGGGAGAAGAAGGCCAGGGCCTGAAGATCGCGCTCGAACTTTTGGACGGCGGCCGCGTCGGAATCGCGGCGCAGGCCGTCGGAATCGCGCAGGGAGCGCTCGAAGCGTCGGTGGCGTACGCCAAAGAGCGCCGCGCATTTGGAAAAACCATCGGCGCCTTCCAGGCTGTACAATGGATGCTCGCCGACATGCAGACGGAAATCGAAGCCGCGAGAGCCCTGGTGCACCATGCCGCGTGGATGCGCGACACGGGCGCGCCGCGCCTCGGTCCCTACGCTTCGCGCGCAAAATTGTATGCCGGAGAAATGGTGAATCGCGCCGCCTACAAAGCCGTGCAAATCCACGGCAGCCTCGGCTATTCGCGCGAATCCGATGTCGAGCGAATGTATCGAGACGCCCGCGTGATCACCATTTACGAAGGCACCAGCGAAATCCAGCGCATGATCATCGCGCGCGATTTGCTGTCTTCGACGCAAGGGGCATGAGTCCTGAATACGAGGTTTGTAGGGCACGTCTTCAGCCGTGCAGTAATTCGGCTGTATGCGGTCGGCTTTAGCCGCTGTCCTTTCGACTGGGAGTAAGGAGAAGCAATTCGAGTGACGGATTCCTCACACAAAAAGCGCGTCCTGAGCGGCATGCGCCCCACCGGCCGCCTCCACATCGGCCACTACTTCGGCGCGCTCGAAAATTGGGTCAAGCTCCAGAACGATCCGCAATATGAATGCTTTTTCTTCGTCGCCGATTGGCACGCGCTGACTTCAGACTACGCCGACACATCTCAAGTCGCCCAGAACACAATTGAAATCGCAACGGACTGGCTCGCCTCAGGCCTCGACCCGGCAAAGTCCACTCTGTTCCTCCAATCGTCCGTTCCAGAACACGCCGAACTTCAATTGCTGCTCTCGATGGTGACGCCGCTCGGCTGGCTCGAACGCGTCCCTACGTACAAAGAAGCGCTCGACAATGTAAAGGACAAGGACCTCCACACGTTCGGTTTCCTCGGTTACCCCGTGCTGCAGACAGCTGACATTGCTATCTATGATGCTGCACTCGTCCCGGTCGGTGAAGACCAGGTCACACACGTTGAACTCACTCGAGAAATAGTTCGTCGATTCGATTTTTTTTATGGTGCAAAGGTAAAGAACAATCTCACACCGCGGCAATGGCAGGAAGCCTCTGAGATATTGATTGGGAATCTTCCTCCGGGTCATTATGAGGGATCGGCTAGCGGCGATTCGGCGGTTCTTTTGTCTCATGCCAGAAGCGAGCTCGGTCTAACGAGTTTTCTCGATGTGATCAGAGCGAATAGTGAGTATTTCACGTCTCCTGATATTTTGGTCGAACCGTCCGCGATGCTTACGAAAACTCCCCGCATCCCTGGTCTCGACGGACGCAAGATGTCTAAGTCATATCACAACGCCATTGCTCTCTCCGAATCGGATGAATCGATCCGGAAGAAGACCAAAGTGATGGTTACCGACCCTGCTAGGAAGCGCCGCACCGACCCCGGCAATCCCGACATTTGCCCCGTATACGACTGGCACAAATTGTTTTCGCCGCCGGAAACGCTGGCATGGTCCGCGGTCGGCTGCCGCAGCGCGGGAATCGGCTGCATCGAATGTAAAATGGCCATGGCCGACAATCTGATCAAGTGGCTCGAGCCGATCCGCGCCCGCCGCGAAGAATACGCCGCGCACCCAGACAAAGTGCTGCACATTCTAGACAACGGTTCGCTGAAGGCCCGCGAAGTCGCGCAGAAAACGATGGCGCGCGTCCGCGAAGCCGTGTTCAATTGGAAAGGGAAGCGCGCAGAAGTGATAGATCAACTTTCATCCGCCAAAAACGTCAAGGCGGGGGACTAAACATGGCGTCACCTTATAAAATTCATCTCGACATCTACGACGGCCCGCTCGATCTCCTGCTCGATCTGATCAAGAAGCAGGAGATTGACATCCACAACATCCCGATCGCCAAGATCACGGGCCAGTATCTCGACTACCTCCACAAGCTCGAGCAGCTCGACATGGACATCTCGGCCGACTTTATTTACATGGCCGCGACGCTCATCTACATCAAATCGAAGATGCTGCTGCCGCCCGATCCGCTGGCCGGCCCGGAAGAGCTGGAAGACCCGCGCGCCGACCTGGTACATCGCCTCGTGGAGCACGAAAAATTCAAGAGCGCCGCGCAGCTCCTCCACCAGCGCCAGCAGATCGAGGAGCACGTCTGGTCCAAGCCGGACCTCACGCTTTATGAAGGTGAAGAATCGGAAGGCGAGCTGATCGTCTCCCTCGTGGATCTCGTGAAAGTTTTTCAGCAAGTGCTCGAGCGCCGCAAGGAAGTGGTGAAGATCGAGTTGCACCACGAACAATTCACCGTGGCCCAGATGATGGATCTGCTGCGCCAGCAACTGATCGCGTCCGAAGACGGCATCGACCTGATCGCTTTTTTCGAGTCCTGCCCGTCGCGCCACGCCATGATTGTTTCCCTGCTCGCGGTCCTTGAACTTGTGCGCCTGCAAGCGATCGTCCTAGTGCAGCAGGAATTGTTCTCAAAGATCTGGCTGCGCAAGCATAAAATGTTCGATGTGGTCTTCGCCGGCGGCGAATCGATTTCCGACACGCTGGCGGAACCGCTTCGGGGAATTGACGAACAATATAAACGACTATGAATCAAACGGAACTGAAAGGCGCGCTCGAGGCGATAATTTACGCAGCTGATGAGCCCGCCACGCTCGACCAAATCGCGAATGCCGTCGGCGAAGACAAAGCCACGGTCCGCGCGACTCTCACGGAAATGATTGCCTCCTATGCCAGCGAGGATCGCGGCATGGAAATCCGCGCCGTCGCCGGCGGCTACAAGTTCTACACCAAACCGCAGCACCACGAAGTCGTGCGCCGGTTCATCAAGAGCCTGCGCCCGCCGCTGCGCCTGACCATGCCCGCGCTCGAAACTCTGGCTGTGATCGCCTACCGCCAACCGGTCACGGGCCCGGAAATTCAGGAAATTCGCGGCGTGAATGTTTCCGGTGTGATCAAGACGCTTCTCGAAAAGCGCCTGATCGTGACCGCGGGCCGCAAGCCCGTCATGGGCCGGCCAATCATGTATCGCTCATCCAAAGAATTCCTGATTCGCTTCGGTCTTTCCGATCTCGAAGAGCTGCCGAGCTTGAAGGAATTTGAGCAACTCGCTCGCGCGGCTCTCGGTGCGGACGAGGGGATTGCCCCGATCGAATCAGAGACGTCCGAACTGGCGAATGGCGCGGATGCCGCTGCGAGCGAAACAGCCGCCACAGAGGCTGTGGCGGGGTCTGGCCAGCCGCCGGCCTCACAAGAAATACCGGAAACCGGTCAAACCAAATTGGAGCGCTCCGAACAAACCAAGGCGGAAAGCGCTTCCTGAAAAAATCCATGCTGGAGCGGCTGCAAAAAATTATCGCCCGCGCCGGAATAGCGTCGCGGCGCCATGCGGAAGACTTGATTCGCAGCGGACAGGTGCGCGTCAACGGAGTTGTCGTCTCCGAGCTGGGCGCCAAGGCCGATCCCGAACGCGACCGCGTCGAGGCCGCCGGCCGCGTCGCTCAGGTTTCCGAGACGCGCATTTATTTGCTGATGAACAAACCGCCGGAAGTGGTTTCCACACTTGCTGACCCTGAAGGCCGGCGCACGTTGCGGAATTTTCTGGTAGGCGTATCCGAGCGCGTCTTTCCCGTCGGGCGTCTGGATTATGCCGCGGGCGGCGCAGTGTTTCTGACCAATGACGGCGCGCTCGCCAGCCGTATGTTGAAAGCGTCCGCATCCCTGCCACAGACGTATTGGATTAAAGTGAAGGGCCGGCTCAGCGATACGCAATTGAAAACCCTGGCTCACACGCTGCGCGGCAAGATTTTTCCTTTGCGCGCTCCGCACGCAGCCGGCAAAAATCCCCCGAATCCCTGGTACGAAGCGCAATTTTCCGGCGTTCGTCGCGACCTGCTGCGGCGGAATCTGTTGGCGATGGGCCATCCCGTCGAAAAGATGAGGCGCATGAAGCTGGCTTCGCTCGACGCTGACACCGTGCCGGAGGGGTCGTACCGGCAGCTTAGCGCCCTGGAGGTGGCTAAACTGGTTCGCGCCGTGGAGCGCGCTTTATCGGAGCCCGAACGATTTCCGCCTGTCACCAAGCCACGGCGCGCGTGGCGACCGCGGCGCGTTATGTCCAAATAGGCGCGCCGCTGAAAGAGTTTCCATGGGAACTGCGGAAGAAAAATCGATCACGGACCTTCTTGCATCGGCAAAAACAATTGCCGTGATAGGCCTGTCCTCCAAGGCCTATCGCGCCAGCTTCGGCGTATCCGAAACGCTACAATCTTCCGGCTATCGCATTTTCCCGGTCAATCCGAACGAACATGAAGTGCTTGGCGAGAAGTGCTACTCGCGCTTGGAAGATATTCCCGAGAAAATCGATATCGTGGATATTTTTCGCCGGCCGGAATTTGTGCCGGAAATCGTGGACGCGGCAATTCGCATCGGCGCACGCGCCATCTGGATGCAGGAGGGAGTGGAGGATGAAGCGTCCGCCGAACGCGCCCGCCGCGCCGGCCTCTTCGTCATCATGGACAACTGCATCGCCAAGGAAATTTACAAACGCCGCAAGTAGGACAGGCTTTTCATCCTGAGGGGAGCGAAGGACAGCCTGTCAGCTTTTCGGCTGCCCAGGCGGTTACTCTAAACTCGACAGGCTGCCCTTCGTGGCCTCAGGATAAAAAGCCTGTCCTACTCAACTCACTTGGTTTTCTTCTGATTCTTGATGCGCCGGATTTCTTCCAGCCTTTGCCGTAGCCGCGCTTCAAATCCCTGGTCCGTCGGGCGGTAATAAATCTTTCCGGCAAGCGATTCCGGCAGGCATTCCATGTCGGCCACTTTTTCTTCGAGGTCGTGCGCGTACTGGTATCCCTTCCCGTAGCCGATATTTTTCATCAGCCCGGTGGGAGCGTTGCGAAGGTGCAGCGGAACAGGCTCGGCGCGCGTGCTTTCCAAATCTTTCGTCACGGCGCCGAAGCCGGTGTAGAGCGCATTCGACTTCGGCGCCAGCGAAAGGTAGACGGCGGCCTGCGCCAACGCCAGATTTCCTTCTGGCGGCCCCACAAAGTCGGCGGCCTGCATGGCGGCGATTGTCACTGCGAGAGCGCCGGGTTCCGCGAGGCCGATGTCTTCACTGGCCATGCGCACGAGTCGCCGCGCGATATACAGCGGGTCTTCGCCCGATTCGAGCATGCGTACCAGCCAGTACAGAGATGCGTCAGGATCGGAGTTGCGCACGGATTTGTGCAGCGCGGAAATGAGGTTGTAATGTTCTTCGCCCGATTTGTCGTACAACAAGAATTTGCGTTGCAGCAGTTCGGCCAGCAATTCTTTGGTGATCGTGCGCTTTCCCGAAGCGTCCGGAGGCGCGGCACGCGCTCCGGCTTCGAGCGTGTTGTACGCGGCGCGGGCATCTCCTCCCGAAAACACGGCAATGTGTTGGATCGCCTCGTCGCTGATCACGATCTCTTCATTTCCGAGGCCGCGTACAGGGTCTGCCAGCGCGCGCCGCAACAGCGCTTCGATCTCCTCCGTAGTGAGCGCCTGCAGAACGTACACGCGCGTCCTGGACAGCAGCGGCGCGATGACTTCAAACGAGGGATTCTCTGTGGTTGCCCCAATCAAGATGATGTTTCCCGCCTCCACATGCGGCAGGAAGGCGTCCTGCTGCGCCTTGTTGAAGCGGTGCACTTCGTCGATGAACACGATGGTTCGGCGCCCGGCGCGCCGCGCGTGTTCAGCCGCGGCCATCACATCCTTGATTTCCTTGATCCCGGTCAGCACGGCGCTGAACGCCGCGAACTCGGAATGAGTCATTCGCGCGATCAACCGCGCGAGCGTTGTTTTCCCGCACCCCGGAGGTCCCCAAAGGATCATCGAGCCGATTTCGTCCCGCTCGATTTGTATCCGCAACGGTTTTCCTGGCCCGAGCAGAGCCTGTTGCCCCGTGAACTCGTCGAGCGTGCGCGGGCGCATCCGTTCCGCGAGAGGCTGGCTGGCGCCGGTATTTTCTTCAGGCTCGAGTTTTGCGAACAAGCTCATGGTTGTTGTTGCCCGGCTGAATTCCTTTGCCGCTGGGCCTCGTACAGCAATACGCTGGCGGCCATTGCCGCATTTAACGATTCAATCCCCACCGGAGCCGTTGCCGCAACTTGCGGAATATACACGCGCGCGTCCGCTGCGCGCACCAGGTCCGCGGGCAGGCCCGAACCTTCGTTGCCGATCAAGATGGCCGCAGGGCCTTGCCAGTCGACGTCCCATGGACGCAATAATGGACGCAATAAAGGTGAGGCGGCCAGCGCAGCTTGAATTTTGGAATCTTCCAAGGCAGCAACCGCAGCGTAAACCTTCACTCGAAATATTCGCAACTGCGCCAGCAGAATCGTCGGCGAAATTCCAACGACAATCGGCAATCGCAGCGCCGATCCCGCCGACGCGCGAAGCGCCTTGGGCCCGAACGGATCGGCCGTCCCAATGCCGCCCGAGGGGCAAGTCGCCGCTCCGGTCGCTCCAAATGCTTCCGCCGCCCGTACAATCGTTCCCACGTTGCCGGGATCCTGCACGCCCACCAGAGCGACCAGCAGCGGAGTTCCAGCCATGAGGGTCTCAATCGTGACCAGCCGCGGACGGACGAGCGCGGCGATGCCCTGCGGCGTCCGCGTATCCGCAACGCCGGCGAATAATTTGTCGGATATTCGGAGCACCGGCACTTCGGCGGCCAGCACAGGCGCGACGCGGGGAAGATGCCGCGCGCCGGATTCGCTCACGAGCAGCGCCTCGACCAGGAGCCTCGATCCCAGCGCAGCTTCCACTAGGCGAACCCCCTCGACGGCCAGCACTCCGTTATCGCCACGCTCACCCGAAAGCGCCGCGCGGAATCGCTTGAGCCAGCTGTTCTCACGGCTCGTAATCACTGCGGCGTTTGCCTTCATAGATTGTCGCGTTTGAGTCCCTGCTGTGCGAGCCATGCACACCAGCCTAGCAAAGCCCCTCCGAGCGGTAAAGCAAGGGCGGGCGCTGAATCAATTTAATTTAAAACTTTAGCGCCTTGAACGCACTACACGACTATGGTAGGTTCACTCGGCTGCGTTTCGCTTGCCGGTCGATTTCCACTTCTTGGTTCAACCAACGAGGGTCGCCACTTTGTCCGCTGAGTTGCTGAAGATTTCACCTGAAAATCCCGACCCTGCTGCCATGCGTTACGCGGCTGAATTCATCCGCCGCGGCGAACTCGTGGCCATCCCCACCGACACTTTTTATGGAATTGCGGCGGATCCGTTTAATTTGGCGGCCGTCGATCAAATCTATCGCGTCAAGGGGCGCCCGGAAACCCGCGCGCTTCCCATTCTTGTCAATGCGACGGCGCAGGCGGTGTTGCTTTCGCGCGACGTTCCCTACACGTTCCACAAGCTCGCCGCCAAATTCTGGCCCGGTCCTTTGACCCTGCTGGTCGAAGCTTCCACAGGCGTTCCGCTGAAGGTGACGGCTCACACAGGCAATGTCGCCCTGCGCTGGCCGAAATCCGCCATTGTGGACGCGCTCATCAATCTCACCCGGGGCCCGGTAACAGGCACCAGCGGAAATATTTCCGGACAGCCTGCGTGCGCAACCGCCGTCGAACTTCTGGAACAGCTCGGAGATCGCTTGCCGCTCATTATCGATGCGGGAGAGACGCCCGGCAATCTCGCCTCCACGATTGTGAAACTCGACGGCGACGACTGGGCCGTCATGCGCGAAGGTGTAATCACCGAGCAAGAAATCCGCGCCGCCCTAGAAGATGACACCGACTCATAATTATTCGTGAAGTTCCCCGGGAACGCCAATCTCTCGATTGGCGCGGGAAAACCGCCAATCGGGAGATTGGCGTTCCCGGATTTGGGCCGATCCGTTCATACCCGGTGCGCCGTTCTCTTTTTCGCCAGCCGTCGGCCTGCTCTACCTCGCTTCCACGTTCCCCAAAAAATCATAATCCCCGGTCGGAGAAAGCCGGACGTCGCTGATTCTTTTCCTGTGCACGCTGACGTTGTCCATGAACCACAGGCTGACATACGGCAAATCCTCGGCAATGATTTTCTGGACCTTCCCAAACAGCGCCCGCCTCTTTTCCCGATCGCTTTCCACCCGCGCCTGATCGAGAAGCGCATCGACCTGCGCATTGTGGTAGTGGCCCCGATTACCCCCCATCGGTGGCATCCTCTTCGAACTGAAAGCAAATTCGTAAAATTCCGGATCGTCGTTGACTCCTATCCATCGCAGCGTGTAGAGCTGAAAATTCCCGCTCGCAATTTCCGAAGCCAATGTTGCCGGCTCCATGGACTGCAGTTCCAGATCCACTCCGACCTTGTGCCACTGCTCCTTCAAAACGGCGCCGAGCAGGCGCGTGGACTCGTCGGTCGAAGTCTTCAGTGTGAGCTTGAGGCGCATTCCACTGTTCTCCGCGCGCCGTGGGTATCCCGCCGAATCCAGCAATTGCTCGGCTTGTTGAGGATCGAAGCCCATATGCGCGATATCTGGTTCATACGCCCAGCTGTTTGGCGGGAGCGGTCCGTCCGCTAGCCTGGCCTGTCCCCGGTACAAATACCGGACGATCTCTTCCCGGTTGGTGGCGTGTGCGAGCGCTAGGCGGACTTCCCGCCGGGCCAGCGCCGGGTCGTTGAAATTGAAAGAAATATACGCGTAGTTCGTCCCCGGCTCTTCAGTCACTTCCAGGCTCGATTGCTGGCGAAGAACCGGAATCATGTCCGGAGCGAGAGAGCTCATTTCCAGATCGGCGCTCCCTTTCCGCAACTCGAGGGCGCGGACAACCGCTTCGGGCACCACTCGGAATCGAACCCGGTCAATCTTGGTTGGAGTTCGGAAGTACGTTGCACTGCGTTCCAGCACGACGCTGTCATCCTGCAGCGCACTCAGGAAACGAAACGGCCCGGTGCCAATCGGCTGTGCCGCCACATTGCTTCCGGCTTCTGCGGGAACCACGCCGAACGCCGGCCGGCAAATTTCCGTCAGAAACCCGCCATCCGGCTCGCTCAGATGAAAAATGACTATGCTAGCGTTGGGGGCCTCGATCGATTTGATGAGCCTGAGCAAACCTCGCTTGGGAGTTGTCACGCTTCCATTCCTGATCGAATCGAAGGTGTACTTCACATCCGCCGAAGTGAGCAGGCGCCCGTCATGAAACTTCACGCCGGTTCGCAAATGAAATATGTACGTGACCGGGTCGGGCATTTCCCAGGTTTCTGCCAGGTCGCCGTGCGGGATCCTACGCGTGTCAAGTTCTACCAGACTATCGAAGATCAGGCTGTCTATCCTCTCGGACGGTCCATCGGTCCCAATCCGCGGATCCAAATTCGTGGGCATCGATTCAATCAGAAAATTAACGACGCCCGGTTCGGTGGCGACCCTGCGGAAGCAGGAAGAAATTGAAAGCGCCAAAAGGAGCAAAAGGGAAGCAAAGGAAGTAGAGGAAGTTAAGGAGGTAAAGGAAGCAAAGGACAAATCCACGCGCATCACTCTGCGTCGATGCGGGATTTCCGTTCCTCCACCTCCTCTACTTCCTAAACTTCCTCTACGTCTTTTCTTAACCTGCATAACACACCTTGCCCAGCACGACGGCCTTCTTCGCTCCGGTCGCCCCCGGCACGTTCGCAGGCCGTTTCTGCAGCGTCTCGTGCGCGAGCACGGCAAAGGCAAAAGCTTCCTTGGCATCTCCCGGCACGCCAAGTTCTGAGGCCTCTCGGATTCGAAAATCGTTCTCGAAGGCAGCACCGAGTGCCCTCATGAGCAACGGATTGTGCGCGCCGCCCCCGGAAACGATTAATTCATCCACCTTCGTCCGTGAAAATACGAAGAGGCTGAATGCGTACAAAATCGAGTGCGCTGTTACGCCGGTTACGGTGAGGATTACGTCCTCAGGCTTGGCTCTACGCGAATCGCGGTGCGCAAGGACTCGCCGGACATACGCTTCGCCGTATTGTTCGCGGCCCGCCGTCTTCGGAGGCGGTTTCACGTAATAATCGTCATGCATCAAGTCATCGCTCAAGCGAGGCAGGAAAGTTCCGCGCCCGGCCATCTCCGCGTTTCGATCGTAAGCTTTTCGACCGTGCGTGTAATGGCGCACGAGCGCATCAATGACCATGTTTCCCGGACCCGTATCGAACGCATACACTTCTTCAATCTTCGCGCCCGCGGGAATCACGGTGACATTGGCGATCCCGCCGATATTCAGCGCAGCGCGGCCGATCCGTGGATGCCGGTAGAGCAGAAAATCAACGAACGGAACGAGCGGCGCGCCCTGTCCGCCTGCGGCCATGTCGGCGGGACGAAAATCACCCACGGTGGTGATGCCCGTGCGCGCCGCAATCACCGAGGGCTCGCCGATTTGAAGTGTCGAAGCAATCCGCCGGCCGTTGAATGGCGCCGGAATCCCCTGGTGAAAGATAGTTTGCCCGTGCGAGCCGATCACAGCAATCTGCGTGGGCGGCACGCGAAATTTCTTGCACGCGGTAAGTGCAGCGCCCGCGAATATTTCTCCCAGCAGAAAATTGAGTTGGCTGATTTCTCTCGTGGTTACGGGACCGCCCTCACCGAGATTCAAGATGGATTTTTGCACTCCCCGTGGAAACGGAAACGCCGCGAAGTTTTCGAGAGACACCTTTCGCCCGGCCACGCGCACCAGGGCCACGTCAATCCCGTCCGCCGACGTTCCTGACATGATTCCAAGCGCCAATGTGCCGCGTCCGCGGGATGGTTTCATAAAATTTGTTTCTTCAATTCGGCCAGAAGATTGAGCGCCTCGACCGGTTTTAAATTGTCGATATCCGCCTTGCGCAGCGCATCCAGCACTCGCCGGTCCAGCGGTGTGAACAAAGCCTGCTGCGCGGGCAGCGGGTCTCCGGTTGCCGAGGCGCCAGGCGTCAGCCGCTCGCTCAATTGGTGCTCGGCCTGTTCGTGCCGTTCGAGAATTTCGCGCGCCCGCGCGATCACCGCGGGAGGCAGCCCCGCCATCCTCGCGACTTCGATCCCATAGCTCTTGTCCGCGCTCCCCGTTTCGACGCGCTTCAGAAAGACGATGCCGGTCGAAGTCTCGCGCGCGGACACGTGCACGTTCTTGATGCCCGGCAGCAAATCCGCAAGTTCCGTCAATTCGTGGTAATGCGTGGCGAAGAGAGTACGCGCCTTCGTCTCGCTCGCCAGATGTTCCACCACCGCCCAGGCAATCGAAAGCCCGTCAAACGTGGCCGTCCCGCGCCCCACTTCATCCAGAAGCACCAGGCTCGCTGGCGTAGCTGTGTTCAGGATGGCCGCGACCTCCGTCATTTCCACGAGAAACGTGGACCGCCCGCGGGCCAAATTGTCTGCCGCGCCGATGCGCGTGAAAATTCGATCGGTAACCGGCAGCCGCGCCCGATCCGCCGGAACGAAGCAGCCCATCTGCGCCATGAGGATAATCAGCGCGGCCTGCCGGAGATACGTCGATTTACCTCCCATGTTCGGGCCCGTGATGAGCAGGATCTGCTGGGTGGTATCGTCGAGAAACAGATCATTCGGAACAAATCGCTCGCCCTTCTGCTCGAGGAGTTGCTCGATCACTGGATGCCGGCCCGCGACGATCATGATTTGCGTGTCGTCGGAAAACTCCGGCCGAGTGTAATTGCGCGAGGCGGCCAGCCGCGCAAAATTTCCAAGCACGTCCAGCTGCGCGATGGCCGCCGCGGTACTCCGAAGGCGCGCGGCCTGTTGCGCGATCCACAACCGCAGCTCTGTAAACAGCCGCCGCTCGATTTCCGCGATGCGTTCGTCGGCGTCCAGGACCTTGCGCTCGTACTCCTTCAGCTCCGGCGTGGTAAAGCGCTCCGCATTCACCAGCGTCTGCTTGCGCTCGAAATCGGCCGGCGCGAGATGCAAATTCGGATTGGAGATTTCGATGTAGTAGCCGAACACTTGATTGAAACGAATCTTGAGCGATCCGATGCCCGTGCGCTTCCGCTCGCGCTCTTCCATCGCGGCAATAATCTGTTTGCTGCGTTGCGAGAGTTCGCGCAATTCGTCCAATTCCTTGTTGTAGCCGCGGCGAATCACGCCCGGATCGGAGGCTAGCGCCGGTGGATCGTCCGCCAGCGCCGATTCAATCCGTTCGCGCACGTCCGCCAACTCGTCCATTTCCGCGTGCAGCGCCGAGAGCCGCGCGGACGGGCAATTCGTCAAATATTTTCGCAGCAGAGGAACGCGCGAAAGTGACTGCCGCAGCCCGAGCAGGTCGCGCGGCGAAGCGACCCCCAGCGTCGCGCGCCCGGCCAGGCGTTCCAGGTCCTGCACGCCCGCAAGGTTATGGCGGATCTCTTCGCGCAGCACAGTATGGTTCTTGAGCTCCTGCACGGCGTCGAGGCGCGCCTGAATTTCTTCGCGATTGACCTGCGGGCGCAGGATCCATTGCCGCAGCAGGCGCGCTCCCATGCCCGTTGTCGTTTCATCCAGGGCGGAAAGCAGCGTCGTGGAAGCTCCACGCGCTCCATCCTCGAAAAAAATCGGCGCCACCAATTCCAGGTTGCGCACCGTAACGACGTCGAGTACCAGCGCGTCCGCCTGCTCGTAATACCGCACCCGGTCCAGATGCCCCAGAGCCGCGCTGGAATGGTTTCCATTTTCGGCGTCCATGGCCGAAGTTTCGCGCAAATAGTGAACCACGGCCCCTGCCGCCGAGACCCCTTGCGGATGTCCCGCCAGGCCGAATCCGTCCAGCGTCGCCACTCCGAATTGTTCCCGCAGCATCCGTTCGGCGTAGTCATACCTAAAGATCCATTCGTCGATCCGTGTCTCCACGCCTTCGCGGAGTTCCGGCCGGGCCGCCTGAGTTTGGCCGCTGGAATCTCCGTCCGCTCCGGCCGCGGCAAATAGACTGGCTTGCCGGGGGATGAGGATTTCACGTGGCTTCAAGCGGTGCAACTCATCGCGCAATTGTTCGTCGGCGTCGCTGCCGGAAAACGCCGTCGCTCGGAATTCGCCGGTGGTGACATCCGCATAGGCGAAGCCGATCGGCGAACCCCCCGCCGGGCGGGAAATCGCCGCCAGATAATTATTCTCCTTGGCCTCGAGCACGTTGGTGCTGGTGGCCGTCCCCGGCGTGATGACGCGCACAACTTCGCGGCGCACCAGTTTTTTCCCCGGCCCGGGCGCCTCCATCTGATCGCACACGGCAATTTTGTAGCCCGCACGCAGCAGACGCGCGATATATCCCTCGGCGGCGTGGTAGGGAACTCCGCACATGGGCACAGGCTCGCCGCGTTCCCGGTTCCGCGAAGTCAGTGTGATCTGCAGCTCACGCGACGCCGCAATGGCGTCTTCGTAAAACAGCTCGTAGAAGTCGCCTAGTCGAAACAGGACCAGCGCCTGGGGATAGCGCCCCTTAATGGAGTGATACTGCCGCATAAGCGGTGTGGCTGGTTCGGTCATGTTTCGTGGGGCGCCGGAATCGGCTGCGGGCTGAGCTTGCATCCCGCGGGATGATGACGTCGCCCGGCAATAGAAAGTTTATACCGCGCCACGTTCGCTCCTGTCGAGCCGGGGATCTGAAATGGAACCCCAATAAATCCCATAACGAGCATCATTGCGTGCCGCCCCGGGCTAGACCGCCGAAGGATGGCAACCTGCTTTCAGCACAATCGGTGAGTACAGCCCAGAAACGCCAATCTCCCGATTGGCGATTTGCACGACGCCATTCGGGAGAATGGCGTTCCCAGCGGGTCTCGTGCGAAACCCGAGCAAGCCCTATACTGCATAGAATATGCCAATGCGCGCATATCGCGAGGAAATCGAAATCAAGCTGCGCGTCTCGGATGTGGGCGCGCTTCGCCGGCGACTAAAACGCCTTCGCGCCCGCGAAATCACGCCGCGCACGTATGAATCCAACATTTTGTACGACTCGCCGCGCCACGATCTGAGGCGCCGCGGCCAACTCATCCGCATCCGAATCGAGCAGCTGGCCGTAAGGTTTGGGAAGAGACGCAGAATTGAAAACGCCACGGCCATCCTGACCTACAAAGGCCCTCTTCATTCATCGCGCATTACTTCAAAAGCGAAGAAACATTTCAAGATCAGGGACGAAGCGGAAGTATCTGTCACAGGAGCAAATGAACTGGCCGCGATCCTTCACGCCCTGGGACTGTATCCGGCTTTTCAATACGAAAAATTTAGGACCACCTACGCTCTTCCCAGTGCCCCCGGGCTGAAAATCGAGCTCGACGAGACTCCCGTCGGCCTTTTCCTTGAATTGGAAGGCCCGGTCGCAGCCATTGACCGCGGCGCCCGTCTCCTCGGATACGACCGCAAGGACTACATGACCGACACGTACGGCTCGTTATATCTCGCCGCCTGCCGCCGGCAGGGCCGAAAACCCGGAGACATGCTCTTTCCGCCAACAAATAAATTGCATTAACACGCACTCTTTCCTTGACAAAGATTTCAAGAGCGTTTACCTAGTGAGTTGGAGTTTTTTAGTGTGGCCATGAGCGAATCCGAAAAGCAAGAACCCTTTCCTAGTAGGAATCGATCGGCGGCACGGTGTTTCGATATGGTCCGGCGCGCCGGTGCCGAAACGCATGTCCGCCATACGTTGAAAGCGAATCGTAACGGCCTCGGGTAGACCCGGATATTCCTCCACCCGCGGCCGGGCCACTCCCTGGCTGCGGGTTTCAATTCTAAATGATCCCGTCGTAGCCAGACATTTTGAGGACAAGCCTCGGAACGATGGCGGTCCACAGCGCCCGGGCTTGGGGAAGGAGGCAAATTGCTGCACGCTACCGATCTTCTTGGCGGAGAAGCCTACGATCGCGACGGCCATTTCGTCGGCCACGTCAACGAATTGTTTATCGAGCCCGCCGATCAGCCTAACCGTGTGGCCCGGGTCCTCCTTGGCCGGGGAAAGTTTCTTCCCCTGATCGCCCGGTACGATCACATCGCTTTTGTGGCTCCCGGCGTGATCCGCCTGAATGTGGAGGAGAAGAACCTCGAACATTTTCAGCCCAATGAAGCGTGGCTGGCCATGCGCAAGGACTTGCTTGACCAGCAAATTATTGATACCAGCGGCCGCAAGGTGGTCCGCGTGAATGATATCGACCTCGCCGAAGTGCGAGTCAACGGCACAGTGGAACTGCGGGTCACGCAGGTGGACGTGGGCCTGACCGGCGCCGCCCGGCGTCTTCTGCACGGCATTGCCTCGCCGAGTTTGGTGCGCGGCTTGGCGACCAAGCTGCCCACTCGGGTCATTCCCTGGGAATTTGTCAACTTGATCGAGCCCGACCCATTGCGCCGTGTAAAGCTCCGCATCACCCATCAGAAACTCGAGCGCATGCATCCTGCCGACCTGGCGGACATCATGGAAGACCTTTCCCCCATCGAGCGCCAGTCGATCATCGCCTCCCTCGATGAGGAGACCGCCGCCGAGGCCCTGGCCGAATTGGACAAACGCTTGACCACGCAGATCGTAGAGACTCTGGCCCCTCAGAAAGCGGCCGACATTCTCGAAGAGATGGAGCCTGATCAAGCCGCCGACGTCATCGCGGACATGAACGCGGAACGTTCGCGCGAAGTCCTCAGCGAGATGCCCGGCGAGGACGCGCGCGAGGTCCGCGAGCTTCTGAAGTTTGAGGAAAATTCGGCCGGCGGAATGATGAATACCGATTTCATTTACGTCGGCGAAGCAGCCACACGGGACGAAGTCGTCGCCTGGATTCAGGAAATGGACGTGGATCTCGAGCGCCTCGATACCGTATTTCTGATCAACGGGGATGCCAAATTCTCCGGCGCAGTCGCCTTGGGCCGCTTGTTGTTGGCGGCCACGGACGAACGCATGGAGAATTTGAAGATGGAACCATTGCTTTCGGTTCCTCCGGACGCGCAAGACAAAGAAGTCTTTGAGATTTTTGACAAATACAATCTGCGAAGCCTGGCCGTCGTCGACGCGCTCGGCCGGCCCATCGGCGCGATCGAAGTAGATGACGTCGTTTCACGCATCCGAAAACGCTGATGATCTGCAATTTCTGTGCAATGACTTTGATTTGGTCTTTCTGGCGCCCTTCCGCCGCTGTGGACTGGCGAAGGTTTTGACACATGGCCGTACTCGGAAAACCGGAAGACGAAAAACAAGCCCCGGTCACTCCGGCGCTGATCACCCGGTGGAAGCTCATCCCCGGCTGGGTGGAGCCTTGGCGCGTTCGCCTGTCGGACTGGGGGAAGCGAACCCGTTTCTGGCGGCGCCGCTTACTGCTGTTTCTTGCAGTGGTCGGTCCGGGCGTCATCACCTCCAATGTCGACAACGATGCCGGCGGAATCTCGGTGTATTCGCAGGCCGGCGCGATGTACGGCTACGCGCTGCTGTGGTCGCTCATCCCCATGACGATCGCTCTCTACGTCACCGAAGAAATGTGCGCCCGCATGGGCGTGGTGACTGGCAAAGGTCTCTCCGACCTCATCCGCGAAGAGTTCGGTTTTCGCCCGACTTTTTTTCTGATCCTCGCCGGCCTCATCGTGGACATGGGCAACGTGTGCGCCGAATTTGCTGGCGTGGCCGCCTCCATGCAACTGTTTGGAATTTCCAAGTACATTTCCGTCCCGCTCGCCGCGCTGGCCGTCTGGATTCTCGTGCTCCGCGGGACCTACCGCCAGGTTGAAAAAATATTTCTGGCGGCGTGCGTTCTGTATCTCTCGTACGTGGCCTCCGCATTTCTGGCCAAGCCGGATTGGCTCCTGGCGGCGCGCGACACGGCGATTCCCACGCTGCATCTTGAAGGCGGTTACCTCCTCATGCTGACCGCGCTGATTGGCACCACCATCGCCCCGTGGCAATTTTTCTACATGCAAGCGAGTTTCGTGGAAAAACGGGTGTCGGCGCGCCAGTATCCGCAGGCCCGCATGGACGTGCTCATCGGCAGTGTAAGCTGCATGGTGATCGTCTTCTTCATCATCGTCTGCACGGGCGCAACGCTGTTTGTTTCCGGGCATCACGTGATCAACGACGCGGGAGAGGCCGCCCAGGCCCTCGTTCCACTGGCCGGAAAATGGGCCGCCATGCTCTTTGCTTTCGGCCTGTTGAACGCTTCCTTGTTTGCCGCGTCCATCCTGCCGCTCTCCACCGCTCACGTGATCTGCGAAGGCATGGGTTTTGAAGCAGGCATCGACCACAAATTCAATGACGCGCCCATATTTTACAGTCTCTACACGGGAATGATCGTCGTGGGCGCTGCGGTCATCCTGATCCCTCGCGCCCCGCTGGAAAAGATTCTCATTCTTTCACAAGTGGGCAACGGAGTCTGGCTTCCCGTCGTCCTCATTTTCATGCTGCTGCTCATCAACCGCCGGGACTTGATGGGCGACTTCGTCAATACGCACACACTGAATCTCGTCGCCTGGGTCACCGCCGTCGCCGTGATCGCTCTTACCCTTGTGCTCGTCTATGTGACCATTCTTCACCCCAGCGGCATGCCGGGAACATCGGGATAAAATTCCACCGCACATGTGAGACTGGACCCGAAATGTTCCGCGGGCCAGGTGGCGCGGGCTTTAGCCTGCGGGTTTTGAATTTCCTGTTGATCAATCCTCCCTGTCCGACGCCTTCGCCAAAATGCGTGTCTCCAATCCATGCGCCATTAGCGTTTCTTTGAACAAGCGCTGGCCACCGTCGTTTCCAATTTACCGCGTTAGTAACGGGCAGTGTGTTGCGCCGTGACATTCCCTATGTTAGCTTTCCATCATGCTCGCAAAACAACCTCTGGCCCCTTCATGGGATTCGCAGGAATAGTCGCGTGAAAGCTCCGGAATCGCTCAAATCCTCGGACCTTGCAGAAGAGCGGCTGCTCCTGGATCTGGATGCCGACCGCTTCCCTCAGCATATTGCCGTCATCATGGATGGAAACGGCCGCTGGGCGCAGCGGCGCCATCTGCCGCGCGTGGCCGGTCACCGCGCGGGAGTTCAGTCGGCCCGCACAGTGATTGAAACCTGTGCCAGGCTCGGAATCCCCGCCCTGACTCTCTACGCTTTTTCCATGGAAAACTGGCGGCGTCCCAAAGCGGAAATTGATTTTCTGATGCGCCTGCTCCGCGAATACCTGCGCAAGGAACTTCCCACCATCCATCGAAACAATATCCGCATGCTGGTTATCGGGCGTCCCGACCAGTTGCCGGAGGAAGTCCGCGCCGATATCGAACGGGCCATGGATCAAACAGCGGGGAACACGGGGATGAAGCTTGCTGTGGCGCTCAACTACGGGGGCCGCGCGGAGCTGGTGGATGCTTTTAATCGCATCCTCGATCGCGTGCGCCACAACGGCCTCGCCAATGCCCGCGTGGATGAGGAAATGATTTCGCAACACCTCTACACCGCCGGATTGCCCGATCCCGATCTGTTGATTCGCACCAGCGGTGAAATGCGCGTGAGCAATTTTCTGTTATGGCAGATTGCCTATGCTGAAATTTACGTAACCGAAACCCTCTGGCCCGATTTCAGCCGCGCGCAGCTCTACGAGGCCTTGCTCGATTTTCAAAAGCGTGAGCGCCGTTACGGCGGCTTGGCGGAAGCCCGCCGGCGCGTCATGGCCTGATCCTGCCAAGCGGACGCGCTCTTCACATGGGCCCGCAAAAAGTTTGAAGCTTTCTCGAGCGCCACCATTTCATAACGCGGCACATCCAAATAGATTCCTCGGGAAATCATCCCCAAATTGCGAGAAAGTGGAACAAGCCGATTTCGTCTCGCAGCACGGCGCCAAGCAGTCATAAGTCCCGGAGGGGCGGCAGACCCTGGCCAGCCGCGAAAGCGGTCGGAAACATGCAAACCGGGACACGCGAGCCCGGCAAGAACGGGACGCGGTGCTTACGAATGCAAAATCTGAGTATGGAAAGGGACCGCATGACTTCTGGAACCGGTCTGCGTGTGTTGACTGCGGCGATCCTCATTCCCATTGTGATCGCCACAATTTGGTGGGGACCTCCGTGGCTGCTCGCAATCGTGGCGGCGTTTGTAGCCATTGTGGCTATGCTGGAATTTTTTTCCATCGTGGCGCGCCTCGGATTTCGCGCCTACCGGCTTTGGTCGTGCGTCGCTGCCGCCGGAATCTTCGGACAGCAATGGTACGCTTCGCGCATCGCCAGCATTAACAGGCTGGGCGACCTTTTGGACCGCTCCCCCAAGATCACCCTGGATTTGGTCCTCTTTGGATTTGTTCTGGGAGTCGCCGTAATCGCTTTAGGGAGCCGGCGCGAACTCGCCGAGGTATTGCCTTCGATTATGGCGACTGCCGCGGGAATTTTTTTCGTCGTGCTTCCTTTCAGCGCCGTCGTGCGCCTCCACGGGGTTGATGTTTGGGGCCGTTGGCTTCTTCTCTTCACCGTAGTCCTGGTTTGGGTGGGCGATACGGCGGCTTATTTTGTAGGCCGCGGAATCGGCCGCTGGAAAATGACGCCGCAAACCAGCCCGAACAAGACCTGGGAGGGGGCAGTCGCTAATTTCCTGAGCGCCTTGTTCGTCGCCGCCGTTTTTGGTTACTGGACGAATTTTCCGCCCGCGCACATGCTGGCCATGGCCGCCGTCGCCAGCGTTGCGGGGCAAATCGGCGATCTGTTTGAATCCGCGTGGAAGCGTAGCGCCGGCGTAAAGGATTCGGGCACGATTTTGCCGGGCCATGGCGGTATGCTCGACCGGATCGACGCCCTCATTCTTGCTGCCCCCGCAGTCTGGTACTATTTCGAATGGGTCATAATAAAGAAGTACTGATGGACCAGATCGGGCTCACTTCGCCGGATAAGAATTCAACCACAGAGCCCATCAGGGAGTAGACCACTCAAGTTGACGCTGATTTCCATTCTCGGTTCGACCGGATCCATCGGGCGGCAAACCCTTGCCGTCGTGGATGCGATGCCGGGGCGCTTTGGAGTTGTTAGCCTTGCTGCTGGAAATAATGTCGAGCAATTGACGCAGCAAATTGTCCGCCATCACCCGGAATTGGTTTCCGTTGCCAACCCGGCAGCTGCCGCCGCTTTGGCGGAACGTCTTCGCGCCGCAGGCGTTGCAAAGTTGCCGGAAATTCAGCACGGTTCCGCCGGGATGATCGCTGTCGCCACTCACCCGGCGGCCGAGACGCTGGTTGCCGCGGCCGTCGGTGTTGTGGGCCTGGAAGCCACCTACGCCGCCGTCAAGGCCGGCAAGCGCGTCGCTCTCTCCAACAAGGAAGTCCTCGTCGCGGCCGGCGAAATTGTGATGGCCGCCGCCCGCCAGGCCCATGTCGAACTGCTTCCCGTGGACAGCGAACACAACGCCATCCATCAGTGTCTTCGCGCAGGCGAACACAGCGCTATCAAGAAGGTCATCCTGACCGCGTCGGGCGGCCCGTTTCGAAAAACTCCCCTTTCAGAAATGGCCGCGGCCACGCCGGAGCAGGCGCTCGCGCATCCCAACTGGCGCATGGGCCGCCGCATCACGATTGACTCGGCGACTCTTGTGAACAAAGGATTTGAGGTCATTGAGGCGCATTGGCTCTTTGACATGCGCCCGGACCAGATTGAAGTGGTCATCCACCCGCAATCCACCATTCACTCCATGGTCGAATTTGTGGACGGGTCCATCTTGGCGCAACTCGGCCCAACGGATATGCGCATGCCCATCCAATATGCGCTAACCTACCCGGAGCGGGCCGCATCCAATGAAGTGGCCCTGGATTGGAGCAAACTGCGCCGCCTGGATTTCGAAAAAGTTTCGACCCGCCGTTTTCCTTGCCTGCGTCTGGCGCGCGAGGCGCTGCGCAAGAAGGGTCCCTATCCATGCGCTTTCAACGCGGCGGACGAAGTGGCGGTCGAAGCTTTTCTGGAACGGCGGATTCCGTTTTCAGGCATCGCCGAAATTATCGAGCGAGTGCTCACGCGGACTCCAAAGATCAGAATCGCGGACATCGGCGATGTGCTCGCAGCCGATTCCCAGGCGCGCCGCATGGCCCGCGAAGAAGTCGACCGCAAGGCCGCGAGGACCGCGGTTGCATAATTTAATTTCGACGCATTAAGTCGGGGAGAAAAGACCGTGTCGGATTTCCTGGTAATGGTTGTTTCCGTTTCCGTTGTCCTCGGCATCATGGTCCTCGTGCACGAGTGGGGACATTTCATTGTTGCCAAATCGTTTGGCGTTCGCGTCCAGATTTTTTCCATAGGATTCGGCACGCGCCTTTGGGGATTCAAGCGCGGCGACACCGATTACCGCATCAGCGCTCTCCCCCTGGGCGGCTACGTGAAAATGGCCGGCGACAATCCCCTCGAGGACCGCAAGGGCGACCCCGATGAGTTTTTGTCCAAGCCGCGATGGCAGCGGGTGTTGATCGCGCTGGCTGGTCCGGCGATGAACATCGTCCTTTCCGTGCTTCTCATCGCTGGAATTTACATGCGCGGCAGCAAGCAGCCTGCCTACCTGGACAAGCCCATGGTCCTGGCGGGCGTTTTGTCCGATTCCACCGCCCAAAAAGCCGGTCTCGCAGCCGGCGACAAGATCATCAAGATTAATTCCAAAAGCAATCCCACCTGGGACGAGGCCCGCCTGGAAATCTTGTCGGTCTTGCCGGGGCATTCGCTTTCGGTGCTGGTGGACCGCAACGGACAGCAAATTTCGTTATCGGTTCCTTCCGGACAGACCATGGAAGATGTTTATGGCTTTCCTTCAGACCGTCTTTTGATCGGTTCAGTTACCGCGGGAATGCCGGCCGAACGCAGCGGCTTAAAAGAGGGCGACGAAATCCTTAAAGTGGACGGAAATGATTTGGTCAGCCTCGTCCAATTCCCCAAGCTAGTGCAGGATTCGCAGGGCCGCCCATTGAATCTGGAAGTTCTGCGCGGCGATCGCACCCTGCAACTCGAGGTTCGCCCGCAACAAGTCGGCTCCAAAAACGGAGTTTCGCGGTGGCAGATTGGTATTGGCATCCGAGGCGGTGATTTGGTGGAACGCCGTCTGCCTTTCGGTGCCGCTATCGCCGATTCGGTCAGCACCAATATCATGATGGCCCGGCAGGTCGCCTACGTCGTCGTGGGTTTGTTCCGCGGTCAAGTGTCGCTCAATCAATTGGAAGGTCCCCTCGGAATCGCCAAGGCTTCGGGCGAAGCGGCCAAGGAGGGGATGGCGGAATTGTTCTCCTTGATGGCCATGATTGGAGTGAATCTGGCGGTCTTGAATCTGCTGCCGATCCCTCCTCTGGACGGCGGCCACATCTTGATGCTCTTCATTGAAGGGACCATCCGGCGGGACTTGAGCGTGCGCGTGAAGGAGCGCTTCGTCACCGTCAGCATGGTGTTCCTGTTGCTAGTCTTCGCCGTGGTTATGTACAATGACGTTCTGCGGCTGATTCCGCATCGCTAAACGCTGCTTTCCAATCAGGCTGTGCGGCTCGCTTCGCCGTTCGCTTTGTAATTCGCACTATCGTCGGCTTTGTGATTCGCAGTATGGTTCGGAGCGCGGTCCGCATTGCGGTCCGCTTTGTGATTCGCTCTGTGGTTCGCTTTGTGGGTCGCGGCTTTAGCCGCGACATTCAGGGTTCGCCAGACAAGGGCTTTAGCCCCTGAAGTCCGAGCAAGTTTAGATGGCTGGTCATTTGAAAGAAGATTTCTGGCGCACACGCGGAACGCTTTACCCGCTGAGAAAGAAATAATTCTTAAGATTGAGCGGTCACGCGCACGCAATCATGCCCACCACGGCACATCGAGTTTCCACCGGCGAGCGCATCAACGCCCACGACCGCCCCGGCCGCCTGCAGGAGGCCCTCACAAAACGCGGCGTGCGCCTGACGCGCCAGCGAAAAGTTCTGCTCCAGGTCATGGACAACGCCGAGCGCCATCTCGACGCCGGAGCCATTCTCGACCGCGCCCAAAAGCTCGATCCCCGCGTCCACCGCGTCACCGTCTACCGCACCATCGACCTTCTCAAACGCAACGGCCTGATCGACGAGCTCGATCTTCTCCACCTGCGCGGCGACCAGCATTTCTACGAAAGCCACGGCCCGCGCGATCACATCCACGTCGCCTGCCTGAAATGCGGAACCGTCCGCGAGTTCGAGTCGCATCTCTACGAAAAGCTGAAAAAGCAGATCGAAACCGATTGCGGCATCGAAATCACCACGGCGCGCACCGAAGTCGGCGGCTACTGCGAAAAATGCAGAAAAAAGTAGCTCATCCCATTTTAAATTTCAGACCTAATTATTCCAGATTGCAAACTTCGGATTTCAACAGGCAACGCGCCCTCGGCAGGTTCCCAAATTTCAAATCTCAATTTCGATATTTCAAGTCAGAATCTCAATGCTAAATCCCACAATTCTGAATTTCAGATGAACCCATCCCATAAATGAGTTTTGTGGGTCGCGCCTTTACCGGCTGCGGAAAAAATGTCTTATTTTGTCATTCTGAGCGAAGCGAAGAATCTCTCTTCGACTTAAGTATAAGATAAGAAACAAGGAGAGATTCTTCGCTTCGCTCCGAATGACAGCGCTGTGAGATTTTCCGCAGCCTGTTTAGCCGCGACATCAAGACGCAAAGGAATATTGAGCTTTAGCCCCTGGCAGCCCATTGAATTTGGATGGCGTTTTGTTATGAAATGGCCACATTTCAAATTACAAGCGAAAAATTACCGCCGCCGGATTTCCCAATCCTCGCAAGTCCGGGTTTGATTTCAAATCTCAAATTTGAAATTTTAAATGTCCTGCCCCGGAACGCCCCCTACTGCCCGGATGCAGCATCGGCATTGCGGAACCGTGCAGCAGCCGCCGTCGGCCGCCTGCACGCAAGCCATCAATTGCCCGAGGATTGCCCCGTCGCAGCCCGTTCCGAAAAAAACTTTCCCGCTGCCTCGATATCGCGCGCGATCTGCGCGCGCAGAGCCTCCGGCCCGGAAAACTTCTGCTCGTCGCGCAGCCGCGTATGAAAGCGAATTTCCATCGCCCCGCCCGCGAGATTTTCGCCGAATCCAAACAGGTGGCTTTCGACCGTGACCCCCGCTCCATTGAACGTAGGCCGCGTCCCCACGTTCGTCACCGACAAATACACTTTCCCGCCCACGGCCGATTCGGTCGCATACACCCCCAGCTTTGGCAGCAGTTCCTGTTCGGGCGCCATATTGAGAGTAGGGAAAAGGACCGCCCGCCCGCGTCCGGCCCCCGCGCGAATTTCGCCCGTCAGCGAAAACGCTCGCCCCAGCAAGGGAATCGCTCCGGCGACGTCGCCGCTCGCCACCGCTCCGCGAATGGCCGTGCTCGAAACAATCTGTCCGCCGACTTCGACGGGCGGAACAATCTCGACGTCAAAGCCGTCGCGCTTCCCAAATTCCTCGAGCAGCCGCACATCCCCCGCGCCGCGATGCCCGAACCGGAAATTGGCGCCGACTAAAATAGCTCCGGCGCGCAAGCCCGCGACTAAAATTCGTTCGATAAACTCCTCGGCCGAAACAAGAGAGAGCGCATGATCGAACCGCAACACCAGAGCGGCCTCCAACCCCATTTGCTCAAACCCCGCGAGCCGCTGCGAAAGCGTCTGAATCATTTGCGGGGCGCGGTCGGGCCGAAGCACGCGCATCGGATGCGGATCGAAAGTAACGACCGCCGCGCGCATGCTTGTGGCGCGAGCGCGCTCCTGTACCGAATGCAGTATTTCCTGGTGCCCGAGGTGCAGCCCGTCAAAATTTCCCACCGTAACGGCCGTTCGCCGCGCGTCCCCCGAATACGCCGCCCAATCTTCGACGGAATTGAAAACGATGAAGGCCATCAGACACGAACCTCAAATTGAAGTCCATCGTACGCCAGCGAAACATTGGGGTATCCCGCTCCAGCCAATCGCGCGATCGTTTCGGCGTGCGGCAATTCGTGCGCGATGTGCGTGAACCAGGCGCGCCGCGGCTTCAGTTCGCGGACCAGCGCCAGCGCTGCTCCACCGTTTGATGCATCGGGTGCGGCTCATCGCGCAGCGCGTCGAGGATCAGATCGTCCAGATTCGCAAGCAGCGCTTTGGAGGATTCGGGAATGACGCTGAAATCCGTCAGATACGCCGCGCCGCCGAAACGAAACCCAAGCACTCCGATGTCCCCGTGCCGCGCCGGGACCGGCACGATCCTCGTCCCGATCAGGTCGAACGGGCCGTCGATGGGGTGCAGCGTGACTTGCGGGATCGTGCTGATCGCGGGCGACTCCTCAAAAACGTATGCGAACGTCCGTTTCAGCGTGACTATGGTTTCCGGCGATGCATAAACCGGAAGGGCCGATTTCTGGCGCAGATTAAATGGCCGAATATCATCGAAGCCGAGAATGTGATCCGCGTGCGCATGAGTGAAGAGCACCGCGTCCAGCCGCTCCAATCCGGCGCGCATGGCTTGAAACCGGAAATCGGGAGTGGTGTCGATCACGGCCGTCTTCCCGTCATGCGCCAGCAGGATTGAAGGCCGCAGCCGTTTGTCGCGCGGATCGGTGGAGGAGCAGACCCGGCAATGGCACGTGAGCGTCGGCACGCCCATGGACGTGCCGGAACCTAGCACCGTAAGTTCGAGTACGGAATGAGGTGTTGCGGGCAGGGCGGATCCTCAATCAAGGCCGGGACTGGGCCTTTTCTTGCTTCGCGGCGGCTTTCGCCATTTCCATAAAAGCCAGTTTCAAGTTGCCCAGCACATCCAGCAACAGAGTGTCTTCCTCCGTCGCCAGGTTCCCGCGGGTTTTTTCACGAAGAACGTCCAGCATGTCAATCATCTCTCTCGCGCCTTCCAGGTCCAGTGCCGGCTGACCCGTGCGAGGGTCCGCGTATCCGCCGAGCAGCATGGCCGCGTTTTGCGCCAGCGAACGAATTAAATTTTCAAACACGGCAGAGCGCTTCGGTGCGTCCGCCGGTGGGACAGTAGCAGAAGGCGCTGCCACCGGATTCGCACTCGGAGCCGCCGCCTTTCCGCCCGTTGCGACTGCGCCTGCCGCTCCAATTGAGCCAGCCGCACCCGCCGCCGGCGCGGTTTCGCGTTCGCGATCCTGCTGCTCGGCAACTTCTTTGCGGAATTCTCCCTCCGGCGTGAACAGCCGGCGGTCTACAACCTTAAAACTTTCGTCGCGTTTGGATTCGGACAACGGAATCTCCCTCAGGCCATCGATCATTCCTCAGCGATAATGACCAAGCAGTTTAGCATCGCAACCTGCGCGCTCACAAGTGCTCGCCCGAGCGCTGGAAGACTGTCTCAAAAAACATTCCCTTGTCTCCCAGCGATTCGCTTGCGCCGGAATGGCGCGAACTCTCAGTCGCGCAGAGTCCCGGAGGGACGACACATCGTAGTCCACCACGGCAGTGGTGGGAAATTTTCCACGAAACGAAAAGCAAGCCCCGCCAGGGGCGACACATCCCCCTCACTGGCATCACATCGCGCGCCCGCCTTCCATGCATCCCTCTTGTGAATCTCCCACCCATGCCGTAAAGTTTCCTCTCATCTCAGGAGCCGGCGATTAATCGTGCCTCCCCCTCGATCGAAACGCAGGAAAAATTCGAGGCGACCGAAACCGCCCAAAAAAAATGCGTCGAAGTCTGCGCGCCGACCATTTGCGGAATCGCGTAAAATCCCCGCAAAATCCTCGGGCAGGCGCATCGGCAAACTTTTTGAAGGCTTGGTCGCTGTCCAGGCACGCCTCCGCGCCCCGGGCGGCTGTCCCTGGGACCGCGAGCAAACTCACTCCTCGCTCAGGACCTATCTCGTCGAGGAGGCATACGAAGTCCTCGATGCCATCGAAACGGGAAACTCCAAGGAACTAGCGGAGGAACTCGGCGACCTCCTGCTGCAGGTCTTGTTTCATGCGGACCTCGCCCGCGAGACCGGCGCGTTTAACATTTCTGACGTCATCACCGGCATCCACGACAAAATGGTCCGAAGGCACCCGCACGTGTTCGGCAACGTAAAAGCGGAAACCCCCGGCGAGGTCCTTAAGAACTGGGCCCAATTGAAAGCCAAGGAAAAACGGGCGGCGCCGCCGAAGGGCAAAGCTTCACAAAATTCAGCCCCATCCGCACTGGACGGCGTCCCCCGAAATCTTCCAGCGTTACTTGAAGCCTACCAGATGACTCGCCGCGCCGCGCAACTCGGCTTTGACTGGGAGCGGGTGGAAGGAATTTTCGAAAAAATCGATGAAGAGTCGAGAGAACTTCGTGCCGCCCTCGGCATTTCCGATCGCCGCGCCACTGAAGAAGAAGTGGGCGATATTCTGTTCTCAGTTGTGAACCTCGCGAGATTTCTCGGACTCGACCCTGAAGTAACACTTAAGTATTCAAACCTGAAGTTTAAGGAGCGATTTCAGGAAATGGAAAGGGAAGCTTCACGTTCCGGAAAGCGCTTATCCGACTTTTCGAAAGAAAAACTGGAACAATTGTGGGAGGCGGCAAAAACTAAAGCGACGGCCAAACTCCCACTGGAATTCAAATCATGAAATCGCCAAAGCGAGGGCGGCCAGCCAACAGGGGGCCCGTGGAGGAGTCTCGCGAAGACCCCCTCATTCGCCCCTGCCGCGGAATTGCCGAATTCGAGGCCTGCATAGCTGTCGAACGGGCCGTCTGGCAGTCCTCCGATGTAGACATAATTCCAATTCCCTTGTTTGTCGTTGCTTCGGAGACGGGAGGGCAGGTCCTCGGCGCCTTCCATGGCACTGATCTCGTGGGATTTACCCTGGCCATCGCCGGCTGGCGCGCCCGCAAGCCCTTTCTTCATTCCCACATGACTGCCGTCCTCGATGGGTACAGGGACCGCGGCATCGGCCGGCGATTGAAGCTATTCCAGAGGGAAGACGCTCTGGCGCGCGGCATCAGCCTCGTGGAATGGACTTTCGATCCTTTGGTTACCAAGAACGCCTACTTCAATTTCATGCGGTTGGGGGCAATTGCGCGGCGTTATCTGCCGAACGCCTACGGAATTACCACCAGTCCCTTGCACGGTTCGCTTCCCACGGATCGCCTCGTCGCGGAGTGGCATCTCCGCTCAGATCGAGTTCTCCGCCTCCTCGCGGGAAAGCAGGTAATTCCGCCAACCGCAAAGAAGGCCGTGCGAATTACAATTCCCGGTGACGTCGAAGCGCTGAGAAGCAGCGATCCCTCGCGAGCCCACGACTTGCAGTCGGCCGTGCGCGCAGAGTTTCTGAAGTGGTTGGGCAAGGGCTATTCCGCGACCGCTGTGAAGAAAACCAAAATCGGCATGGCATATATCCTCGAACCGGGGAGCCCAACTTGAAGGTTCAGAAAATCACCCTCCGCGAAATCAGGATGCCCCTGGTCACCCCTTTTGAGACCAGTTTTGGCCGAACCACCGACCGGCGAATGCTGCTCGTGGAAGCGGAGTCTGAAGGCGTGGCCGGTTGGGGCGAATCCGTCGCCGGGGAGGGCCCCTTCTACGCTCCCGAAACGATCGAGACCGCTTGGCATATCATCCGCGACTTCATCTGGCCGATCTTGAAGGGACACGATTTCAAGACTGCCGCAGAAGTTTGGACCACACTCGAAATCATTCGCGGCCACAACATGGCCAAGGGCGCCGTGGAATCCGCCCTCTGGGACGCCGAGGCGAAACAAAAGGGCATACCCCTTTGGAAACTGCTCGGCGGTGTGCGCCAGGAGATTGCCTGCGGCGTGTCGATTGGAATTAAAGAATCACTCGAGGAACTCCTCGCGACAGTCGAGCGCGAACTGGCCGCGGGCTACCAGCGCATCAAGATCAAGATTAAGCCGGGAAACGACGTCGCTCCCGTCGAGCGCCTGCGCCTGCAGTTTCCGAGGATCCGCTTGATGGTCGATGCCAATTCCGCGTACCGTCTGGAAGACTGGCCGCAACTGAAGCGCCTGGAAGCCTACTACTTGATGATGATTGAGCAGCCCCTCGGATGGGACGACATTTTCAGCCACGTAGAATTGCAGCGCCGGCTGGACACCCCGATCTGCCTCGACGAATGCATCCACACCGAAGAGCATGCGCGCGCAGCCATTGAACTCGGCGCCTGCCGCATCATCAACATGAAGCTCGGCCGCGTAGGGGGATATACCCCGGCACGGCGAATCCACGATCTGTGCCTTTCCAAGCAAGTCCCCGTGTGGTGCGGAGGCATGCTCGAGTCCGGAATCGGCCGCGCCCACAACATCGCGCTTTCCACGCTCGAGAACTTCTCCCTTCCCGGAGATGTGACCGCCAGCCGCCGCTATTGGACCGAAGACGTAATCGACCCCGAAGTAGTGGTCACCCCGCAGGGCACGATCCGTGTTCCGGACGGTCCCGGTATCGGTTACACTCCGGGCATCAATCGCATCGAAGCCCTCACCGCCAAAAAAGAAATTCTACTCTAGTAGGACAGGCTTCAGCCTGTCTGATTTTCTGGTCCGATCCACCAACACGAAGTCAGGCTGAAGCCTGTCCTACCGAATCCGCACTAGCCGTAGGCGGCGCTCCGCATCTTCGTGCGCACACCGACGACGAGCAGCGCTCCCAGAATAAACCCCCCGACATGCGCCCACCACGCGACTCCCCCTTGATCGGTCATCCCCAGCGAGGCGACCCCGCTGAAAAACTGTAGGAAGAACCAGTAGCCAAGCATCAGATAGGCCGGAATTCGCACAGTGAAAAACAAGAGCAGCGCCGGGATTAGAGTCGTCACGCGCGCTCGCGGAAACAGAACGATGAACGCTCCCATGACCCCCGAAATCGCCCCGCTGGCGCCGATCGTAGGAACCTTCGAGCCAAGGTTGAAGACCGTATGGACCAGCGCCGAGCCGACTCCACAGATTAAGTAAAAGATGAGATATTGAAAATGCCCCAAAGCTTCCTCCACGGCCCCGCCGAACACCCAGAGAAACAGCATGTTGCCCAGCAGATGCATCCACCCGCCATGCAGGAACATGCTTGTGAACATCGGAAGGATGGCCTGCCCAAACGTGATGCCGTGCCTGGCGAAAAGCAATTGCTCGTGAGCTGGGGTAAGCCCGAAAGTGTAAACGAGCGCGCGCCCTGACTTGGGAGACAAGGTCAGCTCGTGAAGGAACGCTAGAACATTCACCAAAATCAGCAGCCCATTAAAAATCGCCGCGCGCGTGCGAAGAATGTCCACTCGAAGAGGAATCATCGGGCCGTCCTGGCGGCTTCCAGGCGCTCCACGGTGAAGGCCGAGGGCCGTCGCGGCCCGGTTCTGATCAACTCCTCAATTTCTTCCAGGCTCGCAATGCTGCCGCGCGCGCCAAATCCCATGCAGGCTAGACCGGCGGCGGCGCAACAGAATTCAAACGCGCGCGGAAGTTCATATCCCCGCAAGAGCGCATAGGCGAAAGCCGCGTGAAATACATCCCCGGAGCCGGTCGTATCGACAGGTTGTACATCAAACGCGGGAGAATAGTAAAAACGTGTGCAGTCCCATGCGAGCACACCATCGGCGCCCAGCGTTGCGGCCGTCAAGCGGCATCCGAATCGGGAAGCAATGGCCGGCAGGGAAACGAGCAGATCGCTGTGCCCGCACAAGCGCGCCGTGAATTCCTTGGAGCTAATGGTGTAGTCCACATTCTCAAGTAAAGCTTCCACTCCAGGGTAAAGGTTGTCGAGATCGGCGGTCACTGGAATCTTCGCCGACCGCGCCCATCGGGCCGCTTGCGTGGCCCCGGCGCAATCATGCCCATCCACGTGAAGCAGCCTGGCCTGTACCACCCATTCACGCTGAATCTCCGGCGGCAAAAGTTCAAGTCGCGCATCACGTTTCCAAAGGACGGTCCGCTCCCCGGTCACTCCGTCCACCAGAATGAAAGAAGACTGGCTCTGGCAGTGAGGGACCACGACCCAATGCGCTTCGATCCCGGCCCTGAGCATTTCGTTTTGCTGGAGGATGCCGGCCGAATCGTCCCCGATCTTCCCGACATAGCGAGCCTTCAATCCCCAGCGCGCGCAGGCTGTAACCGCCGTGGCCACCTGGCCTCCTGGAAGAATTTCGGACACGCGAAATTCGACCTTGGAATTGAAGGCAGGGAAATGCGGGAGACGGATAAGCGTGTCGGTAGCGTTCAGCCCCACGCCAACGATATCGACGATGGAAGGAGTCTCTGGCACACAGACACTTTACGGAAATCCAAACTTGGCGCAAGCGAAAATGAGAGGAATGCGCGTCTGATAATTTTCCCGCAGACTGGTCCGTGGTAAACATATTATTGGAGCGGCTGTAAGAGGCCAGTTATACATGCTTTGTCGGCCGCAGTGCGCTGTAGGATAGCCACTCTTGGATGTCCTCCGTCGGCCAACGCGGTTTGCACAAGGCAGCCAGGAGCGCTTGCCCTAAATACAGGCACCCTAGCACGACCGGATTGACCTGGCTTCGCATGCGGTTCTCAATTGATTCAGTGCGCGTGGTGTGGTAAGTAACGAATTTAAAATTTCGTCGCGCGATTCTGCCTGCGTGTGAGTCTCGGCCGGTCGGCGCGCCGACAAAATGGATGCCACTTAAGGAGTCTGAAGCGATTGTTCTCCGCACTTATCCGCTCGGCGAGGGCGACCGGCTGGTCAGTTTTCTCGATCGCCAGTCCGGCCGGGTGCGCGGCGTCGCGCGCGGCGCGCGACTTATTAAAAATCGCTTTGGCTCGACCCTGGAAGTGCTCGCTTATATCCGCATTTGGTATTTCGAGCGGGAAACCAGGGAACTAGTGCGCATCAATCAGTGCGAATTGATTGAGTCGTTCATGGATGTGCAGCGCGATTACTCGTCCGCAGTGGCTCTCGCGTTGGTCAGCGAAATTACGGACTCGGTTTTGGGCGAAAGGGAGGCGGCGGATGCGCAGTTCCGCCTGATTCTGCTCACGGCCCGTGCGGTTCGAGTCCACGGACCTTCTCAAGTAATACTTGCATATTTTTGTTTGTGGACCGCGCGCCTCGGCGGCTGGCTCGGGCCACTCGATCGGTGCTCGCGCTGCGGGAAAGCGCTAAAGGACGAAACTGCCTTTCATTCTCAAGGCTTCGCTGAACTCTATTGCGGGGATTGCAGGGACGAATGGGTGAAACCGATATCTGAAGAATCACTTTCAATTGGAAAGACGGCGCTCGCGGGAACATTGGACCACTTGTTGAAAGAAAATCCGCCGATCAATCCGACGAAAGAAATTTTAAATTACACATTAGATATCCTGGAACATCATATCGAGAAGAAATTGGTCTCCAGAAAAACATTTGAAACAGGAGAGAGTGGGAATTTTGAAATCTAAAGTAAAACTAAAAGGTCTGAAAGGTCCCTCATTTCAGAACCTCATCCTTCAATTGCAAAAATATTGGGGCGATCGAGGGTGTGTGATCCAGCAGCCTTATGACGTGGAAGTCGGGGCAGGGACGATGCATCCCGAAACGTTTCTTCGCGTGCTTGGCCCCGAGCCCTATCGCGTCGCCTACGTTCAGCCCTCACGTCGGCCCGCCGACGGCAGGTATGGCGAAAATCCCAATCGCCTGTTCAAGCATCATCAACTTCAAGTGATACTTAAACCATCGCCACCCGATATTCAGGATCTGTATTTAAATAGCCTGGCGGCCATTGGCCTAGACCTCGCCGCCCACGACGTGCGTTTTGAGGAGGACAACTGGGAATCGCCGACCCTGGGAGCCTGGGGGATGGGCTGGCAAGTTCTCCTGGATGGGCTGGAGATCACTCAGTTCACCTATTTCCAGCAAAGCGGCGGCATCGATCTGGACCCCGTCCCCGCGGAATTGACCTATGGGCTGGATCGCATTTGCGCTTATTTGCAAGGTGTGGACAGCGTTTACGACGTGCGTTGGTCGGACAATTACAGCTACGGACAGGTAAGGCTCATCGAAGAGCAGGAGTTTTCCGCCTACAATTTTGAATATGCCGACCCCGGGATCACTCGGAAGCTCTTTGAGCTGCACGAGAAGGAAGCCGGCCAGTTGCTCGCAGCCTATGAGAAGCGTTCTGCCCGCCAGGACCGGCGCTTTCCGCTGCTGGCCGCTTACGATCATTGCTTGAAGTGCTCCCACCTCTTCAACCTGTTGGACTCTCGCGGCGTAATCTCGACCACCGAGCGTGCCCAGTTGATTGGCCGCATCCGCCAGATTGCTTGCCGGGTGGCCGTCGATTTCCTCGCCCAGCAAGCGGAAACGCGCAGCGCGGCCGCAATGGCGGAGGTTGCTCGATGAAGTTGAACGGGACAGCCGACTTCCTGTTTGAAATCGGATGCGAAGAAATCCCGGCGGGCATGTTACCGGGGGCGATGAAAGAATTGAAAGTAATACTTGAAAAATATCTGACCACCCACAACTTAATGCAAGACTCGATCATCGAGGTCTACGGCGCGCCGCGTAGACTGGTTGCGTCTTGCGCGAAGCTTCGCGTAAAGCAACCGGATGAGACCAGGGAAGTCACGGGGCCACCGAAGTCGGTTTCCTATGACGCTACAGGAAAACCGACGCGGGCCGCCGAAAGCTTCGCCCAAAAGATGAACCTGCCGGTCGGGATGTTGTCCACGATTTCGACTCCCAAGGGGGAATACCTGTCCGCAAAACAAGTGATCCTGGGAAGGCCAGCTAAGGAGATTCTTGAGGACATCCTCCCGAGAAGCGTTGCCGAGATCCCCTGGCCTCGCAGCATGTACTGGACAGGCGCCTCCGGACTCCATTTCATCCGGCCGATTCGCTGGGTGGTTGCGCTGCTCGGAGGGAAGCCGCTTCGTTTCGCTTTAGGAGACGCCGAAGTTGGGAATCATTCGTCCGGCCACCGTTTCCTCGGCAAAGCAAAGATTCCAATCGGCAGCGGAAAAGACTATGTGCAAAAACTGCGCGCCAATTTCGTGCTTGTCCGGCCCGAGGACCGGAAGAATAAGATAGAAGGAGAGTTGCGTCGGCTGGCCAGCGGGAAGGGGCTTCGAATCCACGAGGATGCGCACTTGATGGACCTGGTGACCTACCTCAATGAGTATCCCACGGCGATTCTTGGCGGGTTCGATGCGTCCTATCTGGATCTGCCGGAGGAAATTTTGATCACCGTCATGCGCGACCATCAAAAATATTTCGCCCTGGAGCGCAAAGACGGAACGCTGGCGCCCAACTTTTTGGCGGTGATCAATCTCGATAAAGATAGGGCCGGCCTAATCCGCGCCGGCCATGAGCGGGTGCTGCGAGCACGCTTTGCCGATGCGCGGTTCTTCTGGGAGACCGATCAGAAATGTCGGCTCGCCGACTATCTTCCAAAACTTGCGGCGGTGACCTACCAGGAAAAGCTCGGCAGTTACGGCGAAAAGGTCGAACGCATGCGCGAACTGGCTCGCTGGCTTTCGGAGCAA
>Ga0210409_10000862_pt1 | contig 43518 bp, 38 predicted proteins | sample IncBWH17MmetaG_FD_161649 | JGI IMG/M metagenome (GOLD analysis project Ga0210409, IMG submission 161649) | Forest soil microbial communities from Barre Woods Harvard Forest LTER site, Petersham, Massachusetts, United States - Inc-BW-H-17-M | ecosystem: Environmental > Terrestrial > Soil >... | reverse complement strand
AAGGCTAAGCCGGGGCCCTGATTCTGGAGTTCAACGTTCTCACGGCGCAAAAAACAACGATTGTCTCCCAGTCTAAGCGCCCGGCCATGATTGCGTTCGACGTGCGCGAGTTTTCACACAGCCTCCTCGGCGAAGGAGGATCACGTTTCACCTCACACTTTCGCACAAAACTGCTTTACACACCCCTGATTCCAGGGTTATTCTGATTCGCAGAAACGAAACTTGCGTTCAACAAAGCGAAAGACAGTCTATGCGTAAGACCCTTCCTCTCCTGGCCCTGCTCGTGGCTGCAGTCGCCGTGACCTCCGGCTGCGCGAACGCCGAAAGAAAATTCGGACGCGGCATTTCTAATCTGATCGAGCCGCTTCGCATGGGCGAAATCCGCCGCAGCATGGAACAAACCGCGCTTTTTGACGGCCCGGATGTGGCCTACACCGGCGGTTTCATGGCCGGATTGAACCGCACGCTGGCCCGCACTGGCATCGGCATTTATGAAGTGGTGACTGCGCCAATTCCACCTTACGGCCCGGTGTGCACCGATTACATCACCCCGAACCCGGTGTATCCGGATAGCTACCATCCGTCTCTGGTCGAGGACTCCACCTTCTCCACCGACGGTAATATCGGTTATAGCGGCGGCGACGTAATGCCATTCATTCCCGGCAGCCGCTTCCGCATTTTCGATACGCATTAGATTTTACCGACCGTCGTCAGCTTGACTCAACGGCGTGGAGTGGCCAACATTCGCGCCGTTGTTTGTTTTCTGGTTGTTACCCTTTTTGCGGCTTTTCGCGCCTCTTTGCGGCTATTACCCTTCCGCGATGGCGCTCGAAAAACAATCGCCCTGCAAGGTCAATCTGCTGCTGAACATTCTCGGCAAGCGACCCGACGGTTTTCACGAGCTGGAAACCGTGATGCACCCCGTCCGGGTGTTCGACCACCTGACTTTTGAGCGCAACAGCCAGGGCATCCGCCTGACCTGTAGCGATGCCAACCTGCCGACCGATTCGCGCAACCTGGTTCATCGCGCCGCTGCCGGCTTTTTGGAGGCCGCTAAGCTCCGCGACGGCGTCCGGCTGCACCTCGAGAAAAAAATCCCGCTCGCCGCGGGGCTCGGGGGTGGCAGCGGCAATGCCGCAACGACGCTGCTCGGCGTGAATGAACTGTTTGACCACCCCCTCGGTTCCGCTCAGTTGCACGCGCTCGCCGTTTCGCTTGGTTCCGATGTTCCCTTTTTCCTGCAGGACCAGCCGGCGCTGGCCACCGGGCGAGGAGAAACCATCCAGCCCCTCGCCCCGTTCCCGGTCCTGCGGGGCGCCGCCTTCATCCTCATCCATCCCGGTTTCGGGATCGCCACCGCCTGGGCCTATCAACAACTCCCGCGGTTTCCCGCCGCGCTCAACGGCCAGCCTGGCCGCGCTCAAAAACTGATTGCCCTCCTCCAAAGCGCCAGCCTGAGCGCTGCCGGCGCAGAGTTTTACAATTCCCTGGAAGCCCCGGCGCTCCAGAAATACCCGCTCCTGGTGTTATTCCAGGATTTCCTGCGCGCCAATGGCGCCGCGGCAACGCTCATGTCCGGCAGCGGGTCGACGACGTTCGCCATCACTGAAACTCGGGCCGCGGCGGAAGCTCTGGCCGAAAAATTCCGGGAGAAGTTCGGCCACGCCAACTGGGTCGCCGTCGTCCCCGCGTGACGGGAATCCGAAACCACCCTGCACCTTTGTGACCGCTGTGTTCTCTCGCGGCCAATTCAATGCCGCGGCGCCTGCAGTTGGACCTGCGGTTCGAGCTTTTTCCTGGCCTGCTGACGGCGCGCCTCCCAGTCCGCCCAACTGGCGGTCCAGTCCGGGCCCGCAAAATCGGCCCGCGCTTTCGTCCAGATTTCGTCCAACCCCTTCAACTCGAGGCTCGCGGTTTTGCGGTCTCCCCATTTCAGGCAAGTCTCGATCAGGTTTAGACGGTTCTCGGGGGATTGCGGCGCCAGTTGAAGCGCGCGTTGCAGGTGCTGCCGGGCCTTGCTGCGGCTCCCGATGCTGATGATGGATGGCGCGTCCCGGTATAGCAGCCCCAGCGCGCGCTCCGCGCCGGCGTAGTCGAAAGCGGCATCCAGTGCTATCGCCCGGCTGAACTCCCGCTCCATTTCATCGACAAGTTTCAACGCCCCCATGTCGCGGGTGCGCGCGAGTTGTCCGAGGTTTAGACCAAGGTAATAATGGCCCGGCGCGGAATTCGTATCCCGCGCGACGCCCGCCCGGCAGGCAGCGATCCCCTGTCCGGCAATTTCCGCCCGCTCGGCGTTGTTCGTCGCATAATCCGCCAGGTCAAAACAGGCGCGACCGAAATGCCAGGCCGCCTGCGTGTCCCGCGGATGCTTCTGATGCTCAGCCTGCTCCTGCCTGTACGCCTGCAACGCCGCCGCTGACCCCTCGCCTTCGACGGCCTGCGCCACCCGCCCCAACCCAAACCCCATCCAGCACGCCAGCATAGCCACTTGACAAGCCTTCTGTGCTCCCTTGGCCCGGCCGGCTCCTAACCGGTAAGCGGGGACTTCGCTCGATTTAGCTGCCCTACCCCCGCTTTGTGCTCTTTGTGTCCTTTTGTGGCAAATAATGGTTGCAGAGGCCACCCCGCCACGAGTCAATTCACCCGAGCGGGCCCGTTCCCTGGGCCCCTGGTGGCGCGAATTAGTTGTTGCCAATCCCATAAGCCACTTTATATTCTGCTTCAGTGAGATTAAATTGGAAAGTTTTGCGGCTGGCCGCATTTCCGGCGCTCTTGTTTCTGGCGGCCGGGTGCGGTGGATTTAATGCTAGTCAAAGCATTTCACCCGCCACTTTTCTGTTGCCGGGGCTGATGCAGGCGGACCCTCCGCCGGCGCACTCCGACCACGCCCTTCCCCCGGATGAGTCTGAGTCTGATACCAAACTGGTTCAATCTTGAAACTCATCCTTATCGCACACCCAATCTAAAAACTCTGTTATGCGGTTCCCACTCGCATTGACGGTGAAAATTGCCCGTCACATTATCAAGCACAAACTGCGCAAGACGCCCAGGTTTGCTCTGGTGCTGCAGCTCGAGCCGCTCCATACCTGCAACCTGACTTGCACCGGCTGCGGTCGCATCCGCGAGTATTCCACCAGCCTCAAGGACATGATGGCCCTCGAAGACTGCCTGGGTTCCGCGCAGGAATGCGATGCCCCGATGGTCTCGATTTGCGGTGGCGAACCTCTGATTTATCCAAAAATCAAGGAACTCGTCGCGGGCCTCCTGGACCAGGGCCGCATCGTTTATGTCTGCACCAACGGTATGTTCATGCGGCGCGAGCTGAAGGATTACCTCGCCAGCATCTACTCGCCTACGGTCGAGCCGACCCTCACGCGTTTGCTCGCCGAAAAGCTCATTTCCGAAAAGGACGCCGAGACAATCCGCAAAGGCAAAACGGACGGCCGCCCGGCCATCAAGCCCACCAAATGGATGTATTGGAATGTCCATATCGATGGCCTGGAGTACACGCACGATCTAATCGTCGAACGGGAAGGCGTTTTCCAGGAATGCGTCCAGGCAATCCGGATGGCCAAAATCCTTGGCTACCAGGTGGCGACCAACACCACCGTTTACAAAGAGACCGACGCGCGCGAAATCGAGCAAATGTTCGAGTTCTTCTCCTCCCTCGAAGTCGATGCCCATACGATCTCTCCCGGTTACGAGTACGACGCCGCCAAGAAGGACATGGTCAAACGGCTGGGCAGAAAGCCGGAAGACTTCTTCCTCACGCGCGCCATGACGCGCGAGAAGTTCAAGAACATCCTCGACTGGGGTCGGCGTTTTACGATTATCGGCACCCCCGTCTATCAGGAATTCCTGGCCGGTAAACGCGAACTCACCTGCACCGCCTGGGCCATTCCGACCCGCAACATCAAAGGCTGGAAGGCCCCCTGCTACCTGATGACCGACGGTCACTACGGCCATTACCAGGAAATGCTCGACCAGGTGGACTGGAACAAATACGGCGTGGTGGACGGCGTCGCCCGCGACCCGCGCTGCGAAAATTGCATGGTCCATTGCGGTTACGATCCCAGCGGCGCCCTCAGTTCGGCGCCGGCTGACACCTGGAAAAACATGAAGTACAACTTTGAGTCCCGGCCCAAACCCTACTACGAAGGCCGCAACGTCGATGCGTTCAACGGGTTTTCCGCCGGCAAAGGCCACCTCGCCGAAGCCAAGGCCGCCGTAAAATCCGGCCTGGCGGGCGCAAAATCCGCCTTCCAGAATAACGCGCACAGTGGCAGCAACGGCAACGGGGGCGGTGGCTCTTGCCGCACCGGCGATACCTCGCAGCGCGACGAGTTGTTGACGAAAATCCGCGAACCCGGGCCGACGCGGCGTTAGCGCGAATAACGAGGAGCGGGGCCTCGCGCCTCGCTGCGCGCGGTTCCCAAATCCTTTGGCTGATGTTTAACGATGAACTTGAAGTTCGTATCTGACTATAACCGATAACGCATGAGCAAAACTCTTTTCCTGTCCCCTCCAAGTTTTGACGGCTTTGATGGCGGCGCCGGCTCGCGCTACCAGGCCCGGCGCGAAGTCACCAGCTTCTGGTATCCCACCTGGCTGGCCCAACCGGCCGCCCTCGTGAAAGATTCCAAACTGCTCGACTGCCCCCCGCACGATGTCCAGATCCGGCAGTGCCTCGAAGAAGCCAAGCAATACGACCACGTCATCATTCATACCTCCACACCGTCGCTGAAAAATGATTGCAAGGTTGCCGAAGCGATCAAAGAAAACCGCCCGGAAACGAAAATCGGCTTTATCGGCGCGCACGCCGCCGTGCTGCCTGCCGAAACGTTAAAGGCCTCGCGCGCGATCGACTGGGTTGGCCGTAAAGAGTTCGATTACACCTGCAAAGAAGTCGCCGAAGACCGCCCGCTCGAAGCCATTGCTGGCCTCTCGTACCGCGACCGCGACGGCAAGGTTAAGCACAATCCCGAGCGCGAGATGATCCCGAACATGGACGCGCTGCCCTGGGTGGCGGATGTCTATAAGCGCGACCTCCAGATCGAGAAGTACTTCATCGGTTACCTCCTGCACCCCTACGTCAGTCTCTATACCGGCCGCGGGTGCCCGGCCCAGTGCACCTTCTGCCTTTGGCCCCAAACTATCGGCGGCCACAAATACCGCGTCCGGTCCCCGCAAAATGTCGCCGACGAAATGGCCTACATGAAGCGGCTCTTCCCGCAAGTCAACGAGTTCTTTTTCGACGACGATACTTTCACGGCCAACCTGCCCCGCGCCCGCGAGATCGCCAAGAAACTCGCCCCGCTCGGCTTGACCTGGTCCTGCAACAGCCGCGCCAACCTGGACTACGACACCATCAAGTCCTTCAAGGATTCAGGGCTGCGTCTCTTCCTGGTCGGATACGAAAGCGGGAACGGCCAGATTCTGAAGAATATCAAGAAAGGCGTCGAACTCGACGAGATGCGCCGGTTCACGAAAGCCTGCCACCAGGCGGGCGTCGTCATCCATGGCACGTTTATCCTCGGCTTGCCCGTTGAGACGCGCGAGACCATCGAGCAGACGATCCGCTTTGCGCAGGAACTCGACGTTTTCAGCATCCAGGTCTCCCTGGCTGCCCCTTATCCCGGCACCGAACTCTTCGAAACCGCCCGCCAGAACGGCTGGTTCGTCAAAAAAGACAAGACCGACCTCGTCGAAGGCGACGGTTTCCAGCAGAGCGCGCTCGAATACCCGGGGTTGCCCAAGGATGAAATCTTCGAGGCCGTGGACCGCTTTTACCGTGCTTATTACCTCCGCCCGAAGCCCATCCTGCGCATCATCAAAACCATGCTCGAAGACAAAGACGTCTTCGTTCGCCGTTGCCGCGAAGGGTACGAGTTCTTCAAGAGCCTCAGGCAGCGCAAAGTAGACCTCGAAGCCTCCCGCAGCGCCGTCGCGGCACCGGCCTCCGCGGCCGCATAGGCCGCACCCGCAAGGTAGGGCTGGTTGTCCTCAACCAGCCGCCCCCATAAGGTAGGACCGGTTGTCCTCAACCGGCCGCAAACTCCTGCCGGTGAACGACGTCTTGTAAACCTCCGCACTATTGTCGCGTCGAGTGGTCCTGCATCCAGAACACGTCCGGATTGTTCGGGCTTGCCACATTTAGCGTCAAGGCCGTAGTCAGGGGTGGCATCGTTCGAGAATCCCGCCACTTGTGGATTTCCGAATGCCCATCTGCAAACGCAAACCCGCAAGCGTTGTTGTGGTAGCTGGCGGGGTAATCCACGATCTTGGTGGTGGCCATATTCGGGTAGCCATCCATCTCAGTCACAAAATAGCCATCGTTGATGCTGTCCCTGCGCTCGTCCAGAAACACAAACGTCAGCGCCGGCCCGGGCCGGAGCATGTCGCCCAGCTTGCGGTAAACCAACCAGTTGCCGCCTAACCCCCAATTGCCCTTATAAAGCGGAGGCGAGTCGCCATTCCCGCCCACCCAATTGTTCATCGAAACACTTCGCACCCGCGGAACTTGACGGTTCTGCGGGTTCACTCCGTAGGAAGTATCTGCCGGGCAATGCCAGATCCCAACTGACTTTCCGCAATACGGCCAAATGAGACTCTGCTTGATCGTGTTATCGTAGTCCCAATTGCCCTGCACGGTGGGATTGGCATCATCAAGGTCAAACGGTACTCCGGATGGTATCCACACGGAGGGTTTTGCAGTGGGGACGGTGCCATACGCAAACGGGATCGCATCGCGATTGTCATCCGCGTACATCCGCCAGGCCAGTTGCAGCTGGCGTGTGTTGTTCATGCATCCAATCCCTTGGGAGCGAGTCTTCGCCCGATTCAACGCCGGCAGCAGCATCGCCGCCAGAATCGCAATGATCGCGATGACGACCAGCAACTCGATGAGCGTGAAGGCCCGCCGCCAAACCGATCCTAAGAATGACGCAGTCTTCATAAGTTGGGATGTTTTCATCTAGCTGCGATCCGTGGAGACACCATACCGTCCGCCCATCGCCGCTCGAACGCAAGCAAAATTATCACCCCTCATTGTAGCCGCGCCGGTGCGCGCCCAACGTCAATCGGGGCGGGGACGGCCACGTCCCCGTTCGTCCCTTCTTCTCTCGGCGATGTCCAATAACGCAGCCGTCCCCCTCCACTCGTTCCCTGTTTTCTCGATCTAGCCCCGCTCCGGCGTGGCCCAACCCCCTTTTGCCTTTCGCCCGCCTCAGTAACCTGCTAAAACCGGGCATGGCCGCACAGCTCACCATTGGATTCTTAGGCGCCGGCAAAATGGCCACCGCGCTGGCCAAAGGCTTCATCCGGGCCGGCCTTATATCCGCCAGGCAAGCTCTCGCCAGCGACCCCAGCGACGCCGCCCGCGCGGCTTTCACCCGCGAAACCGGTGCGCGCACCACCGCCTCGAATGCTGAAATCGTCCAGTTCGGCTCGGTCCTGGTTCTAGCCGTCAAGCCCGACCAGGTGGGTGGCGTGCTGACGGAAATTCACGACCATTTCACCCAAAAGCACCTGTTGCTCTCGATCGCCGCCGGCGTGCCGCTGGCCCGGCTTGAGACCGGTCTCGGAGCGAATGCGCGCGTCATCCGCGTGATGCCCAACACCCCCGCCCTCGTCGGCTCCTCTGCCACCGCCTTTGCGTTGGGCAAATCCGCCCGCCCTCAGGACGCTCAACTGGCGCGAAAGCTTTTCTCCGCGGTCGGCCTCGCGTTCCCGCTCAAAGAATCGTTGCTCGATGCCGTCACCGGCCTGAGCGGCAGCGGTCCGGCGTATGTGTACCTCGTCATCGAAGCCCTGAGCGACGGCGGCGTCGCCTCGGGTCTGCCCCGGGACGTGGCCACGAAACTCGCGGCTCAAACCGTGCTCGGCAGCGCGCGGATGGTGCTCGAAACCGGCATGCACCCGGGCGCTCTCAAAGACATGGTCACCAGTCCGGGCGGCACGACCATCGAAGGGCTGCATGAATTGGAAAAGGGCAAGCTCCGCGGCACACTGATCAGCGCCGTCCGCGCCGCAACCGAGAAGTCTAGAAAGTTGGGCGCAGGATGACTTTCCCCCCTCCCACCGACCGGCAGGCCCGCCTCATGTGGCTGGCGTTAAGCGGCCTCGCTCTCGCCTCGCTCGTCGCCCTCGCCGTCGGCTTCATCTGGGGTTTGGGCCATGTCTTGCGGCTTTTATCGCCCGTTCTCTGGCCGCTGGCCGTCGCCGGTGTGCTCGCCTACTTGCTCGACCCGTTGGTCGATTTTTTTGAACGCAAAAGCGCCTCCCGGCCTCGCGCCATCCTGGTCGTCTTCGGCCTCGCGCTGGTGATTATCCTCGGGCTCTTCGCCGGCGTCGTGCCCCAACTTGTGACGGAGACGCGCCAACTGGTGGACCGCATTCCGGCCTACGCGACCCGGCTGGGCCAGCGCGCTGAGAATTGGATTAACCATCCCCCGCCTCTGCTCCGGAAATGGCTCGAACGCAGCGCCGGAACAGCCCCACCCACAACCGCGGCTACCGATACGAATGCCGGAACGGTGCTTATCCCCCCGAACACCGCCGTCAACCCGGGCGTCGCCTCGACCAACGCCCCCTCGTTCCTGGCCACCGCGCTCGGCGAGCAGGACCTCCAAACCGCCGCCGGACTCGTCGCTGACACCCTGCGCAAGGCAGGCAGCTGGCTCTTTGGCCGGGTCGCCTCCTGGTTCGGCGTTCTGGCCGGGCTGGCTCTCATCCCTGTCTATACTTTCTATTTCCTGCTCGAGAAACGCGGCATCTCCTCCCGCTGGACCGATTACTTGCCGGTCTCCGACTCCGGCTTTAAGCGCGAGCTGGTGTTCGTGCTGAACTCGATGAATAACTATCTCATCGCGTATTTCCGCGGTCAGGTGCTCGTCGCTACCTGCGACGGCGTGCTCTACGGCCTGGGCTTCCTCATCATCGGCCTGCCCTACGCGTTGCTCATTGGAGCTATGGCCATCCTGCTGACGATGGTCCCCTTCCTGGGCGCCATCATCACCTGCTTGGCAGCCCTGATCATCGCCCTGGTGCAATTCGGCGATTGGCTCCATCCGTTGCTGGTCCTGGTTGTGTTCGGCTGTGTCCAATTGCTTGAGGCGGTGGTCATTTCTCCGAAGATCATGGGCGGGCGCGTCGGCCTGCACCCGCTCGCCATCATCATCGCCGTCATGGCGGGCACCACTCTCCTGGGCGGCTTGCTGGGCGGCATCCTGGCCATTCCGTTGACCGCCGCCCTGCGCGTCATCATGTTTCGCTACGTCTGGAAACGTCCCGCCACCGCCTAAAAATAACCCTTCACGTTTCACGTTCTTTATCCTTTATTCCTTATCCTTCATCCGTATCTAATCAGTCGAAGTTCTTGAGGCAAGGCCGCAAAGGGAATGAGGAATCCGAGGCTAGAGAGCAGGTCCGCTGACGCCACCGGAAGGTAGCTTCTTGTGGGAGCTTAAACCCGGTTCCCGCCGTTGCGCCTCTGCACCTTGGCAGTGCAATTCGTCAGAGTCGCGCATTTTGAGCAAGATTCTTCTAACCCGTTGCCTCTGCGTTTTCTCTGCGCTCATCGCGGCTCTGCGGTTTACTTGTTCAGCGGATTTGGTTGCGGCTTCGCTGCGCTACGTCTTTGCGTTAACGTCCCATTGCATAGATACGGCTTTATCCATTCCCGCCCGCTCCTCCCCTTCCTCCATAGACAAACTCCCCCCCCGCCTCCATCTTATTACCAGTGACAAAACTAGAACTCATTGGGCCGCACCCGCTGGCGCGCGACGACCAGGGGCGGCAGTTGACTCGGATCGGAACCCTGTTTCCCGATTACGCCACACTCTATACTTTGGCGCCCGGAGTCCATGCCTGGCAACGGCTTAACTTCATCGAGCACCTCAACCGGCAACGCACGGCCAAAGGAGCCCCTCCGCTCACCCCAGGGGAAGAACAAACCGTCGAGACCAACTCCGTGGACCTCGTTTTCGAGTCCGACCACATCCTCATCCGGCCCGATCCTGAGCGGATGGAACTCGCCCTCGCCGCCGATGACCTGCTCCAAACACTCGTCTCCAAACGCAAAATCAAATTCCTTTCCGTGTCCGACTCGAGGGTGCGCGATGCCATTAAACGCCAGGGCGAATGCTGGCGTCTCAGCGCCATGCCAAAAAACCGTGAAGCTAAAGAGCGCCTCGTGTTCGGCTCGAAAGTCGGCATTCATGGCTTGCCCATCTACTTCTACAACCGCCTGACCGGCACGCGCTGGCTCACCTTCCAGGAGTTCGAGCGCCTCGGCAAACTCGACCCAGCCGCTCTGGCTCTCCACCTTCAGGAAATCGCCGACCATTCCCTCCGCCGCAACCGCCTCGACCGTCCGGAGATCGATTTCTTCGCCGCCGACCTGCGCCAATTCAGCGCCCGCCATTTCGCAGGCGTCGTTTACGCCAATCTCCCGCCCGACCAGCTCCGCGCCAAATTCGAGGAGCTCAGAGACCATTTCCGTTCCGCCGTCCATGAGGCCTTCCGCAAGGATGACTGCCACAACAAGCCCTGGTGCGAGCGCATCCTCTCCACCTTGTTCCTCGAAGGCAACGAGTCTCAAACCGAACAAGTCCTCGGTGGCCTCAGCCCGGAATTCTTCCTTCAGGTCGAATGGCTCGCCGGTGGCCGCTTCGAAGAAGGCGAGTTCCTCCTCGACCCGGTCTTCGAGGAAGCCGCCGCCGCGCCGCAAGACGCCGAGCTGCAGCGCCTCTGTGACCCGCGCGCTAAAGACATCATCTTCAATATCATCCGCGATTACGGCGACCTCGAATACATCAACCTGGGCAGCGTCCCCGAATCGCTCTCGCTCGACCGCCCCCAGAAGGAAGGCCGCCGCGGCGTGTTCCTGCTCGAGTTCCGTCCGCTAAGCGAGCCCGCCCCCTTGAAACGCTTCCTCCGCCTGCAAAAATGGGGCGTCTGGGAACATCTGGACGAGGGCAAAGACCTCCTCGAAGCCATTCAGCGCAGCGACGAATACGCCGACTACTGGCTCGACCGGCGCCTGGGCTGCCGCCAGCTGGGCATGAACCTGTGCCGCCGTGTCTTCATGCGCCGCCTCAACGAGATTTACCAGGGCAATAACAACCGCTACCGCGGCTCCTCCATTCGCAGCACCTACTTCGAACGCGAATATGTTCCGGGCATCGCCACCGATAAACTCCCGCTCGACCGCTACGCCCGCTCGGGCTACGCCCTCAAGCTGGCCGCGTTGCTCGGGCGCGCCGCCGCTGCCAGCCTCATCGTCGGCCGCTCTTTCGACGGTTCCCGGGCCGCTTTCGATGATGGCGACGAAGTCGTCCGTGAAGGCGACGACGGGCTCCCCTCGGAGATCCTTCTCGGCGACCATAGCGGCGCGTTCACCGAGTATACCCTGCCCTTGGAAACCTTCGCTGCCCACTACGCCCGCCCGGTAAACATGCGCGAAACCCTCGTCCCCAACCCGCGCGAATTTGCCGAAGCTTACCTTAAGGCCTTCCGCGATCAGTTCCTTCACATCCAGGGCGACTACCGCAAGCGCAAGCGCGGTTTCGACCATCTTTTCAAAGGCGGCAAATACGACCCCGCCGGCAGCTTTGCCTACCGTTGGGAATGCGTCCTGCGCCGCCTCGACCAGACCAATCCCGACACCTTGGTCGAAGCGATCCGCCGCCAGATCCGCGCCCTCGCTGGCGGCACCCCCCAGCTCCGCGCCCCTTCCCCCGAACCTGTCCCCGCGTAGCGCACCGACCTTCCACCTTCGCCCGCGCGCTTCAGCTCTTCCTTTATCCTTTACATCCGGAACAGCCAATGACCGCGGACTACTTCTGCGGCTGGAAGACGCGTATTTCGGCTTTCTGGGAGCCATGGTCGGGGACAGCGAGGTAGAGACGATCCAGGCCGGGGGCGAAGTAGCAGGTGCGGGCGCCGGGTGCAGTTGGCATTTGTGAGACGCGGGTGTAGGTGTCCGGAGTGGTTTGCTCGACGGTATCGATGAAGCCTTCGCCGCAGGAGAGATAGAGGCGTTTGCGGGCGGCGTCATAAAAGAGGTCGTCAGTGTCGCCGGAGATGGAGAGGTCGGCGACGCGTTTCCCGGTCGCAGTGTCGAGCACGACCAGGCGGGCGGGTTTGCGGCAGCCGATAAAGAGGCGGTGGCTTGCCTCGTCGAGGGCCATGGGGAAGTTGGCTTGGAAGGTTTCCATCGGCCAGGTGTCGATGACGGTGCGCTTCTCGCGCTCGATGACGGCGATTTGTTTCGCGTCGGGGACGTTGACAAAGATGCGGCGGCCTTCCGTTTCCAACTGAAACGATTCCGGATGCGCGGCCAGTTTGACGCTGGCAACGGGTTTCCTGGCAGCGGGGTCGATGATGGCGAGGGCGCCTTCACCCCAGCCAAGCCACGCCAGGTTGGACTTGGGGTCAAAGCGGAGGTTATCAGCATCGGCCAGCGCGGCGAGGTTTTGGAGAACATTGAGGTCAGCGCCGCTGAGGATTTTCAAGGTGCCGTCATCGCCGTTAGCCACAAAGACCTGGTTCGGCCCCGGGAGATAGAGGACGCCGGTGGGTTTGGACATTCCGGAGAGGCTGCGGATGCGTCTCCCGGCGGCGAGGCCAATCACCTCGAGGGTGTTGTTGCCGAGCGCCGCGACGAAGAGGCGCTTGCCGGCGGTGTCGATCGCGAAGTGGTCGAAGCGCCCTTTGACACCCGGAAGCGGGATGGTTTGGGTAAGTTTCAGCGGCGCCCGCTCCGCGGCATGGACCGCGAAAGCCAGGGTGCCGAGTAGCAACAAGGCGGCGCATTTCATAGCGGCTGCTTGCTTCCGTAGGTGAAGTCGTCGAACAGGGTGACGCTGTCGCCTTTGGTCCAGACGCCGACTTTGCCGGCGTCGGGGAAGGTGTCGTCCGTGGCTTCAATGACTTTCTTGCCGTCGAAGATGACAGCGAACTTGTTGCCCTCGAACTCGACGCGCAGGGTGTGCCAGACGCCTGAGGCGACTTTGGTGTCGATGTTCTTGAAGGAGACGCGTCTGCCTTTGATGGTGTGGTAGATGGTGACGTTATCTTCGTTGGCGTTAGCGCGGGCGATGTAATAATTGTCGGCGTCTTTGCACCGCCAGATGAGGCCGCCGGCCTGGTCTTCCTTGCCGGAGACGGGTTTGAACTTCACTTCCACGAAGCCGTCTTTGACGCTGGTGTCGTTCTTGAAGCAGACCGGGTAGGTGGCCTCGCCGGATTGTTTCAAGACATTGGGTTTGCTGGGGGCGGAGTTGTCGGCAACCACTTCCCATTTGGGGTCGCCTTTGCCGGTCTTGGTGGCGGTCCAGCCGGGCGGCGGCGCACCGGTTTTCAGGTCGTCGAAGTTGACGGTATCGGCGAGAGCGATACTTGTCGTCAGCGTGGTCATGAGTGCAAAGGTATCTAATTTTTTCATGTCAGTTCTTTTTGTGTGTTTTCCGGGCTGTTTTTCACGGTTTCAGTGCCGCAGCGTTCATCCAGGGCGTAGCGTCTGGACGAGCTCCTTCAAACGTTCCCGCGCCAGGTTGAGGGCTTCACGGCCTTTTGCGGTCAGGGCATACTCGTGGGGGTGGCGACGGCCGCCGCCGGGAACACCTTTGCTTTTTAGCAACCCATCGCGGTCCATGCGCAGCAGAAAGCGATTCAAGGTAGCGGGAGCGATGGGGCAGCCGTGACTGCGCAACCTTTCAAGAATCCGGAAACTCGGGAATGGTTTCGCGCCGGCATAATGAAGGATGCGCACTATAGAGACGCCCGACGAAAGCGTGATGGTTTTCTTCTTACTGTCGGCGGCGCGCTTCCGTGCGACCTGTTTCATGGACGGTGTTGGGCGTCGAGGGCCTTTTTGAGGCTGCGGGCCAGCGAGGCTGCCGGGCCTCTGCCCCAGTAATGCAGAAAGATGTAACGCGGGGTCTCGCCGGTCATGTGGTTGTGGATGGCTACGATGTTGACACCCCCGGCGCGCAGGGTCTTGAGGACCGTCTGCAGCTCATCCTCGGTCATGGCAAAATCACCGTCCACCAGCGCGTTGTCATCGGCTCCGGCAAAGGCAGCCCAGGTGTTGACCCCCATCTCCTTGCCGGCTTCGCAGCCGCAGGGCATTTTTGCGGTGCGGCCAAAAACGGCTTTGAACATCCCACTGTTAGTCTGACCCGTAACGCCGAGAATAGTCTCAAGGGGTTTCGGTGAGATTGAACTTTCAGTGGGCAGGGCACCAACGGCGAAGCTGGTCGCGGGCTGCGGGCTCCCAGCGCGGATTTCTTTGACCTTGTCAAAGGCATGCCTGACACCGGTGGCCAGTTGTTCAACGCTGCCCTCGCCCCCGATGTGCATGAAATAGACTTTCGGCTCGTCAAAGAGGAAGTGATTGTGGAGGGCCGTCACCTCGAGGCCGTTGTCCAGCGCCGCGCTCATGACCGGGTTGACCTCGTCCTGCATGAGCACGAGGTCGCCCATCACCATAGCATTGTTTTTCATGCCGGGCTGGAAGGCCGCCCAGGAAGTGAGGCCCATGAAAGGGGGCATCTGCCAATTATCCACAGTGATTTTAAGGTCGGCCCGAGGCAGGCTGACCTTGTAAACACCTTCCTTTTTATTGAGTGCCCCTTTTAGGCCGGTGAGCTGGTCGACTTTGGCGGTGTCCAGGGAGGGTGCAGCGGAAGCGGCGGCGGCCACAGCCGCGGCGAGGAACGCGGAAGCAATTCTTGGCATTTGGCTTTTCATGGTTGAACCCCTTCGTGGGGTTGCAATACCTATTACATTTGCGTAACACTATTTCAAATGAAAAGCATGATGTGGCTCTTGCTGCTTTACGCGCTGCCGACCAGGCGGACGAGCGCCCGGGTGAGCCTGTGGCGAAAGCTAAAGAAGTTCGGCGCGGTGCAACTGAAGGCCTCGGCGTATGTGTTGCCCGACAACCCGACCCAGTATGAACGATTTCAGTGGCTGGCCACTCAGATTAAGGACGCCGGCGGCGAAGCGACGCTGATTCGGGTGGCAGAGATCGAGGGGATGAGCAACGAAGAGATGGTTCAGACGTTCAACGAGGCGCGCGCGGCGGAATACAAGGAACTGGCGGCGGCCTGCCGGGAAACACTCGCGCATCGCAAGCGGGGAGAGGGCGGCGAGGTCGCGGCGGAACTGGAGCGGCATCAGCGGCGGTTCGAGGAAATCCGGCAGACTGACTATTTCAGGTCGCCGGGAGTGCATGACGCGCAGATCCTGCTGGAACGCCTTGAGAAGCTGCTGGTACCGCACCGGGGCGTGGTCGCGGCGGAAAGGTTGGACGCCGGCAAGTTTGTCGGCCGGAACTGGCTGACTCGTCCGCGGCCTGGAATCGACCGGGCGGGTTCGGCCTGGCTGATCCGCAAGTTCATCGATCCCAAGGCGCGCTTCGTCTTCGGGATGGAGCCGGCAAAGCAGCCACAGGCGCTGCCGTTCGACATGGCGGATGCGGAGTTCTCGCACCACGGGGACGACTGTACGTTTGAGACACTGGTAAAGCGCTTCGGGATAGCCGATAAGGCGGTGCTGAAGATGGCGGAGATGGTGCATGATGCGGATTTGGAGGATGGAAAATTTCAAAGAGCCGAGTGCTTTGGGATCAACGCCGTGATGAGCGGCTGGGCGAAGACCCGCATGAGCGACACTGAACTGCTGGCGAAGGGCCTGGAATGCTTCGAGGGGCTGTATCAACACTTGAGGAGATGATTGGGAGGGTGCAATGAAATGGATTACGCGAGAACACGTGAAGGTTGACCGGGTGGCGTGCCCGTGGTTGATCAAAAACTTTGTGGACCCGGAGGCGGAATTTCTGTTTGTGCCCGCTGGCGGGGTGCAGTCCCGGGCAACTGAGCTTGGGGCCATCCCGTTTGACATCGAGGCCTGTGAGTTGGGCCATCACGGGGAGGACGTCTCCTTTAACTCCATTTTGAAGAAATACAAGCTAACCGAGCCGGGACTGGCGCTGCTCGGGGAAATTGTGCGGGCAGCGGATTCGCATCCGGTGAAACCCCACCCTGCCGGTGAGGGATTACGTTGGGTGGCGCACGGGTTCAGCGCGCTGGGTCTCGACGACCAGGAAATTCTGAGGCGAGAATTCATCGTTTACGACGCGCTCTACGCCGAGTGCCGGAAACGAGTCGGGAAACCATCGTAAGGTTCGGCAATGGGCTGAGATCAGGCTGATCAGGTTAAAGCCTGTTTGGAAATCACGTTTTTGTGCAGGAGACGACGTAAGGAGTCTCTGATCTCCCGTCAGGCCGTAATCTGCACCGGAGGTTTGAGACTTCTTACGTCGTCTCCGGCAATTTTGAAACACGCTTTTGAAAAAGTGCCGTCCACGGTTTGAGGACGTAACCAGAGCGAGATGCACCGCGTCGCGGTGCAACGACGGTAGCATGGACTTCAGTCCACGGTGGGGATGCGCCGATTGGCCCTCGCGTCGCGTCGCGACTTCGATTCGTGGGAAGGACCCGGTTGCGGTGCGGCGGGATGGCCGCTCCGCGGACCCGGAGTCAGAGGCTATTGAGCTTTGCAGCAGGCCACTTCAGTCGCGCTGTTCGAGGTACATTGGTGCAGGGCGACGGTCTGTTTGGCTCTGCCAGTTCCCACGGCTGTGAGGGTCGTATCACAGCCAGGACAAAGGTGACGTTCGATAAGCTGGACTGGCTTGGTTGTGCCCCGGGCGCTCAGGTCTTTACGGATCGCGTATTCGTCTTTGCAGGTCGGACAGGACATGGCGGTCCGAGCCGCGGCGGAGACGGAAGCTTGAGGCTTCATCAACAGCGTCGCGTCGCCTTTGCCGGTGGGGGTTTCGCCCGCGACGGTAGTGACTATGGCGCCGGCTAGAAGGGCAATGCTCAGGGTGAACCCGGCGAGCCGGGCGATTTTATCGGAGGTATTCGTTTTCATTTTTATGCTTCGGTTCGGAGTTTTGCTTTCGCGAGATCGTCTCGCATCTGGGCTTAATACGCCGGGCCAGGCGATTTCACTCGACCCTATTTTTGTTTTTTGATTGAGGGCGGGAGGCCGAATGATCAGGCGTTGCGATACAAGTTGCAGCTTTGTCCGCTCCAGGCCGCTCCAGGAGTGTTACCGATGTCCTGACCGCGCCCCTTCACACCCGATACCCGGCACTCGCCCTTTCGCCGTTCCGGTCCCACTCCACCTCAAACCTGAATCTCGACTATTCCACTCAGGATACTTCGAGACGCTTGGGACGCCCTGGGACGCTGCCACCCCGTCCCCGCCCCTTGACGCTCTGACCGACCCTCGACAAGTCTGGGACGGCTCCGGTACCACCCTGGGACGGCACCTGGGACGGCCCAAAAATCGCCAAAACCCCTCGGTAAACACGGGCTTGGGACGCTGGGACGCCCTAAAACCACCCCCCCTGCGCGCACAACATCTTTCACCCCTTCCTGCCTCCTTTGTGAACCTTGGACCTTCCGCCTCCCCAGGTTCACCAACCTATTTGTCACGCCTTGTCACACGCCGCCCGTGTGACTGGTTTTATCCGTTATCCTTCAGCCTTCAGCCTTTCCCCCATCACGCCCTTGTCACGGGTGTGTCACGCTCTTGTCACGCTTTTGTCACGGGTCAAAAATCGCTAAAATTTCCCAGTAAATACGGCATTGTCACGGTGTCACGGGTTAAATCACCCCCCCTCGCGCGCACACTACTATCGCGACCCCTCGACCCTCACCCTCCTTCCATTCCCGCCTTCCTTGTTCCCAGGTTCGCCTACCCACTTGTCACGGCTTGTCACGCCTTGTCACACGCCGCCCGTGTGACGGTCAAGTCCCTCATCCTTGCCTGCGTGTCACCGCTTGTCACCGCTCCGTCACCGTCGGAAACGCGCAGATCCCTCGGTAAACACGTGCTTGTCACCGTGTCACCGCTGATGTAGCCCGCTCCTGCACATTAGACATTTTACACGCCTAATCCGCGTTCCTCTGCCCCACTCTTTGACAGCTTTCCTGCTCGGCCAGTGACCAGCGACCGTCGGCCTCCGCTTTCGTCCTTTATCCAACGTTTTAGCCATCCGCGGTCCAAAAATCAAAGCTCCCATCGCACCCAATTCATTCCATGCCCCTCCGACCTGATCCAAAGCAATCCGAACATCAAAACATTTTTTCCCCTGACTCTCGCCCCTCGCTCGTGCGACCAAACTTGTCCCCGCGCGCCTGCACTTGATTACGCTTAATTTCACCTGCGGACGCCCAATTACGGGAAAATTTTCCAGGCCCGAACTGCAACTCCCCTTGGCTCGAGCTCACTCCTCATCCGCGCAACGTTGCACGTTTCACTTTTCACGCACCACTCCCCCTATCTGCAGCCATCTTCAGCCATCTGCAAGTATCTGCACCCCTTTCTCGGCCTGCGCCGTTCCGCCCGGCCCCTCCCCCCTCTCTAGACTCTAGACGTTTGACTTGAGACCTGAGACCTGAGACCTGAGACTTGGGACTTTTGACTCTAGACTTCGTTGAGACTCGCTTCTTCGCAGATTCAGGTGAATACTGCCGGCTGGATATGGCCATCGAAAACCTGGACACGAGCCAAAAGGCCCGGCAAATCAACCTGGATGCCAAACGGTACGGGACCTTCGCCGAGATCGGCGCGGGCCAGGAGGTCGCGCGCTGGTTTTTCCGGGTTGGCGGCGCTGCCAAAACCGTCGCCAAAACGATCTCCGCCTATGACATGGCGGTAAGCGACGCGATTTACGGGGGCACCGACCAGTACGTCAGCCGGCGCAGGCTCAAGGCCATGCTCGATTACGAGTACGATTTGCTCTTGGAGCGGCTCGATGAGAAACGCGGGGCGACGACCGCCTTTTTTGCCTTTGCCAACACGGTGACGACCCGGAGGGAAGAGGGCCACGGCTGGCTTGGCATCAGATTCCAAGCCGAGGCAGGGACCGATCCTTCCGAGATTTACATCCACGTCCGAATGCTGGACAAAGAGAACGTCCGGCAGCAAGAGGCGCTCGGTGTGATCGGGGTCAACCTTGTTTACGGCACCTTTTATTCCCACAAGAATCCCGACGCGCTGATCCGCTCCCTCCTGGACGACCTGACCTGGGAGCGGGTCGAGGTGGACATGATCCGCTTCGCCGGTCCCGCGTTTGCCGGCCTGGACAACCGGCTGATGGCGCTGCAACTGGTCCGGGGAGGCCTGACCGAAGCCGCTATGTTCACCGCGCAGGGCGAGGCCGTTCAATTGGCGGAGGTGCTATACGACAAACCGGTCCTGGTGCAGCGCGGCAGTTTCCAACCGGTGACCAAGGCAACGCTCGATGTCCTCGAGCGCGGCCTCGAACAGTTCCTGCAGGAACCGGAACTCAAGCGCGAGACGACGGTGGTCCTGATGGAAATGACACTCCGCCACTTGACCACCGGTGACCGCATCGATACCGCGGACTTCTTGCAGCGCGCGGAAATGCTTCGCGCATTGGGCAAGACCGTGCTGGTCTCCAACTTCCGCCGGTTTCACCGCCTTGCGTCTTACCTGTCGCGCTACACGAAACGTCCCCTCGGCATCGCGCTGGGGGCAGCCAAACTCAACGAAATCTTTGACGAGAGTTTTTACAACGAAAGCGAGGGAGGATTGTTAGGCGGCCTGGGCCAGCTCTTCAAGAACCCGGCGCGGCTTTACGTGTATCCGCACCTGGACCTCGAGTCCTGCGCTGTGATGACCGCGGAAAATTACCCGGTGGCGCCGCATCTCAAGCACCTCTACGCCCATCTTCTCGAAAACCGCTACATTCAGGGCGTGCGGAATTTCAACCCGGACCTGGCCCGCATCCGCCGGCACGACGTCCTGGCCGGGATACAGTTGGGCGACGATGTCTGGGAACAGATGGTGCCGCCGCCCATCGTCGAGGTCATCAAACGCGAACGGCTCTTTGGCTACGGTGCAGGACGTCCGAAGGCCAACGCCTCAACTCCCACCGCCTGATCGGTCACCCCCGCCTCGGGGCGGGGACGGCCACGTCCCCGGCAGCGGGGCATCTCGATTTTTGGAAGCCCTGCTGGATCGTTCTGCTCGTCAGCAGCCGCGAAATAAATTCCTCACCCTGACTGCCCCAAGGAGCGGGAATAGCAACGGTCAACTCGACCGAATTGCTTCAGCGTGCGTTTCGCCGACCATCTGCCGACGATTCTCCCTCTCCCGGCGGGAGAGGGTCGGGGTGAGGGGAATCTTAAGAACACGCCGCTCAGAAAATGAGGTGCCCTCATCGGACAGCCCAGCATCGGGGCGGGGACGGCCACGTCCCCACTCCTTCCCTAGGCTTCCGAGACTCGACGAGTCCTGGGCCGGGCACGGGGCTTGGCCGGAGCTCTAGCGGTGATTCGGCGCGTGCTCCTGGCCTTGGGTTCGGCTGTTTTCGGCTCGTCCAAGGGCAGCATGAGCTCATCCGGCGATTTGGCAGCTTCGGCGGCTTTCTTGAGCTCAACGGGTCGCTTGAGCTCGGCGGGTTTTCCGATTTCAAGGGGTGTTCCGATTTCGGCCGGTTTCGCCACTTGAGCGGCTTTTCCGATCTTGATTGTCCCCACAAACACCGCGCCGGCCTCAACTACGAAATTGGCCGCCTCGACATCGCCGAACAAGCGGCCGGTGGACCTGAGGTGGACGGTCCCGAAGCAATGCAGTTCAGCCACGAGCTCTCCCCCGATTTCCGCGCCGCCTAGGCGGAGCGGTTCCGGCCACCGAAAATGGTTTCCCGGCGGGATTACCAACCGGCCGGCGGTAAACGTGCCCTTGATGTTGGCGGTCGAATGGATTTCTAACGTGTTCTCAGCCGTCAGCTTGCCTATCAACCGGCCCTTGATGACCGCTTCGCCTACGATCGCCTCGGTGTTGAGCACATAGCCCTTTTCCTCGACCACCAGCCAACCGTGCGTCCTGAAGTTCTTCGAAACCGTCTGGGTGATCCGATAGTCGCTCAGGTCCACGTAGCCGCTGCATCGCTTGCACATTGTGGAGGCGGCGGCCTTGGGCGCCTCCAATTCGGTGCCGCATTGAAAGCAGCGGACCCGCCTTTGTTCGATGACGACTTTGGAGGTTTTCGCCGCGGGGCGCAGAGCTTCCTGCACCCGAAAATGCTGCTGGCAGTTTTTACAGACGGTGGAGTAAGCCCCGCGCGGCTCTGGTTGAGCATACCCGCAGCGGGGGCAGGAAACCTGGACCGTATCCTTTTTTGAGGACGGCATGGCAATGGTTCAACTTCGACAGCGTCGGTTCGTCATGTGCGCGGGTCAGCATGCCACCGGCCCCGGGGAGTGAGCAAGTCCCTGAGCTGGCGCAGCAACCAGCGTGAGGCCGCGGGCATGACACGGAGTTGTCCGCGGTCCGGATTTGAGAGCCTCCTGAGTCCAGCCCCGGTGGAGCTGGGTTACAGGCCGGGCGCCTTCGGTGCCGGAATCTTGGGAGATTCGCCCCTGTTGGAAGGCGGCGCCGTCGGAGTCACCTTGTTCGGGTTGACTTCAGTCTTGCCGACATAGGTCACGCCTTCCTCGATGACGAGCTTGGAGGCGCGGATATCCCCGAACAATTCGGTCTTCGCCTTGAGCTCAACCTTGTCCTTAGCGATAAGATTGCCCGTGATCTTGCCGCGCGCAACGACCGAGCCGGCGTCAATCGTTCCCTTGATGGTTGCGTTGTCGCCGAGGGTCAAAACCCCGTCGGAGGTGATGTCCCCGTCCAGCTTGCCATCGAAGGTTAGCTCGCCTGAGAATTTGAGAGTGCCTTTTACCTCGACGTCCGAATTAAGAACGTTTTTCGAGTTATTGTTGTTCGTTGGAGCGTTCATGTTTTCTCGCTGTTACAATTTTGGATTTGGATTTGGATTTACTAGTAATAAGTCAGGCGCGCGCGGGAGAGTCAACCCTCGAAAACCAAACCCAGGATTTTCCTAGGTCAGCCACTTGCGTTGCCTGTGCTTTGCAACCACACTGGCGGCCGCAATGCAGGAATTGGTCAAGAAGATCGAAGCGGATGCCGCTGCGCGGCTGCCCTTGCCGCCGGGGCGGTTGCCGACGCAGGAGCTGGCCCGCTACAAGACCTTTTTGAAAATCGAAACCCACCGGCTGAAGATGCTCCATCGCGCCGGTGCCGGCGGCCTCGAAATCTGCCGCGGCCGCGCTACGATTCTCGACGTCCTGCTTCGTTATCTGTGGGATGCCTCCAAGAGCGGCCTGTCCGCCCAGGCGCAAAAGGAGTTCCCGCCCCTGGCGCTCGTGGCCATTGGCGGTTACGGCCGTGCCGAGCTTAACCCCCACAGCGACATCGACTTCATGTTCCTGCACGACCGGCAGATCGCGGGCAGCCGTCCGTTGCCCCACCTGTCGAAGATCATCGACGGACTGCTGTACCCTCTATGGGATATCGGCCTGAAGATCGGGTATTCGGTCCGCACTCTCGAAGAGTGCGTGAAGATCGCCAACGCCGACATGCAGTCCAAGACCTCGCTCATCGAGTCGCGGTTGTTGACGGGGGACGAAGCGCTGTTTAAAAAGTTTCAGAAGATGCAGGTCGCAAAGTGCGTCGCCGGCCATGAGGAAGAGTACATTGCGATGCGCATCGCCGACCAGACGGCGCGGCGCACGAAGTTCGGCAATTCTGCTTGTATGCAGGAGCCGAACTTGAAGAACGGCTGCGGCGGCCTGCGGGATTACCAGAACCTGCTGTGGATGGCTTTTTTCAAGCACCGGACTCGCTCGCTCAAGGAATTGCAGGCGCACGAACTGGTCAGCGATGCCGAACGCAAGCAACTGGAAGCCGCGTATGATTTTCTGCTGCGCGTGCGCACCGAGATGCATTATCACGTCAACCGCGCGATGGACACGTTGAGCAAGAGCCTGCAGCCGGCGGTGGCCCATAACCTGGGTTACAAGGAGCGCTCGCCCAGCAAGCGCATCGAAGGTTTCATGCGTGATGTTTACCGGCATTCCCGCAATATTTTCCTTATCACCCGCGCCATTGAGCAGCGGCTCGCCCTGCTGCCCCAGCCGCGGCGGCTGTCGCTCCGCTCCCTTCTGCCCAACGGACGCAAACGCGCCCCCGAGGCCATTGACGGGTTCACCGTCCTCAGTGGCGAGATTCGCGCCGCTTCGACTCGGGTGTTTCGCGAGCAACCGCGCCGGCTCATGCGCGTTTTCCTCTACGCGCAGCAGCGCGGGGCGGTATTGCATCCGGACCTCGCGCGACTCATCCGCAACCAGCTCGGTCTGGTGGACCGGGCCTTCTCGCTGGATGAACACGTGCGGGAAACGTTCCTTACCATCCTGGGCCAGCGCGGAAATGTCGCGCCGATCCTGAGGGCGATGCACGAAGTGGACCTCTTGGGCAAATACATCCCCGAATTCGGCAGGCTCACCTGCCTGGTGCAGCACGAGTTTTATCATCAATACGCCGCGGACGAACACACCCTGATGTGCCTCGAGCAGCTCGACCGCGTTTGGGAAGCCAAACAGCCGCCGCACAGCGCCTATACGCCCCTGTTCCAGAAACTGGAGCGGCCCTTTCTGCTCTATCTCGCCCTGCTGCTGCACGACATCGGCAAGCCCCAGAGCCACGGCAACCATGCGGAAGTCAGCGCCGAGCTGGCGCTGCGCGTCGCCAAACGCCTCCGGCTCGACGGAGCCGCGACGCACACGCTCCGGCTGGTGATCGAAAATCATCTGCTGATGGCGAGTGTCTCCCAGCGCCGCGACCTGGATGACCCGGCCGTCATTCGGAATTTCTGCAAGCGCGTGCCGAACCCGGAGACCGTGTCGCTGCTGACCTTGCACACGTTCGTTGATTCCATGGCCACCAGCGACAAGCTCTGGAACGGGTTCAAGGAAGCCCTGCTCTGGTCGCTGCACACCAAGGCGATGCGTTTGATGAGCGGCGAAACGGAGTTCGTCCGAGCCGAGGAAAAACAGCGCGAGCTGCTGATGGAAGAAGTGCAACGCCTGCTGCCGGCTCAGTTGAGCGAGGAAGAGCTGCACGCGCATTTCGCCGCGTTGCCGGGGCGGTATTTTCAAATCCATTCCGCGCGCGAGATCCTCGATGACCTCGTCCTGGCGCATCGTTTCATGCGGCTGCAGATTTCCGAGGTGGAAAGCCCGCTGGCGCCTGTCGTCAATTGGCATAACGACCCCGACCGCGCCTGCAACGCGGTCAAAGTCTGCACCTGGGACCGCGCCGGCCTCTTCAGCAAGATCGCCGGCTCGCTCAGCGCCGCGGGACTGAACATCCTCAGCGCCCAAATCTTTACCCGTAGCGACGGGATTGTGCTCGACACGTTCTTCGTCAACGACGCTCGGACCGGCGGCCTGGCCGGGCAGGAACAGCGGGACCCGTTCGAGCACGTCATCCACACGGCGCTCACGGGCGAGGAGGTCGATTTCCACACGTTGATTGCGCGCCAAAAAAACACCCGCCCGGTTTACGAGGCCTACACCGGCGAGCGCATCGCCACGACCATCCGCTTCGATAACGAGGCCTCCGACACCCGCACGCTTGTCGAGATCGAGAGCGAGGACCGGCTGGGGCTGCTTTACATGATTTCCCAGACGCTTACCGAGCTGGAGCTGGATATTACAGCGGCGCGGATCAGCACCGAAAAAGGCGCGGCGATCGATAGCTTTTACGTCCGGGAACTGGATGAACAAAAAGTCACTGCCCCCGAACGCCAGCACGCCATCGAGCGGAAGCTCCGCCACGCGCTTGCGGAGCTGGATAAGCGGTAACTCTGGAAAGGGCGATCATCCCCGGAAATACAGGTATCCCGCGATGATGACCCCCAGCACGACCGCCGACGCCGACACGTCGCGCCAATCCCAACTCGCGTGAGTGTTGGCGCGGTCTTCGGCCGTGGCGGTTGCAAAGGTCAACCCTTTGATCCGCCCGTAATCCTCTTCTTTCGTCAGGTAACTCACTGCCACCATCACCACCGCAGAGACGATTGTGATAAGCACGCTGAAGTACTGAAAATAGATGTTGTTAACTACCCAAAGGAACGACCCTTCGGTGTAACCGTTTTCGAAACCCTTCAGGCCCAGAGTCACCGGCGTGTCCACCAGCATCCGGAACAGGCCGAGCGCGAAGCCGACGACCATCGCCCAGAGACAGCCTTTGGCGTTTAACCGCTTCCAGAAGACGCCGAAAAAGAACACGACGAAGATGGGCGGTGCAAGATAGCCCTGCACGGATTGCAGATAGTTGTAGAGGCTGTGCGCTCCTTGCACGACGGGAATCCAAAGCAGCGCGATGATCACCATCGTGGTTGTGGCGATGCGGCCCGTGCGGACGATTTGATGCTGCGAGGCATTGGGCTTCCACTTTTGGTACAGGTCCACCGTGAAGAGAGTCGAACACGCGTTGAACACGCCGGCCAGCGAACCCATCAGGGCCGACAGCAGGCCGGCAACAACGATGCCGCGCAAGCCGGCCGGCAGCATGTATTTCACCATCAGCGGGAAAGCAGCCTGCGCCTCGTGCGCAATGGGTTTGCCATCCGGTGTCACCATGATTGCCAGTTCAGGCACTTTGCCGCTCTTGGCAAGCGCGAAACAAATCAGGCCCGGGATGATGAACAGGTAAACCGGGAAGAGCTTGAGAAACGCGGCGAAGATGCTGCCGCGCCGGGCAACCTGCTCATTGGGAGCGCCGAGCGCGCGCTGGACAATGTATTGATCCGTGCACCAGTACCAAAGGCCGATAATCGGCGCGCAAAACAACATGCCCAGCCAGGGATAGTACCCGTTGAAATACCACGCCTCTTTGACCACATGACCGTCCGCGGCTTTCTCCAGAACCGGCGCCCAGGTGGGCTGAACGCCCGCCGGAATCAACGGCTTCCAGAGGTTGAACATGTCGGAGCCGCACAGGCGGCGCAACTCGTCCCAGCCGCCCAGTTTGGCAAGACCGTAAACCGTCAACAGCGCCGAGCCGGTGATCAGGACGATGACCTGCACGGCGTCGTTGTAGGCAACCGCACGCATGCCGCCGAGGGCGGTGTACAATCCAGTCATGCAGATGACGGCGACCGACCCGATCCAAAAGCTGTTGATGTCGATTCCGCCGAGACTCACATGCAGTTCGGGAAGCAAGGTGGCGAACACCACTCCCCCCGCGAAAATGCCCACGGCGATTTTGGACACCACGAACGTGATCAACGAGACGATCGACAGCACGTAACGCGATTGGGTGCTGAAGCGGCGTTCCAGAAATTCGGGCATGGTGAACACCAGCGCCCGTGCATAGAAGGGCACGAAGACCCAGGCGAGCACCAGCAAGCACCAGGCGTGCAGTTCGTAATGTGCCATTGCCACACCATCCGCCGCTCCGGAGCCGGCCAGCCCGACGATATGTTCCGAGCCGATGTTCGAGGCGAAGATGGAGGCGCCAATGATCCACCAGCTCAGGTTGCGGCCTGCCAAAAAATAATCAGCCGCGGTGTCTTTGCGCTTCTTCACCACCCACCACGCCACACAGAGCAGGATGCCGAAGTAGAACGCGATCGCGAGCCAATCGAGGCTGGTCAGAGTGGAAGCGCCGGGCTGGATGGCGGCGATGAGGGTAGGGTTCATGTGAGGGAGATAGGTTCGTTCGCTACAACGTTAGAAACGTTAAAGTCTTAAAACGTTTCGGATGACGAGCGCTCATTTCTGGACGGAGAACTTGAAGAGAATCGTGTTGTGATACGTATCTCCCGGTTTGAGGACAACCGAGGGGAATTCGGGCCGATTGGGCGAGTCGGGATAATGCTGCGGTTCCATGCAGAAGCCGTTGCGGAACTGGTAAACCCAGCCGCCTTTGCCCTTGAGCGTGCCGTCCAGGAAGTTGCCCGAATAGAATTGCAAACCTGGCTCGGTGGAAAGAACCTCAAGCACTCGGCCGCTCGTCGGTTCATAAACGCGCGCCATCAGCCCGAGCTGCCCCATGGGTTTGTTGATCACCCAGTTGTGGTCGTAGCCTTTGCCGAACTTGAGTTGCTCATCGTCCTGGTTGATGCGGGCACCGATAGCCGTCGGTTTGCGGAAGTCGAATGGCGTGCCGTCCACAGGCCGCAATTCGCCGGTAGGGATGAGCGTGCTGTCAACGGGCGTGAACTTATCCGCGCCGATCATGACCACGTGGTCCAGGATGGCTCCCTTCCCGGCAAGGTTGAAATAAGAGTGCTGGGTGAGATTGACTACGGTGTTTCGGTCGGTCGCGGCGGTGTATTCCACCTTGAGCGCGTTGTCACCGGTCAAGGTATAAATCACCGTGACTGAGAGGTTGGCCGGATAGCCTTCCTCGCCATCGTGGCTCAGGTGCTGCAGCTTGAGGGCTGGTCCTTCGGCGCTCGGCACCACGGTCGGCAACCAGACCACCTTGTCAAAGCCTTGGACCCCGCCGTGCAGTGAGTTGGGATAATTATTGGTCGCCAGCGTATATTGCCTGCCATCAAGAGTGAATTGACCTTTGGCAATACGGTTGCCATAGCGGCCAATCAGAGCGCCGAAGTAGGGAGTCTCTTTGATGTAGTCGGCGAGGTTGTCATAACCAAGAACGACATCGCCGAGCTTGCCGCTGCGGTCCGGCACCTTGAGCGAGATGACCAGGCCGCCGTAATTGCAGATGCGCGCTTCCGCGCCGTTGGCATTGCGGAGCGTGAACAAATCAATCGGCGTGCCTTCTTTGGTCTGGCCGAAGGGCTGCCGGCTGATTTGGTCCGGCGCGGAAGAGACCGACGCGCAACCGAACAGCGCGGCGGCGGCGAGGACGGCGGCGCAGACCGAACCGGTGTAGCACAGAGTATGCGTGGGTTGTCTGAAAGCCCGAGTGAGCCATTGGTAGCGGTTTTGCATAACGCTTGATTGGAGGTTGCTTAATGATGTTTGTGGTTGCGACTGGCTGTTGCTTTCGCCGACGGCCCCTGGCCGTAATAGGCTCCAGGGCCGTGCTTGCGAAAAAAGTGTTTGCCCAGCAATACCTGCTGCATGGGCCGGGTGGAAGGAAAAAGGCGCAGTGTCTCGCCCGCCAGCTTGACCAGGTGCTCCAGCACCGCCGCGTGGTGGACGCCGTCTTCGACCGATCTGCCCCAGGCGAACGGACCATGGCTGGCGACCAGCGCCGCCGGACACGCGAGCGGGTCGCGGTGGTCGAATGCTTCCACGATCGCTTTGCCGGTGTTCGCTTCATAATCGGCTTTGATCTCATTCGGCCGCAGCACCCGAGTGCAGGGGATCGAACCATGGAAGTAATCGGCGTGCGTCGTTCCCAGAGCGGGCACCGGCCGGCCGGTTTGGGCCCAGGCGGTCGCATGCAGGCTATGGGTATGCACGATTCCGCCGATCCCCATAAAGGCGCGATAAAGTACCAGATGGGTCGCAGTGTCCGAGCTGGGCTTCAGTTTGCCCTCGACCACGCGGCCTGACTCCAAAGCCACGACAACCATGTGGCCCGGTCGCATCGCTGAATAGGGGACGCCTGACGGTTTGATGACCACCAGCCCCTTGGCGCGATCAATGCCGCTGGCATTGCCCCAGGTATGGATGACAAGCCCTTCCTTCACCAGGTCAAGGTTCGCTTGACACACTCGGCTCTTTAAATCCTGTAACATGTGTTAAACTACGAAATACACGAACCGTACGAAAACACTGCGGTTTATCTTCTGACTTTGCCGCGGATCGCCAGCAGTTCTTTCATAACGTCAAAGAGAGACCCGGCCGGTTGCTGCGTACCGAAGGCGTCATGCAGTTTGCGGTAAAGGGAATAAAGCTGTTCGTAAACCGTGTGGGCTTGGGAATTCGGTTCAAATACGCGAGCTTTTAGGCCGGTCATCGCTTTTTGAGCCTCGGCATAGCTAGCATGGCCACCGGCTTTTTTGCCCGCGACAACCGCACCGGCGATCGCCGCGCCCAGCGCGCACGTTTGCGCCGAGCGCGAGATCTTGATCGGCCGGCCAGTCACATCCGCGTAAATCTGCATGACCAGCGGATTCTTCTCAGCGATGCCGCCGCAGTTGACGATTTGCCCGACCTTCACCCCGTATTCCTCGAACCGGTTGATAATCGTCAGCGCGCCGAAAGCGGTCGCCTCGACCAGTGCTCGGTAAATCTCCGAAGGCGTGGTGTAGAGCGTTTGGCCCAGCAGCAATCCGGTGAGCCGCTGGTCCACCAGGACAGTGCGGTTTCCGTTGTTCCAATCCAGGGCCAACAAGCCCGATTCTCCTGGCGCGATACGCGCCGCCGCGGAACTAAGCGCTTCGTGTGTCCCGGCCTTCTTGCCCAGCGGTTGGATGTAATTAACAAACCAGTTAAAAATATCGCCAACGGCCGATTGGCCGGCCTCAAGGCCGTAATAACCGGGTAGAATGCTGCTTGGAACGATGCCACAAAGGCCCGGAATGTCGGCCAGTTTCTCGCCCAACGGCACGACCATCATGTCGCACGTGCTCGTGCCGATAATCTTGACCAGCGTGCCGGGGCCGATGCCCGACCCAACACCGCCCAGGTGCGCATCGAAAGCGCCAACTGCAACGGGAATGCCGACCGGCAACCCGGTCCGTTTCGCCCAGTCCTCCGTCAAGCCTCCGACCGCACGGTCAATCGCGCGCGCCTGGGGACGCAGTCGCGCACGCAGTTCTCCCAGCTTGGGAGAGAGTCGCCCCAAAAACTCGGCGTCCGGGTAACCGCCCCAGGTATCGGCGTACATCGCCTTATGACCGGCGGCGCAGATGCCAACCGTCAGTTTGTCCGGCGCCTCGGTGCCCGTCAGCATTGCCGGTACCCAATCGGCGCATTCGACCCATAGGTGTGCTGCATCGAAAACCTCGGGGTTGGCGCGCAAACAATGCAGGATCTTGCTGAAGAACCACTCGCTCGAGTACGTGCCGCCGCACTTCGCGAGGTACTGCGGACGCAGCTGGCGCGCCAAGTCGGTAATCTCGGCGGCTTGGGCCACTCCTGTGTGGTCTTTCCAAAGCCAGGCCATCGCCGCCGGGTTCTTGGCAAACCGGCGGTCGAGCGCCAGCGGATGACCGTCGCGATCGACTGGGAGCGGTGTGCTGCCGGTCGTATCAACGCCGATGCCAATCACATCCTCGGCCTTGAAGTCGCGCGCGCCGCGCTTGGCCAGAGCCAGGGCGCGCTTGATCGTCTTTTCGGCGCCGGTGACGTAATCCGCCGGATGCTGCCGGGCGAGGTTGGGGTCGCGCGACAGGATGACGCCCTGGGTGCCGTGAACGTAGTTCCATACAGCGGTGGCGACCTCGCGCCCGTTGGCGGTGTTGACGATAACCGACCGGACTGAGTTGGTGCCGTAATCGAGTCCGAGGGTGTACTTGGCGCTCATCGAAATGGCTGAGGATTGGGGGTTGAGGATTAACGGTTCATTTCGGGCGGTTCACGATCAGTCCTTTTTCTTCATTGGCGGGCAAAATGAGGCGGTCGATGCCGAACCCTACCAATCCGGCAGCCCGCCTGTGAGGTGCGCTCTGGCAGACCACGTCCCCGAAGCGCCCCCACATGGCGCCTTCTTTGATCAGCGCGCCCAGGCGCCGGACGCAGCCGGGCAATTCGGTCAGTCGGCCTGTCACCACCACGCGATGAATGCCCAACACATTGAGCGCGCCGGAAATCACTTTCGCTGTCGCATCGAGCGTTGTGCTTAGCCACGGTTCGAGGCCCCGAGCGCTCACGCGCCGAGCCAGCTCGGTCCAGCCGCCGGTTTCGCCCCCGCGTCCGCTCGCTCGCCGGAAGCTCTCAAGCAAACCGCGCTCCGAGACCAGCGTCTCGAGGCAACCGACCGCGCCGCAGCCGCAAAGGCGCTGGTTGCCCGGCACGGGGGTATGGCCGAATTCCCCGCTCAGGGGGTTGGGATGCGAATAAAGCTTTCCGTTGAGCACGATCGCTCCGCCGACGCCCTGGCCGAAATCCACCAGGAAAAAATCCTCGCCGCCCGGCCCGGCGGAGAGCTGGCCCAGAGCCAGGGCGCGGATTTCCTGCACCAACAACACCGGCAGCGGCCAAACCTGGCCGACCAGGCGGGGCAAGTTGGCTTTCTCCAGCCAGTGCAGGTTAGGCGAGAAGAGGACCGTGCCTTGCACCTCATCGACAATGCCCGGAACGCTAATGAGCACGCCCCACAGGTGCGCTCCCTCCAGTCCTGCCGTGACCGCCTTCAACTCCCGCAACCAGGTTTCTGGCGAGCGCGGCGTCGAAAAAGTGAACGTCCATTCATCCTCCATCTGAAGCGCTACGGGCAGCGCGGAAACGTTCGTTTCCGAGACGCCGAGTTCGATGGCCAAAAAACGCGCGCGACGATTGTCCAGCCGAAGCAATTGGCCGGGCCGGCCCAGCCGAGGTGAACCGGACGCGTTTCCATTGCCCGGCGATCCCGCCTCCTGCAGAACCCCGAGCGAGAGCAACTCCGTGGTGATCTTGCCTGCCGTCGGCTGGCTGATGCCCGCGGCCTTGGCCAGGTCGGCCCGCGAAGCACATCCGAGGCGCAAAAGCAGGGAGATGACGGTGCGCTGATTCGTCCGTCGCAAGCTGCCGGGCAAAGCCGCTGTCTTGATTCCGAGCATAAAAAAGCGTCGGGCCAAAGCCGGAAGGGAGAATGTTATGTGAAGGTTGTTAAGTAAAGCGGAATATCCAAAAGGACCGCCGGTACCGCGTCAGTCCTGCAAGGAGGGCACGATTCCAATCGTGCGCCCCGGGCCGCCTCAGGAATTACCACTGCCACGAGCTTCCCCTTGCCAATGCCCCGCAAAACCCGCTATATCATCCTCCTCATGTCCACAGTTGCCGAGCGACTTCACGAGGCCCGCGAGGCCAGGCGGCTAACGGTCGAACAGGTAGCGGAGATTACGAAGATCCGCGGTGACCATTTGCGCGCGCTGGAGGAGGGAAATTTTGACATCTTTTCAGCGCCGGTTTACATCCGCGGGTTTGTGCGCACCTACTCGACCTTGCTCAAGTTGGACGTGCCGCAGGTCATGTCCGAGCTGGACGCCGAGTTGGGCCAGACCAAAAAGTTTGCCGAGCCACCGCCCCTCTCTACTGAGCCAAAAGGGGTGCTGGATTTCATTATGCTCCAGCTCTCGAAGGTAGATTGGCAAAAAGGGGTGGTGGTGCTGAGCGTGGCCGTCTTGTTCTTTGCCAGCCTATTGGGGTATATCACTTGGCGGCATTATCGAACCACCGATGCCCTGAAAGGCTTGAAACCGGCGGTTTACCAGTCCACCCAGCACAACTCGGGTCAAACGTTGCCGCTGCCGAATCAGCCCCCCAAGCATTGAAACGCGGTGCGGATGCTTAATCCGGGCTACGAGGTCCTGGCCAGCGAGCTTCCCGCATATGCGAGCAGGGTCACCAGGTTGACGTACACTGCCGCCAGCAGATCATCAACTGTTATGCCCCAACCGCCGGGCCAGCGCTGGCTTTGGCGCACCGGCCAGGGCTTCGCGATGTCGAAGAATCGGAAAGCCGCAAAGACGCCGACGGTCAGCAACCAATGCCCGCGCGAAAAGAAGGAATCCGGGCGGGGCATGGCGCCGGTCTGCGCGTAGGCAATTCCGAGCCACGCTAGAAAACAGATCGGCATGGCGGCAATTTCATCCAGCACGACGGAGCCCGGGTCTTTTTGACCAAGGACCCGTTCCGCGGCGCCGCAAAGCCAAACGGAAAAGGCGAGCCCGGCGACGCCACCCAGCAGCAGCACCCAGGGCCGCCCGCTGGCCAGCAGGAGCGCGAACCAAACCATCCCCAGAAGGGAACCGAACGTCCCTGGCGCGAAAGGAATGCGGCCGATGCCGAAGCCTTGGGCGATCCAGAGTCTCACATGTCGTCCAGGTAGAGAGTCCGGTTCCGCCAGAGATAAAGACAGCCGGAAATAATCGTCAGCGTGACCGCCACCCAGATGGAGAGTTCCGTGAATCCTTTCACCCAGGGAGCGCCGAAAACCGGCATTCCGAAGAGCGCCTTGCCGGCTGTCCCCCACTGCTCATAGCTGTGCCAAACCAAGATTGAGATGATGGCGACAATTTGCGAGATGGTCTTGTGTTTGCCGTAGCCTTCGGCTGCCAGCACGACATTTTTTGAAGCCGCCAATAGGCGCAATCCGGTGATGGCCAACTCGCGAGCGACAATAATGACCACCATCCATGCGGCAATCCAGTTCAGTCCGACAAATGCGATAAACGCGGAGCAGACCATGATTTTGTCCGCCAGGGGGTCCATGAGAATGCCGAAGTTGGTGATCAGTTGGTCACGGCGGGCCAAATAGCCGTCCAAAAAGTCACTCACCCCGCCGGCAATGAACAGCACTAGCGCGATCGTTTCGTGAAACCGTACCTGCGAAAACATGACTGCCAAGAAGGCCGCGGTGAGAATGAACCGCGAGATAGTCAGCTTGTTTGGTAAGGTCATTCGGCCGGTATCTCCCTCTAGTTCACTGAAAGCTGGCAGTTAAGTCGCGGAGGCAAGGCTCGATTTGCCCAGCGCGAGTTTCTCCGCGCCCCAACGCAACATCCGCTCGGTCACATCCCAGCCGAGGCACGCGTCTGTAATTGACACCCCGTAGCAGAGTTCTGACGGCTTCCTGGGGAACGGCTGGCTGCCCTCCCTCAGATAGCTCTCGACCATGATGCCGATTAGCGCCCGGTTGCCGGCCGCCCGTTGTTCGATCGCGCTGTGCCACACTTCCTCCTGGCGCGCGTGCTGTTTGGCCGAGTTGGCATGGCTGCAATCAACCATCAAGACCCGCGGCAGACCCGCCTGCTTCAGTTTGGCCTCCGCCTCACGCAAACTGGCCGCATCATAATTTGTGCGGGTCCGGCCCCCTCGCAACACGACGTGCCCCACCGGATTGCCGGTCGTGCGGATGATGCTGGTGACCCCCTCCTGGTCGATGCCCAAAAAATTGTGCGGCGTGCGCGCCGACACCATGGCATCCAGGGCGATTTGGAGACTGCCATCCGTGCCGTTCTTGAAACCGACGGGCATCGAGAGGCCGCTGGCCATTTCCCGATGCGTTTGGGATTCCGTGGTGCGAGCACCGATCGCTACCCACGTGATCAGGTCGTCGATATACTGGGGAACGATCGGGTCAAGGAATTCAGTCGCGGCCGGCAAGCCCATCGCAGCCAGCTCAAGCAACAACCGGCGCGCCCTTTTGAGGCCCGTATCGATATCGTAGCTGCCATCCAGATGCGGATCGTTGATCAACCCTTTCCAGCCAATAGTCGTGCGCGGCTTTTCGAAATAGACGCGCATGACGATCTCCATTTCGCTCGCCAATTCCTGGCGCAGGCCGCTGAGTCGGGTCCCGTATTCGAGCGCGCCCTTGACGTCGTGAATCGAGCAAGGGCCCACGACCGCCAGCAACCGTGGGTCCCGTTGCTGCAGAATATCGATTACCCGGGCACGGCTGTCGGCGACGGTGCGGTTCCCCGTTTCGGAGACCGGCAGCTCCGATTTCAATGCGCGAGGGGTTAGCAACCGAACGGCCTCTTTAACGTGCAAATTCTGTGTTGGCAGCATCCTCGCAATTATACGCTTTGGATGTGCGCGCGAAAGGAATTTGATTGCGAAGCGGGCACTTCTTGCTTAGGCTTGAAATGTCAAGACACTGCAAACCTATGGACTCCGATCTATTACATTATGTGACGGGCGAAGAGGTTCATGCCGGCGACCGAGTTCAACGCCACGGCGACTTTGCCACTGTGGTCTTCGTCAGCAATGGCGACACTGAGGAGTACGCCCCGGGTTATGAAGACTATGGCGGTTCGGACCGGGGCATCTTGCTCTGTGACGATGATGGTGTCACGACATTCATAGGCGACCCGGACGACCTTCTGGCGTTTGTTGACCGTGGGTAAGTTGACCCGGGAGCGCCTGGGACCGGCGGGCAGCGTGTCGCCTTTGTAAACTGCTCGTCGGGCGTAATCACACGAGGAAGAGGCCGCTCGCGCTTTCCGTCGTTTTGTGACATTGTGGTTTTCCTTGAACGCAGGCGACAATGAATCGATTCGTTAAGGCAGCAATTTATGCCGGGCTGATTTTGTGCGTGGCCGCGCTGGCTTATGGCTTTGCAGTCGAGCACACGCAGGTGACGCACAACGCCACGGGCGGCTCGCGGTCCCGGATGATGGCGTGCTTTGGCGGGTTTTTGACGGCGCTCATCGCGCTCGGCCTGGTCTGCGCGTATGATGTTGCGCACTACTTCGGGTGGCGATTCGAACGCTGGTTTTTGCAGGGAGGCCGACCGGTCGTGCCTGGGCCCGAGCTGGAGGAGGCCCAACGGCTTCGTGCCCGCGGCCAGCCGCTGGACGCCATTCGGCTCCTGCGCGAGTACCTCGAGAAAAACCCTGACGAACTCCACCTCATGTCGCGTATCGCGGAGATCTATAAGGACGATCTGGAAAATGATCTGGCCGCCGCGCTGGAATATGAGGAATTGCTCAAGCACAGGCTGCCGGACGAAGAATGGGGCTGGGCGGCGCTCCACCTGGCCAAGCTTTACGGCCGCCTGAACCAGCCGGAAAAGTCCATGGCGCTACTGGAGCGGATTGACACCGAATATGGGCAAACCGTCGCCGCGCGCCGCGCCAGAAAGGCGCGGGAACAGATTGGAGCCGCGGCGCCGGATGAAGGCCAAGAGGCGTGATGGCTGATGCGTGATGCGTGACACCTGACAGCTGGCACGCACCAGGGACCACGCAACAGGAATCAGGCACCATTCTTCCGTTGCTTGCGTCCTCGATCGTTATCGGTTACGGTCCGTCGCCGAACAAGGCCCGATTCCTGCCGCTGGCAAGGGGGCGGGCCGTTTTCTTATGTCTGATTCATATATTCAAGACTTGTTTGCGGACCGGATTGGCGGGCGGCAGTACGGGAAGTCGAGCGCGATTTATAAATTCGAGAAGATTAAGCGCGCCAAGCGCGCCGCAATGGCTGCCCATCCGGGGGCGGAGATCATCGATATGGGCGTCGGCGAGCCCGACGAGATGGCCTTTCCGGAGGTTGTCGGCAAACTCTGTGAAGAAGCGCTCAAACCGGAAAACCGCGGGTATGCGGACAATGGGGACGCGGTCCTGAAACAAGCGGCGGCGCGTTACCTCGAGCGCGTCTGTGGGGTCCGCGGCATCAACGCTGAGACCGATGTGCTTCATTCCATCGGCAGCAAGGCTGCGTTGTCCATCCTGCCTGCGGCACTCATCAATCCGGGCGATTATGTCCTGATGACCACGCCGGGTTACCCGGTCTTCGGCACGCACGCCAAGTATTACGGCGGACAGGTCCACAACCTGCCATTGACCGAACAGAATCAGTTCCTGCCCAAGCTCGATTCTGTTCCGGCCGAAGTACTTAAGAAAGCCAAGGTCCTGGTGCTGAATTACCCGAATAATCCTACCGGGGCTAGCGCAACGCCCGGGTTTTTCGCGAAAGCGGTCGCCTTCGCAAAGCAAAACAACCTGGTGATCATCCATGACGCGGCGTATGCGGCGCTGGTGTTCGAAGGCCGGCCGCTGAGCTTCCTTGCGACCCCCGGCGCCAAAGATGTCGGCGTCGAACTGCACTCGGCCAGCAAGACCTTCAATATGACGGGCTGGCGGTGCGGATTTGTCGCGGGCAACGATTTGCTCGTCAAGGCCTATGGTGACATCAAGGACAACACGGACTCCGGGCAGTTCCTGGCGATTCAACATGCAGCAGCTCACGGCTTTGACCATCCCGAAATCACGGAGCAAATTGCGGCGAAGTATTCCCGCCGGATGACCGCGCTCGTCGGGGCGCTGGCGCGGGCCGGGTTCCAGGCCCACAAACCGAAGGGCTCCTTCTTCCTATATGTTCAAGCGCCGAAAGCCGCCGTGAAGGCGGACGGCGCCCGCATCGACTTTCGGACGGCCGAGGACGTTTCGCAATGGCTCATCACCGAAAAGCTCATCTCGACAGTGCCCTGGGACGATGCTGGCGCCTATTTGCGATTCAGCGTAACTTTCGTTGCGAGCGACCAGGAAGAGGAGGGGCGGATCGTGGGGGAGATTGCGCGCCGGCTGGGCGATGTGAAATTCGAGTTTTGATGAGAGTTTACGGCGGATGGCGCGCATTTCAGGATGCTGTTAGGGACACCGTTCGCACCGACTGGGTTTAGCGTTACTTTACAGCAATGACCTTCGGGAACTTAGTCACCCTGAGCGTCCTGTGCCTGATCGTAAGCAAATGGGGTGTTCAGCTTTGGTTGGAGCGCTTGAACCGGCGCAACGTTCTGGCGCATGCGGATGCGGTCCCCACAGCCTTCCAGGGAGTCATGGACGAACCGACCTATGCCAAGACCGTCGAGTACACTTTAGCCAAAGGTCGTTTGCACCAGGTCGAACTCACCTATGACACGGTCGTGTTGGTGCTCGTTTTGTTTAGCGGTGTCCTTCCCTGGGCGTTCCGTTGGTTTAGACAGGGCCTGGGGGTCTCTGCGTGGGTGATGGCGGCGTTCCTGTTGGCTGCTGGTGTAGCCCTCTCGCTGCCTGGCCTGCCCATGGATTGGTATTTGCAATTCCGGCTCGAGCAGCGGTTCGGCTTCAATACCACCACGCAACGGCTTTGGTGGTTGGACCGTCTGAAGGGGCTCCTGCTGGGGATAGTTCTAGGTTACCCCTTGCTCGTTCTGGTGTTGAAGCTGGTTGAGCGGACGGGACCGTGGTGGTGGTTGTGGGCCTGGGCTGCCTTGCTTGCCTTTCAATTTCTGCTGGCGTTGCTCGCACCCGTGGTCATCCTGCCGCTGTTCAACAGATTCAGTCCTCTGCCGGAAGGGAGCCTGCGCGAACGGCTGCTCAAGCTCGCCGAGCGGACCCGATTCCGCGCGCGCAGCATCCAGGTAATGGACGGCAGCAAACGCTCGCGGCACTCGAACGCTTTTTTCACCGGCTTTGGACGTTTTCGGAAAATCGTGCTGTTCGACACCTTGATTCAGCAACTGGCCGAACCAGAGCTCGAAGCCGTGCTGGCGCACGAAATCGGCCATTTCAAGAAAAAGCATATCCCCAAGATGCTCGCAGCCTCGGCGGTGGGCTCGCTGGTGGGCTTCTATCTGCTCGCATGGCTGGCGAAGCAGGCCTGGTTTTACAGGAGTTTCGGTTTCGACGCCGGCAACATTGTCCCGGGGCTGCTGCTCTTCGGGCTCTTATCGGAGTTGGTGACGTTTTGGTTCTCTCCGCTGGTCCATTGGTGGTCGCGGCGTTATGAGTACCAGGCGGATGCGTTTGCCGCGCAGGTGATGCAGGAGCCGCGTCCACTAATCGGCGCCCTACGCAAACTCAACGAAAAGAATCTAAGCAACCTTACTCCGCATCCGCTCTACAGCGGCTTCTATTACTCGCACCCGACGCTGCTCGAGCGCGAGCAGGCGCTGGAACAAACCCGCTACACCCCGTCCACAATGCAGACGCAATTCTCGCCGCCGAACTGATTAGGCTGGCGGTGCGCGCATTTGGGATCATTGCGCCATTCGCCGTCCACCAGCAGACGATATTGGTATTGGCCGGGAGCCAAGGATACGATTTTCTTCCAAACGCCGTTTTTGTCCCGTTTCAAACTCAGTGGCGCCTGTTGCCAGCCCGTAAAATCACCTGCCAGCAAGACGCTCTGCGCCGCGGGCCCCGCATAGGAGAAGGTCACTCTCTTTTTTCCTGTTTTCTGATTTGACATACCGCTCACCTCAATTTTGTCTGGGCCGAAGCCCAGCGGACTGACACTGCTACTGTTATCGGGCGCGGTCAAGAGGAAATGGCGAGCTATGAGCAGGAAGCAGTAATTACCCGTTACTGTTTACTCGCCAATAACCCGAGTACCGCGGCCACGACGCGGTCAACCGAAATGCCGGTCATGCAGCGGAAATCGATGGGGCAAGAGCGACGGAAACATGGAGCGCAAGGCACCGCCACTCGCAGCAGGTGCTGGTGGGTGTCGCCGGGAAGGCCGGGGGCCGTCAGCTCGGGCGACGTGCTGCCGAAAGGGACCACTACGGGTATGCCCAGGGCTGCCGCAACGTGCATCGGCCCGCTGTCGTTGCTCAGCAACACTCGGCAAAGCTTCAGCAACGACATCAGCTCTCGCAACGAGGTCTTGCCCGCCAGGTTGAAGGATTCGAAATTCGGCGCGCGCAAAGCCGAATGGATTTCCTCCGCGACCGGCACATCCGATTCCCCGCCCAGCAGCAGCCAGGCGCAATGCGTTCGTTTCTGGATTTCCCGGGCCGCAGTCACAAACCGCTCCGCCGGCCACCGTTTCGCCGGGCCGTATTCGGCGCCGGGTCCGAGCGCCAAGAGCGGCTGGGCCTGGGTCGGCTGGCTGTTCAGGCCGAACTTCGACCGGGCAACCTGAATCTCATGAGGCTCTGTCATCAGCAACGGCGCCAATGGTTCGGGGTTGGCGCCGAGGGCGGCCGCAAGGTGAAGGTACTCGTGGATCTGATGGCGGGAGTGATGCGGGTTGCGTGATGCGTGAACCTCGTGGTCGGGGGCTGCACGAACCAACCGCTGGATCTCCCGGACCGGACGTTTCCGCATTCTCCCTTGGGCCGACCGAGGCGGGACCGTTTGCGAGAGAAACCAGTTGCGCCAGGGCCGGGCCAGGCCGATGCGGCGCGGAATTCCCGCCAGCCAGACCTCGAGTGCCGAGCGCGGCGAGTTAGGCAGGACCAGGGCCGTATCGAAATTCTCTGCCCGCAAGCGTCGGGCCACCGGCCACGGAGTTTCGTCAGGGGCAAAGGTGAGCACCGCATTCAGACTGGGATGATGACGCCAGAGGTCGGCGAGTTTCTGCGGTGCCAGGAGTGCTATATGCGCCCCGGGAAAGAATTCCCGGAGACGTTGCAGGGCAGGGGTGGTCATCACCGAATCCCCCAGCCAGTTCACTCCCCGAACGAGCAGGCGGCGAGGCTGAAAAACGGGGGATGGAAGCTGGCCCGGCATGCACGCTTCCCTCCGTTATCCGCGATCCTCCACCCTCGCGGCTTCCGCGCTGTGAACTTGGGGCTTTGGCACCTCCTCTTGAGACTTGAGATCCGAGACTTGAGACTCTGGATCTTGGACTTTGGATTTTGGATTTTGGACCTGAGACTTGAGACTCGCTTTCCAGCGGTTATGGACCCAAAACCAGTTCGCGGGGTCGCGGCGCACCGCGGCCTCGAAGGCGCGATTGACGTCCAGCATGATGGCCTCCTTCGAGCGTGGCTCGCCATTTTCGTGCGTGGGGATGTCGGCGCCGGCCTCGATGCGCCAACGCGCCAGGCCCACCCGGTAGCAAACCCCGGTGAGCAGGGTGCAATGATAACGCAACGCAAACACGGCGGGAGCGGCTGAGGTCGAGCAATCGTGGCCCAAGAACGGCAGCCGCAGGCCGGCGTCGCCGGCGTGCTGGTCGGCCAACAGGCCGAGTATCACACCTGGCTGTTTCATGAAGGTTCTCAACGCGGCTCCTTCGAAGCGGCGCTCGAAATAAACGCAGCCGGACCGTTCGCGCAAGGATTGGAGCAAGCGGTTGAGCGAATCCTGGCGCAAACCGCGGTAGGTAGTGGCGGATTTGTAGCCCGGCGCGAATTGCCCAAACCGCGCATACAGCTCGAAATTGCCGAAATGGCCGATGGCGGCCACCACGCCTTGCGGGGCCTGGCCGGCGGGCGCCGGACGCAACAGGGACGGCGCGACAAATTCAACGTGCGGGCGCAGCTCTTCGAGGCTCATCGAGGCAGTTTTGGCCGCGCAGGCAAAGTTCTCGCCGATGCGCCGGAAGTTTTCCCGGGCGAGCGCCCGGAGTTGAGCGGAGGTTTTTTCCCCGGCAAAACACAGCGCCAGGTTGCGGAGCGTGACGCGCCGATGGCGCGCGTCCAGCCAATATGCCAGCGCGCCGCCGCCTCGCCCCAATCGCGCCACCCACCGGAGCGGCAGTGCCTGGAGCGAAGCCACCAGAGCCCGCGCCACGTGGTAGAGCATCAATTCCATTACCGGAAGCAAATCTTGCGCACGCAGTCCTGGAAATCGTCCGCGCCGCTGAGGATTTTGATCTCGACGCGCATGAAGAAGATCGGCAGGTCGCGGCGATCGATTTTGGGGAAGCGCACGGCGTCCTTTTGGGTGGTAATGATGGCATCCGCCTGGCGCTTTTTGCTGCGGTTGATGGCGTTAAGGATCTCCTGCTGCGTAAACCGGTGATGGTCCGCGAAACGCTTGGAATACACCAGTTCGGCGCCGAGCTTCACCAGGCTTTGCTCGAAGCTCTCGGGCTGGGCAATGCCGCTGAGCGAAGCCACCTTCTGCCCTTTCAGAAATTCAAGGCCAAGGCGCTGGCCGGTGAACACATCTTCGAGATAAAGCGGATGATGGATGCACTCGATGATCCCCGCCGCGGGGTTGACCTGGGCAATGCGGCGGCGGAGCTCGGCGGTATTGCCGTCGCTCTTGGTGATGAAAATCGTGCTCGCGCGGGCGAGATGCGAAGGCGGTTCGCGCAGCGTGCCGCGGGGCAGCAAGCGCTCGTTGCCAAACGGCTGCTGCCGGTCGATTAGCACAATGTCCTGGCGCCGCCCGCGCAATTTCCAGTATTGGAAACCATCGTCCAGCAACAGCGTATCGCAGCCGTATTTTTCGATGGCATACCGCCCGCTCTTCACCCGGTCCTTGTCCACCAGCACCACGACGTCCTTGAGATTGGATGCCAGCATGTAGGGCTCGTCGCCGGCCATCTCCGAATCCAGCAGCAGCGATTTGCCATCGGAAACCACGCGTGGCGGCGTGGTGTCATCGCGCAAAAGGATCTTCTTCAACAGCCACTGGTGGGCCGGGATGGGCTTGGACCGGTACCCGCGGGAGAGGATGGCAACGTTGCGGCCCTGGTCGCGCAGCACGCGCGCGAACTTTTCGACGACGGGCGTCTTGCCGGTACCGCCGACCGTGAGGTTGCCGATGGCGATGACCTGCACCCCCAGCGTGGAGTCGCGAAGAATGCGCCAGTTGTAAAGGAACCGGCGGGCCTTGACGACGACCTGGAAGCCCTTGGACAAACCGTACAGCATGCCGCGAACGAGGGTCGCGCGAGTGCCGGGCCGCTCTTCGAGGATGACCTCCAGCACGAACGTCTCAAGGTTTTCCGTCCAGGTCCGAAAGCTTTGAAGCATGTCGCAGCAGTTTGCCAAGCGGCAGGAGTCAGAGCAAGCGCCGCCGGAAAAAGCGGTGCAATCAGTGGCGGTGCCCGCTCCGTGCATTTTGTCATCATCCTTCTGCCTGCTCCCTTTCTGGCACGATACTCGCTGTTCAAACGTGGTTTATGGCAATACGCAAACTGCTCTCATTGGCTCTGGTCGCCTGCTTTTTGAGCTCCGCAGCCTCGGCGCGCGCGGGGACCGAGCTCAACTTCTGGCATTCCTACGTCCATCAACCGAGCGGGGTTACCCATTTCTCGCTTCACATCGCCAATTACAAGCGCGGGTTGTTTTTCGGTTCCTGCGGCCCCTCCACCCGGTCACTACAATGGGGTTATGACGTGGATCTCGCCGGCTCCGGTCCGCTCTACACGAGCGACGAAATCAAACTGGAGCTGGATGGAAAGAGGATTCCAGTTGCCTCCGGCACGATCAGTATCGATCCCAACCAGCAGCAGGCCACCATCCAACTGCAAATCACCCAACCAGGCACTAACCAACCCATCAACCCCGCGAGTTTCAAGGGTAACGGCACACACCGAATCCAGAGAATCAAGTAGGCAGGGCGCGTCCGTCCTTAGGCCGGGGTAGGCGGAACCAAACTCGTTGTGGGAACGGTCGAAAGTTGAAGATTGCTGATGCGTCCTGAGCCAAAGTGGGCGCGACAGGGGTCGAACCTGCAAGGATTTCTCCAAAGGATCCTAAGTCCTTCGCGTCTGCCAATTCCGCCACGCGCCCATGGTGCGATAGGATATTCGCTTTGACCGCTGGAACTGTAAATGCCGAAATGCGGCAAGAAGGTGTGGAAGGATGCGGAACGGTCTGGGCGGACCTGCGATGCTGCCGGGGAAAGACGCTGCAGATACCTGCAGATGGGCGCAGGTGGGTGCAGATGGATGCAGATAGGAGAAGTGGCGCGTGAAACGTGAGCCGAGTCCGCGAATTTCCGGAATTGGCGCGAACCGGCGAAACGAACCCTCGAACTGTAATTTGGCAACATTAACTGAAATTTGGCGAAATTGGATGAAATTAGCTGCAACCAAGTGAAATTAAATGAAATCGGCTGAAATTAACTGCAAGTTCTGTGGACAACAGGACCACCGGACTACTGGACCACCGGACCACCGGACCACAGGACCACTCGACTACAGGAAAAAACTGTTTTAATGTTCGGATTGCTTTGGATCAGGTCGGAACGACGTAGAATGGGTCGTTGTCAAAAATTTTGTGTCAGGAAGATTTCCGGGTTTAGTTCGAGTTCGAAGTGGTGGCGGAACATTTGGTTAAGGGTTCCGAGGTGAGTGAGCA
>Ga0210409_10000861_pt1 | contig 43530 bp, 29 predicted proteins | sample IncBWH17MmetaG_FD_161649 | JGI IMG/M metagenome (GOLD analysis project Ga0210409, IMG submission 161649) | Forest soil microbial communities from Barre Woods Harvard Forest LTER site, Petersham, Massachusetts, United States - Inc-BW-H-17-M | ecosystem: Environmental > Terrestrial > Soil >... | reverse complement strand
GCCCCGGTCAGAGTTGGAACCGGGCGGGCTTTCTCAATCTCAGCGCGTTAGATGAAGCGCGCCGCAATAACCATTGGGATGAGCTCTGGGTGTGCACTTAAGATGGTGGTGGTATCAAGATGCGCTCAGCGCGCCTCGGCGCGTTTGAAGCTGGCATTTGCAGCGCCAGCCGTTAGCTTGTTCCCGCCTATGGCGCAACAGTTCAACTCAATCGCGAGTGTCATCACCGATTTAAAAAAAGGCAAAATGGTGGTCGTCGTGGACGATGCGGACCGCGAAAACGAGGGCGACCTGATCATGGCCGCCCAGTTCGTCACCCCGGAAGCTGTCAATTTCATGGCGAAATACGGCCGCGGGCTGATTTGCGTGCCGACTACTTCCGAGCGGCTGCAACAGCTTGGCATCGAGCGCATGGTTCGTGAGAACCGCGAAAGCTTCAAAACCGATTTCCAGGTCAGCGTCGATGCGGCGCGCGGCATCACCACCGGGATTAGTGCGGCGGACCGCGCCGAGACCATTCGCACCATGGCCGATCCGACCGCGGTCCCCGAGGACCTGGTGCAGCCCGGCCATGTCTTTCCCTTGCGCGCCCGCCCCGGGGGCGTCCTGCAGCGCGCCGGGCATACGGAGGCGGCGGTGGACCTGGTAAGCCTGGCGGGTTGCCGCCGGATGGGCGTCATTTGCGAGATCATGAGCGACGATGGGTCGATGGCCCGGTTGTCGGAGTTGTGCAGGTTTGCCAAAAAACATCAGCTCAAGATGGCGACGATCGCCGACCTCATCCATTTCCGGCGGACGCGGGAGAAACTGGTCGAGCGTATCGAGGTCGTTAAACTGCCGACCGAGTACGGCGATTTTGAGCTGTATCTTTATCATTCGAAACTGGATGGCCAACACCACCTGGCGCTCGTCAACGGCGAGGTCGCCGGCAAGGCCAACGTGCTCGTGCGGGTGCATAGCGAATGTTTGACGGGTGACGTTTTCGGGTCCTGCCGCTGCGATTGCGGTCCGCAATTGCACCAGGCGATGCGGCAGATAGCAGAGGCGGGCCGTGGCGTCGTTGTCTATATGCGCCAGGAGGGTCGTGGCATCGGCCTGGCCCCCAAAATCAAGGCCTATAAGCTCCAGGAGCAGGGTTACGACACCGTGGAGGCCAACCGGAAATTGGGCTTTGACATGGACCTGCGCGAGTATGGGCTGGGCGCCCAAATCCTGGCCGACCTCGGCCTGAAAACGATTCGGCTGCTGACGAATAACCCGCGCAAAGTGGTGGGGTTGGAGGGGTACGGGCTGGAAATCGTCGAACAAGTCCCGATCCGGGTGAAACCGAACCCTCACAACGCCCGTTACCTGCAAACCAAACGCGAGAAGCTGGGGCATCTCTTGTGAGGCGCGGCGAGCCAGGATTGGAGTGATGTTAAAACCAGTGCCATCGAAATCGTTTAAGGCGGGCGGGGCGCATTTTGCGATTGTGGCCTCGCGGTACAATGGCCGTTACGTGGATGCGATGGTGCGAGCCGCCCGGGCCGAACTGAAGCGCGCGGGCGCCAGGCAGGTCGAGGTGGTTCGCGTGCCTGGAGCCTATGAAATCCCGGTGGTTGCAGCGCGCCTGGCGCGCACCAGTTCCTCCCAAACTTCACGCTATGCGGCCATCATCTGCCTGGGCGTGATCCTGCGCGGTGAAACGGTGCATGCCGCCCTCATCGGGGAAGCGGTGAGCCGCGCGCTGATGGAACTTCAATTGAAGTACGAGGTGCCGGTCGTCCACGAGGTCTTGCTGTTGGAAAACGAACAACAGGCGCGCGCGCGCTGCCTCACCAGGACGCACAACCGGGGCGCCGAGGCGGCCCAGACGGCGCTCGCCATGGCGACGGTCATGGAAAGGTTCGAAACAAGCTTTTGACGCGCAGGCAGGGAAGCAGGAACGCAACCAAGCCTTGGCGACGATGCCGCGTGACATTGAAAGCAGGAAAACGCTAAAGCTCAGGCTCCCGGAGTTGCTGCGCCATCAAAAACGGCATTGATGGCTTCACCTGCCGCTTCGGGCGACTCAGCAAGCCGCGCACGTCGCCGTGACCTCAGTTACCCCGGCTTCGCGCTACCAGCACCCCAATCAACACCCCGATACCGAACGCAATGCCCACTGCCTGATACGGGTGCTCCCGGACCGCTTTGTCCGTAGCCTTGGCCGCAGCGACGGTTTTTTGCTCAAGGGTCTCGCAGACGTCCTTGGCTTTCTCGATGGTGGCGGCGAGCCGAGCGTGCAGTTCGCCCGTCTCATTATCTCTTCGTATGGTCGTTTCCATAGGCTTCTTAATTTCCTACCTCACCTTCGACCCAAAGCCGCGCGAACGCAACCGCTGCTTCCGTGAATTGCGTCAGTGAAGACGGAATCATACGACGAATAGGCGCAACCTCTTCGAGGTTGAGCGGGTAGACGCCCGACGTTCCCCAGGGTAGCTCGGTCCTTCCGGACTGGCACCACTCGCAACCCTTATATGTTGCAGAATCCCTTTGGGATTCTTGCTCGCTTGCCAGTTTTAAGAACCGTGCAAGGTGCAGCGAGGACGGGCGCACTTCAGCCCTGCCGTCACTGACGCATTACGATTCCGTGCGTTCCTGACGAACGCCAAGGAGAATCCTTTACCATCATGAAAATGATTCGCGCTCGCCCGGAGGGGCGTGTAAACCAAGACAAGTAAGAAATCACAACAAGCGCACCGATCATGAAAAGAGTCTTGCTGCTGGCCTTCTCTTGCGGTCTCGCATTTCGATTGAGCGCCGCCGAGCCCTACTCCGACCGATTTGTGTGGGTATTCGGCTGGGGACTGGGAAAGGATGGTGATGTAGCAGAGATTTCCAAGGTGCTCGAAAGCGCCGGGCAACACGGATTCAACAGCGCTGTCCTCTCGTCCGGCCTGGACACCCTTTGCAAGCAGTCAGGCGACTATTTCCGACGGTTGGAGATGATCAAACAAGCCTGCGAAAGGAACCACCTCGAGCTGATCCCGGCAATCTTTTCGATCGGTTACGGCGGAGGCTTGTTGGCGCATAATCGGAACCTCGCCGAGGGGTTGCCTATGGAAGACGCTCCCTTTGTCGTGCACGGAGGGGAGGCGCGGCTGGTGAGAAGCAATCTGGCGCAAATCGTTAATGGCGGTTTTGAAGAATACAGCGGCACTACATTTAAGGCCTTTGACTTTCACGACCAGCCCGGCGAGATCAGTTACGTCGATACTCAGATCAAGCACGGCGGCAAGGCCTCGCTTCGCCTGGAAAATTTCACCGCCAACGCTTATGGGCACGGTCGCGTCATGCAAACCCTTAAGGTGCAGCAGCACCGCTGCTACCGCATGACGCTTTGGGTCAAAACCGATGGGCTGGAACCGGCCAGTGCCTTCCAGGTCCTGGTGTTGGCGGAAAACCGGGAACTGGCTCCGCGGCAGTTCCAACTACCTGGGACTGGTGACTGGCGTAGAATCTCGATGCTCTTCAATAGTTTGAACTACGACAAAGTGCGTCTTTATGCGGGTTTATGGGGTGGGAAAAGCGGCAAAGTGTGGCTCGATGATTGGAGCGTGGAAGAAGTCGGCCCCGTCAACGTGTTGCATAGGCCAGGCACGCCAGTGACGGTGCGACGCGGCGACGGGATGGTCACTTACCAGGAAGGCAAGGACCACGGCCCGCTGGGGGACGCCAACCTGCATCCCTGGCGCGATGACAGCGAGCCGACACCGCTCGCTATCCTTCCCGGCGGCCGAATTCGCGAAGGCGAGCATTTGCAGGTGAGTTGGTACCACTCAATGTTGATTCACGATTCGCAGATCACGGTCTGCATGGCCGAGCCGGAAGTGTATGAGATTTTCGACCACGAGGCCAAACTGCTGACGGAGCGGCTGCATCCTCACCGGGTGTTGCTCAACATGGACGAGATACGCATGGGCGGCACCTGTCGGGCTTGCCAGGGTCAGAACATGGCTGAACTGCTGGGCCGCTGTATCGCGCGGCAGGCGCAGAGCCTGCACAAGGACAATCCCGATGCGCAGATCTATGCCTGGTCGGACATGCTCGATCCCAACCACAATGCCCACGGCAACTATTACCTTGTGAACGGAGATTTCACCGGCTCATGGCGACACGTGCCCAAAGATCTGGTAATGGCTGCCTGGGGCGGGCAACCGCGGGAAAAGAGCTTGCGATTCTTCGCAGGAGAAGGGTTCAACATCCTCGTCGCCTGTTACTACGACGCCGACGACCTGAACGACGTGAAAGGTTGGTTGCAACTGGCGCGGCAGATACCAAACGTGCGTGGGTTCATGTACACTCCGTGGCAAAAAAAGTACGCGCTGCTGCCGGCGTTCGGAGACTTGCTTCAGAAATAATTATGCACGCGTTTAAGTGCCCGACTTGCCCACGTTACTTCATCGGTTCGCGGATGAACTCGAAGTCGTGTTCGAAGGTCTTGCCGTTGCGTTCGTATGTCAGGCGCAGGCGGGCCGGGCCAGTCTTCCAACCCCAGTCGTATGCGGTCGTGACCTGGTAATAGGCTACCGGCGGCGGCCCCCAATAAACGCTTCCGTAGTACGGGCTCCAGAAAGGGTTATACGGTCCCCAACCCCAACCCCAACCCCACGCGGCCCAGTCGGGGTACGGGTAGGTGAGGGGCGGTGGCGGCAGGAACATGCGCGTGAAGCTGTGCGGTCCGAGCACATGGCCTCGCAGTGGATGGCTCTCGCCGCGTGGATCGACGACGTAGCTACGGTTGCCCAAAAGCGCCAGGCGGTCATCGGTCGGGTTCGAAATGGTGACCTCGAGCCGGTCATGAACCCGCCTAAGGTGGTATTCCAGCGGGTCGAGCCGGACGGTAACCGGTTGGTCAGCCACCACCGATGGGCTCGTCGCCGGCTGGACGATCCGATACTGATACGTGTGGCAGCCGCTTACACAGGCGGCTACCGCCACGAGGAAAAGCAGGTTCGCTTTCATGACACTCACGCTTCCCAATACTCGTTCCAACCTGTCGCGCCAGGCTGTCACCCGCTCCTCCAAACCGGACGAGGTGCAAAGAGGGCTTGCACCCGGTGTCGTTATTAAAGGCGGCACGTGGCTGGAGCAGCTCCAACACCACGATCCAAACCGCGCGGTCAGGACAACGCGTCCTGCCAACTCGGGCGCCCGGTATTCCCAAAGTCAAAACAGCCGGTCGAGCGGGCTCGTTGGTTTTGTCGCCTGCCAGTAGGTGTCTGAATTGCGACTGCGTTTGAGACGCAGCGCATCTTTTCCCATCAGGCGAAAGAGCAAGCCCAGGGGAGTCACTACCAGGACGAAGACCAGGGCCAGTGTTACTCTTGCCACAAGCTGGCTCGACCAGAACCCGGCGCGCGCGGAAGACCGGTAGTAGCCGCGGAACCAGCGCGGTTGCATGCAGGCGAGAACCGCTGCGAATGCCAGCACGGCCAGAATGACGCACCAGGCCGCTACGGGCACCACGCGCCGCCAGCACAACACCGAGCTGAGCAGCGCCAGCCCTAAAGCGCTCAGCAGCGCCGATTTGCGCCATTCTTTCGGTTCTTCTTTCAGTCGCAGCTTCATTTAGTCCGGTTGCAGGGCACCTGGCCGTTCCAGCCGCCGCTTCGGCTGCGCTTCGCGTTCCAGCACAAAACTGCCAAGCACCAGGTAATCCATCTCGGTGTTGACGAAGCAACGGTAGGCGTCGTCGGGACTGCAGACGATGGGCTCGCCGCGCACGTTAAACGACGTGTTCACCAATACACCGCAGCCCGTGGCCTGCTCGAAGCGAAGCAACAACTCGTAAAGCAAGGGATTGCTGGAGCGATCGACGGTTTGAATGCGCGCCGAGTAATCCACATGCGTAACCGCCGGCAGGGTCGAGCGGATTGTTTTCAAGAGGTCCAGGCCGGCAACCCCGGAGGGCAGGGGACGGCGCAGTTCGGGTTTCACGCTCGCAACCAGCAGCATGTAAGGAGACTCGACGTCCAGGTCGAAATAATCAGCAGCGCGCTCGCGGCGCACCACGGGCGCGAAAGGCCGGAACGATTCGCGGAATTTCACCTTGAGATTCATCACCGACTGCATCCGGGGCGAGCGCGCGTCACCCAGGATGGAGCGGTTCCCCAGGGCGCGCGGCCCGAATTCCATCCGGCCTTGGAACCAGCCGACGACTTTTTCCGCTTGAAGCAACCCAACGGTGAAGTCCAGGAGCGCCTCCGCGTCGAGCCGGCGATAAGCCGCGCCGCAACACTGCAGCGTTGCCTCGATCTCCTCATCCGAGTAAGCCGGGCCGAGCAAGGTGGCTTGCATGGCGTCGGATTTGGCGGGGATGGGAGTCATGGGAAGAGTGGGACTTGAAGGACTTATACCTGGCTCACGATCCGCGTGCCAGGTTGCCAACGCCGCTCCGAGTGCGCCTCCCGCGTCCCCCGCCGCAGGTTGAATCCATAGCCGCTCGAAAATCTTCTCCTTCAGAATGCGGCCGTTGGCGACGCAGTTCAGCGCGACGCCACCGGCGAGGCAAAGGTCTTTCAACCCGGTGACCTCGCGGGCGTGCCGTGCTAGTCGCAGCATGATGTCCTCGGTGACGACCTGGATGGACCGTGCGGCGTCCATGTGCCGCTGTTCCAGCTTTCCCTCCGGCGGGCGTGGAGGGCCGCCAAAGAGCCGCTGAAAACGCTCATTGAACATCGTCGTTCCCTTGAGGAAATCGAAGTAGTCGAGGTTGAGCCAGAACGAGCCGTCCGGCTTGAGGTCGAGCAGCTCCCGGTAAATCACATCGGCATATTTAGGCTCGCCATAGGGGGCCAGGCCCATGAGCTTGTATTCGCCGGAGTTGATGCGGAACCCACAATAGGACGTGAACGCCGAGTACAACAGTCCAAGCGAGTGCGGAAACCGCAGCTCTTTCAGCAGCCGGACTTCACGTCCGCGGCCAAAGCCAACTGTCGTGGTTGCCCATTCCCCGACGCCGTCGATGGTCACGATTGCGGCTTCGTTAAATGGCGAGGGATAAAAGGCGCTGGCGGCATGCGCCTGGTGGTGTTCGGTAAAGAGGATCGGGCAATCGGGGCGCAGGCCCGGCAGTTCTTCGCGGATGGTTTTGCGCAGGTTGAGTTTCTCACCGAGCCACGAAGGCAGCACAACCGGAAACGTGCGCCAGCCGCCTGGCGCAACCGCCAGGTACGTTTCGAGCAGCCGGGCGAATTTAAGGATAGGTTTGTCGTAAAACGCGACGGCATCGAGCTGCGCTGGCGCCAGGCCGGCCTGCCGCAGGCAGGCGTCGATCGCGTGACGGGGGAAATCCGGGTCGTTCTTTTTGCGGGTAAAGCGCTCTTCCTGGGCAGCGGAGACAATGCTTCCGTCGCGAACCAGAGCGGCGGCGGCATCGTGGTAATAGGCGGAGATGCCCAGGATATTCCGCACGCCAGGCATGACTTAAAAGAACGGATAAAGCGCCCAGGCGATGCCCGAACTGGAGGCGAAAATGAGGATAGCGCCGATCACGAGCAACAGCACGATCAACGGAATGAGCCACCACTTTTTCTCCTGTCGGGCGAACAGCAGGAATTCTTTGAGCAAACGCCACATGGCCACGGTGAGGATAAAAGCGCCGTCAACCTGCCGCAAGCGCAAAGCCGCAACCCTCCTAGCGCGCGGCAAGCCGTCAACCACACCTGCGTCAATCCCGCGCGGCTGGTTGAGGACAACCCGCCCTACCTTTCGAGGGCCTGCAACTGGCGCCGCGCCGGCTCGTACCCCGGCTCCAACCGAACGGCCTCTTTCAAATGCAGGAGCGCTTCCTCGCGCCGTCCCTGCTTGAGCAGGGCCAGGGCCAGGCTGAAGTGGGCCCGGGCGAAATCCGGTTTCAGGCGGACTGCCTCTTGAAATTCCCGCAGCGCCGCGTCTTGCCGCCCCGTCGCTTCCAGTGCGATGCCGAGAGTGTCATGGATTTCCGCCACTCCGGGATTGAGTCCAATCGCCCGCTGGAGGTGGTTGATGCTTTCCTCGAGAGCCCCTTTCCGATACAGCGCCCGACCCAGGTTGCTTTGGGCTTCAGCGGAGGCGGGATCCAGTCTCACGGCTTCCTGCAAGTGGGCGATAGCCTCGTCGAGTCGTCCCATCCGTTCGAGGACAAAACCAAAGTTGTTGTGCGCCCTGGCCCAAACGGGCCGGCACCTGAGAGCCTCCTGGTACTCGCGGATGGCTTCTTCGCCGGCGCCTTGTTTGAAGAGCGCGTTGGCCAGTTGAAAGTGAGCATCCGGGAAGGAAGGGTCTAGCTTGAGAGCCTGGCGGTAGTTATCGACAGCTTCCTCCAAGGTGGCCTGTTCGACGAACGCGTAATCGCCCAGGTGCCAATAGGCCGTGGTATTGGGACCCGTGACCGCCAGCGCATGCCGGAACAAGCTGCCGCTATCATGCCAGTAGGTGGTTTGTTGACGGGTCAGCAAGCCCAAGGTGAGTAGTAGAACCGCGGCCGGGGCGGCAACGGCGATGCCCCGATAACGCCAGGATTTGGTGATGGCGTGCGCACTCCAAACCAATACCACCAGCACGCCGATGGATGGAAAGTAGCTGTAGCGGTCCGCCATCGATTGAGCGCCCACCTGGACCAGGCCGATGACCGGCATCAGGGTTCCCAAAAACCAAAACCAACCCACCGGCAACCATGCGCTTTTCTGTCGCCGGACCACCGCCAGGGCCGAAACCCCAAGCAGCAGCACGGCGGCCCCAAGGAGCGCTTCGAGGGAGATGTAAGTCGGGTAAGGATAAAAAACCGCAAGGTGAAGCGGCCAGACTAACTTTCCCAGATACAGGTAATAAGAAATCAGCGCGTTGGCGAGGCGGGCGAGCAACGGTGTGCCGGCGAGCGTCGCTACGGCGCCGACCTTGTGCTGCACCAGAAAGGTCACGACACTCGACGTCAGCGCGAGCACCAAAAAAGGGACTTTTTCGACGACCAAACGAGCCAGGCGTGCCGGGGGATGGGTGAGGGGTGATTGGCGCTTAGTCATCGGTGAGTTGCCGGTGGGAGTTGTTAATTCCCGGAAACGGTCGAGCGGCCAGTAATCGAGCAGCAACAGAACGAACGGCAACGTGACCAGCATCGGCTTGCTCATCAGGCTGAGGGCGAAAAAGGCGAGCGACAAAAGATAGAAGGACGAGGGGGCATTTTTGATTTTTGATTTTTGATTTTCGATCTTTTCCGCTGGCTGGTCGCCGCCAGCCTGCCTTTTGACTTCCAGATGTTTCATTGCGGTCTGTGGTCCGCGGACCGCCTCCACATACCGCGCGTACGCCCACAAGGCGAGAAGCCCAAACGCGGCGCTGAGCACATCCTTCTGTTCGGCGACCCAGGCGACCGACTCGACGCGCAATGGGTGCAAGCCAAAGAGCCCGGCTACAATAAAACTGCGCCAGATGGCGCCGGTCATCCTTCGAAAGACCAGAAAGACCAGCACGGTGTTGAAGGCATGCAGCAATAGGCTTGTCAGGTGGTGTCCCCAGGGCTTCAAACCAAAAAGCTGACACTCCGACATGTGCGTGAGCCAGGTGAGCGGGTGCCAGTTGCCCGTCTCGGCGCTGCGGAAGGCCCACACGAGCCCGGGTGAAGTGACGCCACGCTGGACGCGCGGGTTGGCAGTGACGTAATCGGGATCATCGTAATTGACAAACCCGTTGGACAAAACGGGAGCGAAGGCTCCGAGCACCGCGAGAAGCAGAACCAGACTCAGCAAGACCGAAGTAGAGAAAGGACGTTCTGGCGCACCAGAATCGTGCCGCCGTTCTGACGGAAGCGACGCCCCCGCCTGTTGGGCCTTACGGCGCGGCGTCTGTAGCGAATTCCCTTTAGGTTTGTGCGCGCGCATATCGCTCTCCGGAAGTCGCCGCTAGCCAAGGTGATTCACACCTCTTCCCGTCGCGCGGGGCTCCAAACCTGCGGAGACCACCGCCACTTCGGCGCCCCGCCGACTTGGAAGTGGGCGATACGGCAGGTTTGGAAACCTGCGCTACGTGCAGCGGCGTGAGAAATCCGAGCTAACACAGTCCGTATTCTGCGGCGGCGCGGGCGCCGAGCGATTCGACCACGAGTTGCTTGAGTTCTACGCCAGCCCCCAGCGTTGCGCCGCTCGCAAGTTTTCGGCCCGCGGCGAGGCTCATCTCGGCGGCTTCCAGCACCAGCGTCGTATAGAGACCAAGCGTCATCGGGCTCTGTGAGCGTTCACGCTCCGCCGCTGGCATTTTGCCGCGCCGCCAGGCCAGGAGCTTTTCGTAAAGCCGTCCTGGGCTGCGGATGCCGTAGCCGGTTACCGTGCCATCCTTTTCGAAGTTCCGAAAAAGTGGATTGACCTCAGTGAGGCCCTCGGCGTCGAGTTCGCGCAGGCCGGGCGTATCAAGGCTGAGGTCCAGCAGGCCCTCCGAGCAGATGAGCCGGCCGGATTGCACGGTGGTGGACCAGGCGCGGTTGGGCAGCCCCCAGCCAGTAAGAATGTGGGCTGCTGCGCCGCTCTCAAATACAATCTCTGTATCAACGAGGTCATAGCCATGGATTGGGACAGGCTTCATAGACGGTAGCTTGTGCGCGTAACCGGTCGCGCGCACCCGGCTTGGAACCAGCTTGACAACCTGCATCAGCGCATCGGCCATGTGCACCGTTAGAAACGACACCGGGGTGTTCTTCTCCGCGAAGTCCGGCGAGGCGAAGAACCGCGGCGAATGGTTCGGGTCGGCGACGAGCAATTTGTCCAGCATGTAGAAAACGGCCGCCTGGAACGTGCCGTAGCGGCCAGTCTGGAATCGCGCCTCGGCTTCCTTGATGCGCGGGTCTTCGCGCTTGTGGAAATCGACGCCCAGGAAGCGCCCGGTTTTTTTGGCCGCCTGCATCATCGCGTGAGCGTCTTTGACGGTTGCGGCCATCGGCTTGGGCAGGACGACATCAAGACCGGCCGCCAACGCAGCGACCGTGGGCCGACAATGGAGATGGTCAGGAGTATTGACCTGGACGGCGTCCAGCTCGACTCGCCCCATCATGTCTTCGAAGTCCGCGAAGCGCCGGCCCGGCGGCACGTTCGCCAGGTCGCCCAGCCAGTTCCGGTGCCGCTCGTTCGGCTCCGCGACGGCGCGGATTTCCAGCAGGGCTGAATACTCGCTGTGAAAATAGAGGTGCTGGTAGATTTCACGGACGACGGCGCCCGCGCCGATGATGCCAAGACGGAGTTTGGTTTGTTTCCTGGGCATTCGAAGATTTACCCAACGGTTCCAGTCTGCCGCAAAAGGAACACTGCCAGGAACTCAGCGGCTTTGCGGATATCCTCGAGCGCAATTTGCTCCTGGTCGGAGTGTGCGAAAGCGAGTTGCCCGGGACCAAAAGTCAGCACCGGCATCCCAGGATACTCACAGGCAAAGAGCCGCGCGTCGCAGGAAACCGTCCAGCCGAGGATCGGCTCGTCCTGGGGCAGGCGGCACGCGCGGGCTGCCGCCAGCGCGTTGCACATCGCAGGCGAATCCGTGTCGCCATCGAACGCCGCGTTATGCAATTTTTCGTACGTGACCCTGACCATCTCAGCGCCGGCTTCGGTTCGCCCGACGAGCCGCAGATAATTCTCAGCCCCACGCTCCACCGCCGTACGCAGGCGCGCCATCACCTCTTCGATGCCGTGCGTCGGGACGAAACCCTGTCCGCCTTCAAGGAGCAAAGTGTCGCCGGGTGTCGCGCCGTCGAGTGCGAAGCTCACCGGGCCTCCGCTGAACGCTTCAAGCCTGGCTTTGGAACGCACGAGGCTCCGGACGAAGTGCGCCAGCTTGGTAATCGCTCCGTCTCGCTCACGAATCGCTCCCATGTGACCAGTCGCGCCATGCACATTCACCTGAAAACCAGCCGCTGTGCAGTGCAGGTCGTAATGGCGGGCGACGAGCGGTTTGCGGGACGCGGGCTCAATCACTTTCGTCTTATCCCCATACGCGCCGATGTACCCGGCCAGGCCGGCTTCCAGACAATCACGCACGAGTCGTTCCAACGCCTCCGTCGGCGGTTGCGGGCAGTGCACCGTGAAGTTCACTTCCCCGCAAATCCGGCTGGGATGCTCGCCGAAGCGTCCAAGGATCCCGTGGCAGGTCTGAACCGGCCGCTGAGGAAAGAGCGGATGAAAGCTTTCTGCCCGAAGCGCGGCGCCTTCGGCCTCGAGTTCCTGGTTCACAAAAGCGAACATCTCGAACGGCGAGACTCCCGCCGGAGGCTTCAGCTCGGCCCGATACCATACCGCACCGCGATTGGCGGGATGGAGTTTAAGGCCGGTGCATTCCCCGACAACGACACAGTCGAAGAAGGACTTCAACCCGCGGTCCATCGCCAGCGAGAGGGAGCCATTCCCGCCGGTCTCCTCTTCGACGACGAACATCGCTACCATGTCGCGGTTCAGGCGCAACCCTGCTTCAGCCATCACTTCCGAGAGCGCTTTCAAAGCGCCGATGATGCTGACTACCGGTCCCTTATCATCGCACGCGCCGCGCCCGTAAACCGTGCCTCGACGCACGCGCGGCGGAAACCAGGGCGCCACCACGTCGATGTGGGCGTTCAACGCGACCGAGGTTCCACCCGTCCGTTCGTTGCCGCCCGGCGCGATGTAAACCAGGTTCGAGCGGCCCGCGTAGGTTTCCTCCGCCGAAAGGCCACCAGGTCGTTCAGCGGTCTTGGTGAAATGAAGCAGTGAAAAATGAGGATGGTTCTGAATTGCGGGATTGATTGGCCGGCGCTCGAGGCGCGTGGCAGGAAAACTCAAGGTAGCCAACTCCCTTCCCAGTGCTTGAAAGCAGGCATCCTCCGCGGTGCGCATTTGCGCTACGTCCGCCCGCGCTGTGGTGTCGCTCCGGCAAAGTTCGAGCAGCAGAGTCTCCACGTATTTCGAGAAGGCCGAACTGCGGGTGTGGGCCAACAGCGTCCGGATGAGTGGGGATCGCGCCGGGCGCGCCTGCGTGGCGGGCCGGCGGCCACTTCGCACGCGGCGGCGCCGGTCGGCTCGGCTGCGAACGCTGGCTTGGTACTGGCTCACGGGTTGTGTGTGACGCGCGGACATGCGCAATCGCCGGCGCCGTCGGGTGTCAGCGGCGTTCAGCCTAGCACCGCGATGCGCGGAGTCAAATGCGGGTCGTAGGGTATTGCCATTCGATCTCATTGCTTTATTCTGGCGATATGAAGGTGAGGCGGTTCATTTGCGGGTTGCTCCTGCTGGCATTCGGACCGGCCGCGCTGGGTCAGCACGCAACATCGCTCACGAACCGTTTTTCAGGCCGAAGTTTTCCGAACGAACCTGGGGATCTGTGGCACGTGTGGCTGAGCACTGCGACTGTCACCAATGCGTGGGCCGTGAGCCTGCGGAACCAGGAGGGATGGTCACGGGTGGTCGAGGCTTCCTTTAAGGAAACACTTTCGCAAGCCGAGCAAGGCAGTGCGGCGGCGCAAGTGAAGCTCGGTTATTGTTATTTCGCAGGCGAGGGGGTCCAGCCGGACTACGAGCAGGGCGTCAAATGGCTGATGAAAGCGCAAGAGGTCGCGCCCGCGCAGTTTCTGCTGGGTGCAGCCACGTTGCGAGGGTTGGGCGTGCCGCAGGACTTCTCCGCCGGCGTTGATTGGCTCGATAAAGCAGCTGTCCAGGGCTTCGCGGAGGCGCAATTCCAACTGGGTCTTTGTTACCTCGAAGGCGGGCCGGGTGTGAACGAAGCTCCGGCGCGCGGGGCCAAATGGCTGGAGCGCGCCGCGGAGCAGGGTCATCCGCGCGCGCAACAGTGCCTCGGCGAGTGTTATTCGTTCGGGATTGGAGTCAACCCGGAGGATGCGCAAGCGGCCAAATGGTATCGTCAGGCGGCGGACCAGGAGCTGGCGCCGGCGCAAGATTACCTCGGGGTTTGTTATGCGACGGGGACCGGTGTGGACAAGGCGCCGGCCGAGGCGTTGAAATGGTTTCAAAAGGCCGCGGAGCAGGGTCTGGGTGTCGCTCAGTGCAACCTGGCCCGCTGCTACGAGGGCGGAGCCGGCGTGGGCAAAGACTTGAGCGAGGCTGCCAGATGGTGGAGACGAGCCGCGGACCAGGGGTTTCCTGGCGCAGCGTTCCACCTTGGGTTGTGCTACTATCGCGGCAAAGGCGTGGGCGAAAGTTTTGAGGAGGCGGCCAGATGGTTTCAGAAGGACGCCGAGTTGGGGCACGTAGGCGGGCAACTCTATCTTGGCCTCTGCTGCTGGACTGGCGATGGTGTGCCGAAGGATTCCTCCCAGGCGGCGAAGTGGTGGCGGGAAGCGGGGATTCAAGGCATCCAGCCGAAGTGGTACGTCGGCTTCGATGGGTCCGTCGGGGACGCGGCCGAAATTGAGAGTTGGTGGCGGGACGTGGCGAAGCGCGGCAACGCCAAACTGCAGGCTTGCGTCGCTGAATTCTATCACTATGGGCGAGGCGTCACTCAAGACGAGGCCGAAGCGTTGCGGTGGTACCGCAGAGCGGCCAATGCCGGAGACCGCGTGGGGCTCAAAGCCGCAGCCTGGCTCATGGCCACCAGCGATGACCCAAAGGTGCGCGATGGCAGTGCCGCGGTGAGCTTTGCGGAGAAGGTTGATGACGCCACTAAGCACAAAGACCCGCTTATCCTCGATACCCTCGCCGCCGCCTACGCCGAAGCGGGCCAGTTCGAGAAGGCCGTCACGACAGAAAAAAGCGCGATCGCTGTTTCCAAAACGGACAGCCAGCGCAACGAATTCCAGGCCCGGCTGCGCCTATACGAAACCAATACTCCTTTCCGTGCCAGCCGGCCACCGGTGGGCGGATTCTAATTCCGGGCCCCAATCAATGACTTTGCCCAATCACAAGACCAAGATCGTCGCCACGCTCGGTCCTGCTTCGGACTCGCCAGAGATGCTCGAGCGCCTGCTGCGCGCGGGCCTCAACGTCGCCCGGCTCAATTTCTCGCACGGTGACTTCTCGGATCATGCCGGCCGGATTGCCCGCCTGCGCGCCGCCGAGCGCGCCACCGGCCTCCGCGTAGCGATCCTGGCCGACCTGCCCGGCCCCAAAATGCGCATCGGGAAGTTGGACCTGGAGCCGATCAACCTTCGCGTGGGCGACGCCTTTATCCTTACCACTGAAGAGCTCGTAGGAAATCAGCAGCGCGTCTCGGTCAGTTTTTCCCGCCTGCCGCAGGTCGTGAAGCCCGGCGACCGACTCTTCCTCAACGACGGTTTGGTGGAGCTCAAAGTTGAGCGGGCCGTCGGAAATGAGGTGTATTGCACCATTGCGGTTGGAGGTGAGTTGCGCAGCCGCAAGGGGCTCAACCTTCCGGGCATCGACCTCGGCATCAGCGCGTTCACCGAACACGACCGTGCGTGTCTTGAATTCGCTCTCGCCCAGGGAGCGGACGCCGTGAGCCAATCCTTCGTCGAGCGAGCCGCCGACCTTGAGGCGGTCCGCGCGGCCGCAAAGGTTCTGGGGCGGCAGCCCTTCCTAATCGCTAAAATCGAACGCTCCGGCGCGCTGGAGCATTTCGACGAGATTCTCGCGGCGGCTGACGGAATCATGGTCGCCCGCGGCGACCTCGGCGTCGAGGTGCCTATCCAACAAATCGCTCTCACGCAAAAAAAACTCATCGCCCGTGCCAATCTCGCCGGCAAGCCGGTCATCACTGCCACGCAAATGCTTGAATCGATGGTGGCCAACCGATTGCCCACCCGCGCCGAAGCTACCGATGTCGCCAACGCGATCCTCGACGGCACGGATTGCCTCATGCTGTCTGCCGAGTCCGCTGTAGGCAAATTCCCCGTGGAGGCCGTAAGCATGCTGGCCGGGATTGCGGCCGCGACCGAGGCCGGGCGGCCCCCGGCCCGCCTAAACGATCTTCGCGCTCTCTGCTTTCAGGAAAAACCCGACACGGACGCTGCCGCGATTGCGTCGGTGGTTGAGCATGCGCTGGAAACCGTCGCTTGCGCGGCGGTGTTCGTTCCGACTCGAAGCGGAGCCACCGCACGGCTGATTTCCCGCTTCAAGCCGGCCCCCTGGATTGTCGCCATTACTCAGGACGCCGCTGTCTGCCAGGCAATGCACTTCTCCTACGGCGTTCAGCCCGTCCAACTCGGCTCTGACCCGGAAAATTGGCACGACTTCGCCCGGACCTGGTTGGTGGAAAATGATCTGGCGGGTCCAATGGCGATGCTCGTGGCCGGGCCCTCCGTGCGTCATCCCGAGGCCAGTAACCGCATCGAATTCATACGCACCCAAAGCCGAGCCTAGCCAAGACCCATTCCCCGATTGACTCTGTCGTCTCCTGTCTTCAAATTTCCGGCACGTTATGAGAGCTCCGGACGGGACAAAAACCCGCAAAATTACATCTGATTTTTCCCGCCGAGCCGTCACGCATCACACCTCACCCATCACGCCAGTTCTGAGCTCCCCGCGCCCCGAGTTCCGGCCCCTGTCCCTCTGCTCCGTCGATCAGATCATGGTCGAGGAACGCGCGGCCTCTTTCGCCAAACGCAGCATTAAGACCGGCGCGAAGCTCGCCGGGTTGAAAATGGTCACTGCGATGATTGACTTGACCACACTGGAAGGCAAAGACACGCCGGGCAAGGTCGCGTATCTCTGCCGGAAAGCGCTCCAGCCCGCAGAGGCCGGATACGGTGTGCCGCATTGCGCCGCGGTGTGCGTCTATCCCAACATGGTCCGCTGCGCGCGCCGGTTTCTCGGGCGGGAATCGCCCGTGCGCGTCGCATCCGTCGCGACTGGTTTTCCCAGCGGGCAGTACCCTTTGCGCACCCGTCTGGAAGAGGCGCACCGCGCTGTGGGGGACGGCGCTGATGAGATCGACATGGTGATCAACCGCGGTGCTTTCCTGGCTGGCGACCACGCACGGGTCTTCGACGAGATCGCTTCCCTCAGGGCAACCTGCGGCCCGGTCCATCTCAAGGTCATCCTCGAAACCGGCGAGCTGGTCACCTGCGATAACATCCGCCTCGCGAGCCGCATCGCCATGGAGGCCGGCGCCGATTTCATCAAGACCAGCACCGGGAAAATCAACCCCGCCGCGACCATGCCGGTTACGCTGGTGATGCTGGAGGCCATTCGCGATTACTTTTTCGAAACCGGCATCCGCATCGGCATGAAGCCTGCCGGCGGCATTCGCACTGCCAAACAATCGCTGGCCTACTTGGCCATGCTCAAAGAGACCCTCGGAGATGATTGGCTCACACCCGATCTGTTCCGTTTCGGCGCCAGCACTCTGCTCAACGACGTCCTCATGCAGATTGCCAGGACTGTGGACGGCGCTTACCAGGGAGCCGATTACTTTTCCCTGCCTTGAGACCAGTTTCCTCATGAAGACAACCTCCAAACGTCCCCCCTCACGAGCCGGTCCAAAGATAGCGCGTGCGAGCCGGCCCTTGAAATCCAACGGCGCTCCCGCCGCCCCTCGTCCCGCCGTCCCGCTCAACGAGCGCCGGCTGCGCTTTGGGGACAAATGGGTTTACGCTCCCGCTCCCGAAACGTTCGATTACATTAAGATCGCGCCGCGCCACGAGCTGTTCATCAATGGCAAATTCACCCCGCCTTCCGGCGGCGGATACTTCGACTCTATCAATCCTGCCACCGAAGAAAAGCTGAGCGAGGTCGCCCTCGCCAGCGAGTCGGACGTGGACTGCGCGGTGCAAGCGGCTCGCCGCGCTTACGAGAACGTCTGGGGCAAAATGCCTGGGCGCGACCGGGCCCGGTATCTCTATCGCATCGCCCGGATCATTCAGGAGAAGTCGCGCGAACTGGCCGTGCTCGAGACCATGGAGGGCGGCAAACCCATCAAGGAAACCCGCGACATCGATCTGCCGCTCGTCGCCGCCCATTTCTTTTACCACGCCGGCTGGGCGGACAAGCTTCAGTATGCGTTTCCGGGCCGGACGCCCTCGCCACTGGGTGTGGTCGGCCAAATCATTCCGTGGAATTTTCCGCTGCTCATGGCGGCGTGGAAAATCGCGCCTGCAATTGCTTGCGGCAACACGGTTGTCATCAAACCTTCCAAAACCACCAGCCTCACCCTGCTGCAGTTGGCAGAGGTTTTTCAGGAAGCCGAGCTGCCGCCGGGCGTGGTCAATGTCGTCACGGGCACCGGTGAAACCGGCACGGCGCTCGTGAAGTACCCGGACGTCAACAAGATCGCTTTCACCGGCTCGACCGAAATTGGCAAACAACTCGCACGATTAACCGCCGGCACAGGCAAAAGACTGACGCTCGAGCTTGGCGGCAAGGCAGCCAACATCGTGTTCGAGGACGCGCCCCTCGACCAGGCTATTGAAGGCATTATCGCCGGCATTTACTTCAACCAGGGCCACGTTTGCTGCGCCGGTTCGCGCTTGCTGGTCCAGGAGAGCGTCTTCCCGACGGTCGTGCGCAAGCTGCGCGACCGTATCCAAACGCTCCGGCTCGGAAACCCGCTCGATAAGAACACCGACATCGGTGCCATCAACAATGCCCCGCAGTTGAAGAAAATCCGCGAGCTGGTCCAAAGCGGCGTCGATGAGGGCGCCGAGGTGACCCAAACCCGGTGCACGCTGCCCGCCCGGGGCTTTTGGTATCCGCCCACGTTCCTCACCGGGGTTACCGCCTCGCATCGGGTCGCGCAGGAAGAAATCTTCGGGCCGGTGCTGGCGGTGATGACCTTCCGGACGCCCGAAGAGGCCTTCGAGCGCGCCAACAACACCCCGTATGGCCTGAGCGCCGGCGTGTGGACCGACAAAGGCAGCAAGATCTTTAAGATCGTCAACCAACTCCGCGCCGGCGTCGTGTGGGCAAACACTTTCAACAAGTTCGACCCGACCAGTCCTTTCGGCGGCTACAAGGAAAGCGGCTTCGGCCGGGAAGGGGGCGTACAGGGACTGATGGCGTATCTGAAATTGAATTCCGTCTAGATGTCCGACCCTATGAGAAAACATTTCTGGCTCTTGGGTTTGCTGCTTCCCCTTGCTGGCCACGCCGCCGGCATCCCCGAACCCGTCCTGCCTGCCGGGGTGGGCGTTAACATCCACTTCGTTACCGGGCACGAGCGTGACCTCGACCTCATCCGCACCGCCGGCTTCAGGTTCATCCGGATGGACTTCGGATGGGAAGGCATCGAGAAACAAAAGGGACATTACGATTGGTCCGCTTATGACAAGCTGCTCTCGAACCTTGAACAGCGCGGCATGCGACCGGTGTTCATTCTGGACTATTCCCATCATCTCTACGAGGAGGCGGTCACCAACGAAAACCCAGTCACCCACCTCACGCACCGCACGACGGCGTCGCCTCAGCACCCGGACAGCGTCGCCGCTTTCGCCAGTTGGGCCGTCGCTTCCGCGAAGCATTACCACGGACGCCACATCATCTGGGAAATCTGGAACGAGCCCAACATCAGCTTTTGGAATCCCAAGCCCGACGTGCAGCAATACACGACACTGGCGCTGGCCACTTGCCGGGCCATACGCGCGGCCGAGCCGGACGCGACCATCGTCGGGCCCGCCTCCTCCACTTTTCCCTGGGACTTTCTTGAGAGCTTTCTCAAGTCGGGGGTGTTGGAATATCTCGACGCCGTAAGCGTGCATCCGTACCGCGAGCCCCGCCGTCCGCCTGAGATTGCCGCGGCGGATTACCAGAGACTCCGCGAGCTCATCGAACGCTATGCGCCCGTCGCCAAAAAGGATAAAATCCCGATCCTGAGCGGAGAGTGGGGCTATTCGACGTGGACCCGCGGTGTGTCCCTGGAAACCCAAGCGGCCTTTGCCGCGCGCCAGCAACTCTCGAACCTGCTCAACGGCGTGCCGCTTTCGATTTGGTGCGACTGGAAAAACGATGGCGACGACCCGAAAGAAAACGAGCACAACTTCGGCACCGTCCTACCAGACCTCAACCCCAAGCCGGCCTACCGGGCCATCCAAACCCTCACCCGCGAACTCTCCGGCTATCGCATCACTCGCCGCCGCGCCCCGGACGACCAAAAGGATTATCTCCTGGTCTGCACTGACGCAAAGGGCGCCCAAAAACTGGTCGCCTGGACCCTCGGCGAGCCGCACCAGGTGGCGGTCACGGTCAACGGGGCTCAGACGCTCAGCGCCGTGGACTCCGCTGGGCAGGCGCTCATGCTCAAGCTGGACGGCAATCGCGCGGCGCTGGACCTGACTTCGGCCCCGCAATACATCCCGCTGGGGACTGGTACGGTGGAAGAGCCTTAGAGCGTGGTTTGAAATCGTAGAAGACGACGTAAGGAGAATCAAACCTCTGGTGCAAATTACTGCAGGGCGGGAGATCAGCGGCTCCTTATATCATCTCCCATAGAGAAAGGGAGCTCCATACGCTCCGCGCGGCTCACTTGCCGCCTTGCCCCTTTTTCGCACTTTGTGCCCTTTCGTGGCCAACCGTGCCGTGGCGGGAATTCTGATTGCCTCGCGGCGCGGAAGCATTAGCATCCGCCATCCCTGCCTCAAGGGCAGACGACACAAACACGATCGTTCATGAAAAGCTACAACATCGCAGTCATCGGCGGCGACGGCACCGGACCGGAAGTCGTCCGCGAAGCCGTCAAAGTGCTCGACGCCGCGGCGACAAAATTTGAACTCAAACTCAATTACACCCAGTACGACATCGGCGGCGAACGCTACCTGCGCAACGGCGAAATCCTGCCCGATAGCGTGCTGGCGGAACTTCGCAAGTTCCCCGCGATCCTGCTCGGAGCCATCGGCCATCCCGATGTCAAGCCCGGCATTCTCGAAAAGGGCATCCTCCTGCGCACCCGGTTCGAGCTCGAGCAGTACATCAATCTCCGCCCGGTTAAGTTGTATGATGAGCGCTTTTGCCCGCTCAAAGACAAAAAGCCCGCGGACATCGACTTCGTCGTCGTGCGGGAAAACAACGAGGGGCTTTACACCGGCGCGGGCGGACTGGTGTTCAAGGGCACGCCGAACGAAGTCGCGCTGCAAGAGAGCGTGAACACCCGGCGCGGGGTGGAACGCTGCCTGCGCTTCGCCTTTGATTACACCCGCAAACGCAACCGGGAGAAGAAGTTGACGCTGTGCGGTAAGACCAACGTGCTTACGTACGCCTGGGACCTTTGGGAACGCGCCTTCCATGAAGTCGGCGAAAAGGATTACAAGGACATCAAGCGCGACTACGCCCATGTGGACGCGACGACCATGTGGTTCGTCAAGAACCCGGAATGGTTCGACGTGATTGTGACCGACAATATGTTCGGGGACATCATCACCGACCTGGGCGCGATGGTGCAGGGCGGGATGGGCATTGCTGCCGGCGGCAACATCAATCCGCAAGGCACCAGCATGTTCGAGCCCATCGGCGGCAGCGCCCCGAAATACACCGGCCAGGGCGTCATCAACCCGCTCGCGGCCATCTGCGCCGGCCAGATGATGCTGGATTTCCTGGGCGAGACCCAAGCCGCTAAAGCCATCGAAGATGCCGTCATCAAGATCGTGCGCGAAAAAATCAAGAGCCTGGCCGCCGGAAAGATGGGCTATAGTACCTCGCAGGTTGGCGATTTGGTAGCCGAATCCCTTTAAGTGTGATGCCTGATCGTGGCTTGCTGCTGTCCACGCTGCTGGTTGGCTTGGCCGCCCGTGGGCACAGCGTCGCGGCCGAAGCGCCTTCCGAGTCGGGGTTCATTCGTGTCGCGACAGCTCATTCAGCGTTGGTGTTGTATGTCGGCGACGACAAGCGCCTGTATGAGCTGGCGTACGGAGCTTCCGCGAAAGAAGTCGTGCCTCCGAGGCGCGCGCCAAGTCGCGAGACCAAGTTCCATCCGGCGGGTGCTTTTCATTTTGCCGGCCTATCCCTTGGACGCGGGCCCTGCCTGTTGGGTCGCCCACAGGTTCCAGCCCCTGTATAGGCCGATCGATACAGTTTATTTGCCACTGGGCGCGTTGGCTGATGCTTTTGCGCCCGTTGCCGGTGTGCACGACTGGTACTTGGTGGACGTCCGGAGGACGGGGAGACCTAAGGCTCGTTGAATTCGTCTCGTAGGGCTCATTCTCATTTCCATCGCAGGGCACCGGATGGATTTCCTCGCTGCCCTTGCGCGTGTGGCACGACCCGCGGAGCAATCACCCGCGCAGCGTCAAGTACATGCCGTGCGTCAAAAACCAAATTCCTATCAGTGGTTTAAGGAACAGTTCGACCCGTCCCGCATTGCTGAACGTTTTGAACGACGGTCGCCTCGACAATGCACGCCTTCACTTCTTTGGCCAGGGGTTGCACGGCAGGCTCCATGAAAATGGTCTCATGCGAGCCAGGCACCAACCGGATGTCTACGCCTCCCGTGGCCAGTTTTCCCCATCCGAAATCCTCCTCCAAAGAACAGAACAGCGGCTGGCCTCGGGTTCGAAACAGGGTGACCCGCCCCGCGTAGGGACGGGACACATGCTGCTCCAACGCGTTGAGGTGAAGCTGCCAGAGTCGAAGTTGCTCTTCCGGGATCTTTGACAGGTCGATTACTTCTTCCAAATCGACGTCCGTGGCGGACTTGGACCTGGCAGCCCAGGAGCATTTGCGGAGCAGTTTTCTGCGCCAGGTCCTGGCTTTGCGCCGGATAAACTCGCGGCGTTCCTCGGGTTTATGTTTGGCGAAGTCAGCCAGCCAGTAGAATAGATTGCGCGCGAACTTCAACCCGAAGGCAGGTTGCCACCAGGGCATGACCTGGTAGCCGCAATTGGCCGGGGCACAGTCCACCAGAGCTACCAGTGCCGTCTCCTCCCCTTTTGCGTGCAGTTGCCGGGCCATGTCATACGCTACGTTGCCGCCAAAGCAATAACCCCCCAGATAGTAGGGGCCATGGGGCTGCACCTGCTGCACAGCTTCCACGTACCTGGCGGCCATCACTTCTATGGTGGCAAATTCTTCGGCTCCGTCCCATGCCTGCGAGGTCAATCCATACACCGGCTGATCGGCGCCGAGGTGGGGCGCCAAGTTGGCGTAGCCCCATAATAAGTCCCCACCCGCCCCATGAACGAGGAACAGCGACGGTCGACTCCCTTGCGGCTGGATGGCCATAATCGATGAGTTGTCCGTGCGGGAGGGCCGGCCTATGACCTGCGCCAGGTGCTCGACCGTTGGCGCCTGGAATATTGTTACCAGCGGCAGCTTGCGCCCAGTCTGCTTCTCTGCCTCGGCAAACAACCGAACCGCGAGCAGCGAGTTGCCTCCCAGCGCAAAAAAATTATCTTTAATGCCCACTCGCTCCCGGTGCAGCCCTTCCTGCCAGATCTTACAAAGCAGTTTTTCGCTCTCGGTGCGCGGTGCAACGTAGAGCGTTTGTCGCTCCGCGGGCTTGCGCATCTTCTCCTCTATAGCCAGCAGGATGCGGCTGATGTCAACGGCTTCCAAAGCGATCCGGCGGCACTGGGAGAATTTTGGTCTGGCAGCAAGAAAACTGCCCTGAGACTGGATTGATGCGTCTGCTTGCGCCCCATTGTGGATCTGATGTGGCAGAACAGCATCCGCGTTGAAGCGCACGGCTGCAGCCACCCTGGCCTGCATTCGATGCAGGTAGACGCCATCAGTCCTGAAATTCTGGTGGAGCGGCCCGGCTATCTTCTGCAAAAAGTTCAGCGCCGGCTGGTTCCTGGGGGACGCGCGGAGACGGAGGCTCACGTGGTCCAAACCGCGCTGCAGGGCGATTTTCCCCAAGTGTGCCAGCATTTGGTGCTCCACTCCCCGGCCTAAGACCCGGCAGCTCAGCAGAAACGTGTCCACCTCAAGCGATTGATCGGTCGGGCTCCAGATCATCACTCCCACGAGCCCGTAGCTGCCGAAACGATCGGTGACCGAAACGGTCGCGGTCTCCCAGCCCTCCTGCCTAACCTTCCGGAGCTCAGTTTCGGTGCGGCGGCGCGTAGTAAAGTTAAACTGATTGGTGCGCTGAGTCAGTTGAGCCGCGCGAGCAAGCTGGCTTTCCTGCAATTCGAGGATCTCAACCTTGAGTTCGAGCCCGGCAATAAAATCGGCCAGGCTTGGAGTTTCGGCTCGGAACTGTTCACGACGGTGATCCTGCTGGTAAAGCGCCGAGCGCTGGCGATCCTCGGCGGACAACTCTAAATGGTCGAATGCCCAGCAATGCTGCAGGAACTGCGGAATCAGCTCCGGGTCTTCGGGCAACTGCAGCGTCAGCACCTCCGGGCAGTTGGCCTCCACTTCGGCGCATTCGATCGGGTTGTCGTCAACAAGAATAAAACTGTCCAGCCCAAGCCGGAGCTCGCTGGCAAGGGCTTTGAGATTCTCGGATTTCGGCTGCCAATTGATTCGCGAGCCCGCCAGATGCTCCAGGCACAGTGGCATGTCCTTGCGTTGTCGGAACACTGCGAGAACGTCCTCCTCGTTGTTCTTGCTGCAGAGGCAGAGCAACATGCCCGCCTGAGCCTGAGCCCGCATAAATTCCTGCAGCGCCTTGCGCGGAGGGTCGAGCAGGACTTTCTCGCCCTCTTCGGCGCACGCTCCGGCCCACAGGGTTTCGTCGCAATCCAGCACAGTGGCCTTGAAAACCGGCCGGTTCAGGGCATGGAATTTACGGGCCACAATTGTGCCCAGGGCCGCGAAACAAGCGGGTGTGTAGGGGATTTGGCCTAGCGCTTCCGCGTGCGGGTCGTAGTAATCGCTCACCGGGTAGAGCCGGTTCATTTCCGCCGTGGTCACCAGGTAAACCCCACTTAGCGGCTCCAGGGCGGCCGACATCCCGGCCTCCAGCCGCCCGTAACGCGCCCGCTCAGCCTCTTTGCCTGGCGTCACGCGTGGTGGACAAATGCACACCAGCCAAGGCACCGCCGTCCGGTTGCTGGCGGCCTTGAGCGCCTGAATGAATTCCTCGACATTGCGCTCGAGGTGAACCTGCCGGGTCGCGGAGTCCTGGTCCTGCTGCTCCCAATCTTCCCACCGCAGCAGCACAACGTTGGCCCCGCGCCGGTTGCTTCCTGACAAGCTGTTGGGGTCGAGTAATTCCTGGAACACCTGGTTATACGGAGCAAATTCCACCTTGGCGGAAAGCTCCAGTTCCTTGATCCAATACCCCAGACTTTCAGCCAGCGGTTCCGCGGTGAAGGTGGCGACCACGGCAATTGTCTGGCGGTCCTGGCGCACCCGCGCCGCCCTGGCTTGGGCGGCCAACTCCTGCGGAAGCTTGAAAGCGCCAAGCTCTGTCCCCAGTTCCTGGACAACCGTTTCCACAGTGCTTTGAAACGCAACCAACAAGTGCCGGATGGTTATGGGCTCAAACAACCCGGTCCGGTACTCGCAGCTCAGGGTGGTGTCGCTTTCGGTTGCTTCGGCGATAAATCTCAGGTCGAGCTGCGCTGCCGGCAGTGGCAGCGGCACCGGACGGGTTATCAGCGAACGACAATTCGGTAGCGCGGTTGGATAGTTCTGCAACAGGAAGGCGGCATTATATAAAGGGGTTTGCGCCAGGCTCCGTTCCGGATTGATGGCTTCGACGATTTTTTCGAAAGGGCATTCCTGGTGGACCTGTGCCTCCAGCACCGTGCGCTTGATTTGTGCCAGGAAATCCCGGGCGGTTTCCTTCGCCACGCACTTGAGGCGCAGCGGTAGGAAGTTCACAAAGCAGCCGACCAGGTTTTCGATTTCCCGGCGGTTGCGCCCCGCGACCACGGTGCCGAGCACCAGGTCGGATTGCTCAGTCCACCGATTCATGGTGATGGCCATGGCGGCAAACCAAAGCATGAAAGGGGTCACCTCTTCACGCCGGCAAAAGGCCAACATCCGTCCCACGAGTGGTTTGGGCAGGACGAGAGTCTGCAGCGCGCCGGCGCTCGAATTGATTGACCCCGTGTGGTCGCACGGCAGGTCCAGCGTAGCCGGCGCGCCCGCTAGCTTTTCCTTCCAATAACAGACCTGCCGTTCCAGCACAGGCCCGCGCAGCCAGTCGAGCTGCCAGGACGCGTAATCGGCATACTGCACCGGCAACGCGGGCAGGGGCGGCACCGCGGTTTGCGCCGACAACGCCCCATAAAGCGTATCCAGTTCGTTGAACAGCACCCCCAATGTCCATCCGTCCGAAACCATATGGTGCATCGTGACTCCCAGGATGTGTTCATGCTCGCCTAACCGCACCAGCAGCCAGCGCACCAAAGGCCCCCGGTCAAGGTCAAATGGCCGGCACGCCCGCTCCTGCAGAACTCTCTGCGCTTCCTGCTCACGCTCGGCGACCGGGCATATGCAGAGGTCCACTTGTTCCAGAGCCACCTTGGCCTCTCCCGAGACTACCTGAACCGGATCGCCGTTTCTGGATGGAAAGCTGCTCCGCAAAATCTCGTGCCGACGGGCGATCTCCTCGAGGCTTTGCCGCAAGGCATCTGTGTGCAGAATGCCTTTCAGACGGATGGTCGCGGGGATATGGTAAGCCGGGTTGCCTGGTTCTAGGCGGTCCAGGAACCAGAACCGCCGCTCGGCAAAGGAGAGGGGCATGCTGCCGTTCCGCGCTGCCGGCCTTAACGGCGGCTGCGTACGATCCCCGTCCTCCGCCCGTGTGCCTGATGACAAGGTTCTGGCCAGGGCGGCAATGGTGGGCGTTTCAAATACCCTGGCGATAGGCAGTTCGGCCTGAAATGCCTCCCGCACTCGAGAAATCATCTGTGCAACCAGTAACGAATCGCCGCCCAATTCGAAGAAGTTGTCATGCACCCCCACCTTCTGCCGGTGCAACACCTCCTGCCAAATCTCCGCAATTCGTTTCTCCACCGGAGCCGCAGGCGCCTGGTAGGGCTCTTCCCGGCGGACCAACGCCTCATCGGGCTCCGGCAATGCCCGTCGGTCCACTTTGCCATTGGGGGACAACGGAAATTTTTTGAGGCAGACAAAGGCGGCCGGAATCATGTAATCCGGCAGTTTTTCGCTCAAAAACCTGCGCAATTCGTTTACTGGCGTCATCACGTCAGTTTTCAACACGTAGAAAGCGGTCAGTCGGGGTTCGACAGCGGCACTTTCCGCCGCTCCTCCCGGAGTCGCCTGCGAACTGGCTTGGCGCACACTCACCACCGCCTCCTGGATGGCCGGATGGCCCGCCAGCGCACTCTCGATTTCCTGCAATTCAATGCGAAAACCGCGGATTTTCACCTGGTGATCCAATCGCCGCAGGAACTCGATATTGCCATCCGGCAAACAACGTGCCAGGTCACCTGTCTTGTATATGCGGGGGCCCGTGATTTCCGCAAAGGGGTTGGGAATGAACTTGGCCGCCGTCAGCGCCGGGTCCTTGAGATATCCTGCGCCCACGCCGATTCCGCCGATACAGAGCTCACCGGACACACCCGCCGCGCATTTGGCCAGGTGCTCATCCACAATTGCCACCTGCACGTTGCTAATCGGCCGCCCGACCGGCACGAAATCGAATCGGTCGATGTTGAACCGGTTCATCCGGTAGAAAGCCGCGATGTCGGTGCATTCGGTCGGGCCGTAGGTGTTGGCTATTTCCGCCTGGCAGGCTTCGCTTTCGAGCCAGGGCCGCAGCCGTGGAATGGAAATCGGCTCGCCGCCCAGAACCACGCAACGCAATGAGGACACCTTCTGCCATGTGCTGCACCCAGCGGGCTCAATTAGCGGATAAAAGGCGCTTGGAGTGCAGTTGATCAACGTTATCTCGTTGCGCTCTATTAACTGCTGAATAAGGGAGGGGTCAAAAGGCCCGCTCGGCAGGAGGTGAAGCTGCCCGCCTCGCAGCAGGGGAGCGTAGATGTTCTTCTGCGTCAAATCGAAGCTTAAGGAGCTGACCAGCAAAACCATTTCCGAGGCATTGATGTCAAACTCCGTCACATACCAGCGCATCAGGTTGGTAAAGCCTCGATGATAAACGCCAGGTCCCTTGGGCCGTCCCGTAGAGCCCGAGGTGTAAATGACATAGATCAAATCCTCGGGTTGAGCCACATTCACGGGGTTCTCCCGTGGCTCGCGTTCGAGTGCTGCCCATTGGCTATCCAGGCAGAGCACCTTTGTCCCCAACGTTGCGGATTTTTCCGCCAGTTTCTGCTGGGTCAAAAGAAGCAGCGCCTGGGAATCCTGCAGCATGAAATTCAACCGCTCCTCGGGGTATGCGGGATCCAGCGGCACATACGCGCCACCCGCCTTGAGAATGCCCAATATTCCCACCACCATCTCGCATGACCGCTCCACGCTCAGGGCCACCAGCACATTAGGGCCTACGCCCTCCCGGCGCAGAAAATGCGCCAGCTGATTGGCCCGCTCGTTCAACTCCCGATACACGAGACTACGGCCCGCCGATACGACCGCCGGCGCGTCCGGCGTTAGCGCCGCCTGCCGCTCAAACAATTGATGGACACGCAGGTCTTTCTGCCTGTGGGCTGATTGAGCACGAGGCAAGTTTACCGCAGGTTTAGGAAGCAGTTGAAGCACGGTTTCCGAGGAGTTTGAAAACTTTACATTCATCGTTTCAAAATGAACGCAATCTTCGCTATCCAAGCTGCTGTGCCCACCAGACGAAAGAAACCGACATCCCCGGCGACAAGTCCGTCAGCAAAAGTATCAACGCATAGTACATCACGCAGTTCATTCTCTCGAAAAACGTAACGGGCTGCGCCAACTTCGGGTATGGGGTTTAATTCTCCTGAAAAACCATGAAACACCTCAACCCTCTCGGACTCGCCCGACCCAAGTTCGACTAACAGTTTCAGCTTTTTAACCAACGCTTAACCCGGCATGGGCTCGCTCCCGAAAGGGGTCACCCATCAGGGCGGGTGAGACCTCTTAGTTTGAGCTCCTGCTCGCTGCTTCCGGGACTCTCAAAGGGGCCTGGCGTTGGGTGCTTGGCGTTCCGCTTCTTGCCCAAGAAGTCGGTGGTGAGCGCCAGCGGCGAGCCATCGGCGTTTTCATAAGGCAGCCCTGAGACCTTCGCCTTGCCGAGCAGTTCGGTGGTGACGAGCACTGTCTTCGCCTGCTTTAGCTCCGGGCCGGTCTCGAGCTGGAGGATAAACCGATCGCCTTCCTGGACGAGCTTCACTTGCGGGGCGACCGCTGATACGACCTCGCCGGTTTCCCAGTCGTAGGGTTGGGCCCCGTCGTAATAGACGTTGCCGCCGTTCTGTAGCGGGTATGCCCGTTGGTCGTAAACCGAGAGTCCGAACCCGCTCGGTTCGGCTGAGGCCGACGTGCCGCGACCTACGAATAGGTTGCTGTAGAAACGGTCGTCGCCTCCCTTGACCGTGGTTAAACCCGCCAGAGCGGTGGTGTGCGCTGGGTGATACGGCGTTTCCCGGCTGGGTTCGGGTGCGCTCACGATGCTGCCGTTGAACAGATTGTGTGCATAGGCGCCGCCCTCTGACACATCGAGCAGGTTGGCGGGGGAAAGGAACAGGTTGTTGTCCACCAGGAACGGCCCGTGGTCCACCTCGACGAACAAATCCCGGCCATTGTCGTGGAAGAGGTTGGCGGAAACGCGGGTTCCCTGCGCCATCCAGTCCAGCCAGAGGCCCAGGCACGACCGGTAGATGTGGTTGCCGCGGATAACCGTGTCGATGGCGGCATGGAACTTGATCCCGGCCATTTCCGCGCCGGTGAAAAGCTTGCGGACGTGGATGTCGTGGATGGTGTTGCCGGTGATGGTGCTGAAGGCCGCGCCCAGGCTGCCCACGATCCCCGCCTGTTCGCAGTGCGAGATGGTGTTGTTGCGCACAACGTGGTGGCCGATATTCTCCCCAGTCCAACCTCGCTGGAAGGCGCGTTCGATGGTTTTCACGTAACCCTCGGCAGTATTGGCGGAAGTGTTGTCGAACTGGTCGCCATGTTTGCCCAGAGCGATGCCGGAACAGATCGAGTGGCTGACGACGTTGTTCTCGATAATCCAGCCTTTGCTCCAGTGCGTGCCAATCAAGCCGATTTGCTCGGCCGCCGGTGGCGCCCAGGGCGTGGCGGCGTCGCGCAGCGTGAAACCGCGCACGGTGATGTAGTTCCGCCTTGGTTGGTCCGGGTAAAACACGGTTTTGCGCACGTTGATTTCCACCTGTTGCTCGTCGGGGTTGATGCCTTTGAACTGCGCCCAAATAGTCGTGTTTGTCTGGTCCACCTCGGCAAACCACAACTGGGCCTTGGCCCGGGCGGAGTTGGCCGCGCCGTCGGAGGCCAGGACCTCTTCCCGCCTGGCCGCTTCGATCAGCAACTCGCCGTTGAGATAAACCGCGCCGGTATGGTGCGGCCGGCCCTTCGGCTCAAACCAATCGCCATGAATGAGATCGCTGTACGGATTGAAGCTGCCGAAAAACGAGTTGGGCAGCGTCACTTTCCAGACATTGTCCTGCACCTTTGTCCAGTTCGTCACGAGTTCGGAACCTTTGATTTCGACTTTTTCACCGCGCGCGGCCTGATAGACAATGCGCTGCTTTTCGGAAGTGCCGCCGCGCGGCGGATTGATCCCTTCGCGATACACCCCGGCATGCACCGTGATGACATCACCCGGTTGCGCCTGCTCGGCAGCGTGCTGAATAGTCAGCAGCGGCGCGGATTTGGTCCCGCGGTTGGCGTCATTGCCGGTGATGGCGACATGGAATTCCGCAGCCTGCAGGGCAGCAGTGGGCCGCAGCAACGTCAGGGCGGTTAGGAGTGTTAGAGTCAGGGTTTGCTTCATAGTTGCCTTTCCGTAGGCAATATCTGAAGGGAACGTCGGGCGCGTCGATGCAAAATTGGAGCGCGGGCGCTTGCGAGAGTCATCTCTGAACACGCGCGAAGTTGTTCCGTACTTAGGGTGCGGAGAGGGATTGAGCGGGGAGTGGCGGTGGCGGCCTTGAGGAACGTCGTTGAAAAAGCAGAATCCAATACAAAGGCGCGAACACCGCGTACTTCGCGAGAGCGAAAAGGATAAAACCCAACACCGTCAACGTGGTGCGGTGGAACTGTCCGGCAGTCCCAAGCCTTAGCGTATCGCCAACCGAAAAAATATAAGAATAGGGCAACCAGTTGGTGTACTGCCCGACGGTGGCTCCACATTGGGGACAAAAATCAGCCGTGGGTGAATGCGGGGTGAGGCAGCGGTGACAAAGCGGTACCGCTTCATCGCTTTCCAGTCCTCTTTCCACCTCCTTGTCCCATGGGTCAGCGGAGCGCGGCCCGTCCAAGAGCCATCGCACGAAAGCATAGATCCCTGGTCCGCTGAGGAAGACAACCGCCAAAATACTGCCTTTCCATTCAGGATTATCGACGCCCTGGTTCAATTGAGCGAAGATGATCATTTGAGTTGCTCTTCTATCTGTCGGCGGCCGGTTGAATCGATAGGAATTTGGTGTTCGGCGAGCGCCGAATCCAGACTCCGCATCTCGACGGCTTGGCCAGGGAAGGCATCCGGTTCACCCAGTTTTACGTCGCGTCTCCTATCTGCTCGCCATCGCGGACGGCACTGACCACCGGCGAATTCCCGGCGCGCTGGCGCATCAGTTCGTACCTGGCCTCGCGCAAGGAGAACGAGCAACGCGGACTTGCCCAGTGGCTGACCCCAAGGCGCCCACACTGGCGCGCACGCTCCACCAGGCAGGTTACGCCACCGGCCATTTCGGCAAATGGCACATAGGCGGCCAACGGGATGTCGGCGAGGCGCCGCTCATTACCGAATATGGCTATGACCAGTCCTTGACGCAGTTCGAGGGCCTGGGGGACCGTCTGCTGCCTTTGTTGGACTCTTTCGATGGCCGGCCCGCGCGCAAGTATTCTCTGGGCAGCGACCGCCTGGGCCGGGGCCACATTACCTGGTTGGACCGCTCTAAAATCACCAGCGCCTTCGTTGATCGAGCTCTGCAATTCATCCAGCAGGCCGAACAAGCGGGCAAGCCCTTCTACGTGAACGTCTGGCCCGACGACGTCCACTCGCCGTTTTTCCCGCCAAAGGCGCTGCGGGGCGATGGCAGCAAGAAGCAACTCTACCTTGGGGTCGTCAAGGCAATGGACGACCAATTGGCCCCGTTGTTCGATTACATTCGCCGCAGCCCGACCTTGAGCACCAACACCCTCATCCTGGTCGCCAGCGATAATGGTCCCGAGCCCGGAGCCGGCTCGGCCGGACCGTTCCGCGGGCACAAGGGCAACCTCTATGAAGGGGGCGTGCGCGAGCCGTTCATCGTCTGGGGGCCAGGTTTAATGGCCAGCAATGCCGTTGGCTCGCTGAATGAAACCACCGTGGTCGCGGGGGTGGATCTGCTGTCCTCTGTGGCCAGGCTGGCGGGCGTGGGCCTGCCCGCCGGAGTCCGGTCCGACGGGGAAGACCTGAGCGCGCCCTGGCTGACCAAAACCCGCCAAAGCCGGCGCCGGCCGCTCTTTTGGAATCGCCCGCCGGACCGGCCGGGCAACCCCACGGAAGCCTGGCCGGATCTCTCGATGCGCGACGGCGACTGGAAGCTGTTGCTGATGGAGGCCGGCAGCGCAGCACAATTGTATAATGTGGTCAAAGACCCCGGCGAAACCAACAACCTTGCCGGCGCGGAGCCGAAACGGGTTCGGCTCATGAGCAAGCAATTGCTAGAGTGGCGCAAGTCGCTCCCGATTCAGCGGCCGACTCCGTGGAACCCCAACCAGCGCTCGACCAGGCCGGATAACTCGCCTTCGTGAACCCCAGGACGAGGGAGGGCAACTGTTAAATGGGTTGAGCCCGCGCCGATCGCGCTATCATCCCCGGCTGTGATGATCGGGTCGCCGCAGCATTATGACACCAAACTTCCGGCTCCAGCCATTGCTCATAATCCGTATCTTCTCAGCGCGTGGCCGTTCCGGCAGATCGCTTCTGACCCGCCTATCCAGACCCAAACCGCCGGCGATGTCACCGTCAGTCAAAAATAGCGCACCTCACCGTGGCGCCGAGGAGTAGAATCGCTCAGCCTCTTCACGCCCGCCCAGCTGCCTCGTCCCGCTCTGCTTCGTAACTCAGGTTCCTCGCCGATACTTCTGCCCCTTCCACCAAAAACGCAGCATAATGCGGGCCGCCAAACCCACGCCTAACCATCAACAGCACTACTCATTCATAAAATTCGCCCAACTGAAATCTTCAACTATTTTGCCCAATCGCGACGATCTCGATGGCTTAATATATAGAGGCACGATGCTTCTTTGTTCTGGCCTGAACTGATATTCCCGGCCAGCAAGCCGCTCTAGCCTCTGGCCACTCGCGAGGCAAATGCCTCCGTCCATTCCTTCGCCCGTGCCTGCCGCGCCCCCTTCGAAATCTGAAATCTTCCACAGTGCACCATCCGACTAGATCCGAGTAGATCCGAGTAAATCCGAGTAAATCCGAGTATTTTTTTAATCTTCCAACCCAATCCCGGTCAAATCCATCAACGAGCCCTTAATCCAGGACTGGCTCGGCGCCGTCGAGCATCTTCACTTTGTTGTGCGCAAAGTACTCTTTGGTCAGCGCCTTCATCATCCGATCACGTTGGTCGTAGAGGCGGCGGAGCTTGCGCGGGTTATGCCTCGCGAGCGCATAGTGGGTCAAGAGCGGCATCGCGATGGTCGTGTCGGTGTAGCAAACAACGGCGTCGGGCAGTTTGGTCGGATCGACCTTGCCCCAACTAACCGCTTCGCTCGGCGTGGCGCCGGAGAGGCCGCCGGTATCGGGCCGGGCGTCGGTGACCTGGATAAAGAAATCCTGGCCGAATTCGTTGATGCGCAGCACTTCCTGGATTTGCGGTTCGGTCTGGAGCATGAAGTTTTTCGGGCTGCCGCCGCCCCAGAGCACCACGCCGCTTCTGCCGCCGCCGCGCTTGGCTGCCAGCACGAACGCGGTGGTTTCATTCACGTCGATCGACGGGTTGACCCGGAGCCGGTTGCCGCGCAGCTCGACGCCGGCAACGTTCATGCCGATGGTGGAATCGCCCGGTGAGGAAGTATAGCAGGGCACGCCGGCCCGGTAGGCCGCCGCCAGCACGGAAACATCTTTGAGTTTGTTCTTTCGTTCCCATTCGGCGCAGTAGCGGCCCAGCAGGTAATGCAGTTCGGCCGTGCCCATCTCCTTTTGAAACTCGGGCTGAACCAGAATGTCACGCAGCAGTTCATCCGTGGCCATCAGGCCGTCCGAGTAAGGGATGACAACGTCGTAAACGCGGACAAGGTCGTTGTCCCGGAGGTCGGTGTCGTCGAACTTGAAGCTGCCGGAGTGGATCGGGTAGTTCAGCGCGAAATGCATGTCGTGGTAGAGATTCGCGCCGGTCGAAACAATCCAATCGACGAACCCGGCCTTGATGAGCGGAATGATGCTCGAGCAGCCAAGCCCGGCCGGGGTCAGCGCACCGGAGATGCTCATGCCGATGGTGACGTCCGGCGCCAGCATCCGGTTGGCAAAAAGCTGGCAGGCCTCGCGGAGCCGGGCTGAGTTGTAGGCGAGAAACACTTCGTCGATCATCCAGGCGAGGTTGTCTTTGCCGTTTAGGTTGCGGGGCATGATGCGTTTTCCCGCCATGTACTGCTTCTTGTGCGGGCATTGCTTTTCCTTCAACCATTCCGGCATTTCGGAGATGTCTTCGCGGGACCGGACGTTTTTCTTTTGCGTTTTAGCCATAGTTCAACTGTTCAGGTTCAAAAATCGCGCCGAAACAATACGCAGTGCGGGGCGAATGCCAATCACTAAATTGCGGAGTGACTCGACATCAGGACAGCTTTCCCTATCTTGCGCCGCATATTTATGGCGAAAGAAACGACTCACGAGACTCCGACGGCGCTGGGTTACTCGATGCCCGCTGAATGGGAACCGCACGAGGCGACGTGGCTGGGCTGGCCTCGTAACCCTACCGACTGGCCGGACAAACTCGACACCATTCGCTGGGTGTATGGTGAAATGGTTCGCCGGATTTCGCCCGGCGAAATCGTTCGGGTCCTGGTCGCCAACCGAGCCGAGGAGAAACTGGCCCGGCGCTACCTGAGCCGCGCTGGATGCGACCTCCGGAATGTGCAGTTCATCATCCATCCGACGAATCGCGGTTGGATGCGCGACAGCGGACCCATCTTTGTCAAAGAGCGGTCAAAGGGCAGAAGTCGGCGGAAGTCGGAAACGGCGATTGTGCATTTTCATTTCAATGCCTGGGCGAAGTATGACGACTGGCAAAAGGACCGCCGGGTGCCGGACATGGCGGCGCGTTTGCTGCGAAAACGGCTCTTCAATGCTGTGCACAGCGGGAAGGATTTCGTTCTCGAGGGCGGCGGCATTGACGTAAATGGGCGCGGCACGCTGTTGACGACCGAGGAGTGTTACCTCGACCCGAAGGTCCAGGTGCGCAACCCGGGGCTGGGGCGAAAGGAAATCGATGAGACACTCAAAAAATATCTAGGGCTCAACAATGTGTTATGGCTGGCCGCCGGACCGGTCGGCGATGATACTCACGGCCACATCGACGACATCTGCCGGTTCGTCAACACGAACACGGTCGTGCTCATCCGCGAGACGAACCGCAACGACAGCAACTACCGGCCGCTGGCCGAGAATTGGGAGCGCATTCAGGACCTGAGGCTGGAAGACGGCTCGCGGCCACGCGTCGTGCCGCTGCCGATGCCGGCGCCGGTCTATTTCGACGGCTATCGGCTCCCGGCCAGTTACGCCAACTTTTATATCGCCAACGCGGCGGTGCTGGTGCCGACCTTTAACGACCGTAACGACCGGGTCGCCCTCGGCACGCTCGGGGAGTTGTTCCCGGACCGACCGGTGATTGGCATTCATGCGGTGGACTTGGTGCTCGGCTTCGGCGCGCTGCATTGCTTGACTCAGCAGCAGCCGTCGTAGCAGGTTCGTTAAAGCCGAAGACGGGGATGAATCCGTGCGCGCAAGGGTTTCAAAATCGTACTCCGGTTTCCGCGGAATTTCCGGGGAATTTCCTAGTCGCGTCCTCGATAAGGGCCGGCCAGTATTGCTGCTTCAAGGTCTGTTGTGAAGAGAGTCTGAGGGCGCGCTGGCGCTTCGCCTTAATCGAATGAGGCCAATGTTGGTCTTTGTCGCCCACGGCAGAACTCAGTCAGCCCAGCGGATGCCTCTCAGGTAATGCTTTACTTCGTCACCGGAATTTGCTGAATTGGACTTTGGAGCACGACGGCGCAACAGGGTTGTCAGGGAGCGCCAGATGCAAAGGTGAGCCTGATAAAACAAAAGATTAAAGTACTCGTAGCCGATGACCACCCGGTGGTGCGCCGGGGCCTGCAGTCGCTCCTCGCGAAGCAGGAACGGCTAACGATCGTTGGGGAGGCTGCAGATGGAGAAGAGGCGCTGCAAAAAGCCCTGGCATTGTCGCCTGACGTTGTATTGTTGGATATCTCGATGCCGCGCCGGGACGGTCTTGAGGTCACCGCGGTGCTGCGCAAGGACGCGCCCCGGATCAAGGTGTTGATCCTCTCGGTGCACAGCAACAAAGAATACATTTTCCGCATCATCCAGGCCGGCGCGCACGGCTACGTGTCCAAGGAAGCGGCACCGGAAGAATTGTTGCGCGCCATCGAGGCCGTCTATAGCGGCGAGACCTTTTTCAGCCCAGAGATCGCCAGGGCCGCCTTGAACCAGCTTGTCAATCACGGCGGCAAGAAAGAGCCGTTCGGCCAACTCACCGGCCGCGAGCGCGAGGTGCTCGTTTTAATCGCCCAGGGCCAGAGCAACAAGGAAATCGCCTCACAGCTCGGCATCGGCGTGCGAACTATCGAAACCCACCGCGAGCGCATCATGCGCCGTTTGGATATTCACTCGGTCGCCGGGCTCACCAAGTTTGCCATCGCCAACGGCATGGTCTCCCTCGAAGACCATCCGCCGGCCTGAAGCCACGCACTAAGGGAATCCCTTAGCGCTGGTAGTGCGAACCGCCAAGACACATTCAGGGACCACCCCAATTGTCGCGCAGCATGGGCTTAGCGTATTTTGCCCTCATGCAAACAATATCTGGTAAGCAACCTTCGGAAAGCGGTGTCGTGCCCCGCTTTCACGTCCCCACCATGCCGGTCCCTGTCAACCGGACTTTACCGGCGGTCAGACTATCAGCGTCTTGGCTTGGCGTCGGCCCAGTCCAGGACCGGGCCTCTGTTAAGGCAGCGGGGGGCGACCGCAGTCTGATCGACGCGTTGACACATTCCAAGGTGTACCAGGATTATGAGAAAGCCTTCACCGAAGCGACGGGCTTGCCGGTGGCGCTGCGCCCGGTGGAATCATGGCAGCTTCCGCTGCACGGCAAACGTCACGAAGCGCCGTATTGCGCGTTCATGTCTGAGAAGAGCCGCGCCTGCGCGTCCTGCTTGCAGGTACAGGAAAAGTTGTCCCGTGCGGCCACTCTGGAACCGCACACGATAGTTTGCCCGGCCGGCCTCTGCGAAACCGCGGTGCCGGTGCGAGTGGGCGAGCGGTTGGTCGGGTTCCTGATGACCGGCCAGGTGTTTCGCAGCAAGCCCACTCAAAGCCAGTTCGACCGCACCGCCGGCATAGTGAGCCAATGGGGCATCGAAGTGGACCGGGACCAGATGAAGGACGCGTATTTCGCCACCCGAGTGATGCCAGCAAAGCGGCAGGAGTCGGCGATTACATTGCTGCGGATTTTTGCGCAACACCTCTCGATGCTGAGCAACCAGGTGATGGTCCGGCAACAGAACGCCGAACCGCCCATGATTACCAAAGCGAAGGCCTACATCGAGGAGCACCAAACCGAGGAGTTAAGCCTGGGTCAGGTGGCCCGGGCGGTAGCGACGAGCACATTCTATTTCTGCAAGATGTTCCGAAAGATGACGGGCATTAATTTCACGGATTACCTGGCGCGGGTGCGAATCGAGAAGTCCAAGAACCTCCTGTTGAACCCCAACCTGCGAGTGAGCGAGATTGCCTACGAAGTCGGGTTTCAGTCGCTCACCCATTTCAATCGGGTTTTCAAGAAACTGCTCGGCCAATCGCCGACGGATTACCGGGCGCACCTGACGGTGGCGGGGCATCGGGCCTGATGGAAGGCGGCGGCGCTCAAGCAAGCCACGCGGCGAGCTTTTCGCCGGCCCAGATGTCTCGAATAGGCTGGCGCTCGCGGACGGTCGCGGCCCGTTTGCCGTTCACCAACACTTCTGCGGCGAGTGCGCGCGTGTTGTAGTTCGAGGCCATCACCGAGCCATACGCTCCGGCGCTCATTAACGCCAGGTAATCCCCTTGCCGGACCCGCGGAAGCGGCCGGTCCTGGCAGAAAAAATCACCGGACTCGCAGATCGGGCCGACCACATCGGACTTGAGCGCAGCGCCGTTCGTGCGGCTGAGTGGCACGATTTCATGGTAGGCCTCGTAAAACGCAGGACGGATGAGATCGTTCATCGCGGCATCGACGATGAGGAAATTCTTGCGCCCGGTGCGTTTGACGTATTCCACGCGCGTCAGGAGCACGCCGGCATTGCCGGAGATGAACCGGCCCGGCTCGATGAGCACCCGCAAACCCAGCGGCTGGAGCAGCGGCACGAGCCGGCGCGCGTAGCGCTCCGGCGTGAGAATTCGTTTGCCCGCGCCAGTGCGCCACCAGACCGCTGCGCCGCTCGCCAGCGCCGGCTCATACACGATGCCGAGCCCGCCACCGATGCTGAAAAACTCCAGCCCATGCCTGTCGCGCAAACGCGCCACCAGCGGCGCCACTTTGCGCACCGCTTGCTCGAACGGTTGCGTCTCGGTGATCTGCGAGCCGATGTGCATCTGCAGTCCGCGCAGGCGCAGATTCTTGAGCCGGGCGGCGCGGGCGTAGACCGCCTCGATGCTTTCGTGCGCGATGCCGAATTTGTTTTCGTAAGTGCCTGTGGTGATCTTTTTGTGGGTGCGGGCCGCGACGTCCGGGTTCACGCGAACGGCCACCGGGGCGATGGTTTTCAGCCGCGCCGCTACCGCGTTGATGCGCTGCAGTTCCGGCTCGCTCTCGGCGTTGAAGGAATAAACCCCCTGCCGAAGCGCGAACTCGATTTCGTCCTCGCTTTTGCCGACCCCGGCAAACACGCATCGGCGCGGGTTGCCCCCGGCGGCGATAACGCGCCTCAGTTCGCCGCCGCTGACGATATCGAACCCGCTGCCAAGATTGGCAAGGGTCCGCAGCACTGAAAGGTTCGAGTTGGACTTGACCGCGAAGCAAACCAGATGCTCCAACCCTTGCAGAGCCTGGTCGAGCTTTTGGAAGTGGTGCGTCAGGGTGTGCTGCGAATAAACATAAAGCGGCGTCCCAAATGTCCGGGCGAGCGTTTCGAGGGCGATGCCTTCGCAGTAGAGCTTGTTCCCGATGTACCGAAAATCATGCATGGGAAGGAGTGTACGGCAGAAAGCCGAAGTTCCAAGTTCCAAGTCCGCGCGAAAGGCCGTCTTAGCCCTCAAGTCTCAGGCCCGTGGTCCAAAGTCCAACGGCTAAAAAAAACCGCCAGATGAAATCACCTGGCGGGTGGGTGAGGAAGAACGATTACTGCTCGCCGAGGATTTTGGCTCGTTCGGCGTGGTATTGCTCTGGTGTGATTTGGTCAGCCTTGTAACTAAGCAGCAAGGCATCGAGTTGCTGTTGTTTCGCAGCGGAAATCGGCGACACGGGCCCAGCCAGGGGCGGGAAATTCCCGGGCCCGGTGACGCGCTCGGGTCTGTGGAGATATCCAGCGGTTTGACCCGCCTTGGTTTCATCCACCGGAACTGGCAGGGTCTGCATCTTCATGCGCACCGCTTCGCGCGCTTTCTCGATTGTTGCAGGGTCGGCGCCGACTTCCGTTTCCGGGTTTGCCAAGGGCGGCGGGGCAGCTTGCGTGGTGGCGAGGGCGGGAGGCAGTGGTTGAGGGGTGACGGGCGCGGCCAGCGGCGGGCTTTGAGAGACAACCGGAGCGGGGGGAGGAGCCACTGGCCGCCGTTCAGGCTGCTCGGCCTGGAGTTGTTGCATTTTCAGCCGCAAGGCTTCACGCGCTTTGGCAATGGCTGCCGGGTCGGCTTCTTCTGCGTTTGGGAGCGCGGGTTGAACCGGAGATTGGACGGCCGGAGCGGTGACGAGCGGGGGTGGTGGCGGGGCGGGAGTCGGCGGCGGTGGTTCTGGTTGCGGTGTGGGCGGCGGGGCTTGCGTGACGGTGGGCGTTGGCGCTGGCGTTACAGGCGCCGGGGCAGGAGCGGCAGAGGGAGCGGGGGCGGGGGCCGGAGCTGGCGGGGGCGGTTCGTGGGAGACGACCTCTTGCATTTTCAGGCGCATGGCCTCGCGCGCTCTAGCAATGGCATCGGAATCGGCAGGCGCTGCTTCTGCCGGCGCAGCTTGAACCGGTGGCTCCACCGCAGCGGGCGGCGGCGCGGGAGTAGGCAGGGTCCGTTGGGGGAGCGGCGTTGCCTCCGGAGGAGGCACAGAAGCCGGAGGCTGTGTGGCGGGCGGCGGCGCAGGCGTCGGCGGAGCGGCCTGCTCGGGCTGGGCCTGCAGAGGCGGAGTCTGGACCGGTTGGTTTGTCACACCTTGCAGCTTTTGGAGAGCCTCGCGGGCTTTCGCCTGTTTCGCATTGTCTGCTCCCCGTACGGAGAGGGTGCAAACCGCCACGCAGACGATCAGCAACGGTTTTAAAATCTGCATGAGTGCCTTTTTACGCGAAAACGCCCGCCGATGCAACACGTTAATGAAGGCGTAATGAAGTCGAGTGACCGGTTTGGCACGCGCCGGCCATGCTGTCGGCCATGCTTGACCTTCGGCGAGGGCTCCGCTACGGTGCCTTACGAAAGAATACAGTTTTATGGATAATTTCTTAGTGCCTATGGTGGTGGAGCAGACTGGCCGGGGTGAGCGCGGCTACGACATATACTCGCGCCTGCTCGTTGACCGGATCGTGTTCATCGGGACCCCGGTGGATGATATGGTGGCCAATCTCATCATCGCTCAGTTGCTTTTTTTGCAGATGACCGATCCAAAAAAGGACATTCATCTATACATCAACTCGCCGGGCGGCAGCGTGACGGCCGGGCTGGCGATTTACGATACGATGCAATTCCTGACGTGCGACGTGAACACGTATTGCATCGGGCAGGCGGCCAGCATGGGAGCAGTGCTCTTGTGTTCCGGCACCAAAGGCAAGCGCTACTCGCTGCCGAATTCCAACATCATGATCCACCAGATCCTGGGCGGCGCGGAAGGGCAGGCGAGTGATGTGGAAATCCGCGTGCGCTACATGCTGCGCCTCAAGCAGCGCCTCAACAGCATCATTGCCAAGCACACCGGGAAATCCATCGACCAGGTCGAGAAGGACACCGACCGCGACAACTTCATGACGGCCGACGAAGCTAAAGCTTACGGCTTAGTGGATGAAGTGGTGCAGTCCCGCAAGGAAATTCCTGGATTAGCCGAACACGCCACCAGCCTGGCGGACAAGAAAGAGTAAGCGCCATGGCGCGGCCCACCAACATCACCCTCTGCAGCTTCTGCGGCAAATCCCACGCAGAAGTCAAAAAACTCATCGCCGGACCGGGCGTCTATATCTGCGACAACTGCGTCATCCTGTGCAAACAGGTCCTGGACAAAGAACTCGCGACCCAGACCAAAAAACAAAAACCGAAAATCAATGTGCCGAAGCCGGCGGAGATTAAGCGCCAGCTTGATCGTCACTGCATCGGCCAGGACCACGCCAAGAAAACGCTCGCAGTAGCGGTGCACAACCACTACAAGCGCATCCTGCAGGAACCGCCGGCGGCGCTCGAGGAGGACACCCCAGCCAGGGACCTGCACGCCGATGTCGAAATCGAGAAGAGTAACATCCTCATGATTGGGCCCACCGGCTCGGGCAAAACTCTGCTGGCCCGCACGCTGGCCCAGATTCTGGACGTGCCGTTCGCCATCGCCGACGCCACCACGCTCACCGAGGCCGGGTACGTTGGCGAGGACGTCGAGAACATCATTCTCCGGCTGCTGCAAAATGCCGATTACGATGTGAAGCGCGCCCAACGCGGCATTGTTTACATCGATGAAATCGACAAGATCGCCCGCAAGACGGAAAACGTGTCGATCACGCGCGATGTCTCCGGCGAGGGCGTGCAGCAGGCGTTGTTAAAGATTCTCGAAGGCACGACTTGCAACGTGCCGCCCCAGGGCGGACGCAAGCATCCGCAACAGGAGTATATTCGCGTCGATACCAGCGACATCCTGTTTATTTGCGGCGGCGCTTTTGTCGGTCTCGAGCGCATCATCCAACGGCGGCTGGGCAAGCACGTCATGGGCTTTCGCAACGCCGAGGAGCGGCTCAAGGCCGGGGAGATTGAGCGCCAGGAAATTCTGCAGTTCGTCGAGCCGGAAGATTTGCTCGGGTTCGGCTTTATCCCGGAATTCATCGGCCGCCTGCCGATGGTGACGGTGCTGGCAGAACTGACCGAGCCGCAGTTGGTTTCCATTCTGACCGACACCCGCAACGCGCTGACCAAGCAATACGCCAAGCTTATGGCCATGGAAGGCGTGGAACTGGAGTTCACCGAGGATGCCCTGAAGGAACTGGCCCGCCTAGCTATCAAGAAGGGCACCGGTGCCCGCGCGCTCCGCAGCCTTCTCGAAAAGCTCATGCTCGATGTGATGTACGACGTCCCCGGCAGTGACGACATCCTGCATGTGAACATCACCCAGCAGGTCGTTACCGGCCAAATCAAACCGCTCATCCGCCGGAAACACGGTCGCGCGGCCGCGTAGCTCGCTTCTAAAGCAAGCTCACCGGAAACTCTTCTTCGTCTACAGAGGTTTTCTCAGCGACGGGCTTTGCCACCGCTGGTTGTGGAGCTGGCGGACCCGGCTTTTCAAGCCTTGCCGGCGACGGTGACTCGCTCCGCGGCTTTGATGTCTTTCGCAGGTGCCTGGCCGCCGCCGCGGGAGCTTTTTCAACAGCCAACAATTGTCGAATCCCGTTCAGCAACCGAGTGGCGCTGGCCAACTCGGATTCGCCAATGGCTGAGGCAAGCGTTTCCAACATTCGGTGGTAACCCTGCGCTCCCTGGATGAGCAAAGCCTGCCCCCCGCTGGTGAGGTTGACCAGCGCCGAGCGGCGGTGCGCCGGGTTGTTTGCCAACTCGACACAGCCCTGACTTTTTAAACGATTAATCACAATTTGGATGTTTTGACGCGAGGTCGAACGGCGCCGGGCGAGTTGGGGAACGGTGTGGGGACCGTGTCGCTGGAGTAGTTGTAGCACACCATACGCTGCGGCCGGCAATCCGTTAGCTGAGTCCTGCCCGCGCCCGGCTTGGTTGAGCCTGATCGCCAAAGCATTCACCTCAGTCAGCAGCGCCGCCACAGCCGGGTAATGCTCGTTTTGTTCGTTGGTTGAGACGCTTTCCGCGGGATGGTCAGCCATAACTGAAACCATCTCCGTTCTGACATTGGATTGTCAACTTGGATTCAAGGTCTGGATTATCAATGTTTCCTTATTCCCACGGACCATCGCCGGAGACGTTCCCGCTGTCAAAACTTAATAGAAATGTCCCCTTTATAACTTAGGAGAGAATGTCCCCTTTTGTTGGTTGCTATTGGTTCTTTGTTTCCCCCGGTTTGCGGTGGGGGCTGGAGGGAGGCCGGAGCGTAGCGGA
>Ga0210409_10000859_pt1 | contig 43595 bp, 34 predicted proteins | sample IncBWH17MmetaG_FD_161649 | JGI IMG/M metagenome (GOLD analysis project Ga0210409, IMG submission 161649) | Forest soil microbial communities from Barre Woods Harvard Forest LTER site, Petersham, Massachusetts, United States - Inc-BW-H-17-M | ecosystem: Environmental > Terrestrial > Soil >... | reverse complement strand
TTCAACGGCAACGGCGATCACGCCGACCATGGTCCGCAATGGGCGGTGCAGCAGGTTGCGCGCGACGAGTTCGCCCATCATTGCGGCTTTGCCTCCGCGACTTCTCCGACGCGCACGAGTTCGGTGCCGAGGGGCTGTTCGAGTTTGAAACGGTCGGGCGGCAGTTGCTGGTTCAAAGAGAGTTTGGTGATTTGCAGATCAAGGCGATAATCGTCGTGTGGACGCTCGATGCGAATCTGGCGCGGGAACGCATTAAGACCGCTTGGAGTTGCGGAGGCCGGAATCTCCTGGTCACCGACGAGTGGCTGCCAATCCGAAACATGAACGTCGGAGAATAAAACGCCTTTGGGACCGAAGTTCTGCAGACGTGAGACCTGCAAATCGGCGCGATTGAACCAGATCTTGCGGAGGATCTCCGTGCGATAGCCGCCGCGCAATTCCGTGAGAATGTAATAGCGCGCGGTTTCGTCGTTGAATTCCTCGAAGAGCACACTTTCCTCTTTGCGAATTTCGGTCCAGAGCAAGGCATCAAGCAAGTGGTGGGGACGCAGGTTCTCGATAGGCTTGTCGCTGGTGCGCTCGCCAGCAACCGGGCCGACGATGAATTTGTTTTTTGAGGGAATGTAGACACGAAAGGTCTCGGCATCGCTGGCCATGTCGAAGATGGTAGTGCCGACAACCGGCGCCTGACCAATCATGCGGATGTACGCAGGGCGCTGTGCGAGCAGAAAGGCCTTCACCTCGTGATATTCCTCAATCAGGCCGCTGTATTTCGAGCCGGCTGTGGGCTTGAGCTCGACCGTGGCGTTGACGCTTTTTACGGACCGGGCGATTTCGTTGTATTTATCGAGGAGCTCGTCACTGCTTGCGTCGCGCACGACAGACCGGCCTTGAGGCGACAGCGTGGTGGTCCTCTTGATGGTGCCGCCACAACCGCAAGAAAATGACACCAGTGTCGCCAGGACTATCCAAGTCAGCAGACGTATGTTCAATCCGGCCGTCCCCTGTCTGTACAAAGAGAGCAATTTAGCAACCATGGAAATGCGCGTCAACGCAGCAGAGCCGAAGTAACGCTCAATGCGGCCGCGCAATGTAGACATCGAATTTTTGCAATGCCGGGCGAATCCGACGGATCACTTCGGTAGGCCAAAGGGTTTCGCTAAGTAGGGTAACCCAGCCGTCCTCCGGCTCGCAGACGGCAGAGAAGGTGTAGCGGGAGTATGCGGGCTGATAGGCGTCAAGACCGCGGCGCGAAAGCTCTTTCTCGAGCTCGGCATCTCCACCTTGTGCCGGGCCGCCGGTGCGCACTCCGAAAGTCTCGCCCTCAAAGCGTTGGAAGAGCTCTTCGAGCTGCGTCTCGCCGGGCTGCGGAAGAACCAGGCAGCGCTCGGCAGCTTCGCGGTAGTGGATATCATGAAGGTTGCAGAATTCGCGGACGCGATCGAGATGGCTAAAGAAATCAACCACGAAAAAGTCGTTCGCAGCCAGAAGGGGAAAAACAGCGGCCCAAATAGAGGCTGCATCTTTGCCGCGCACCGGTTCGCGGCTTTCGGTTTCGAGCAGCTCGAGCCCGACCGCTTTGACATCGGCGCCGAGGTCGAGCGTTTCCACATCGAGAGAAAAGGGCGGCAACTCCAGCGCAGTGGGGTCCAGGGGCGGTTTGCCGGGAGCGCTCATACTTCCGATTCCGTCTGGGGAAATTGTTCCTGAAAATCCGGGGATTGCTTGCGGACGTCCAGCCAGTCGAAAAAAGCGTCGGGAGTTTCGAGCCAAATGCGGAACCAGTTGGCAATTTCGACTTTTTCGGCGCGCTTGTTGGGCTCGACCTTCGGATTACGTGAAATCATTTCGGCGCGGCGTTTGCCGAGACGCGCCACGTTCAGAACGCGCTCGACAGCGGCGCGCTCGCCATGCTCCTGGAATTTGTGCATTAACTCATCAAGACGCATGATGCTGACTTCCGCATCGGCCAGCGTTTTGAAGTGCAGCAGGTCCTCGAATTCTTCCTCGTACTGGTCTTCGGCCTCTTCTTGCTGAGACAAGACCACGCGAAAGCCTGCGCTTTTCAAAACGTCGGCAATATAGTCGGCGCCCGTTTTGGCTTCTTCACCGTTTTCGGCGATCAGGCGGCGGCGCAGCTGCTCGATTTCCGCGGGAGTAAATTTCTGAGCTCCGATGGCTCGCGCGGCCTGGAGAATCAGGGCCTTTTTGGTACCCAGCATGTCATTCATGGGCCGCAACCCTTTGCTGCGTGGCGTGGTGAGTTCTTTGCCTGGCATGCGATTTCTTGGATGTCGCAGCGTGCTTGCGTGAAGTCTTCGCTGACTGTTTGCGAGGCGTCGGTTCGGTTGCCGGCAGTTCCGGTGCTTCGGCAGGCAACCCGGCGAGCAAGCGGCGGTACTTCGACACATTGCGATTATGCTCGGCGAGCGTGGCGGCGAAGAAGTGCCCCCCTTGCGTGTTGGCGACAAAATACAAGTAATCGGTCTTCGCCGGTTCTAACGCGGCGCGCAAGGAGGCTTCGCCCGGATTTCCGATTGGTCCGGGCGGCAAGCCCGGATGCGCGTAGGTGTTGTACGGCGATGCGAAGTGCAAGTCAGCGCCCGTGAGCATCCCATTGTACTGCCCGGCTTCTTGCAGCGCATAGATTACCGTTGGGTCGCACTGCAGCGGAATTCTTTTTCGGAGGCGATTTTCAAACGCGCCCGCAACTAAGGGGCGTTCTTCCGGCTTGGGCGTCTCGCGTTCGACGAGCGAAGCGAGGGTGACGACGGAGACGACCGGGCGCCCATGTTCCAGGCCCGTCATATCCTGTTTGCTCTCGGCCGGCGCAATGCGCTGCCATTCCTCTTTGAACTTGTGCACCATTTCGGCGGTCACATCCGTTGGAGTTGGATGCCGGGGCAGGAAATATGTCGCTGGGAAGAGAAAACCCTCGAGTGTCTTTGCGTGCGGAGCGATGTCACGAATCAGGTCGGGATTCTGCGCCGCGGCGAGGAACTCATTAGCGGTCATCAAGTTTTGCGTTTCCAAATCGTGAGCAATGTCAAAGATCGTTTCGCCTTCACGAACCGTGAACGGCTGTTCGTAGATGTGACCATCGGCAATTTGCCAGAATACATCATGACCATTGACGGCGTGGTCGAAGAAATATTCGCCGGCCTGCAAGCGGCGCCGGGCGTGACGGCGCGCATACAACTCGAAAGCGAACGCACTGCGGATCACACCGTTTTGCTTCAGGAGACGAGCTACGCTACGGCTGGAGGCGCCGTGCGGCAGTTCAACAAACACGCCCTGGGCACCGAAGGCCTGGTATGGCTGTTCGATGCTCAACCACATCCAGGCCGCGGCCCCTACCCCGGCGAGCAACACTAACACGACACCGACTACTAGGGTCCTTTTCAAGTCAGCCCTGCTCCCTTAGTTTGTGGGTCGATTATCTCCACCTATCAATTTTCCTACGTTTCCGATGCTTTATCGAATCCTGTGGTAGACGAGAGAGCCAAATTAGTTACGCTCCTCCTGGGGCAACGCTCGATTCTGTGGGCAGTCCACTTAGATTAGATGTGCTCGGGGTTCCCTTTTGTCACGTGCTGATGGTCCAGATATTCCTTCAAGATTACGGCTGCGGCGACAGCGTCCACGGAAGCTCTGGCAGGCCCGAGATCTTTTCGACCGTGCGTTTTTGCGCCATGCAAAACCCGTCCAGCCTGCTCTTCGAGCAAACGTTCCGCTTCCCAACTGGTCAGGCGTTCATCCAGCATATCCACGGGCAAACTGAGCTGCTTGCGCAGGCGCGCAGCGAAGCGCGTGGCTTCTTCAGCCATTTCACCGCGGGTACCATCGAGACGAAGAGGCAGCCCGACGACGATTTGGCGGACGCCGTGCTCGCGCGCAAGTTCGCGCAATCGCCGCATGTCTTCGTTGCGATTGACCCGCTCGAGAGTGAGAAGGGGCCGCGGAAGCTGAGTTTGCGTATCGGCAATGGCCAGCCCAATACGCGCACGGCCGTAGTCCACGGCCAAAATAGATCCGACGGTCTTCGCGGTGTTGTGTCCCTGTGTATCCGTGAATGTTCCTTTCTTTAAGGCTTTCGTCCTCGAGTACCGTTTTGCCAGGGCGCCCAGTATCCGATGTCCTTCATTTTGTCGTCGAAGTGCGTTTCCTTCAGTAGCTGCTCCATTTCGGTGCGAGATAGACGCTTACCGAGCGGCTCCGCGCGGTCCGCGATTCCCCAGACGGTGACGGCGGCAAGCGCGGTATTGATCTTCAGCTCGCGGATGTCGACTTTGTCGAAGGTGTCGGACGCGGCGTGGTAATTGGGCAAATAGTTGGCTTCTTCCTGTTCGGCCACGAGTGTAGGTACACCTTCGAGGAAGAAATCCCAATTGTCGGTGTCGATGTCGCCGTCCAGCGTGTGATGCGAGATATCCCAGGAATCGAGCGGCTTGAGAATTTCGCGAACGCCTCGTTCAATATCTCCGCGTCCAGTCAGCGAGTAACCGGTTACGCGTCCCACTCCGGAATCGAAGACTACCACGCCCCGGATCTTGTCCAGCTCCGCGCGATGCGCCAGGGCATATTGCCAGGAGCCATACATGCCTTGCTCTTCGCCGCTGAAGAGCACGAAGCGAATGGTGCGCCGCGGCACCAGTCCTGTGGCTTTAATGGCGCGCGCCGCTTCGATTACCAAGGCCGCATTGCAACCATTGTCGAGGGCGCCTGTACCCAGGTCCCAGGAGTCGAGATGCGCTCCGAGAATAACGGCTTCGTCCGGCTTTTCTCGCCCACGAATTTCGCCCACAACGTTTTCCTGCTGGACCGCGGGGCCGATCTTGTTTGGCATGCGGAGGAGCACGCGCACCTTGCCGGGATTGGCGGCGATTGATCTCGCGAGACGCATGGCATCCTCACGCGCGACCATCGCTTGTGGAAGCCGCTCGAGGCTAGCGTCGCCGGTATTCGTATGCCGATAAAGCAGCAAGCGCTCGCGAGCACCCATCCAGAGAATCGCGGCCGCGCCACCTTTTACGGCCCGATCGATCACTCCCAGTGGCTGTACGTACTCATTGGAAAGATCCGCCCAAGTGGAGCCGAGGTCGGTATAGGCGAGCAGAATTGCTCCCTTGATCGTCCCACTTGCTCGTGCAAAATCCGCTTCGCCGCCGTAGCCGATATCAACAAGGTTGGCCTCGATGCCGTCCGATGGAGTCGGAGGCGACCAGCCCACTGCGACCAAGCGCACGGGAAATTGCACTGGCCCGAGCAATTCCAGACGAGTCTCGCCCTCGCTCCAAGTCAGGGGCAGGGTGTACTTTTCCGTGTGCACGTCGATGCCTTCGGCGCGGAAGGCGGCGGCAGCCCAATCTACGGCCTTGGCCATTTCGGGTGAGCCTGTCACCCGACCGCCCACCTCATCCGTGAGGCGCCGCAGATTGGCCTCCAGCGGCGAAGGCCCCATAACCTGCGGCAGAATTTTCGCCGCAGCCTCCGCGCAAGAAGCTTCTGTAGCGGAGCATGCCGCAGCTCCCTGGCCGGACATGGGCCTCGCCAATGGATCCGTTTTCGCCGCAGGCAACTGCGCGGAGGCCGCAGATGTCACAAAGCAAGCAATGACCAACATAGCAGGCAAGGCAAACCGCATAATCTTTACTCCAGGACAGAATCCGACCGTCGCAATCAAGGTTGGAATACAAATTATAGCTGGAATGCAAATTATAGCGCATTGCGGAGGACCCTGTTCCAAAGGTCAGTGACTCTCTCGCGGTAGGGTCCGGAATAACGGACCAGAAGCGCACTTTGGAGAGGGATGATGTTTATATCAGCCCTCGGGAGGCCTGTTATGAAACGTAAGCTACTCCTCGCGGCGGGATGCGTTGCGGCGATCGCCGGTGTACGCGTACTAGTCGCGGCGCCTGGCTGGTTCAAAGTGCGTCGCCAGAACCGTCAATTTATCGCGGCCAACAACTTGACGCCGGAACGGCTGATTGCGCGCTGCGGGCAACCCATTTCAGACGCCACCAGGAATCTCTATCCGATCATCGCGCGGGACATGGACTATAAGTCGGATAGCGGAGCAACAATCGTATTCAAGTTCAGCAAGACCGCGGAAGAATCCAGCGAATGGGTATTCTCGTCCATGCAGGACTCCAACGGCGGTAGTACAAACTATGAATCCCCCGAAGCAAAGATCGCGGCGCTTTCGTGCTTGGACTCCAGAAAGTAAGCCAAGTCCAAAAGAGAGTTGAAACCGGATCGGTACTCCTCTGCCGCATTTCACACTCAGGATGTCCGCGGGTGCTCGCTGGACTAACATTTCAATTCTAGGTGCGAATGAAAGTTGCGCTATCCCTTGAACGTAGCGCTGTGTAGTTGCCGTTGTAAGTTCCCCCGGTAAGTCTTGCTCGGTCTCTGGCGAACGCAGAAGAGTTTTTTCCCTGGCAAAGGGCGAGCGCATTCTGAACAGCACGGATGGTAGAGTGGATAGCCCAGTCGAATGGGACTGAGATGAATTGGCGATGAGCGATGACTATTTGAAGGCCGCGGTCGAAGTAGCGCGCGAAGCGGGCGCAATCCTGCGTGAAGAGTTTGATCGCCCGCTGCAGATTTCCTACAAGGGTGACGTGGACTTGGTCACCCAGGCCGACAAACGCTCGGAAGCGGCCATTGTGAAGCGTTTGACGGAGTTTTTCCCGGAGCATGCGATAGCGGCTGAAGAGGGGACGGGGCACGAAAGCCCTTCGGATTCGGAATATCGCTGGCATGTTGATCCGCTAGACGGCACCACGAATTTCGCGCACGGCTATCCCTGTTTTTGCGTATCGATCGGATTAGCACAGCGTGGCACGGTGATTGCCGGTGTTGTCTTCAACCCCTTTTACAATGAACTGTTCACCGCAGCCCGCGGCCGGGGCGCCACGCTCAACGGCAAGACCATCCATGTCTCAAAGGTGCCAACCCTTTCCACCAGCCTGCTTTGCACCGGCTTTCCAGTTCATAAACGCCTGGCCAATCCCAATATTCACTACTATTGGGATTTCACCTTGCGCTCCCACGGTGTTCGCCGCGATGGCTCCGCCGCGTTGGATTTAGCCTGTGTGGCTGCCGGACGCTTCGACGCCTTCTGGGAATTTGGCCTCCAGAAATGGGACACGGCCGCGGGAGTGCTGCTCGTGGAGGAAGCCGGAGGAAAGATTAGCGATTTTTCCGGGCAGCCCTACCGCCTCGGGGGCCCGGTGATCCTGGCCACAAACGGCGCGATTCACGAAGAAATGCGCGAAATAGCGTTGGAAATTTCACAACGCGATCCAGCAGCTCCCCTGCGCCGCCAGCCCTAAGACGTTTCAGCCTGCCCGGATTCCCGTTTACACTGCCTCTAGAAATCTCAATCTGATTGACGGTGATAAATTTTATGCGAACGATTTTGCTGCTGACTGTCTCGAACATTTTCATGACGTTTGCCTGGTACGGCCACTTGAAATACCGCAACGAGGCTCTTTGGAAGGTAATCCTCGCCAGTTGGGGAATCGCCTTCTTTGAATATTGTTTTCAAGTTCCGGCAAATCGCATCGGCTCGTACGAGTTCACCACCGCTCAGCTTAAGACCATCCAGGAGGTGATCACGCTGGCGGTATTCTCGGTCTTTTCCATCTTGTATCTCGGCGAGAAGTTAAAGTGGAACTACGCAGCGGGATTTGGGTGCATTGCATTGGCGGTGTTTTTTGTTTTCCACAAATGGTGAGGGTTACACGATGCGATGCGGCGCCCAGGCGACCATATCTTGCCGCCGGGCAAAATGCAGAAGGGGCATTTCAGCGGGAAGAATCAGGCCCGCGGCTTCGGCCATCGAATTATTCGTGAACTCCGCCTCGGCTGCTTGCAGCCGCCATACTGGATGATGGATCTCGCCGCGATAAATTCGTTCTCCTGCCGCCGAGTACAGGCAATAGCGCTCGGTCAGGAAATGCGCGAGCGTCCCGGGCTGCGCTTGAAAGCATTCGCCGATTGGCCGATATCGTCCGGCAAACGAAGCGCCCGGCGCGCCCCGGTTCCCGCGCTCACTTTTGTACTGAATCCAATCATCGTCTTCGTTGCAGGTCATTCGCGCACGGAAATACGGCAAGTGAAAAGAGAGCCGGGCAGCAGCCACCGCTACGGCATTTGCCGCATCCAGGCTGAAAAACCAGACCCCCGCCTTCCCCTGTGCCGTTACATACGTCCTAACGTTTAATTCCGGAAATGCCGACAGACCGGGCAGCGCCGGCGTCCATCGTAATCGCACTCCGGTCATGCGGAACGGCACGACGCCGAGCCATGCCTTGCCTTCAAATGTGTCGATCAAGAGTTGAGGCGGAATGTGAGGCCGCAGCTTGGCCGCATCGACCTGCCAATGCGCAAATAAGAGATCGTGCCAAGACTGGGCCATGATCCACGGACCGGACGGCAGCGGCCAGGGTCGATGTGCTGTACGAGCAAGCATGGAAGACATGTTTTGTGTTGCGCGACCCTCGACAGCTTCAGCCATTCAATATACGCTGCGGGAGCAATGTGCCCCTTCCGAGGCAAATATATCCTTCGGAGCCGTCAAAGAATCGAACTCTCTGGCTTACGAATCATTCAGATTTCAAGGAGAGACATCATGCAACGCAAAGCAAGCGCTGTCTGGCAGGGCGACCTCAAAACAGGAAAGGGCGCCATTTCCACCGAAAGTGGCGTGCTCAAACAAACCCAGTACTCCTTCAGCACGCGTTTCGAGAACGGCGTCGGCACCAATCCGGAAGAGCTGCTGGCCGCGGCGCACGCCGGATGTTTCACTATGGCGCTCTCTGCACAGCTTGGCGGCGCGGGATTGACGGCGCAAAAGTTGGAGACAACAGCCACCGTAAGCCTGGAAAAGGTCGGCGAAGGCTTCAGCATCACCAAAAGCCATCTCGACCTCGTGGCACGCGTTCCCGGGGCAGACAAAGCCAAATTTGACGCGGCCGTTAAGGCTGCGGAAACCGGCTGCCCCGTTTCCAAACTCTTTAAGGCGGAAATCAGCGTCAACGCGCGCCTCGAATCATAACCCCGCATGTTCCTGCTCGCCGATGCAACCGACAAATGACCTCTGTGATTCCAGCTCCGGGCGCGTTTTTAGCGGGCGTCGCTCTTTTCCTCATCGTCGTCTGGGATGCCTTTGAGGCCATCATCCTGCCCCGCCGGGTGACGCGAAAGTTTCGCTTGACCCGGCTGTTCTTCCGCTCGACGTGGAGAACATGGAAGGTTTTCGTGAATCTGCTCCCCGCTCGCAAGACGCGCGAAGCGCTCTTCGGCTTCTATGGCCCCATGTCTCTCATTTTATTGATCGCTGTATGGGCCATCGGCCTTGTGCTCGGCTTTGGCCTCATGCAATACGGAACCGGCTCAGCCCTCAACGCAGCCGGCTCGCAGCCGGGCTTCTGGACCGACCTCTACATGAGCGGGACTACGTTTTTCACCCTGGGGCTTGGTGACGTCGTTCCCCGCTCGAGCCTGGCGCGCTTCCTGGTAGTCGCCGAAGGCGGCTTTGGATTTGGGTTTTTGGCCTCCATCATCGGCTACCTGCCATTCATCTACAGTTCTTTCTCGCAGCGCGAGGTGAATATATCGCTGCTGGATTCGCGCGCCGGCACTCCCCCCACCGCGGGAGAGCTGCTCCGCCGCCACAGCTATGAGGGCGGCCAGGACGCATTGCGCCAGCTACTGAAAGATTGGGAGTTGTGGACCGCCGAATTAATGGAGAGCCATCTCTCCTACCCCGTCCTAGCGTTTTTTCGTTCCCAGCACGACAACCAATCCTGGATTGCATCGCTCACCGCAATTCTCGACACCTGCGCGCTGCTGAAAGTCGGCATTGAAGACGCTTGTGAACGTCAGGCGGAACTTACTTTCGCGATCGCACGTCACGCCGTCGTCGATCTATCGCAAGTCTTTGGCACAGCTCCGAAGGCGCTTCCGCATGATCGGCTTCCGCCAGCGGAACTGACCCGTATCCGAGACACGCTGGCGCAGTATGGTCTGAAATTGAAAGATGGCGCTGACGCGGATTCCAAACTTATCGCCCTACGCGGAATGTACGAGCCTTACATCTTCGCGCTGGCGAATTACCTGAATCAGAGCCTGCCTCCCTGGATTCCGCAGAAAAAAGGAAAGGACAACTGGCAAACCACCGCTTGGGGCGAATCCGCAGGCCTACAGGAAAAGAAAACGCATCAAGCCGTCGGCATCGATGATCACTTTTGAAGGTGTCGCGGGTGTCCGCCTGCGCAAGACGCCAACTGTGCCTCTCTAGAGTTTCAGCTCACAAAAAATATAACGGAGAACTCAATGAAAGCCATACGCGTACCTCAATTCGGCGGCCCCGAAGTCCTGAAATTAGAAGAAATCCCCACGCCTAAACCCAACGACGGTCAAGTGTTGGTACGTGTGCGCGCCGCAGGCGTCAATCCTTACGACACCTACATGTGCGCCGGCACTTATGCCATCAAGCCGCAGCTACCTTATACGCCCGGGTCCGATGCCGCTGGGACGGTGGAAGCCGTCGGACCGGGCGTCACCAAGGTCAAACCGGGCGATCGCGTTTACACCGCCAAGACTTTGACCGGAGCCTATGCCGAGTATGCGCTGGCACTCGAAGACCAGGTCCATCCTCTCCCCGATAATATTTCCTTCGAGCAGGGCGCGGCGGTTTGGGTTCCTTACGGGACCGCCTACCATGCGCTGCATCACTTCGCCCAGGCCCGCGCTGCAGAAATCGTCTTGGTGCATGGCGCCAGCGGTGGAGTGGGCACCGCATCCGTGCAAATCGCCCACGCAATAGGGATGACCGTGTTCGGCACCGCTGGCACCGTCAAGGGAGCAGAACTTGTGAAACGCGAAGGCGCACATAACGTGTTCAATCACCGCGGCTCCGGATACCAAGAAGAAATCATGAAAGCGAGCGCCGGCAAAGGCGTCGATGTGATCCTCGAGATGCTTGCGAACGTGAACCTCGGCAACGACCTCAAGATGCTAGCTCTCCAGGGCCGCGTGGTCGTCATCGGTAGCCGCGGCGATGTCACGATCACTCCCCGCGATCTTATGTCTCGCCGCGCGTCCATCCGCGCATTCACACTATGGGCCGTACCACCCGAGGAAGCCGCGGAAATCCACGCCGGGCTCTTCGCCGGCATGGAAAATGGCACGCTTCGCCCGGTGATTGGCAAGAAACTGCCGCTCGCGGAGGCGGCTCGCGCTCACAAGGAGATCATGGAACCAGGCGCCGCCGGCCAAATCGTCCTTGTCCCCTGATTTGTGTGCCAGACCTCAAGGACAGGGCGTCGCTCGACCCAATGCTCTCGTCGCATTGCCTGAGCGAGATTTTTTCGTATAATCAAGGGACCGCAGTAAGTCACCAGCTCGGACCGAAGAGACGCTCGCCGTGCACACTTCTTTTCTCACTTTGGCGCTACTAGCCGCGCACACCACCAGCATCGGCCAGTATTGGTCCAAAATCACCGACTCCACCTTTAAGGGCATTTATCACGTCAACGCTTTTGATTTGGCCATGATGATTCCCTATTTCCTGGTGCTTTTCGTTCTCGCCACCTACGGCTTGCATCGCTATTGGCTCGTCTACGACTACTACAAATACGCGCGAAACATTCCCGGGCCGCCGCCCGAAGCCACGCGCTGGCCGCGGGTCACCGTGCAGCTTCCCATCTTCAACGAGCGCTACGTAATCGAGCGTCTCGTCGAAGCTGTTTCGCACTTCGACTATCCGTACGAGTTTCTTGACATTCAGGTTCTTGACGATTCAACGGACGAAACACAGCAGGTCGCGAGCGCTTGCGTCGCGCGCTTCGCTGCGCAAGGTCTCCCCATCACGTACATCCACCGTACCCACCGCGAGGGTTACAAGGCTGGAGCCCTCGAAAATGGTCTGAAAACCGCGCGCGGCGAATTTGTGGCCATTTTCGACGCAGACTTCATTCCCGCTCCCGATTTTCTGCGCCGCAGCATTCCCTATTTCCAGAATGAAAAGATTGGTATGGTCCAGGCCCGCTGGACGTACTTGAATCGCGACTATTCGTTACTCACGCAAGTGGAAACCATCCTTCTCGATGGCCATTTCGTAGTCGAGCACGGTGCGCGTTCGCGTCGCGGCACTTTCTTTAACTTTAACGGCACCGCGGGTGTCTGGCGTCGTCAAGCCATCGATGACGCCGGCGGCTGGGAGCATGACACGCTTACCGAAGACACCGACCTCTCCTATCGCGCCCAGTTGCACGGCTGGAAGTTTCTCTATCTTCCGGATATTGAGTGCGCTTCCGAGTTGCCCGTGGATATGAACGGCTTCAAAGCCCAGCAGGCGCGCTGGGCCAAGGGCCTGATGCAAACCGCCAAGAAAATCCTGCCCCGCGTGATGAAGTCCAATGCGCCGTGGCACGTCAAGGCCGAGGCCTTCTTCCATCTCACCGCCAACATCAGCTATCCGCTCATGGTCCTGCTCTCGACCATGCTGCTCCCCGCCATGATCGTGCGGTTTTATCAGGGCTGGATCCAGATGCTGGTGATCGACTTGCCGCTCTTCCTGGCTTCCACCTGCTCAATCTCCAGCTTCTACCTGGTCGCGCAAAAGGAGTTGCGCCCCAAAAATTGGTGGCGCACATTCTTGTACATGCCTTTTGTAATGGCCACCGGCATCGGAATTTCCGTTCGCAACGCACAGGCCGTCATCGAAGCCATCGTCGGTAAAAAAACTGAGTTCGCGCGCACACCGAAATATAAAATCGAAGGCAAGCGCGGCTCTTTTGTCGCCAAACAATATAGGAACAAGGCTGGTTGGATGCCCTATGCGGAAGTCCTGCTCGGCGTCTACTTCTCTCTTACCGTGCTCTACGCCATCTTCAACGAGAACTATGCCACCGTGCCGTTCTTGTTGCTCTTCGTCTGGGGTTACTTCTACACCGGTTTCATGTCCCTCGGCCAAACCTACTTCGCGCATCTTCGCTTTGGGGTGAACGCTCCGGAAATGCGTCCCGCCTCCTCCGGCGCTCCCGGCTTTTAGCTCTCACAGAAAAAAAGCCTCCGGGAATCGCGGGTGGGGTGTTTTCGCGATTCCCGGAGTCTCCGTCGCGCCGTGCTCCCTTCACTGAGCCGTCGCAGCGGAAATAGGGGCGTAGGGACGGTGTACGCGCGAAGCGACCATCATGCGTTCACGCCGCGTAGCCGCCCTGGCGTACAACACGATCGACATGACGCCGCCGAATAGAATCAGTACTGCACTCGCGTCCACAATGGCCATCCGCGCCACGCCTGCTTCCAGCGTTGATTCCTTGCTGCTCGCGAGCGTCAGTGCGCTCTGCGCCGCTTCATTTTCGGTCGCCCGCGCCGAACTCTGTGCTGTCCGAACTGCCACAACCTTGCTGGCCGCCGGCGTTCCCGGGTTTACATCAAAATATGTTGGATCCATGTCTTGCTGTGCGCGAGCTGAGCCCGCCATCAACAACGCCGCTCCCAATCCCACTATCACCATCTGCATCCGAATTTTCGTTTGAAATTTCATGTTCCCCTCCACTTCGCTTTTTCGAATTTCCTGAGATGTCTTAAGAGATTGCAACTCCAATGCCACAAGACGGTGAGAGGACGCGCGCTGCGGAAGACTAAGCAAATTACACAAACTCCGACACTTAACAAAGAACCTGCCGCCGAGCTTGCCGCGCGGCCCACGCTCTCTCGCGCCTAATCTATCCATTCGGAGATAGTCGACCTATCTGCTCGGATAGACCTTCGCCGGTAGCAGCCCCACGAGCTTTGGCGCTAGAATACGCTGCGTCTTGATAGCTCTTTCTTGTAAGCGCAACTCAGCAAGGTTTGTCTGTGCAACCAAGGCTCATAGCTCTCAGCGGCCCCCTCGCAACGTCGGAATTCCGATTCTCTGCCCCGGTGTCCATCGGCCGTGACGCTTCTAACGGAATTTGTATCCAGGACCCTGCCGTATCTCCTCTTCATTGCCATATCGTTCCAAACCAGGAAGGCCTCCTGCTAACCGACCTGGACACTCCTTCTGGCACATTCGTCAACGGCATCCCCGTGAAGCAGCGTCTCCTCACTGCAGGCGACCAGATCGCCGTTGGCAGCTCGCTCTTCCTCTTTCAAATGGAAGGAACCGTCACCACGGCGATCAGCCCGGTACAACTTGACGACGCCTCCTCGGCCACCGGCCACGAACAGCAACTGCGCCACGACGAGCTGCTCTATTTACATCCGGAATCGTTGGCCGCCCTGCCCCAGTCCGCGCGATTGGACCGCGCCCTTAGCACGCTCCTGAAAATCAGCACCGCCATCGGCTCGATCCGTGACGTCGACTCACTCCAATGGCAACTCCTCGGCATGATCTTTGACGTCATACCCGCGGAGCGCGGCGCCATCCTCCTGATGGACGACAGCGCCGGCGAAGTTGCTTCGCACGTGGCGTGGGACCGCGTTTCCGGTCCGGACCATCCGGTGCACGTCAGCCGCTCGCTACTTAGCCGTGTGATCGAAGATGGCGTCGCCATCCTCGACAAAGAAGGCCGCGAACTCGATCCCCCCTCTGCCACCGGCACTGAACCCTTGCGCTCACGCCTCTGCGTCCCTCTCGCGGTGGCCAGCCGCGCCTTTGGAATTATCTATCTCGATTCCGCGAATCCCAGCGCGACCTTCACCAACGACGATCTGCAGCTTCTCGCCGCCATCGCCGGCCTCGCCGCCATTGCCGTGGAAAACGCCCGCCAGTTCGAACGCCTCGGAAGCGAAAATCAGCGATTGCGCGCGGAGATCAGCCTGCAACACGACATGGTCGGCCAGAGCCCTCGCATGCGTCAGGTCTACCAATTCATCGAAAAAGTAGCCCCCAGCGATTCCACGGTTCTGATCCACGGCGAGAGCGGCACCGGCAAGGAGTTGGCCGCCCGCGCCATCCACAAGAATAGCCCGCGAAAGGACCAGCCATTCGTGGCCCTAAACTGCGCCGCGCTCACAGAAGCACTTTTGGAAAGTGAGCTCTTCGGACACGAGAAAGGGTCATTCACCAGCGCGATTTGTCAGAAAAAAGGTTTGCTAGAGGTCGCCGAGGGCGGCAGCGTTTTCCTCGACGAAGTCGGCGAGCTTTCGCTCACGCTCCAGGCCAAACTGCTTCGCGTTCTTCAAGAACGCGAATTTGTGCGCGTCGGCGGCACGCGGCCGATAAAACTCAACGTGCGCTTCCTGGCGGCGACAAATAAGGATTTGCAGAAGGCCGTTCGCGAAAACTGTTTCCGCGCCGACTTATTTCATCGGCTCAACGTTATTTCCTTCACGCTGCCACCCTTGCGCGAGCACCCCGACGACATTCCGCTCCTCGCGGAGTACTTCGCGGCGCGTTATGCCAAACGATGCAATCGCGAGGTCCAAGGGATTTCCGCCGAAGCACGCGCCTCCCTGGCGCGATACGATTGGCCAGGCAATATCCGCGAACTCGAGAATGCCATGGAGCGCGCGGTCGTCATCGGCTCATCCCATTTCATTCTTCCGGAGGACTTGCCGGAGACATTGTTTGAAGCGTCGCCAGCTTCGGCTGCGGAACCGGCGCGCTACCACGATGCCGTTCGCAAGCTGAAACGGCAGCTCATCCTCAGTGCCTTCGAGCAAAGTGGCAGTATCACCGAAGCCGCAAAGCTGCTGGATTTGAATCCAAACTACTTGCATCGCCTCATTCGCAATCTGGATTTGCGCTTGGCGCTCCGTAAAGACGCCAACAGCTAGCTCGCGCGTCCGGCCCATAAAAATAAAAGGGCAAGCCGAACCGGCTTGCCCCTGCTTGTTCCGAATCCTATCTGTTACGTCTGGGATGCTGCGTCAGTCACGCCACCGTTCGCCCGCGCAGGAAATGGATAATGATCGAAATCAGCGCCAATACCAGCAGGATATGAATGACCCCGCTGGTGACGTGAAACGCTAGGAATCCGAGCAGCCATAGCACCAGCAAAACCAACCCTATTAATGCCAACACCGGAACCTCCTGGACGAATTAATTCGTCTACGACTCCCGCATGATCTCCTCGCCCCGCTCGGAAACACATCGGGCAATCGTCGTACAAGAACCACGAAATTGCGGTACTACCCCTCCGCCTCTCAGCAATCCATGTTAAGGGTTTCCCTGTAGGCGCGTTCCACTGTCCCCGAAGTTGGTTTAGTGCAGAATCAGCGTGGACTGGCTGGCCACGCACTGCCACACACCATCATGGTTAACCCATGTGTCCGTGAAACGCCCGCGGCGCAGGAAAGCCTTGCCCTTTTCAATTCCCTTGTCTCGATATATTCCGGTAACGACCGCGGCGTTTCCATATATATGCACCGTCATTCCGTCGTTATTGATCTGCTCCTGCTCAATGCTGTTATGCAGCGTGCTTTCCAGAAATTCCTTCTTGTTCAGCAGCGTTCCGTCGTAGTCGATATATACCAGCGATTCTCCTAGCAATTGGTTCAGGGCCTTGGCATCCTTGCTCTGCTCTGCGTGGTTCCAAGCGCTCTCCAGCGCTCTCAAATGCCCCTCCTCGCTGCTTTGCTTCGATGGATCCTGTGCAATCGAGAGAACCACGCAAAACAAAGCAAATAACCCGGCCGTCAACAAAGCGCGCATCGTGTTCCTCCCTCCGAGCGTGCGCATCGGGCTCGCAGCTTCGGCACCGCAATCCCTCCATTTTCTTGGCGCTTCTATGTAGCACACTTCAATCCCGGCCACCAGCAACGGAGACCATCGTTTGCCCACCCGCGAGCGCTTTGATAAAGTGCGAACGACCGCCCGGTAATAGCAATCCAGGAGGGACGCCAAAAGTGGCCATTTCGCAAGACCTGCTCGATATCCTCGTGTGCCCAGTGTGTAAGGTCCCGGTTAAGCTGACACCGAACCAGGCCGGATTGAAATGCCAAACTTGCCGCCGCGTTTATCCCATCCGCGACGATATTCCCGTCATGCTCCCGGAAGAAGCCACCGTGGCCGCCGAGTAGTGCAGACGCGTCCCGTTCAAACTCTTCTATGCCCAGCAAGATTACGAACGACTCTCGCCGTCTGACGCGCCTGGTCTCTCAGCTACGCGGGAAGCGTATCGGCGTCCTCGGCGACCTCATGCTGGACCGCTATCTTTGGGGCACCGCCTCGCGTCTTTCCCCCGAAGCCGCCGTCCCCATTGTCGATCTTGAGAAGCAAAACGAGTTTCTGGGTGGCGCGGCGAACGTCGCGGCAAATCTGGCTGATTTAGGCGCGAGAGTTGAAATGTTCGGTGCCATCGGCAACGACGAGCCCGGACGTGCGCTGCGTAAGTGCTTGCTCGCCGCAAAAATCGGCAACAAAGGGGTCCTCAGCGACGCGAAACGGCTGACCACAGTAAAGACGCGCATCATCGCGAAGCACCACCAGGTCGTTCGAGTCGACCGCGAGCGTCGCGAGCCCTTGCGGTCGGAAACCGAAGAGCGGCTCTTACGCGCTCTGTTCGCAGCGTTGAAGCGGCTCGACGCCCTTGTCCTCTCCGACTACGACAAAGGCCTGGTTACCGACGATTTTGCCGAACGTGTTCTCAGCGCGAGTCATCAATTGCGCGTGCCTGTTTTCGTGAAGCCCAAGAAGTCGCGGCTGTACGCCTATCGTGGAGCCCGAGCCATCGTCTGTAACGCCGCGGAAGCTGGATTTTTCGTTACAAGTTCCCTGGGAGAAGATAAATCCGTCGCGGAAGCCGGTCACGCCATGCTTGCGCGTTTTGGCTGCGGAGCAGTTCTCATTACCCGCGGCGAAAAAGGAATGAGCCTGGTCGAGGAGGGATCGCCTGGCGCGTTTCACATTCCCGCCACAGGCTTCGAAGTCACTTACGCTCGCGTCGGCCAGCCCGGAATCGACCGCAGCGCCACCGGCCGCCAGGTCTTCGATGTCACCGGTGCCGGCGACACTGTCCTAAGTGTCCTCGCCCTCGCCTCAGCAGCAGGGGCTCCTCTTACCGACGCCGCCGTCCTCGCCAACGCCGCAGCCGGCGTAGCCGTCAGCAAACTCGGCACCGCCACCGTCACACCCGCGGAACTCACTCGCGCCATCGAAGAATCCCGCTAAACCAGGAGTTAACTTTCTCGAGCGAACGCCAGCAATCCGCGCGGCCGCTCTGTGCTCAGCCGTTTTTCGCTTTTCGATTTTCGGTTGCCGTTCTACGGCGGGAAACTGAACGACTTATCTTCCGTGTTCATCCACACCGTCACCACGCGCGTCCTGCGGCTTTTCTCCGCGTCGGAAGTATCCGGCATCGGCGAAAACGGACTTATCGCCACCTCCACCGCCACGCTGTTGCTCGAATCTTTAGGCGCGGTTATCTTCAAAATCTTATAGCTCTTCACCGGCCCGTAGTAACCGTTCGCTCCCCAATCCGCCAAAAAGTCCTGCAAATGGTAGCTGGGCCCAGCCTTCCAGAGCTTATAAGCACCGTTTGCATCTCCGGCGGCCAGCGCGTCAAAAAATCTCTGCGCCGCGCGCTGCTCCGGATAAAACCGGAACGTCAGATACACCACAACAACGGCCAATACCACCAGCGCAACCGCCACAAATTTTAAATGCCGCCTTTTACTGGAAGTCTCAATCGGCGGCTCAAGCAGGCTCATTTACAAGTCTCCGCATGCGAGCGTAGCACAGGCTCTCTTGTCGGTGCCAACGTCCACAAAGTCGGCTAGTGGGTGAGTTTCCGGTAAGCGCGTTTATCAGGCACTGAGGTCCAACTAGCTGATGACGAGCCGCCGTCCTTGGCAACTGTCCACGACTGGCCGTCGTGAACTGGCACGCCCGCGAGCATCGTGCCGGCAGTTTTGCGGTCGGCTCGATTGTGACTAAACTACGTTTTGCGTGATGGAGAAATCCCTGATGCTCTTAATTCGTGGTGCCAATGTCAGCGATGTGCCGTTGCTACTGAGATTCTTCCGGGAATTGGCAGAGTACGAGCGCCAACCCGACGGGGTGGTCATTAAGCAAGAGACGCTGACCAGGGACGGCTTTGGAGCTCAACCAAAGTTCCGCAGCCTGATTGCGGAATGGGATGGAGAAGCGATTGGCTATACCCTCTTCTTTGGCTTTTATTCAAGCTGGAAAGGACCCGGTATCTTCCTGGAGGACCTCTTCGTACGGGAAGCGTTTCGCGGTCGAGGGATAGGAAGAGCCCTTCTGTCTGAGGTTGCGCGTATCGCCCGGCAGGAAGGCTCTTTTGGAATTCGCTGGGAAGTGCTGGGTTGGAATGAGTCGGCAATTAAATTCTACAAGTCATTGGGTGGCGAGTTTTTCGATGAATGGAGACAAGTCCTCTTAGAAGCAGACGCCCTAAATCGACTCGCAGACGGATAGCTGTCCAGAAATCTATTGCAGCCCAGCAGGTGGCGGCCAAATTCTTGAGCAGTCGGCTTACCGGATCTGTGGAATCGCTGGATCGGCACTTGTCCGGTAAGAGCGTTATACGTAGGGTACACGCCGGGCTGATCGATCCCGGAGATCACGAATCTTGATTGTGATGAAGAAAAGCAAGTTCAGGAATAGAAGTCCCACTAGAAGGACCGTTAGAAAACCTGGTTCGCCCCATGTGGTACGCAAAGACAAAACTTGAAAAAACCGTAGTGATGTTGATTAACAAGCCGACAAAAAGATCACGTTTTCGTGTCTCCATCGATCCACCTGTGCCTCCGATTCCCGTGAGCGTCCCGGCGCGGAATCTATCACTGCTTCGTCCTAAATGCCTGGTAAGTCGGAAACGTAACAGGTTGAAGCGACAAGTCGGTGATAGGAGTAAGTGCGATGGTTCGCGTAGGTGACAATTGAAGATCGGTCACTTGGGCAGGGTCGGGCCCACTTACCCTTCCAGCGCCCCGCCCGCGCCTTCCGGCAACTCAATCTGATATTTCGTCCGCGCCTTCTCCGCGTGCTGTTCCAGCGCAAGGCCAATCAGTTTGTCAATCAGCTCGCGAAACGGAATCCCGCTCGCTTCCCAAAGCTTCGGATACATGCTGATCGAAGTAAAACCCGGAATCGTATTCACTTCGTTGAGGAAAATCTTGCCGCCTTTCTTCTCCAGGAAAAAGTCCACGCGCGCCATCCCGCTTAGTTCCAGCGCGCGAAACGCCGCCACGGCCATGGCCTGAATCTTCTTCACCTGCACGCTCTTTAGCTTCGCCGGAATCAACAGTTGCGTGCCTTCCTCCAAATACTTCGCCGCGTAGTCATAAAACTCCCGGTGCGGCACGATCTCCCCTGGTATCGAAGCTGCCGGCTCGCTGTTTCCCAGCACCGACACTTCAATCTCCCGCGCCACCATCGCCTTCTCCACCAAAATCTTCATCGCAAATTCCGAAGCAAGGTCCAGCGCCGGAGCAAGCTCCTCCCGCGAATGCACCTTCGTCATGCCCACCGAAGATCCCAACGTCGCCGGCTTAACAAACACCGGATACTTGAATTTTCTCTCGATGCTCCGCTGGATTTCCTTCGGCTTCTTTTCCCACTCCCCGCGATGCACTGTAATCCACGGCACCACCGGAATCTTCGCCACCTGCAACAATCGCTTCGCAACATCCTTGTCCATTCCAATCGCCGAGCCCAGCACGCCCGCACCAACGAACGGCAGTCCCGCCAAATCCAGCAACCCCTGAATCGTTCCATCCTCGCCGTAAGTTCCGTGCATCACCGGGAAAACTACGTCCAGCCGCTGCCCGCCGCCGCTCCCATCCAGCCGCATCAGCGCGGCATCCGTGGGGTCTGCGGTCATCATCACCCGCTGCCCGCCCTTCAACACTTCCGGCAGCATTTTCTGCGCGCCAGACCCAACTAGCCAGTGCCCTTCCTTCGTAATCCCAATCGGCACGGCCTCATATTTATCCGGATCCAGCCCGCGAATCACGGAAGCCGCCGAAACCAGCGAAACCTCATGCTCGCCCGACCGCCCCCCAAACAACACACCCACCCGCAACCGTTTCTTGTCTGTAGTCACGCCGATTATTTTTCCAGAAAAATCAGCAACCCAAAAGTCCGGACCTGCACGATGTTTCCAGAATCAGAAAAGCTCGCCATCGCATGGAAAACTTCTTTGATTCCGTGCGACCCGGCTGCCCCGCAACCAACAGAAAACGGCTTATCAAGGGCCGCAAACTCCGACAACTCAACATGTTAACGTGTCAGCTATTTTTAGCTTGCAATATCTATGCGACGCTTGTATATTTCCACAGTTCAAAACTGTGCCTTGAAACTGACGAACATCTGTACCTGTTCTTCTCTGCGGTTAAACCGAAAAACTCATGGCCACGCCCAAAGGCAAGCGCATCTGCTCCAAGTAATCTAAGCACGTTTCTACTGAACTAAAGCGTGCTGCGATATCTATCATTCTCATGGCTTTTTCTTTCCCGCAAATGCCGTTTAATCTTGCGAATCGCAAACTCGCCCAAGAACCAGACAATCAAGGCGACCAGCACGTCGAAGGTAGTCATTTAGAGGGTAAGAATGGCACAGGGCCGTTTCTGTCGTTGCACAATCACCGACGCAAGTTCCTTTAGAATGAACACTTGCAAAAGTGTGTGAAAACAAAAGACTTCAAGTCCCTCTAGAATGAACACTTATGAAAAACCAGGGGGGAGGGGCCGTACACAACCCTACACCTCTTCTTAACGAGGAAAAGAACCGAGTTGTCGGGTAGGAACGCGCGCGGTCGGTGAGGCTGTGGGCTTCAGTCAGGCCGCTATTTCTTCACGGCTTGGTCGGAAGCGATCTTGCCGTCGCGGATGAAGATGATGCGGTGCGCGTGTTGCGCAATGTCGTTTTCGTGCGTAACCAATATGATCGTATTTCCCTGACGATAGAGATTCTCGAATAGCGCCATGATCTCGTCGCCAGTCTTTGAGTCCAGGTTTCCAGTGGGTTCGTCCGCCAACACAATGGACGGCGAATTCACCAAGGCACGCGCAATCGCCACACGCTGCCGCTGCCCTCCGGAAAGCTCATTGGGCTTGTGATTCATGCGGTCCACCAAGTCCACGCGCTCCAGCGCTTTCTTCGCGCGTTCCAGCCGCTCCTCCGCCGGAGTTCCGTTATAAATGAGCGGCAGCTCTACATTGTGCAGCGCGGTAGCTCGCGGCAACAGGTTAAACGTCTGAAACACAAATCCAATCTCTTTGTTCCGGATGTATGCCAACTCGTCGTCATCGAGATCGCTGACCAGCCGTCCCGCCAGCCAATATCGCCCGGAGCTCGGCGAATCGAGGCATCCAATTAAATTCATCAGCGTCGATTTTCCGGAGCCCGACGGCCCCATGATCGCTACGTACTCGCCTTTGCGAATTTCCACATCCACACCGCTCAACGCGTGCACACGCTCCGCGCCCATCTCGTAGACTTTGGCAAGCTCCTCCGTCTTGATTACGATCCCGGAGCTGACCAGGTCCTCGCGATACGAATCCGCCGAAGTTGTCTCCACGGGCATGCATTTCTCCTGGCTACCTGGCTGTTGATCAGCTTTGGCTGTCTTCCGGTTTCTTCGGCGCGGAGTTGTCGACCTTCACGTTCGACTCGGGTTTAAGCGTGCGCAGCGCCTTGTAGCTGCCCACGACGATCTCATCGCCCTGCTGCAGGCCTCTTGTCACTTCGATATCCGTTACGCCGGAAATGCCCGTTTCTACCGGCCGGAATATCGCTTTCTTCCCGTTGACCACAAATACGCCTTGTATCTCATCCTTCTTGGGATCGCCCGGCGCGGGCGGCGGAGGCGCGGCGAGCGTCACGCCGGATTCTTTTTTCGCGTTCTTTGCCGCCTCTTCCAGGTCCTTGCGCGTCCTCACCGCAATCGCCTGGATCGGCACGGCCAGCACATTTTTCCGTTCAGCGGTCTTGATTTTCGCCGTGGTGGAAAGGCCCGGCCGCACATTTTCCGGCGGATTCGTTAGCGTTACCACGACCTTGAAATCCTTCGCCTCCTGATTGCTCGCGGTGGACTGCGTTGTCGCTAATCCCGAAGTCCGCAGCACCGCTTGCGAACCGATTTCCGTCACTTTGCCCTTGAACACTTTTCCTGGCACAGCGTCGATGGTGACGTCCGCGTCCTGCCCCATCTTCACCATCACAATGTCCGTCTCGTCCACCTTCACTTCCGCGGTCACTACCGACATATCCGAGAGTGTCATGATGAAGCTGCCGTTCGCATTCTGCATGCCCATTACGACGTAGTCGCCTACGCGCTCCGGCAGATAGCTGACGATCCCATTGATCGGAGATGTGTACGTTGTCTTGTGCAGAATATCCTGCGTGTGCACAAGCACCGCGCGGCCCTGAATCACCTGCGCTCGCACCTGGTCCAGCATGGCTTTCAGGGAGACCACGTGCGCCTTCGACGAATCGACCTGCGCCACTGCGGCGTCATAGCCCGTCTTTCGCTGATCGAAGTCCTGCTTGGGGATTAAGCCATCCTTGAACAAGCCTTGCCCGCGTTCCCAGTCCAGCTTAGCCTTTTCCAGGTTGGCCTGCTGTAGCAGCAGATCGGCCTGTGCCGCCCTATAACTCGCCTCCGCCGCCTGCACGCCGGACTCGGACGAATTGACTGCCGCGGACTGCGCCTGCACGTCCGCATTCGCCTGAACATTTTCCTGCAGGAGCAACTTGTCGCCCTTCTTGACGTGATCACCTTCCTTGACAAATATCTCCGTGATTCTGCCGTATCCTTGCGCGGTCACGTTCGTGTACGTGGTCGGCTTGATTTCTCCGGACGCCGTTACTTGCGACACCAGCGCCTCCTGCGGAGCGACCTTCGCCGTTTGCACCGTCACGACTCCCTTGTTTGCCTGATTTACGCTGAACAGCACGATACCGCCCAGCACAACTGCCGCACCCACCCCGATCCCGACTTTCTGCCAGGTCTTCATTGGATTCCTCTTTGCTTAGTACCTCAGACCATCCACATTTGCGCGAAGCTCTGCATCCCAGGGCCTACATTACATACGCCCGGACACCCTAGAATGTTTCGCGTTGCGGACTAAATCCTTCGCGGTCCGGCTTTTGGCCGTCGTCCCGAGGCCGGTTTGCGGGCACCCGAGCCGCAGAATCAGCTCGCGCACGCGGCGACATTACCCACGTCTCGACCGTCATATTTTAGTTTCAAATGAGATCAAAAGAAAGGATTCGTCTTCTAAGCAAAGGGATGCCCGGGGGTCCAGCAGATGGATGTCGGGTTGCCGCGGTCTCAGTCCGCATTTTGTGATGGATCGAAGGCGCTTGTGATGCATCGAAGCGGCCGTTCATACCCAATTCTGCGCGCCCACGCAAACGGCTTCTGGTTGCGGAGCAGGTCGACGCCGGCCCGAGTGCCCTGGAAACTCTCGCAATTGTGGTAAGCTTCTGAATGCAAACGCCGGAGAGGTGGCCGAGAGGCTGAAGGCGGCGGTTTGCTAAACCGTTGTAGGGGCTAAAACCTCTACCGGGGGTTCGAATCCCCCCCTCTCCGCCAGTTCTTTGTTTTCAGTGGGTTAGATTCCTTCCTAAGACATTTCCTAAGACTTCCTCAAAGTCAGTATTTAGAAAAAGAGGAAATCTTATGGCCGGCACCTAACGTTGTAATCGTCAGTGGCGTTGAGGAGAAACACGCCGAGGGAAGGTATTTCCTGAACTTCAATGGTCAGTGGATCGATGCTGGTGTGGACGCGCTGGAGGCGCAACGCCGGCGTCAGCTGCAACTCAATCAAATTGAATACGAGCGGCTTTCTCGCAGGAGTTCGGTTTCCGCGACAGCCGAACGACCTAGCGTTGTTGAGTTCCGCGGACTGAAAGTCATTAGGGACGAAGTTGAGGCCTACCTCGCTGACTTGGAACTTACCCGTCGACCCGCTAGGACCGTGCAGTCCAAGCGCAAGCACCTCGGCGATTTCGTCGGACTCATCGGAAAAGAGTTCGCTGATGAATACCGCCGCGAGGATGTTCTCAAGTACAAGAACAAATTGCAGGACGAAGGCTTCGCGCCGAAGACCATCGACACACAGATGATGGCAATCGTGACGTTTTTCAATCGCTGGCTCAAGATCAAGCTCGGTCTCGATGCCAAGGATTGGCCCGAGACGCATGACAACGACCTCGAGCCCTACACCGACGATGAGGCCGCAAAGCTCGAAGCCGCCAGCGCAGGCGAGATCAATCTCTTGATACGTACGTTCAGACAAACGGGGTGCCGCGACATGGAACTCGCGCCCTTGAACGATACCGATCTTCTGGACTCCAAGGAGATTTACATTCGCGAAAAGCCATGCAGTGATTGCAACGACTGTCGCTCGCGGGGAAATGTATGGCGTCCCAAGACCCCGAAGAGCACGCGCAAGATTCCCGTTGGCGACGGGCTGTTCGCCGAACTGAAGGAACGAGGCAAGGGGCTCTTGTTCCCGAACGATGAAGGCAAGGTGGCCGAGCGCCTCGCGGCCGCGCGAGCAGTACTAGCGGAGTACCATTGAGGCGCCCACTTCGAGGCTGATATTCTAAAGTGCCCGCTTGATCCACCCTCACACCCCTATACGTGTCTGCAAAAAAGGCAATGAACATGGATGCCGAAAAACTCCGGGTGGCCCGCGACAAGCTAATACGCGTATTTCGCTATCTGGAAGCACTGAACCAGCACCGCAATCCTGCGAAACGGCAGATTCACGAACAGCCCTGGAATCTCTGGCTGCGCGATCTCCCCACGCATCGTTCCGTTCAGCGAGGCGTCGCAAAGGTCGGCTCTTTGAAGACCAATGGCGGGAACAGCCAGAGTGGGGAGGACGGCGGCGCGAGCTACGTTCTGAAAGTACAGCGTCCACGATTGACGCGGGCACCCGAACCGCCCGAGGAGATTGCTGCATGGCTGGAAGACGGGTGGGATGACCCGTCGAATGCCCTGGGTGTCGAGGAAACTCTGGAGGAATCGGGGAACGGCACAGAGCTTAGGACGGCGAAGTTCGCCGACGATCCGGCCAGGACCGCGATTCTGGAGCGGTGGAGGCTTCTGCGCGATGAGTGGGTGAAAACCGAAAAGCCTGCTCGCGCGGCGATGAAAGTCTTCGAGTCCTTTTACGGGCTCTGGGGTCGCATCGACCGCGAAGCGGAGCGCGTCGACCTCGTCCTCGGAGACGGCATCTTGAGCTGGCGTCGCACGGACGGAGGCATCTATCATCCGATTCTCCTCCAGCGCCTCCAGTTGCAGTTCGACGCATCCGTGCCCGAATTCACGCTTTGGGAAGCGGACCATCCTGTTGAGCTCTATTCCAGTTTGTTCCAATCGATGAACGATGTGGACGGACGCGCGATCGGCCGATGCCGGGAGGAATTGGAAGAAGGAGGTTTCCATCCTCTTTTCAATGGTTCCACTTCCGGCTTTCTGAAGCGCTTGGTCGTGCAGCTTTCTCCGCGCGGGGAGTTCCTGGAAGACCGCGCGCCGGATCGGGAACTCGACGATCCGTGCATTGGCCGCGACCCAATTCTCTTTCTGCGCGCGCGCACCTTGGGATTTGCCGCTGCGATTGAAGGCATCCTCGCAGACCTCCGCACGCGCGAAGATTTGCCTTGGTCCCTACTGAATATCGTTGGAGAAGAATCGCCGCTTCCCGTCGCAGGAGATGCGAATCCGTCCCCGATCGGTTCTGCTCCAGCGGATGGCGAAGTGCTGCTGAGCAAACCTGCCAATCCGGAGCAGATCCTAATTGCTCGGCAGCTCGAGAAGCACGGAGGAGTTCTGGTGCAGGGCCCTCCTGGCACTGGAAAAACCCACACCATCGGCAATCTAGTCGGCCATTTGCTGGCCCAGGGCAAGAGCGTTCTGGTCACTAGCCACACGACAAAAGCCCTGCGCATGGTGCGCCACCACATCGTTCCCGAGCTGCGTCCCTTGTGTGTCAGCGTGCTCGAAAGTGACTTGGACAGCCGCAAACAGCTCGAGAGCGCCGTGGGGTCGATCGCGGAGAGGTTGTCGCGGGCCGACGCAGGGTCGCTAGAATTGCAGGCCAAGAGATTGGATTCCGAGCGCCTCGAACTGCTGAACAGGCTCGACGAAATCCGAAGCCAGCTGAGTGATGCTCGCGCCGACGAGTATCGAGATATTACTATTGGTGGAAAGTCTTGGGGGCCCGCCGATGCCGCTCGCCAAGTCACGCAGGAACGGGAAGCACACGGGTGGATTCCCGGCCCGGTCGCTGCGGTGGCTCCGCTGCCTATTTCAGCGGGTGAGCTGGCTGACCTCTATCGTACGGGTGTTTCGATTTCCCGCGAGGACGAGCATGAACTCTCAGGTCATCTTCCGGAGCTTCATGATCTTCCAAGGGCGGAAGATTTTGAAGCTAGCATCAGCGAGCGGAAATGCCTCGAGAACGAAGACCTCGAACTGCGCTCCGATTTGTGGGAGTCCGGCGCTGCGCAAAGTTCGCCGGCGGAAATAGAGGCGCTGGCCGCGGCTCTGGTTCAGGCCGTCGAGCCTCTTTCGGGCAAAGACAAATGGAAACTCGCTGCGGTTTACGCCGGTCGCTATGGCGATGTGCACCGGCAGCCTTGGGATCAACTCGTCAGCTCTGTGCGGCTGGTTCATCGTGAAGCTGCGAATGCGAAGGAAGCGTTCGTCAGGTACGGCCCGGAGGCTTCTGAGACTTCCGCGGTCAAAGAGCAGGAACGCATTGCAGGCGAAATCCTGGGGCATCTTGAGGGCGGCGGCAAGTTGGGCACATTCACTTTGTTCACGCGCAAGGCCTGGGGCCAGTTCCTCGAGCAAACGAAGGTCAATAACGCGCGGCCGCATCTTCCCGAACATTTTCAGGCGCTGCGGCAACTCCTGCGTCTCAAGGGCCTACGCCAGGATCTCAGCGCGCGTTGGGATCGGCAGGTGGCCACGTTGGGCACTCCCCATTCCCGCGAAATGGGAGAGGAGCTCGAGAAAACGCTGATGCAGTATTGCGACTCGATCGAAGACTGCCTGGACTGGCAGCAAAAGATGTGGCTTCCACTGCAGCAGCAGCTTAAGGATATCGGCTTTCGTTGGGATAAGTTTCTTTCCGAGCAGCCCGCGGTAGTTGGCCCGGACGGGGAGTTGGCCCGCATCCGCATGGCGGTTACCGACGGTTTGCCGCCCATATTGGATTCGCGTTTTAAGAAACTGAAGCTGCTGCAATTGGAGGAGGAATTTCGGGACCTCAAAAGCGGGCTGAAACTTGCCGCTCGGGTGGCGAAAGCATCCAAAGTGATCGGGCAGCTCTTAGCGGCGGTAACTGACGAAAATTCCAATCGCTACCGCGAAGCGCATGAGCGCCTGCTGGAATTAAAGAGCAAACAAGCGGACCTCGATCTGCGGCGCGCCTTGCTCGCAAAGCTCGAGACCGCTGCTCCCGCTTGGGCTGGGGCGATTCGGAATCGCGACGGCGTGCACGGTCGGGGCGAGCCGCCACGCGACGCAGCATCCGCCTGGACTTGGCGCCAACTGAATGATGAACTCGACCGGCGCGCCGGCGTCTCGCTCGAAGCCCTGCAAACGAAGGGCGAAAAACTGCGCGAGCAGCTGCGCCGTGCGACCGTCGAGCTTATCGACAAACGCTCCTGGGCCTCGCAAGCGCGCCGCACCTCATCTCGTCAGCGCCAGGCGCTCGTCGGCTGGCTGGATACCATCCGGCGCATCGGCAAAGGTCACGGAATCCGCGTTTCCCTTTTGCGCGCCGAAGCGGCTCGAAAAATGAGCGAGTGCCGTGGGGCCGTTCCCGTGTGGGTCATGCCCCTGTCGCGCGTGGTAGAAAATTTTGACCCGCGCAGCACGCGCTTCGATGTTGTGATTATCGATGAAGCCAGCCAGAGCGACGTGATGGCGCTGGTGGCCCTGTACCTGGGCAAGACCGCCCTTGTTGTAGGGGACCACGAGCAAGTCAGCCCGTCGGCCGTCGGGCAGGACTTGGGCGTGATTCAGAACCTCATCTACCAGTACCTTCGGGGAATTCCGAACTCCGATCTGTACGACGGGCAAATCTCCATCTACGATCTCGCTCGCCAGTCGTTCGGCGGCACAACCTGCCTCGTAGAACACTTCCGGTGCGTTCCGGAGATCATCCAGTTCAGCAATATGGTTTCCTACGACGGCCGGATCAAGCCCTTACGCGACGCGAGCCGTGTCCACCTGTGGCCGCACACCATCGCGCATCGCGTGCCTGGGTCCAGCCGCGACGGCAAGATCAATCGCCAGGAAGCCCTGAGCGTCGCCTCGCTGCTTGCGGCCGCGATGGAGCAACCCGAATACAAGAGGAACGACGCGGGCCAGCCTCTGAGTTTCGGAGTGGTCTCCCTGGTTGGCGACGAGCAAGCCATAGAAATCGACAACCTGGTCCGTGCCCACGTCTCGCCTGACCAGTACGAACTCCATCGCGTACTGTGCGGAAACGCCGCACAATTTCAAGGCGACGAGCGCGACGTGGTGTTCATCTCTTTGGTGGACACGGCCGAGCGCGGCGCCCTCTCCCTGCGCGATCAGGAACTCTTCAAGCAGCGTTTCAATGTCGCCGCCAGCCGCGCCCGCGACCAGATGTGGATTGTGCATTCGCTCACTCCGCACAACGACTTGAAAGCCGACGACCTTCGCCGTCAATTGATCGAGCATGCCGAAGATCCCGGGCTTCACATGCGCGCATTGGAGGGGAAGGACAAGCGCACGCAATCAAACTTCGAACGAGAAGTCATGAAACGTCTCGTCGCGGCGGGCTATCGGGTCACTCCGCACTGGAAGATTGGAACGTTCCGAATCGATCTGGTCGTCGAGGGCGACGGCAAGCGCCTGGCTATCGAATGCGATGGAGACCGCTATCAACCACTCGAAAAGCTTCCCGAAGACATGGACCGGCAGTCCGTGCTGGAACGCATGGGCTGGACTTTCACCCGCATCCGCAGCTCGGAGTTTCTTCGCAACCCCGCTCGCACCATGAAGGTTGTCTTCGAGAACTTGGAGACGATGGAGATCCCGCCCGGCGGTGACTCTGCAGAGGCCGAGACCGGGAGGCAGATTTCCCACGATGCGACTGAGCGCGTGATCCGTCGCGCCGAGGAGCTTCGCAGGAGTTGGTCGAAAACCGATGGAGCAGGCGCCCATTCGCCTTCCCGGGCTTCGGCGACCGCCAGGGTTTAGCCAAATCAGACGAACAGACGAGGCTCTAGGGGGTCCAGTCGGGAGACCGGAAACCATCCGGAAACGGCTTAAGAGGCCATGAGCTTCTGAGTGAACCACTGTACTGAACGAGGAGTACGTGGCGGCAGTGGCACGTCAGGAAAAGACAACCAAACGCTTCATGGCCAGGACCATTCCTTGGCCGCCCGACTTGGAGCAGTCGAAGCCCACGGTTCCTGCCCGGATTGGACCAAGCGCTTTTATCACTTCGGTGTGATGGTATCGGCACAACCCTCGGTAGCCGAGGTTAGGACATTGTTCTCGGCTTGCAGCGAGCAATCGTACTTCTGGCGGCGGGTATTGAAGAAGCTGTAGCGTTGCGAGCCCTTCTGGCCGGTATTCCCGGTGATTTGGCGCTCCTCCTTCGACCTATGCGTTCAAACTTATCGGGACCTAGCCGCTTGGTCCGATGATAAATCCCGACTAGCCGACGATTCGCGCAGAACCTCTTGGCTTGGGATTGGTGGGAACGTTGTCAGATCTTCTGCGAGCGACACGATCCATGATACATCATATTTCCGTATCTGGGAGGGCGGCAACTCTATGAAGGAATCCATTTTCAGGTTGATCTTGGCTGTTGCTGTCCTATGCGCGGGTGCCATTGCCACACTTCGAGCGCAACAAGGGACACTCACGCCTGCGGAGCGCGAACAGCGATTGCAGACGGAGAAGGAACTCGAATCGGTGGCCATCATTGAACGCAAGGTGATGGTGCCGATGCGCGACGGCGTTCGATTGGCTACCGATATCTACAGGCCGAAGAATGCCAGCGCCAAAGTGCCGATCGTTTGGGTGCGCACGCCATACAATTTTAATTTCTGGGATGTGCGCAACGGAGTGCCGGCCGACATGAAGGCGGCGCTGACCGCGGTGAAACACGGCTACGCGTACGTGGTGCAGAACGAGCGCGGGCATTTCTTTTCCGAAGGCAACTACGATATTCTTGGCGCACCGCGCACCGATGGCTACGATACCCTTGCATGGGCTTCGTCTCAACCTTGGGCGAACGGCAAAGTCGGCACGACGGGCTGCTCCTCCACTGCGGAATATCAGATGGGCATCGCTGCGATGGGTCATCCCGCCTATGCGGCGATGAACGTCCAGAGTTTTGGCGCGGGTGCGGGGCGCGTCGCGCCATACTACGAACAGGGCAACTGGTATCGCGGCGGCGCGATTCAAATGCTTTTTATCACCTGGCTCTATGGCGAGCAGAACCAGGTCAGGCCGATGTTCCCACCGAATACCTCGCAGGAAGATTTGATTCGCGCCTCGAAAGCATTCGATCTCGCCCAGCAACCTCCTCCCGTCGATTGGTCAAAAGCGCTCTGGCATCTCCCTGTCCAAGACATTCTCAAAGCGGTAGACGCGCCGCGCGGGATTTACGCGGACGCCATGCTGGTTGATACCGGTGGGCGTATGGTCCAGCGGACGCCTAATGATCCGGCCTGGTATAAGGGCGGGCTGTACCACGATGACATGCCGCTCAATCTTCCCGGTCTTTGGTTCATGTCTTGGTATGACGTTTCAGTCGGGCCGAATCTCGCTCTTTACAATCACGTGCGCAAGACGGCGAAACCAGAGATCGCTGATCAGCAGTGGGTGATCATTGCGCCTGTTACGCACTGCGGATATACGCGCGCGACAGAGGATACCGTCGTCGGCGAACGAAGCATGGGCGACGCGCGGCTCGAGTACCAGGAGATTGTGTACAGCTTTTTTGACCGCTTTCTGAAAGGTGATAAGAGCCCGCGCCTCGAGTCGCTGTCAAAGGTCACTTACTTCACGATGGGCGCCAACAAGTGGCAGACATCGGAGACGTGGCCGCCGGCTGGCGCGCAAACGATGACGCTGTTCCTATCCAGCGCGGGGCACTCCAACTCTCTCACTGGAGATGGCGTGCTTGCCAAGTCGCCTCCCGCAGGGGACAAACCAGACACGTTCACCTACGATCCTATGAATCCCGTCCCTTCCTATGGCGGAAACGTTTGCTGCACGGGTACTGCCGTTCAGGCTGGCGCCTTCGACCAGCGCAAAATGGAAGCGCGCAACGATATCCTCGTCTACACATCCGAGCCTTTCAAGGAGGGAACAGAGCTGAGCGGGCCCATCGAGCCCCTGCTTTATGTCTCGTCGGACGCGAAGGACACGGACTTTACGGTGAAAGTGCTGGATGTTTATCCGGATGGGCGGGCCTACAACCTCGATGAATCGATTCAACGACTCCGCTATCGCGACGGTTACGATAAACCGCTGGTCTGGATGGAACCAGGGAAGGTCTACAAGGTCGCGCTCCAACCTCTCAACACCAGCAACTACTTCGATGTCGGTCACCAGTTGCGCATCGAAATCTCGAGCAGCAATTTCCCACGCTTCGACCGCAACCTGAATACCGGCGGGAAGAATTATGACGAGGAAAAAGGTTTGGTGGCGCATAATTCCGTTCATCACTCGAAGCAGTATCCTTCGCAGGTGACCGTAACCGTGGTCAAGCATGCAGATACATCAGCCGGAGGGCGGCAGTAACAGTCAGGGACTGTTGCGACGTCTTTCGAGATTGAGCCCGGATAAGGGCGTCCTCGGAAATAATCTACTTGCCTAATTAACGCATTATAAAAGGGCGCCCTTTTCGAGTAGGTTTTGATCGTTCGCATCATCACCTACAAGGAGCGCCCTTCAAAGGTCCTGGCCATTCGCGGGCTAAACATCACCCACACCACGATCTGAAAAGCTAACTCCAACTCACTGTAGTTGAGCTACACGCTCGTCTGCTATGTAGAGCGCCCTGGCGGCAACTGCATTGTCCGGATCTAGACGCAGTACCTCACGGAGTGAGGTGGCACCGTCTTTCCAACGGCCAATGCGACATAAGGCGAGACCATAGTTCAACTCAAAACCGAACCCAGTTGGATCCAAATCGAGCGCGCCGCGATATCTCGTCAGAGCAGCCCAAATGTCTCCTGATTTTTCAAGCTCTATCCCTTCATCGTTCAAACGAGAGGCAGCCAAAGCGACGCTTGAAGCCCGATTGGATTTTTCGCGCAACTCGCTTATTTTCCTCTCGATCGGCTCCGCTTCCTCCTGTTTTCCAGCTTTTCGTAATGCACGGTCGAGATTGTAAAGGGTGGCGACCTCGCCGAGATCAGCTTTCTTCAAGTGCTCGATCGCCTTGCCGGCGTCTCCGTTTTGCAGATATTGCTGGCCGAGTCGGTATTGAGCTATTACATCATTAGGATTCAGCGCGACGGCCTTCTCCAACGCTTGAACAGCACCCTGTTGATCGAAAGAGAGACGGCGCAATCCACCGAGATCCGACCAAGCTTCAGCGTAGTCAGGACGCAGTTGCACTGCCTTCTGAAGTTCGAATATGGCTTTGTCCACCTGGTTTTGTGCTCCCCAGATTTTTGCGCGGAGGTAGTGCGTGTACGCAGCAACGCGTGTGTCACCTTGCAGTTCGATGGCTCGATCGAGATGGGTCGCGGCTGGAATCAATTCGCCAGCTTGCGCAAGAAGTAGTGCCAGGTTGACGTGCGCTTCAGAGAGCTGCGGGTCAAGTTCGAGTGCCTTCTCAAACTCGCGCCGGGCTGCTTCGATTTCAACAAAACGGCTCAAGACCGTGCCGTACTGATTGTGCGCGCTCGCTGACTGTGGACGGAGGCGCACGGCTTCTGCCATTTGCTCAATGGATTCAGTGCGATTTCCCTTGAGAGCGAGTGCTGTCCCCAAAAGCAGGCGCGCGTCCGCGTTGCTCGCGTCCGATGCGACAAACTGCCGCAGGATAGTCACTGCTTCGGCGATGGAGCCCTTGGAAAGAAGGTCGGCGGCTTGCTCGAGGGACTTTTGTTCCGCGCAAAGCTGCCCTGCCGGGAGGAACGCGGTAAGTAGTGCAAAGGATGCGATATACGATCTGATCGCGCGCCATCTCATTCGTGGTCCGGGTCCGCCTCTCGTTGACCTGCCGGTTCGGCGAGACGCTATGCCCATTGTAAGTATGCCGTTCAGTTCAACGGTTTGTCCCACGTCCAAAAAATAAGTTTCAGATTGCAATGCGCACATTTTTTTATGCTATAAATGCGCAGTTTCGTTCTTCCCATGTTTCTTACACAACCAGTGTCCGGCAATCATCACGCGCGTGTCTTGTACAGTGACATGCTGGCCCTTGGCGACGAGCGCGTTGTGCAGGAACTTCAGACCGGCAATACAGACGCGTTTGCGATTATCTTCAAAAGATATCACCGATTGGTGCATGTAACCGCCCTCCATATTCTGCGCGACGCCTCCGAAGCCGAAGATCTCACGCAGTCGGTCTTTCTGGAGATTTACCGGAAAGCGGGACAATTTGACCCTCGCAGAGGCACTCTTAAAGTGTGGCTTCTGCAATACGCGTATAGCCGCAGCATTAATCGCCGGAATTATTTGATGGTGCGGCACGCTTACAATGAAACGGAAGTGAGCGCAATCGATGAGGAGGGGAGCCTCTGGTCTCCATCGCGTCTTCAATTTCAAGAGTCTTCCCGTCTTGCCTCGGAAGCGCTCGAGGCGCTGCCGGACGCACAGAAGCAGACCATCGAGATGTTCTTCTTTGAAGGTCTGGACCTGAAAGAGATCGCGCAACGGCGAAACGAGAAATTCTCGAATGTACGTCATCATTATTATCGCGGTCTCGAGCGCCTTCGATCCTATCTGGAAAATCGCCCGCAAAGGAAACAGCAAGGGCAGCAATTATCACTGGAAAAAGGCAGGATGTCGTGAAACACGAGCATTTTGAGGAGCTCTGTGCGGCTGCCAGCATCGGGCAAGCTACGGCCGAAGAGCTTAGGGCTTTGGAGCAACACGCCGTCGGATGTCATAAGTGTCGGCACACATATTTCGACTACGTGAATGTTGCGTCGCAAGCATTCGCCGCAGCGAAGCAAGTCCCCGCTCTATCGGCGCGGGATTTTGAGGAATCCCTCACCTCGGAGCTTTTCGCCCGCAGGTTCTTTGACCGTGCGAAACGCGAAGGAATCGTGTTCTCCCGCGAAGTGGATAACAACGTCAAGCCGCTTGGGCCCGTTCCTGTTGTGCGTTCCAGGAAACCCTTGGCGCAAAGATTGGAAATCGCGACCGCAGCTGCGGCTGTTTTCGCTATGGTCTCCACCGGTTACTTTTATTGGAACCGTTCGGTGAAGGATGCCGTAACGACTTCCGAGCAATCGCGTGCTGTTGCGCCCAAGACCGAGGCTCCGGTTATAGGTACGGACACGCGCCTTCGTCAGCTCACGGACGCGAATTCGGATCTTACCCTTCAGGTCGGCCGCCTGCAGGCCGAGATGACCAAGATCAACGATCAACTCCTTGCGACCGCAGCCGATCTGAAAGCAACGTCCCAGGATCGCCTGAAGCTTGCAGGGGATCGCGACGCGTTGCAGGCGAAGCTAGGTGACACGCAGCGGGAAGCCGACAGGTCAGAGTCCACGGTAGTGGCCACACAACAGGAATTGGCGGCCCAAAAGGCTTATGCAGAAGATATCGAAGCGAAGTTAATCGCGGACCGCGTTAAGCTTCACGATCTCGACGAAGAGTTGAAAGAAAAGTCTGCCTTGCTAGACCAGGACCGCCAACTTTTAAGCGCCAGTCATGACGTCACCGATCTAATGGGCGCGCGGACTCTCCATATCGTAGACGTCGTGGATACAGACCCCCGAGGCAAGAGCCGCCCCGCGTTTGGCCGAGTTTTCTTCACGGAGGGCAAGTCGCTCATTTTCTACGCCTACGACTTGAATGACCACAAGATGCAAAAGGCGAATTATCAATACCAAGTCTGGGCGAAAAAGGAAGGACCGAATCAACGTCCCCTGAAGTTAGGGGTTTTTTATTCCGATGATAAAGTCCAACGCCGTTGGATGTTTAGATGTGATGACCCGAAGATTCTGCGGGAGATCGATTCTGTGTTTGTGACGTTTGAGCGCTCGGATACCGAGCCTTCGCACCCGGAAGGTTCGAGTCTCATGTATGCCTACCTGCGCGGCCAGCCGAACCATCCTTAGTTACTCACGTCAGGATTGATCCATCCATCTCACGCGGCAGTCAGCTCTGCGTACGGTGTCTGATGGGCGGTGGGCATTCGCTCGACGGAGAAAAGCAAGTTGAACGTGGGACAAATCGCATGCGCGACAGGAATACTTCGGCAAAGGGGGTGGTTATGGGGAACGTCCTTCACGTTCGCATTCGGGGGGTTGTTGCTCTCCTGTTTTGTTTAAGTGTCCTGATTCTCTTTTTTGCCGCCCGACTCACAGTTGCCCAGACCGAAAAAGCCTCCATTTCCGGACGCATCACCGACCAGAGCAATGCGGTCGTACCCGATGCAGAAGTTGAGCTCAAGAACACAGATACCGGCATCGCGACATTGACGAAGACAAACGACCAAGGTGTATACGTATTTCCATCTCTGTCCCCGGGCAATTACGTGATGAACGTGCGAAAGCAGGGCTTTCGCACTGTGTCGGTCATGGACGTAAAGCTGTACGTGCAAGATAACGTCTCACGAAATTTTGTTATGCAAGTCGGGTCCTCGATAGAGTCCGTCACGGTAACCGCCGAATCGGGCGCAGGGCTAGTGAATCCAACCGGTTCCGAACTGGGTACAGTGATAACGGAGGAAGCCATTCATGAATTGCCGCTCAACGGCCGCAATTTCACCCAGTTGCTGACCCTCACGCCCGGCGCCACTCCGATCAGCACTTCGCAAAGCTCGGGTGTCGGTGTAAACGATCTGGCCGTGCTTAGCGTGCCTACCGCTACTGTCTCGCAGCCATCCATTCAGGGTCAGGCCAACCGCTCTAACCTGTACATGCTGGACGGTGTGATTAACACCGAGCTAAACACCAGCACCTATGTCATTCCGCCTATCGTTGACGCCATTCAAGAGTTCAAGGTCCAATCACATGATGACAAGGCCGAGTACGGCGGAGTACTAGGCGGAGTCGTCAGCGTCGTGACTCGTAGCGGCGGCAATCAACTGCACGGAAGCGCTTGGGAATTCGTGCGCAATAATGCGTTCGACGCCCGCGATCCGTTCCGGGACGAGTTCCGCAGCTCTCCCTCTGCCTTTCATCAGAACCAGTTCGGCGCGACGGTCAGCGGGCCGGTCTTCATTCCCAAGGTCTACAACGGACGCAACCGCACATTCTTCCTGTTTGGATATGAGGGCTGGCGCTTCAATCAGGCAGCTCAGACGCGCTATCGAATTCCAACCGCCCAGGAGCTCTCGGGCGATTTCTCGAACTCCATCCTCCAACAAAATATCTATGACCCAGCAACAAGTCAGCCGGACCCCGCTAACCCTGGTCAGTTTACCCGCGGCCAGTTCATTGCGTCATCGAATCCGAATGATCCGAACTTCAATTCTGCGTGCACCAACCCCGCCGGGTGCCCAAACATGATTCCTTCGTCACGAATTGATCCAAAGATGGCGAGTTTCATCAAGACCTATTACGGTAGCCCGAACCTAACGGGAGATCCCGTATTCAACGCCATAGTAACGCGCCCTCAGGTCGACAATTCGGATCATTACACTGCTCGCATTGATGAGCAGCTCGGCGGCAAGGACAGCTTGTTCTTCCGCTACGATCGCCTCAACGTGATTAATCTAGCTCCGTTCAGCATTTCAGGGGATAACGGCGGCTCCGTGCCAGCCACGGATATCGGCGTCGGATGGAACCATCTGTTCAGTGGAACCCTGATGCTGGAAAGCCGGTTCGGGCGAGCGCACCGGCCGTTTTCACGCTTTCAAACAGACATCGCCGGGCTCAGTCCAATGCAGAAGCTGGGATTCTCAAGTACCGGAGGTACTCTCCTCACTCTCGCTTCGCCATGGGGCACGGGCGGGGTTCAAAACGCCAACACCATTGGCAGCCCGGTTATAGATTTTTCTCAAGGACTGAGCTGGGTGCGTGGGGTGCACGAATTTAAATTTGGTTACCAATTTGTGAGACAAGGCAACGATACGGCCAGTCCACCCTACGGCGCGTACACGTTTACGAACGATACGACAGGAAATCCGGAGGCAGTCGGCACAACTGGAAATTCGCTGGCCTCATCCCTGCTGGGACTTCCTGCGCAGACGAACAATACGGGCAGCGTGTCCAACAGCAATCGCGTCAACACCTGGTCCTTCTATGGTCAGGATTCTTGGAAGATCCGCAACAATTTGACGCTGACCTACGGCCTGCGTTTTGACTACCGCGGGGCATTCGACCCGTCATCGAGTACGGTAGTGAGCGGTTTCACCGCGAATGGCGACTATTGGATCGGTTTGAGTCAATTACCACCTCCCTGCAGCCAGACAGGGAAAGCGCCGTGTATTCCGGGCGCCGGCACGCTGCAGAGCATTCCAAGCGGAGACAAGATTATGCTCTCGCCTTATGGCAGAGCATGGGGGCCCGCACCGCAATGGACCGATTGGGGTCCGCGCCTTGGCATAGCATGGCGCGTCAGAGGGAAGACCGTAGTCCGTGCGGGTTACGGCGTAATCTACGACGCACTCATGGGCATGGAGCAGGACTGGAAAGGAATCTCTGGATCTTGGCCCGCGACCGGTTCGGTGTTCGCATTAACCCCGATCAACCAACTGGGTCAACCTCTCACTCCCATCGAGCAAACTTTCGGACAGACCAGCGCTGCGTTGCCCGGTCCCACGCCGTGGTCACAGTCTAACTGGTTTTTCGATCCCAATCGGAAGGACCCACGTTCACAGCAGTGGAATGTCGAGATCCAACGGCAGATGACTAGCAACCTCGCACTCTCCGTCGGATACGTGGGCAGCTATAGCGACCGATTGGACGAAACCGGTTTGTTCAACACTGCCCTCACGCCGGGACCGGGAACTCCAGCCCAGGTCAACCAACGGCAACCGTTCCCCTGGATCACCGGCACTCCTTTTTTCGGAACGGATCGGGGCAACGCAAACTACCACGCGTTGCAGGTTAAATTGGATCATCGCTTTGCCAATGGCTTCCAGTATCTCGTGTCCTACACATGGTCGAAGGCGATCGATACGGGCAGCAGCGGCTGGTTTGCCGCCGAAAATGGCCCGGGAGCGGGAGGATCTTCCTCCTTGCAAAACTACTACGACCCGAACGGCAGCCGCAGCGTCTCCTCTTACGACATCCCACAGTTTCTTTCGATGAGTGGCGTTTGGGAGCTTCCCTTCGGCAAGGGCAAGAGATACTTCAGTCAGCATGCCCTGGCGAGCCGCCTCTTGGGGAACTGGCAGGTGAACGGAGTTGTCCAATTGCGCTCCGGACAGCCTTACAACCTGGCCGTGTCCGGTGATGTGGCTAACATCGGAAACTCGGTGCCCTGGTGGAATTACGCCAGGCCGAACCTCGTGGGAAATCCACAACCAGCGCATCCGACGGCCCAGGAGTGGTTCAACCCCAGCGCCTTCGCGGTGCCTTCATTCTCCTATGGAAACTTTGGCCGGAACTCATTGCGAACACCGAACGTGGCCAATGCGGACTTCTCAGTGTTCAAGAACTTTTTGATCACTGAATCGACGATCATCTCTTTCCGCGCGGAGTTCTTCAATATTTTCAACATCCAAAATTATGGTACTCCGGACAGTTTGATCGGGGACCCCGCGGCCGGGCGCATTACCTCCAACGTAATTCCGCCACGGCAACTCCAATTCGGACTACATATAGCTTTCTGAGGTGAATTGTCACAGAAGAGAATAGCGGTGATGCGGCGCAGGAGCTTTCTCGAGCTCGGGTTCAAGAGTTTAGCCGCAATCGGTACCGCACAATTGTGGGTTGACAAAGCGTCGCCTTCGCCCGGCCACAGGTATTTGGCGTCACCGATTCGTTTCGAAGATAGGCAAAAGAAATCGGGCGTGAGTTTTATTCTCAACAACGGCACTATTCCTGACAAACCTTTAATCGATTCTACGCTTGGAGGCGTCGCACTCTTCGATTTCGATAACGACGGATTTCTCGACCTCTTCTTCACCAACGGCGCCCGCATTCCCAGCCTGGAAAAGGACGCTGCCGCGTTCTACAACCGTCTCTACAGGAACAACCGAGATGGCACGTTCACCGATGTAACCGAGCGCGCCGGCCTCAAGGGAGAGGGTTACTCCATGGGAGTCGCTGCAGCTGATTTCGACAATGACGGTTGGACCGACCTGTACGTGACAGGCGTCAATCGCAACATTCTTTATCACAACAACGGCAACGGCACTTTCACCGACGTCACGGAGGAAGCGGGCGTATCCGCGCTGGACGGGAACGGAAAAAAGATGTGGTCGGTTGGCGCGGCCTGGTTCGACTATGACAACGATGGATTGCTAGATCTTTTTGTCACAAACTATCTCGATTGGTCTCGGGGCACCTCCAAACTCTGCGGAAATGAAGGGAAACGGCTCTCTTGTTCGCCCTCGCTCTACTCGGGTTTGCCAAGCCTGCTCTATCACAACAACGGCGACGGTACATTCACAGAGGTTTCGGGTCCGACCGGGATAAGTGAGCACATTGGCAAAGGCATGAGTGTAGCAGTGGCCGACTTCGACGCCGATGGTTTCATGGACGTTTTCGTTACGAACGACCAAGCGAGAAATTTCTTATTCAAGAACGTTGAAGGACGCAAATTTATCGAGGTCGGAGTCGAAGCTGGCGTCGCATACACGGAAGACGGCTTGCCGGTATCCAGCATGGGAGTGGATTTTCGCGACCTGAACGATGATGGTAGGCCGGATTTGATTGTCACGGCCTTAGGCGGAGAAACGTTTCCTCTGTACTTGAATGTTGGCAGCGGGCTCTTCGAGTCGTCAACCTACCCGTCTGGTCTGGGTTTTCAGACTCTGAGAATGAGCGGATGGGGTGTTGGAGCCTACGATTTCGATAACGACAGCCGGAAGGATCTATTTACGGCGAATTCGAACGTCAGCGAAAACGTCGATTTCTATGGCCGAGACCGCTATCGTCAACCGAATGCTCTGTTCCGGAACTTGGGCGATGGTCACTTCGAAAATGTTAGCGGGCACGCGGGAACCGCCTTGCAGGTAGCCGCCGCGCATCGAGGTTGCGCCTTTGGTGATTTGAACAATGACGGCCGAATCGATGCGATTGTCTCGGCGATCGGCGAACCAGCGCGGATTTTCTACAATATCTCCGAAACTAAAAATCACTGGCTTCTTATCCGCCTGGAAGGTACCCGGAGTAATCGCGATGGGATTGGCGCAAAGATCAAAATCACGACGGAGTCGGGGCAAGTTCAGTTCAACCACGTCACAACAGCGGTCGGATACGCGAGCGCTTCCGATAAGCGCGTACATTTTGGCTTGGGATCCGTCAGACGCATTCGCGAAATTGAGATTCGCTGGCCAAGCGGACGCGTGCAGCTTCTGAAGGACATTGCATCCAACCAGATTCTTTCGGTGAAAGAGAAATGATTTGTTCACGAACTGTGCGCGACGAAAGGAGCGGGTAATAGCGTTGAAGCGCGTGTTCAGTGTAGGAATGCTGTTTTGTCTCGCGATCACGGTTCCAGCGGCGAATTCGAAACAGGGAAGCACGCCCGGTGCCTGCTCAGGCGCGGAAACTCGCCTTCGCTCCGCTGAACAAGCCCTCGATCGCGGAGACGTGACCGCAGTCGAACCCGTGTTGGTGGCGCTTCAATCCTCGTACCCTGCCTGTGGTGAAGTTTTCTCAACCTTGGCACGCGTCCGGGCGTTACAGAAGGATCCCGGCGCCGCGGAACAGCTATTCTTCCGGTCTCTCCAGCTATCACCTGACGACGCGCACCACTACTTTTACTTTGCAGACTTCAGCTTTGCTCAAGGAGATTTTCGCCGAGCTGACGACCTCGCAACTAAAGCCCTGTCGTTAGACAACGAATATCCGGACGCCCTTCTTCTCAAAGCCCGAATTCTTGCCATGAAGGGTGAGTCGACGATGGCTCAGGAAATGATGGAAAGGGTTTGCAGAATCGCTCCCAACAATCCTGAGGCTCATTTTCAATTGGGCATTATGTTCGACAACAAAAAATTGCATCGTGAAGCGGTCGAGCAATTCGAGAGGGCAATGGCTTTGCGTCCGGCCGATCCCCGAGCTTATGACTATCTGGCTCTAAACCTGGAAGGACTCGGCGAAGCGGAAAAGGCGTCAACGATTTATAAGACTGCACTGGCCGTTAACAAAGGACCGCTTTTCGATCACTTCCTCGACTACAACTACGGCCGGCTGTTGTTGAAGCAGCACAAGCTGCAAGAGAGTAAGGTCCATCTGGATCGGGCGGTGTCCCTTGCGCCAGAGACGCGGGCGGTCTTCTACGAGAGAAGCAAGTTGAACGCGACATTAGGTGAATACCAACAAGCTCGACGCGACGCCGAACAGGCGTTAGGTCTTGCGGATCCATCTGGATTCGTGCTGGACCTCCAACTCTACTATCTCCTTGCGAGTGTATATTCGCGGTTGGGAGAGGATGAGCTGGCGCACAAATACGCAGAGCTGAGCCGGACTGCTACAGTTCCGATTCAGGATCGAGCGAGGAATTAGTGCACTTTTCGGATATCGAAGTGGGAGACCCAGTTCCCATCGGATTGTAGCCACATGCCCGAAGTCGTTAAATTGCGGTTGTCTTGAGACGCCGGCGGTTGCGACGGGGAGCACAGTCCATCGCACGTTGTGCTCTCGCTCAAGGTAAGACTCTGTTTGCAGACTTGCCGCTGCGAATTCTCCGCGGCGTTCGATAGCGGCCAAACGAACGGGTAGTACAGTACCATCACACCCGTTCTAATTCCGCTCCTAAGAACAGTTTACAGCGTCGTGCAATTCCTCAATCCTTGGACCAATACTCGGGGGATATTGTGCGCTTCCAGCTTCAGGTAGTGTTCTGTCTACGCAAGGAGTGGATATGATGCGTCTCCATTCACTTCGCACTGTGGTTTTATTCGGTTTGGTCGTGCTGGCGCTGTTCGCCAACGGGAAAAAGGCTATTGCCGCGGCGCAAACGGCGCCGCCAGCGTCCCCGAGCGTCGTTCTAAGAGCCTCACCGGCTTCCGCCCAAGCAGGCCAACCGGTCACGCTCAAGTGGTCGTCGACGAACGCCACGTCCATCACTTTGGAGCCCTCGGTAGGCCCAGTCGCGGTGAAGGGCTCGACCACGGTGAGGCCTTCTCAGTCGACCACTTATACCCTCACCGCCACAGGTCCGGGCGGCTCGGCCCATGCCAGCGCCCAAGTCACTATTACGCCCGCGCCCCCTCAGGCTGCGGTCCAGAAGCCTTCAGAGAAAGACATCTCGTCCGACCAAGAGCAGATGAGGGGCCTCGACGAACAGATCCAGGAGATCAAGTCAGACTCCCTCCGCATGGCGGCAGAGCTGGGCCAGCTGGAGGAGAAACTGCTG
>Ga0210409_10000858_pt1 | contig 43610 bp, 45 predicted proteins | sample IncBWH17MmetaG_FD_161649 | JGI IMG/M metagenome (GOLD analysis project Ga0210409, IMG submission 161649) | Forest soil microbial communities from Barre Woods Harvard Forest LTER site, Petersham, Massachusetts, United States - Inc-BW-H-17-M | ecosystem: Environmental > Terrestrial > Soil >... | reverse complement strand
TGCCGGCCCGCTTGCGCTGCTGCAGGATTTCTTCCTGGGGCTGGTGCACGGGTCGGCGGTATTCTGGGTCGTGGCCCTCGGACCCGCGGCGCTGGTGCTGCTGGTGCGGCTCTTCATCGCGCTGGTACGCGCCGTTCCCCCGGTGAGCCGCGATGAGCCCCCTGCCCCCCCCAGCCGCAGGGTCCCGTAGCGGAGTATTTGCCTTATTTCGGCCAGTAGAGCCAGACCGTGAGCGCGAACATCGCGAGCGTGGCAGCGTGCGCGGCAAGCCGCCAGCGCCGCTCGCGCTGCTCCCCGTAGAAGCTGGCCGCGGTGGCCGCCGCAAAGGCGGTGAACACCAGCACCGCGCGCACGAGCGCCGCGTGCTCGGGCACGAACCGAGCCTCCTCGGCGGGCAAAAACAGGATTACGATCCAGGTGAGCAGGAGCCCTGCGGCCAGGGCGACCGCCGATCCCATGAGAATGGCCAGGAGCGCCGCCAGTGGCCGCATGTATGCTGTGAGTGCCGTACTTGCTGAGACGAACCGCTCGCTCTAGCCTTACTCTAAGAATCTACCCAAGCTAAGAGCCCTACAATGCCTTTACTCCTGCGCCGATCCTCGGGATGGATATCTGCCGCCGCCCTGGCGGTCATGGCGCTCGCACTGGCGGGATCGGTGCAGGTGCCGGCCAGCACCGGGATGCTGCCGTCCGGATCGATCATCCCCACCGACACTCAGCGCTCGACCGCTCGCAAGATCGGCCGCATTCTCGAGGACCAGCACTACAGCCGTGCCGCGATCGACGACAAGTTGTCGGACGTCGTGTACCAGCGCTACCTCGAATTCCTCGACGGCCAGCGAAGTTACTTCCTCGCGAGCGACGTCAGCGATTTCAACATTTATCGCTATCGCTTCGGCGACATGATCCGCACCGGCAACATCGATCCAGCCTACCTGATCTTCGCGCGCTTCCAGCAGCGCAACCGCGAGCGCATGCAGCACGCCGTCACGCTGCTGCAAACCGAGCCCGACTGGACGCTGAACGAGACCTTCGAGTTCGACCGCACGAAGGCGTCCTGGCCCGCCGACAGCCAGGCGATGGAGGAGCTGTGGAGGAAGCGCGTCAAGAACGATGCGCTGTCGCTCATGCTGACCGGCAAGAGCTGGCCGGAGGCCTCCGACATCCTGCGCAAGCGCTACGAGCGCGTGCTGCGCCGCGTCGACCAGGTGACGAGCGAGGACGTGTTCGAGAACCTGATGAACGCGTACGCGCGCGCCTTCGACCCGCACTCGAGCTACTTCTCCCCGCGCAGCTCCGAGGAGTACCGCATCCAGATGAGCCTCAACTACGACGGCATCGGCGCATCGCTCCAGCTCGTCGATGACTACGTCACCATCATGAACGTGCTCGAGGGCGGACCTGCGGCGGTCGCCGGTACGCTCAAGACCAACGATCGCATCGTGGGCGTCGGCCAGGGACGCGAGGGGCCCTTCACCGATGTCATCGGCTGGCGGCTCGATGATGTGGTGCAGCTCATCCGCGGCAAGGCCGGCACCATGGTGCGCCTGCAGGTGCTGCCTGCGGGAGCCGCTCCGGGCAGCCCCGAGAAAGTGCTCGAGTTCACGCGCAACCGGGTGACGCTCGAAGCGCAGGCGGCGCACAAGGAAGTGAAGAGCGTGGTGCGCACCGGCCGCACGCTCAAGATCGGCATCATCACCGTGCCGGGGTTCTACCAGGACATTGCGGCGCAGAATGCCGGCGACCAGAACTACCGCAGCACCACTCGCGATGTGCTGAAGCTCATCAATCAGCTCAAGGCGGAGAAAATCGACGGCCTGGTGCTCGACCTGCGCAACGATGGCGGTGGCTACCTCCCGGAGGCCACCGCGCTCACGGGGCTGTTCATCGATCACGGCCCGGTGGTGCAGCTGCGTGATACCTCAGGAAGGCTCGAGGTGCTCGATGACCCGCAAAGTGCAGCGGCATACGACGGCCCGCTCGCGGTGCTCGTGGACCGTCTGAGCGCCTCGGCGTCGGAAATCTTCGCCGGCGCCATCCAGGACTATCACCGCGGCGTGATCCTTGGGCAGACGACCTTCGGCAAGGGTACGGTGCAGAACCTGGTGTCGCTCGATCGCTGGTCAGCGGATAAGACCGACAATGGCCAGCTCACGGTCACCATCGGCAAGTTCTACCGTGTGACCGGCGAGAGCACCCAGCACCGTGGGGTGCAACCGGACGTGCCGCTCGCATCGGTGCTCGATACCAAGGAGATCGGCGAGAGCGCGCTCGAGTCTGCGCTGCCGTGGGACCGCATCGCCGGCGTGCCGTTCAAGGCGAGCGCCGTCCCCGCCCCGCCCGTCACTGCGCTTGCCACCGAGGAGGGCGAGCGTGCGCAGCGCGACCCGGACTACAAGTGGCTGGTGTCGGACATCGCCGCGATCGACTCGGTGCGCGAGCAGCACACCGTGTCGCTCAATCTCAAGGCGCGGCGTGAGGAGCGCGCGCGCATGGAGCGTGAGCGGCTCGAGCGCGAGAACAATCGCCGCGCGGCGAAGAACCTGCCACCGCTGAAGAGCGTCGAGGAGCTGGAGAAGACCAAGGACGAGGCCGCCGATGTCGTGCTCGATCAGGCTGCGCAGGTGATGGCGGACATGGTGACGGGCGTACACCCGCAAACGCCACAGCAGAAGACGGCGCGCACGGACTGACGCCGCTTCGCGCATCGACCTGCCAGGCGCGCAGCTTCGCGCGGGCCCCGCTAGCGCAGCAGCACGCGGAACAGGTCCCAGGTGTCCTCGGCGAGCACGTTGGGCACCGGCGCGGTGCCACCCTGCGCGGGTAGCGCGAGCACATCACCCTCGGAGGGCGCCAGGCACTCGACCTGGGGTGCCGTGTCCTTCGGCCCGCGGTAGCGCGCCACCGCCTTCAGCCGCTCGCCACGCTCGCGGATCTCGCCGGCGAGTCCCTCGCGCTCGCCAATCAGCCGGTGCGCCCGCGCGATCTCCCCCATGAGCAGCACGCACTCCTTCGGGGTGCCGTAGTCAGCGCCCGGCTCGCGGCGGCCGATCGCCTGGCGGGCGAGCTCGACCAGCGGTGTCTTCAACTCCCGCAGGCGCAGGCACAGCACCTCGGCACAGGCGATTGCTGCCAGGTTGATGGAACGGCGCGACTGCAGTGAAAGCCCCGGGAACTCGGGCGGCGTCTCGCGCGCCATCTCATCGACCCGCGCCTGGGCCTGCGCGACGGATGCGTCGGCGCCGGCGAGCGCCGCCTGCGCTGCAGAGATGCGCCGCTCGAGCACACGGCGGCGGAAGTAGTGCCAGAAGCGCGCGAGCGCGGCACGCTCGCCCTCGAGGGTTGTGAGCTGTGCACTCGCCTCGGTATGCAGCGCCTGGGCGGCGAGCAGCTCGCCCTCCGCACTCTGGCGGTGCGCGAACTGCTCGCGGTTATGTTGCGCGAGGTGTGCGCGCCGTTCGCGCTCATCCTGCTGGCGCGCGAGATCGGCGATGAACGCAGCGACCAGCTCGCGGCCGCTCTGCCACAGTCGGCGCAGCTGATAGAAGACGAGCGCGGGATAGGCGGTCTCGGCGACACCCAGCCGCCCCTCGAGCGCGTTGAGCATCTCCTGCACGCGCTGCGTGGCGCCTTCCTGCTGCTTGATGAGGTCCTTGAGGCGGAAGGTTTCTTCCTGCAGATCGCCGTAGGCCTTTTTCAGTTCCGCACGATTGCGGAACAGCGCCAGCACCCGATGGTCTTCTTCGAGCGGGACGTCCTGCCGCAGGCTGAGCTTGAGAAATCCGAGTTGTCGCAACGCCTTCATGAGAGATGCGGCGGCCAACCGCCACTTCTCATGCGCCGGCGCGTCGCTCCGTGCGGGATGAGAAGCGATGACCTCGCTCCACGCAGTACTCCAGCCACTTGTTTAACATCATGTTACGGGCCCAGCGCTGATCCAGTTCACGCTCCGGCGAGCCGCGGCGGAAGCTGCCGGGCGGCTGCCGGTGAGCGCCGGAAGGTGGTACCGGCGCGGCGGCGCGGCTGTGAACGCCGTTCCACTGCTGCGCCTCGACCAGATGTGCGTCATGGTAGATGCGCACACGCATGTCGGGGTACCGGCCGGGTCCGTCCGCCTCGGGCAGCAGATAGGTGAGATTGACGGTGCTGGTGTACGGTGAGCGTTCGATCACGGTGAGAACGAGGTCACAATCCCCGCGTACCGAGGAGAGGTACCGGCCGTTGAGTCCGAGCAGGTTGCCGGCGAGCCAGCCGAGACGTATGAAGTTGCTCTCATACAGCCCCATGAGCGCGACGAAGCTGCGCGGGCGGGCGCGCCAGGAAACGACCGTGGTTGTGTCAGCGAGCAGCACGCACCGACTATAACTCACGAGGCCGCTGCTGCAAGTGCGAACAGGGCCCGAATTCAGGCCTCGGCGCCGCGCCTGACGCTTGCAATTTTCGTGCGATCGTGCGCGTTGCCCACACGCACGCCAAACGTGCAACAATACGTAACTCGCCCGTGCGCGCTCGCGGGGTGCACCTACAGCGGCAGCCGCCGCTCGATACCCGTGCTGTTCATGATGCGGCTCGCGATCTCCTCGATCGAGGATTCGCTGGTGTCGAGTGTGGGAATGGAATAGCGGCGGAAGAGCGCATCCCCGGCGCGCAGCTCGTACTGCACCTGCGCGCGTGAGGCATAGCGGCTGTCGGGCCGGCGCTCGGAGCGGATCTGCTGCAGCCGCTCCGGGCGGATGGTGAGCCCGTAGAGTTTGCCGCGGAAGGGCTCGAGCCGCACCGGCAGGCGTGCGGCCTCGAGGTCCTCTTCCGTGAGTGGGTAGTTGGCGGCAAACACTCCGTACTGCAGTGCCATGTACACGCAGGTGGGGGTCTTGCCGACGCGCGACACACCGACCAGTACCACGTCCGCGTGGGCGTAGTCGCCGCCGGTGCCATCGTCGTTGGCCAGTGCGAAGTTGGTCGCGTTGATGCGGGTGGTGTAGGCGGCGAGATCGGCAATGCCGTGCGCGCGTCCGGCGCGATGCGTGGAGCGCGTGTTGAGCTCACGCTCGAGTGGGCCGACGAACGCGGAGAACAGATCGAGAAACAGCCCGTTGGCGGTCATCACCACGTCGCGCAGCTCATCCTGCACCAGTGTGCTGAAGATGATCGGTCGCAGGCCCTCCTCCTGCGCCGCGCGGTCGATGCGCCGCACCGCCTCGCGCGCCTTGTCAAGCGTTGACACAAATGGCAAAGTCAGCTGCCGAAATTCCAGGCCCTCGAACTGCGTCATGAGGCTGTGGCCCAGCGTTTCCGCAGTGACGCCCGTCTGGTCCGAGACGAAAAAAACGGTTCGACGGCTCACGGCTGCAGGCGCTTCTCAAGACTGTCGTGTCGGGTACGCAGTGTTCCACCGTGCAGCCGGCCGTGGCAAGCGCGCGCCGCCGTTGACTGACCACCGGGAGCTTCCGTGAACGCCTACGTCATTCCGTTCGAGCAGCTCGGCATGCATGATGTCGAGAGGGTCGGCGGCAAGAACGCCTCGCTCGGCGAGATGATCGGCGCGCTGGCGAAGCTCGGCGTGCGGGTGCCGGGCGGCTTCGCGACCACCGCGCACGCCTATCGCGAATTCCTCGCGCAGGGCGGGCTCGAAGAGCGCATCCGCGCCGAGCTCGCCCGCCTCGATGTGGATGATGTCGGTGAGCTCGCCGCGAGCGGCGCGCGCATCCGCCAGTGGATCCTCGCCACGCCGCTTCCGCCCGCCTTCAACACCGCGGTGCTCGAGGCGCTGCGCCGGCTCGGTGAGCGACGTGCGGACTTCGCCGTGGCGGTACGTTCCTCCGCGACGGCGGAGGACCTGCCCGAGGCCTCCTTCGCCGGTCAGCAGGAGACCTTCCTCAACGTGCGCGGCGAGGAAGCGGTGCTGCGGGCGATCCACGAGGTGTTCGCCTCGCTCTTCACCGACCGTGCCATCTCTTACCGCGTGCACCAGGGCTTCCACCACGCCGCGGTGGCGCTGTCGGTGGGCATACAGCACATGGTGCGCAGCGACCTCGGCGCGAGCGGCGTCATGTTCACGCTCGACACCGACTCGGGCTTTCGCGACGTGGTATTCATCACCGCCTCCTGGGGGCTCGGCGAGACGGTGGTGCAGGGCGCGGTGAATCCCGATGAGTTCTATCTCTACAAGCCTGCGCTCCGCAGCGGCAAGCACCCGGTACTGCGCCGTAATCTCGGCAGCAAGGCGATCAAGATGGTGTACGCGCCCGCAGGCTCCACCGAGCGGGTGCAGACGCTCGAGGTTCCGGAGGCCGAGCGGCGCCGCTTCTGCCTCGAGGATGCCGATCTCATCACGCTCGCCCGCCAGGCGCTTTTGATCGAGGAGCACTACCGGCGCCCGATGGACATCGAGTGGGCGCGCGATGGGGCAAGTGGCGAGATCTACATCCTGCAGGCGCGCCCGGAGACCGTGCAGAGCCGCGCGGGACGCACCATCCAACGCTATGCGCTCAAGCGCCGTGGGCGCGTGCTCGCGACGGGCCGCAGCGTCGGCACGCGCATCGGCGCGGGCACCGCGCGGGTCATCACGCGGGCGGCGGAGATGGCGCGCGTGCAGAACGGCGATGTGCTCATCGCAGACATGACCGATCCTGACTGGGAGCCGGTGATGAAGCGCGCCGCGGCCATCGTCACCAATCGCGGCGGCCGCACCTGCCACGCGGCGATCATCGCGCGCGAGCTCGGCATTCCCGCGCTGGTCGGCTGCGGCGATGCGACGCAGCGCATCCGCGAGGGCCAGGAGGTAACCGTGTCGTGCGCCGAAGGCGACAACGGCTACGTCTACGACGGGCTGCTCGAGTTCGAGCGCACGCAGGTCGAGCTCGACTCGCTGCCGAAGATCCCCGTCAAGATCATGATGAACGTCGGCAACCCCGACCGCGCCTTCGATTTCGCCGCCATTCCCAATCACGGGGTGGGGCTCGCGCGGCTCGAGTTCATCATCAACCGCATGATCGGGGTGCACCCGAGGGCGCTGCTCGAGTTCGAGCGGCTGGACGCCGACCTCAAGGAGCAGATCCGCACCCAGATGGCGGGCTACCGCGATCCGGTCGGTTTCTACGTCGAGAAGCTCGCGGAAGGCGTCGCGCAGATTGCCGCCGCGTTCGCTCCCGAGCCGGTGATCGTGCGCCTCTCGGACTTCAAGTCGAACGAGTACGCCAACCTCATCGGCGGGGCGCGCTACGAGCCGCACGAGGAGAACCCGATGCTCGGCTTCCGCGGGGCATTGCGCTACGTCGATGAGAGCTTTCGACCGTGCTTCGAGCTCGAGTGCCGCGCCATCCGCCGGGTACGCGAGACCATGGGACTCACCAACGTGCAGGTGATGGTGCCCTTCGTGCGCACGCTCGATGAGGCGCGGGCGGTCACCGAGCTTCTCGCGGCCAACGGGCTCAAGCGCGGAAGCGAGGAGCTGCGCATCATCATGATGTGCGAGCTGCCGACAAACGCGCTGCTGGCGGAGAAGTACCTGCAGTATTTCGATGGCATGTCGATCGGCTCGAACGACATGACGCAACTCACCCTCGGCCTCGATCGCGACTCCGCCATCGTGGCGCGCAGCTTCGATGAGCGGGATGAGGCCGTGCGGCTGCTGCTCGCCATGTCCATCGCCGCCTGCCGCAGGCTCGGCAAGTACGTCGGTATCTGCGGCCAGGGGCCCTCCGACCACCCCGATCTCGCGCGCTGGCTGCTCGATCAGGGCATCGAGAGCATGTCGCTCAACCCGGACACGGTCGTCGAGACCTGGCTATTCCTCGCGCAACCGGGCACCCCGGCCAAATCCAGCTGACGGCGGCGCGCCGCGGGCCGGCCGCGAGCTCCGGCGCGCCAGGCTCACTCGCGCGAGCGGTCGCGGATCTTCGCGTCGGAGGCCGCGCGATCCTCGTCGTCGAAGGGCTCGACGGCGACTTCGGTGACGGTCGAGCGATCGAGGCAGCGCAGGTTGACGCTGTAGCCGTCGGGGTTGGAGCGCGGCACGTAGAAGGATTTCACGCCGCAACGGCGACAGAACAGGTGGCGCGCGGTCCCGGTGTTGAAGCGATACTCGGTCAGCGCGTCCGCGCCGCGCAGCAGGCGGAAGCGCGCGCGCGGCACGATCAGGTGCAGAAACCCAGACATGCGGCAGATGGAGCAGTTGCACTCGCTCACCACCATCCGTGCCGGTGCTTCCACCTCGAAAGCGACCGCGCCGCAGTGACAGCCGCCGTGATGCGTGACGGGCGCCTCAGCCACCGACACCTCCCCACGCGGCGGCGAACAGCCGCGCGCGATAGTGGCGCAGCTCGCGAATCGACTCGTGGATGTCGGCGAGGGCCAGATGCGTTCCCTGTTTCACGAAGCTCTCCGCCACCGCGGGCGCCCAGCGCCTGGCGAGCTCCTTGAGTGTGCTGACATCGAGGTTGCGGTAATGGAAGAAGCGCTCGAGCTCGGGCATGTAACGGGCGAGGAAGCGCCGGTCCTGGCAGATGCTGCTGCCGCACATGGGCGAGCTGCCGGCGGTCACGAGCGGCATGAGGAACTCCAGCGTACGTTGCTGAGCCTCGGCGACGCTCACGCGGCTTGCCCGTACCCGCGCGAGCAGCCCCGAGGAGCCGTGCTGGCGCTGGTTCCACTCGTCCATGCGCGCGAGCACCTCATCGCCGTGGTGGATGGCGAGCACCGGGCCCTCGGCGACGATCGCCAACTCCTTGTCGGTCATCACGGTCGCGATCTCGATGATGACGTCGGAGTCGGGCTTGAGGCCCGTCATCTCCAGATCGATCCATACCAGGTAGTCGCCGCTTGGCATGTCTATGATGTGCGCCGGAATGAACGGAAGTTGAGCGCGGAACCAGCGTGCCAAGTGTAGCAGAGGCCACGGGCGGGACCGGGTAATGACACCGACGATCCTCGGGTCTGTCATAGCGACCTTCGGCCGTCACATGGTGGTGCGCACCGCCGCGGGCGAGGAGCTGCGGGCGCGTCCTTTCGGCCGCACGCTGGCGGTCGTGTGTGGGGATGAGGTCCGCTGCCGCATCGATCCGCACCACGAGGAAGTGCACGTGATCGAGGTGCTCGCGCGGCGCAATGCGCTGTGGCGCGCGAACTCACGCGGCGGCGCGGAACCGGTCGTCGCCAACCTGACGCGTCTGCTCATCGTGCTGGCACCGCTGCCGTTGCCGGACCTGTTCGTCACCGATCGCTACCTGGCGGCAGCCACGGCCGCCGACGTCCCTGCGACGCTCATCGTCAACAAGTCCGAGCTCGGGATCGAGGCGGGCCTCACCGCCGAGCTGGACGCCTACGCGGCCGCCGGTTTTCCCGCCATTTTCTGCTCGGCCGCGAGCGGTGCCGGCATGCAGAAGCTGCTCGCGGCACTCGGACCGGGCACGCGCGGCGCCCTCGTCGGGCAGTCCGGTGTCGGCAAGTCCTCGCTCGTGCGGCGCCTCCTGCCCCAGGCAGAGGTGGCCATCGGTGAGCTCGTGCGCGCGAAGGCAGGCAGACACACCACGACCGCCGCACGGCTCTTCGATCTGCCGCAGGGAGCGGCGCTCATCGACTCCCCGGGGGTGCGCGACTTCGCGCCGGCGGTGAGCGCGCTCGATGAGCGCACGCTCGGCTTTCCGGAAGTGGCGCGACTCGCCCCCGGTTGCCGGTTCAGCGATTGCCGCCACCTGCGTGAGCCGGGTTGCGCAGTACGTGCCGCGGCAGAAGATGGAACGTGGCACGCGCGGCGCTACGAGAGTTACCGGCGCCTGCGCCGCCTGCGCGAGCAGCTGAGCGCCAACCGCGGACGTTAGCGCTTGCGTCGCGCGATCGGGAGCGCCGGGCACCACGCCGCAGGTATCAGCGCGGGCGTGGCTCGCAGTTGCCCAGGCAATTGGGATAGTTCGGCAGGACGTGTATTAGCGCGTCGGCCCGATAGTTAGGCAATTACCTAACAATCCGCGGAACAAGCTCTAAACAAACGCCGGTCCCCGGCGCAATCGTGTCGGCCGAGTCGCGCCGGCCCGCCTGACGGCGGGCCGGCAACTGCGGCTCACTTCGCGATCTTGCTGATCTTGGCGCCCGCCAGGGAGGCATCACCCATCAGCCCTTTCTCACCAAACACGAAGGCAAGCACCGGCTTCTGGAGTGTTGTCGTGTCGTAACTTCCGCCGACGCCCGTCTTCGCAACCGCTACCGAGGCGTCGGCACCGATCGACCAGTCCTGGCCGTTGACGAACTTGTCACGTGCCGCCTGCGTGTTGAAGATGATGACCTCACTGTGATGCGATACGCCGAGCGTCGCACCGATTGAGGCACCCGAGACCGAGTAGTAACCGCTGGTGTTGCCGTGCTCGAGCAGTGCACCGTTGCCGTGCTCACCGCCCACACCGACCCCGGCCTTGGTGATGTCAGGAAAGACCAGTACCGCGACTGCATGCTCCACGAGCGGCTTGTTTTCGGGTTTGAGCGTGTAGAAACGATTGAGCGTGGCTGAGACCTGCTTATCGATCGCTGCCGTATCGACCGCCAGCGCAACCGTGCCGATCAGAGCGGCGAGGGCGGTTGCCGCGACGATCCATACCCGTGACGCGAGGGGCTTGCTGTTCATTGTGTGACTCTCCAAGATTGTTGGTATCGGCCGGTCGAAGTGTGCACCTTGCGCAGCAACTAACTCAACAGCCGATGCGGCTACGCTTACGTTCGGGCAACGCGTCGGCGCGGGTGCGGCGCGTCAAAGCGACTGCCTACCTGCGAGCGCGTGCGCGAGCGTGCCGCCATCGACGTACTCGAGCTCGCCGCCGAGTGGCACACCGTGAGCGATGCGACTCGCACGCACGCCGCGCCGCGTGGCGATCTCGCTCAGGTAGTGCGCGGTCGCCTCGCCCTCGACGGTCGAGTTGGTGGCGAGAATGAGCTCACGCACCTCGCCTTCGGCGAGAATCGACTCGAGCTCCCGTACGCCGAGCTGCTCGGGCCCGATGCCATCGAGCGGCGAGAGATGCCCCATGAGTACGAAATAGCGCCCGCGGTAGCTGCCGGAAGACTCGATCGCCACCACATCGGCGGGCGACTCGACGGCGCAGAGCAGTGCCGCATCCCGCTGCGGTGCGGCGCAGATCACGCACAGCTCCCCCTCGGTCAGCATGCGGCAGCGCCTGCAGCGCGCGACCGAGTCGAGCGCTGCCGTGAGCGCCTGCGTGAGGGCGCGCGCTCCGGGCCGCCCCTCCTGGAGCAGATGGAACGCCATGCGCTGCGCGGTCTTCGGTCCCACACCGGGCAGGGTGCGCAGCGCCTCGATGAGCGCCGCGAGGTGCGGCGAGTGCTTCATCGCGCGGCGGGCCTCAGAACGGCAACTTCACCCCCGGCGGAAGCTGCAGTCCCGCCGTGAGGCTCGCCATTTTCTCCTGCACCCGCGCCTCGACCTTGTGCACGGCGTCGTTGGCCGCGGCGGCGATCAGATCCTCGAGCATGTCGCGGTCCTCGGCGCTCACCGTCGGCTCGATCTGCACGCGCTTCACCTCGTGACGGCCGTTCATGGTGATCTTCACCATCCCGCCGCCCGACTCGCCGATCACCTCGATGTTCGCAATCTCGGCCTGGGCCTTCTGCATGTTCGCCTGCATGGCCTGGGCCTGTTTCATCAGGTTGTTGAAGTTGCCTGGCATGAACGGCTCACCTGTGGCGCCGCGCGGCGCCGCTGATCTCTGAAAGGCTCATTTTACCGGGCGCACGGTGTCCGGCAGCACGGTGGCCCCGAACCGCTCCCGCAGTCCCTTGACGCCCGTATCGTCCTCGAACGCCCGCCGCGCGGCGGCGAGCTCTGTCTCGCTGGCGCGCCGCTGCGCCTGCGCGGGAGTCTCGGCGCCTTGCGACGCACCCGACTGGAATTCGAGCCGCACCGTCGAACCGAAATGGCGGGACAGGGCCTGCGCGAGCTTCTCCTCGGTCGCCATGGTACGGACCAGCTGGTGACGCGGATCGAGCGCCAGGCGGATCACGGCGCCCTGCCGCCCGAGGAAAACGCAGTGACTGGCGAGTTGCCGTGCGGCTCCCGACAGCTCCAGCTGGGCCACGATGCCCCCCCACGCCGCACCCTCCTCCGTTGCAGCCGGGCCTTCCGCCAGGACCGCGGCCGAAGCCGAGGGGCTGATCGTCTCCGAAACCCCGGTTAAGGGCGTCGCGCCTGTCGTCCCCGGAGCCGTCGCGGCACCCGCTGCGCGACCTCGCACGGGGTTCTGCGGCGCGGCGGTCGCGTGATTTCGCGCCTCGTCCGCCGCCCCCGCTGGGCGGAAGGCGAGCATGCGCAGCAGCGTCATGGCAAAGCCGCTGCCTGGTGTGGGTGCGAGCGGAAGGTCGCGGCGACCGATGATCGCCGTCTGATAGAAAAGCTGCACGTCCTCGGGAGAGAGTGCAGCCGCCAGCCGGTCGAGCACCTCGGGTGCGTAGAGCTCATCGCCTTCATAGCCCGCGACGGCCTGGCGCAGCCCGACACGCACCAGGAGCCCGGCGAGCGCATCGAGCACCTGCGCGTAGTCGGGAGCGAACTCCTCGAGGGACTGCACGCAGCGCAGGAGCTCCGCGCTCTCACTGCGCGCGAGGAGCTCCAGGATACGCACGACGTGATCGCGCGCCACCGTGCCGAGCATCGCGCGCGCCTCGGCTTCGCCCACACGGCCACCGCCGAACGCGATGAGCTGGTCGAGGAGTGAGAGCGCATCCCGCAAGCTCCCATCCGCAGCGTGCGCCAGCAGCGTCACCGCGGGCGCGTCGAAGGTCACGCCCTCCGCCGTGAGTATCGTGCGCAGGTGCGTCGCGATCTCCGCGGAAGGCAGCCGCTTCAGATTGAACTGCAGGCAGCGCGAGAGCACCGTGACCGGCAGCTTCTGCGGGTCGGTGGTGGCCAGCAGGAACTTCACGTGCGGCGGCGGCTCCTCGAGCGTCTTCAGCAAGGCGTTGAAGGAGTGCGCCGACAGCATGTGGACCTCATCGATGAGATACACCTTGTAGCGACCGCGCGCAGGGGCGTATTGCACGTTGTCGAGCAGCTCGCGCGTGTCGTCCACCTTGGTGCGCGAGGCGGCGTCGACCTCTATGAGATCGGGAAATCGTGCGGCGTCGATCTCGCGGCAGCTGGCGCACACCCCGCAGGGCTCGGCAGTGACCCCGGTCTCGCAGTTGAGGCACTTGGCGAGGATCCGCGCGATCGTGGTCTTCCCCACCCCGCGCGTGCCGGTGAAGAGAAATGCGTGGTGCACGCGTCCGCTCGAGAGCGCGTTGACGAGCGCACGCCGCACGTGCTCCTGCCCTACCAACTCGGCGAATGTCTTCGGACGATATCTGCGCGCCAGCGCGGTGTAGCTCATGATAGTCCCGGATCAGTGCCAAGCGACAGGAGGCGGCCCGCACCAGCTCGAGCTCCGGCACCCGACATCGCCGCTGCCGCTGCTGCCTTCCGGCCCTGACGGGATTCACGACTGGTCGTCGCGGAGAAACCGATGCGGGCCACCATGATTGCGAAAACCACTGGATGCTATCACATGCCGTGGGCGCGGCCGCCGGCGCTGGCGCGGACGTTGCAGCGGCGAGGCGCGTGCGCCGCAGGAAACGGGCACAATCGCAGCGATACCAACTCGAGTCAGTCAGCATGAACAGAAACGCGGTCGCCAGTCCGGTTCGGGACGGCGTTGCTGCCAAGGTCCCGGAGGTCACGCTCGGCTTCTGGATCATCAAGGTCGCGGCCACCACGCTCGGCGAGACAGGTGGCGACACTCTGTCGATGACGCTCGGCCTCGGCTATCTCACCAGCACGCTGATCTTCGCCACCGCGCTCGTGATCCTTGCTGCCTGCCAGATTGCGGCAAAACGCTTCCAGCCCTTCCTCTACTGGGCGACCATCATCGCCTCGACCACCGCCGGAACCACGCTGGCGGATTTCGCCGATCGCTCGCTCGGCATCGGCTACCTCGGTGGGTCGCTGCTCCTGCTCGCCTGCGTGCTCGGCTCGCTCGCACTTTGGTACCGCACGGAGGGGACGGTATCGGTCAACACGGTCAACACGCCGCGCGTCGAGGCGTTCTACTGGCTCACGATCACCTTCTCGCAAACGCTCGGCACTGCGCTCGGCGACTGGGTCGCGGACGCTGGACTCGGTTACCGCGGCGGCGCGCTGGTGTTCGGTGCGCTGCTCGTGCTCATCGCCATCGCCTACTACCGCACGCGCATCTCGCACGTCGTGCTCTTCTGGACGGCGTTCATTCTCACGCGTCCGCTCGGCGCGACAGTGGGCGATTTCTTCGACAAGCCCATCGCCCAGGGCGGCCTCAACGTGAGCCGGCCGCTCGCGTCCGCGATCCTCGCGGTGTTCATCATCGCCTGCATACTGCTCATCCCGCAGCGGGCCGGAAGCCATCCGGGAAGCGCTGCAGAAGCGCCCCCGCGCCAGGGAGCGTGAAGCGACTGGCGGAGAGGGTGGGATTCGAACCCACGAACACCCGTTGAGATGTTACTGGAATTCCAGTCCAGCGCCTTCGACCGCTCGGCCACCTCTCCGATCAAGTACTTACCGAGACCCGGGTCGAACCGGCCCGCGGCTCACCCGTGCCAGGCTGAGAAGGCGGCGCATCATAAGCCATGCGCCCTGGGGCCGCACCCGCCTCAAGCCTGCGGAGCCTTCGCGGGCTGCGTCACCTTGAAAGGTGGAGGCTCATCGAGACAGGGCTGCTTGCCCTTTCTCGGCGGCGGCGCCGTGTCGTTCAGGGCCGGCAGGCGCAGCGCGTTGGTGGTGTCGGGCGCATCGAGCCCCGAGGGGATCGTCAGTGGCGGCACGCTCTGGGCCTTCTGATACGGCTGCGGGCCGTGACAGGCCTTGGCGCTGGCATTCCTGAACGCATGGCAGCCGCTCATGAGCGGCAGCAGCAGGAGGAGCAGGACGACTCCCCGCACGAATCTCATTCCACACTCCTCATAGCGACTCCTCGAGAACGGGCTCTCTCAGGCGAACAGGCCGGCGGTGCGCGCTGCTGCGAGCAGGCCGGCGTAGTGCTCAGCCGCAAGCGGTGTGAGCGGCAATCGTACCCCCGGCAGGATCAGTCCGAGCTGTGCCAGGAGCCATTTCACCGGGATCGGGTTCGCCTCGATGAACAGCTCCCGATGCAGTGCGCCGAGCGGCGCATCGAGCTCGGCGGCGCGCGCCACCTCCCCGCGCCTTGCAGCGGCCAGCATCTGGGACATCGCGCGGGGCGCAACGTTCGCCGTCACCGAGATCACGCCGCGCGCCCCGGCCGCGATGCTCGCGCGCGCGGTGGCATCATCCCCGCTCAGCACCGCGAAGTCCTGCGGACAGAGTGCGACCAGTTCGCGCACCCGCGCGATCTCGGGAACTGCTTCCTTGATACCCGCGATGCCCTTGAGGCGCGCGAGGCGCGCGACCGTCACGGGCTTCATGTCGACCGCGGTGCGCGCGGGCACGTTGTAGAGCAGCAGCGGCTTGCGCGCGGCGGCCGCAGCGGCGGCGAAGTGACGGTACAGCCCCTCCTGGGGCGGGCGGTTGTAGGCCGGGGTCACGAGCAGCAGGGCATCGAGGGGCAGCTCCGAGAGCCACTCCACTCGCTCCACGGTCGAGGCGGTGCTGCTCGTGCCGGCGCCGGCGATCACCGCGACCCGTCCGCGCAACTGCTCGCACGCTCGCAGCAGCAGCTCGCGCAGCTCCGCATCGCGCAGCGTCGCCGACTCACCCGTCGTGCCGCCGACCACGATGCCGTCGGTTGAGTTGGCAGCGTGGAAATCGAGCAGCCGTGCCCAGGCTTCGAAGTCGATGGCGCCATCGGCGCGCATGGGAGTGACGATGGCAACCAGGCTGCCGGCAAACATACGCTGGGATTGGTGCTCGCAGTGGTGCCCTGCAGGGAAGCGTGCGATGTTACGGGCGGAAGTTGGGCTTAAGCAAGCCTCGCGCAAGCAGCAGCAACGCGCGGGTTCGCAACCCGCCCCCGCTCCCGGTACACTCCCGCTGGGGAATGCCGGCACACCCAACCGCCATCGACAGATGAAGCAGCACCTGGCCGTCTCGGCCATCGGCAGCGACCGCACGGGCATGGTCCATGAGCTCACCCGTGTCATCAGCGAGTCCGGCGGCAACATCAGCGAGAGCCGCATGGCGAGCCTCGGTACCGAGTTCGCGATGCTGCTGCTCGTGTCGGGCAACTGGCACGCACTCGCGAAGCTCGAAACCGAGCTCAAGCGGCTCGCCGACACCTCGAACCTCAGTATTCACCTCAAGCGCACCGAGCCGCGCACTGCGCGCACGGACATGCTGCCCTACTCGATCGACGTGGTATGCCTCGATCAGAGCGGCATCGTCTCGGGGCTGTCGGGCTTCTTCGCGAGCCGCGGCATCGACATCGCGGAAGTTTCCACGCGCAGCTATCCGGCGGCGCACACCGGAGCCCCGATGTTCGCGGTGCAGATGATCGTGAACGTGCCGAGCCGCATCCACGTCGCACACCTGCGCGAGGAGTTCATGGAGTTCTGCGACTCCCTCAACCTCGATGCGATTCTCGAACCGGTCAAATCCTGAGACGAGATGTCCGAGCAGCGGCCCGGCACGCAACCGCCTGTGTTCTCCCGGCCCAGGATGATGCACGGTGAAACTTTCCACTCACACGGAGGCAGTCCTTGAAGCAGCGCAGCGTCAATGACCCCGGTCCGACGGCAGCCTCGGGCGAGTCACGCGAAGTGAAAGGCAGACCGCGCACCGGACGGCGCCTGTTCGTGCTCGACACCAACGTGCTGATGCACGATCCGACCGCCATCTTCCGTTTCGAGGAGCACGACGTGTACCTGCCGATGGTCGTGCTGGAAGAGCTCGATGCCCACAAGAAGGGCCTGTCCGAGTCCTCGCGCAACGTGCGCCAGGTGAGCCGCTTCCTCGATGACATGATGCGCGGTGTCACCAAGGAGCAGATCGACCAGGGACTGCGGCTGCCGAGCGGCTACTCCGGCAATCATGGCAAGAAGCCTTCGTGCGGGCGGCTGTTCTTCCAGACACGCCAGCTCTCCGGTGCGCTGCCGGAGAGCCTGCCCGGGCAGGGGGGCGACAACACCATCCTCGAGCAGACCCTCGCGCTGCAGACCGAGCATCCGGACGCACGCGTGATCCTCGTGTCCAAGGACATCAATCTGCGCATCAAGGCGGCCGTGCTCGGGGTCCACGCCGAGGACTACTACAGCGACAAGACGCTGGAAGACGCCGATGTCCTCTACAGCGGCGTGGGGGCGCTGCCGCGCGACTTCTGGGAGCAGCACGGCCGCGACATGCGCTCCTGGAAAGACGCCGAGCGCACCTTTTACGAAATCACCGGTCCCGCCGTGCGCGAGTGGCAACCCAATCAAGGCGTGTTCGAAGACTCCCCCGAGGGGATCGAAGGCGTCGTCCGCAAGATCAACGGCGACACCGCCACCATCGAGCTGACGCGCGACTACCGCAACGAGCGGCACAACATCTGGGGCATCACGGCGCGCAACCGCGAGCAGAACTTCGCCCTGAACCTGCTCATGGACCCGGAGATCGATTTCGTCACCGTGCTCGGACCCGCCGGCACCGGCAAGACGTTGCTCGCGCTGGCAGCCGGGCTGATGCAGACCCTCGAGACCAACCGCTTCGTGGAGATCATCATGACGCGGGTGACGATTCCGCTCGGTGAGGACATCGGTTTTCTCCCCGGCACCGAGGAAGAGAAGATGGAGCCGTGGATGGGCGCCCTCATGGACAATCTCGAGGTGCTCACCGGCTCACAGGAGGGCGGCAACTGGGGTCGTGCCGCCACCAAAGACCTGTTGCGCAACCGGATCAAGATCCGCTCGCTGAACTTCATGCGCGGCCGCACCTTCCTCAACCGTTTTCTCATCCTCGATGAGGCGCAGAACCTGACGCCGAAGCAGATGAAGGCGCTCATCACCCGCGCCGGTCCCGGTACCAAGCTCGCCTGTCTCGGCAACATCGCGCAGATCGACACGCCGTATCTCACCGAGATGACCTCGGGATTGACCTATGCGGTGAACCGCTTCCGCGGCTGGGCACATTCCGGGCACGTCACGCTGGTGCGCGGTGAGCGCTCCCGGCTCGCCGATTTCGCCTCCGACATCCTCTAGGTGCTAGTCTAGGCGCGCCGCGGGCGTGCGCAGCCGCGGGGGCGCCCTTTGTAAGGGTCTGTAAACGCTGGGAAACCCTGACCGCCGGATGCGGTCGAAGAGATGATGCGCCGCCTCTTCATCTTCCTCGCAACTGCGCTGCTGGCTGCCGGCACCGTGGCATCGGCGGATCCGCCCGCCACCTCGCAGCCGTTGCTCAACGCCCCGGTCGCAGGCTCCGATCTGCCCGACATGGGCAGTCCCGCCGCCGCGGTGCTCTCACAGAGCGATGAGTACCGGCTCGGCGCCATGGTGGCGCACGAGCTGCGCGATCAGAACGCGCTCATCGAAGATCCGGAGATCAGCGAGTACATCAACAGCGTCGGCATGCGGCTCGCCTCGCAGAGCGCCGAAGGCGGCCGGCACTTCCAGTACTTCGTGATCAAGGATCCGGCGATCAACGCCTTCGCGGTCCCCGGCGGCTTCGTGTTCATCAACGAGGGACTGGTGCTCGCCACCACCAACGAGTCGGAACTCGCGAGCGTCATGGCACACGAGACCGCGCACGTCACCCAGCACCACATCGCGCGCATGATCGTCGACCAGTCGAAGCAGAGCATTACCTCCGTGGCTGCGGTGCTCGCAGCGATCCTGCTCGGCGCGATCGGCGGCGGCCAGGCGATCGAAGGCGGGCTCGCCGCCGCGCAGGGAATGGCGGTGCAGCATCAGATCAACTTCAGCCGCGACAACGAAATGGAAGCCGACCGCGTCGGCATAGGCTTCCTCGCCGGCGCAGGCTACGACCCCAACGCCATGGCGGGCTTCTTCGAGACCATGAGCCGCCACGAGGGCCTCGCCGCCACTTACATTCCGGCGATGTTGATCGACCACCCGGTGACGACCGACCGCGTTGCCGAGGCGCGCGCACGCGCCGCACAGTTCCCGCCGCACAAGGTACAGGATTCGCAGAGCTACGAGCTGATCCGCGAGCGGGTACGCGTGCTGAGCGCGACCGGCGATGTCGATCTTGCCGGGCAATATGCGCAGAAGATCGCTCACGGCGGCGACACTCTCGGCAACCGCTACGGCGAAGGGCTCGCCCTCATGAACAGCAACCGCGCGGAGGAGGCGGTGAAGATCCTCACTCCGCTCATGCAGCAGCACGAGGATCTCACGCTGCTGCATGCGGCGCTCGGCCAGGCGCAGGCGAAAGCCGGACACGTGAAGGAGGCGCTCGCCACGTTTCAGCGCGCGGAGCGGCTCTTCCCGCGCAACGTGCCGGTGACGGTGCGTTACGCCGAGACGCTCATGGCAGCGGGCCGCCCCGGTGAGGCGCACAACATGCTGCTCGACCTGTTCAACAACGTGCCGCCGACGCCCGATCAGATACGTCTCACGGCGCTCGCCGCGAGCGCCGCCGGCGATGCCGGCGATGCCTACTTCTACATGGGCGAGTACCAGATCGCAGGCGGCGATCTGTACCTCGCGGCGCAGCAGCTGCAGCTCGCCCTCGCCTCCCCGCACATCAGTCAGATCCAGCGCCAGCGCTACCTGGCGCGGCTGGAAGAGGTCCGCGAATACCTCGCGAGTATGCACAAACGACAGGTCGCGAGCGACAACGGCGACGGTCAGGGTCAGCGCGGCGGACATTGACCCGCCCGGGCGGCGCAGCGCGGCTGCTACAATGCGGCGACCTTCCGCGGTTTGCGCTCCCGTATGCGATCGAACACGTATCTCTCGCTGCTCTCGGTTTGCCTGTTGCTGTTGTACGGCTGCGCCACGCTGCCGCCGGGGGTGAAACGCGACCCGCGTGATCCGTGGGAGCGAATGAACCGGGGAACCTACAAGTTCAACGACACCCTCGACCGCGCCATTCTCAAGCCGGTGGCCAAGGGGTACAGCCACCTGCCACAGCCCGTGCAGACGGGGGTCCACAATTTCTTCGACAACCTCGAGTATCCGGTGGTCATCGTCAACGACCTGCTGCAGGGGCAGGTGAGCTCCTTCTTCTCCGATATCGGCCGGTTGCTGTTCAACACTACGGTGGGACTCGGGGGTTTGTTCGATCCGGCGTCCACGGCGGGGCTCGAGAAGCACGATCGCGATTTCGGGCAGACGCTCGGGAAGTGGGGTGTGCCCAAGGGGCCGTACCTGGTGGTGCCGCTCCTCGGGCCCTACGATATCCGTGACGCATTCGGTACCGCGACCGTCGACACCTTCGCCAATCCGCGCACCTACACCAACTTCTGGACCAACGCGAGTCTCTGGGCCGTGCGCGAGGTCGACCGTCGCGCCCGCCTGCTGCCGCTCGACGCCACCCTACAGAGCGCCTACGACCCGTATGCCTTCATCCGCAACGCCTACCTGCAGAACCGCGACTTCAAGGTGCACGGTGACCGGCCGGAGAACGAGGAGGAGCAGGAGCGGAAGCTGATGGAGGAAGCCGCTCAGCAGGATGAGGCCACTCAGCCGACGCAGCCCCCACCGGAAGGGCAGCCAACGCCGAAACCCTGAGGCGACGGCCGCCAGGCCGCCTCAGACGCCGCGCTCGAGCAGCTCCTGAACATCGCTGATGTGCGCGAGCGCGGCAAGGTCCTGCGGGAGCTGCGTGTAGTGCAGCGAGCGGCCCGCGCGCCGGGCCACCCCGAGCCACTCGAGTAACACCGCGAGCCCCGCGCTATCGGATACCGTGATGCCGCGGCAATCGATTGCCAGCTTGCCGTCCGGGGCCTGCGCGAGCGTCTGCACGCCGAGCTCGCACGCCCGGCGCGCGCTCACGAAGGTGAGCGGCCCCTGCGCGCTCACAACGCCCGCCGCCGTGGCTGCCAGCCGGAACGCGCCGCCGTCAGTGTTGCGCTTGGCTTGCGGCAGGCTCATGAGCTCTTAACGGCCGTCTTACCGATCGCTTCGGGCTTTTCACCCGACTCGAGGCGCTTGATGACCGCATCGATGCCCTGCTGCTCGATCTGCTCGCCGAAGTCGGTGCGATAGCTGTTGACATAGCTGATGCCGTCGATGACCACGTCCCAGGCTTTCCAGCCCTGCGGGGTCCTGTGCATGTAGTAGTTGACAGCCACGCGATCGCCGTTGTCGCGTTTCACCTCCGTGCGCACGGTCGCGGTCGGCTTGGCCGGATCGACGTTGCTCGGATAGATCTTCAGCCGGTCGGCGGTGAAGTCCGCCAGTGCGGCGCCGTAGTTGTTGAGCAGCGAGTGGTAGAAGGCATCGATGAACCGCTGCCGCTGCTCGGGGGTCGCCGTGCGCCAGTACTTCCCGAGCACGAGGCGCGCCGAATACTCCGTGTCGAAATGCGGCAGCAGGTACTTGTCGACCAGCTGGCCGACCTTGGCCGGGTCACGCCTGTAGGCGGCGCGGTCCTTGTCGAGATCATTCAACATGCTCTGGGCAGCGGCCTGTATCACTTCCGTCGGCCCCTGCTCCGTTACAGCGGCCGGCGCCGTGCCCGCCGGCCCCGCGGCCGGTGCACCCTGCCCCGGCTGCGGGGTCTCGCCCTGCGCGGCGGCGCAGCCCAGTGCCAGCAGCACGATGCCGCTCAAGCGGGAGGCTGTTGCCATGCTCATTTCCGTGACTCCGACTTGCCTGAATTATCCGTGGCCTTGCCAGGGGTGCTGGACGCCGCACCCTGGGAGCTCGAGTAGTTGGCGAAGAACTTGTTGATGAGACTCTCGAACACGATCGCCGACTGCGTCTGATCGATGCGGCTGCCGTCCTTGAGATAAGAGTCGAGCCCTCCGGGGCTCAGCCCGATGTACTTGCCACCGAGCAGTCCCTGCGTCTGGATGCTGGCGTAGCTGTCATCGGGAATCTGGTTGTACTGCAGGTCGATGCGCATGGTGACCACGGCCTTGAAGTCCTTGGGATCGAAACGGATGCCCGACACCTCCCCGAAGCGCACACCCGCCATGGTGACCGGGGACCCCACCCTGAGATCGCCGATGTCATCGAACTCCGCGGTCACGTGATAGCCCGCCTTGGCGCCGCCAAGCTTCAGGCCCTTCGCCGGCAGCTGCGTGGTGAGAAACACGAGCGCAGCAAAGCCGAGCAACACGAACAATCCGGTTCCGATCTCGAGTGTTCGATTGGCACGCATAAGACAAGGTTCCTCTTAGCGGAATGACGCCGTCAACACGTAATCAAGCAGGAGTATCAGCACCGAGGAGGCGACCACGGTACGCGTGGTGGCCAAACCTACGCCTTCTGCGGTGGGCTCGGCATGATAGCCCTCGTGCACCGCGACGAGACTGCAGGCAACACCGAACACCAGGCTCTTCACCATGCCTTCGCTGACATCGTGCAGAACGATCGCGCCCTGGGTCTGCGACCAGAAGACGCCCTTGTCGACACCCATCAGCTGCACACCGACGAGCTGCGCGCCGTAGAGCCCGATCACGCTGAAAATCGCCGTGAGCAGCGGCATGGCGATCACACCGCCGAGGAAGCGGGGCGCGGCCACGTAGCGCAGCGGATCGACCGCCATGATCTCCATGGCCGTGAGCTGATCGGTGGCGCGCATCAGTCCGATCTCGGAAGTGAGCGCGGTGCCCGCACGGCCGGCGAACAGCAACGCGGTGGTGACCGGCGACAGCTCCCGCAGCAGCCCGAGCGCCGCCGCCGTGCCGAGCGCCTCCTCGGAGCCAAAGCGCTGCAGCAGGTCGTAGCCCTGCAGTCCCAACACCATGCCGACGAACAGGCCCGAGAGCATGATGATGATGAGCGAGCGGGCGCCGGCGTTGTAGATCTGCTTCACCACCAGGTCTGGCCGTGCGAGCGTCGGCAGCGACTGCCCGAGCAGCTGCAGCAGGAAGAGCACGACTGAGCCCAGGCGCCGCAGGCCTTCGAGCAGGTAGTCGTTGCTGGGGGCGCCGTTATTCATCGTCGTCGGCCAGCAGTTGCGTGGCGTAGTCGGGGGCGGGGTAATTGAAGGCCACCGGTCCTTCGAAGCTGCCGGTCATGAACTGTTGCACCGCCGGGGAGCTGCTGGTGCGCAGCTGCTCGGGCGTGCCGGCCACGGCAATGCGCCCCTCGAGGAGCAGATAGCTCTCATCGGCGATGGTGGCGAGCTCGCGCACATCGTGCGAGACCACGATGCTCGTGATGCCGAGCGCGGAGTTCATCTGCTTGATGAGGCGCAAGATGACTCCGAGCGATATGGGATCGAGACCGACGAACGGCTCATCGTACATGAGAACTTCGGGGTCCATGACGATGGCACGCGCGAGCGCCACGCGCCGCGCCATGCCGCCCGAGAGCTCCGCGGGCATGAGGTGCGCGGCGCCGCGCAGTCCGACCGCCTGGAGCTTGGTGAGCACCAGCTTGCGGATGAGGGTCTCCGTAAGATCGCTGTGCTCGCGCACCGGGAAAGCCACGTTGTCGAACACGTCCAGGTCGGTGAGCAGCGCGCCATTCTGGAACAGCAGGCCGAGGCGCTGGCGCAGGGCGTAGAGGGCTCTGCGGTCGAGTGTTGCCACGTCCTGCCCGAACACCCGCACGCTGCCGCGATCGGCGAAGATCTGTCCGGTGATCAGCTTGAGCAACGTCGTTTTGCCGCCGCCGCTCGGGCCCATGATGGCGGTGATGCGCCCGCGCTGCACCGTCAGGTCGAGGCCCGCGAAGATCGCGCGCCCGCCAATGGCGTAGTGCACGTCGCGCACCTCGACGACCGCCTCGGTCTCCGCCGCGGCTTGCGCAGATGCAGGGCTTGTCACGCGAACGCGGCCGCCCGTCCGATACTTCAGGCTGCCTTACTTTCCATGTCGCTCGCGTAGCGCCCGGTGGTCGCGAGCGCGGTGAGCTTCGCACGCCGGACGAATTCCTTCTGGCCGGCGGTGAAGTTCGCGGCCGCTCCGCCCCAGGCTCTGAGCGCCTCGTCCTGAAGCGCGCGGCCGTAGCTGAAAGTGATCGACCACGGGAGCGGCGCGAGCTGATTGATCAGCGAGAGATGCAGCGTCGCCTCCGCCGGTGACTGACCACCGGAGAGGAAAGCGATCCCGGGCACGGCCGGCGGCACGTGATGCTTCAGCACGCGCACGGTGGCCTCCGCGACCGTTTGCGGTGGGGCGCGGTTGGCGGCCTTCTTGCCGGAGATCACCATGTTGGGCTTGAGCACCATCCCCTCGAGCAGAATGCGATGCTCGAAGAGTTGATCGAATACGCGCTCGAGCACCCGCTCGGTGACCTCGGCACAACGATCGATCGAGTGCGCCCCATCCATCAGCACTTCGGGCTCCACGATCGGCACGATGTCATTTTCCTGGCAGAGCGCCGCGTAGCGCGCGAGCGCGTGCGCGTTCGCCTCGATCGCGAAGGAGGTCGGGATACCCTCGCCGATGTCGATGACGGCACGCCACTTGGCGAAGCGCGCACCGAGGGTGCGGTACTCGATCAGCCGCTCGCGCAGTCCATCCAGGCCCTCGGTGATGGTCTCACCGGGGAAGCCCGCGAGGGGCTTGGCGCCGAGATCGACCTTGATGCCCGGCACGATCCCCTGGCGCGTGAGGTACTGCGGAAACGGCGTGCCGTCCTTGGTTTTCTGCCGAATGGTCTCATCGTAGAAGATGACCGCGCTCACCGACTCGGCGGCGCCTGGGGCCGTGAACAGCAGCTCGCGGTACGTGCGCCGTTGTTCCTCGGTCGAATCCAGGCGGATGCTGTCGAAGCGCTTCTTGATGGTTCCGGTGCTTTCGTCCGCCGCCAGGATGCCCTTGCCCTTGGCCACCATCGCTCCGGCGATGCGCGCGAGTTCACTCGGGTTCATGGCGATCGTTCCCTGCTGTGTGGAAACGCGAAGGATAGCAAACCCCTGCCGGCGCGAGGCGTGCCCGCCGGGCGATGCCTGTGGCGCAGCGGTTGCACCGCTTGGTTCCCGGGGTAATTAGTACTAAAATGGTCCTACTTTCCAGAGGTGTTCCTGCATGCTGCGCATCAGCCGGCTGACCGATTACGCGACGGTGCTGCTCGCGACGCTCGCGGGCGAGCCGCAGCGAGTGCAGACCGCGGCCTCGCTTGCCGAGCAGACCCATATCGCCGCGCCGACCGTGAGCAAGCTGCTGAAGCAGCTGCAGCGGGCGGGACTCGTCACCTCGACGCGCGGGCTCCACGGCGGGTACCAGCTCGCGCGGCCCGCCGCTCAGATCAGCGCTGCGGCCATTCTCGATGCGCTCGAGGGACCGGTCGCGCTCACCGACTGCTCGGTGGGACATGGTCAGTGCGAGATCGAGGAGAGCTGCCGGGTGGGCCGCGTGTGGCAGCGGCTGAACCTCGCCATCCGCCGGTCGCTCTACGAGGTCAGTCTCGCGCAGCTCGCGGGGCTCGATGCGCCGCCGGCACGGCTGCCGGCGCTCGACCGTGAGATGAAAGCAGCGGCGGCAAGAAGCCCGCTGCGCTGAGGAGTTGGATGCAGACATGAGTGAAAGTGCACGACAACTCGAGGACCTGATGGCCCGCGGCTATCGGCACGGCTTCGTCACCGACATCGAAGCCGACACCGTACCGCCCGGGCTCGATGAGGAGGTGGTACGGCTCATCTCGCGCAAGAAAAGCGAGCCAGCCTTCCTCACCGAGTGGCGCCTGAAGGCGCTGCGTCACTGGCTCACCATGAAGGAGCCGCACTGGGCGCATCTGAAGGTCGCGCCGATCGACTACCAGGGAATCTCCTACTACTCCGCGCCCAAGACGAAGAAGGACGGGCCGAGGAGCCTCGATGAGGTGGACCCGAAGCTGCTCGAGACCTACGAGAAGCTCGGCGTGCCGCTGCACGAGCGCGCGCGGCTCGCCGGCGTTGCGGTGGACGCGGTGTTCGACAGCGTGTCGGTCGCCACGACCTTCAAGGAGCGCCTCGCCGCGGCCGGGGTGGTGTTCTGCCCCTTCTCCGAGGCAGTGCGCACTCACCCGCAGCTCATCGAGCAGTACCTGGGCAGCGTCGTCCCCTACTCGGACAATTTCTTCGCGACGCTGAATTCCGCGGTCTTTTCCGATGGCTCGTTCGTGTACGTGCCGAAGGGTGTGCGCTGCCCGATGGAGCTCTCCACCTATTTCCGCATCAACGCGATGAACACCGGCCAGTTCGAGCGCACGCTCATCATCGCCGATCAGGGCTCCTACGTGAGCTACCTCGAGGGGTGCTCGGCGCCGCAACGCGACGAGAACCAGCTGCACGCCGCGGTGGTGGAGCTCGTGGCGCTCGATGACGCCCGCATCAAGTACTCGACGGTGCAGAACTGGTATCCGGGCGATGCCAACGGGGTCGGCGGCATTTATAACTTCGTTACCAAGCGTGGCGAGTGCCGTGGCCGCAATTCACACATTTCCTGGACACAGGTCGAGACCGGCTCCGCGATCACCTGGAAGTATCCGAGCTGCGTGCTGCGCGGCGAGGGCTCGATCGGCGAGTTCTACTCGGTGGCGACCGTCAACAACCACCAGCAGGCGGACACCGGCACGAAGATGATCCACATCGGCCGGGACACGCGCAGCACCATCATCTCGAAGGGTATCTCCGCCGGTCAGGGTCAGAACACCTACCGCGGGCTCGTGAAGATCCTGCCGAGCGCGCAGGGCGCGCGCAATTTCACCCAGTGCGATTCGCTCCTGATGGGCGGCAAGTGCGGCGCTCACACCTTCCCGTACGTCGAGGTGAAGAACCCCTCGGCGACCGTCGAGCACGAGGCGAGCACCTCCAGGATCAGCGAGGACCAGCTCTTCTACCTGCTCGCCCGCGGCATCGGCGAGGAAGACGCGGTCAACCTGATCGTGAGCGGCTTCTGCAAGTCGGTTTTCAAGGAGTTGCCGATGGAGTTTGCCGTCGAGGCGACCAAGCTGCTGGCCGTCAGCCTCGAAGGGGCGGTGGGTTAGCCCCTTTGGGGCAGCACGCGAGACATCCATGCTGAGCATCAAGAACCTTTCGGTCACCGTCGCTGGCAAGCCGATCCTCAATGGCGTGAATCTCGAGGTCGGCACTGGGGAAGTACACGCCATCATGGGCCCCAACGGCTCCGGCAAGAGCACGCTCGCCTACGTACTCGCCGGACGCCCCGGCTACACGATCACGGCAGGCACGGTGCACTACCTCGGGCAGGACCTGCTCACACTTGCACCCGAGGAGCGCGCGCGCCTCGGACTCTTTCTCGGCTTCCAGTACCCGGTGGAGATTCCGGGTGTCAACAACGTCTACCTCCTCAAGGCGGCCGTCAACGTGGTCCGCAAGCTGCAGGGGTTGCCGGAGGTGGACGCCTTCGATTTCCTCGCTCTGGTGCGCGAGAAGATGAAGCTCATGCACATGGAGGACAGCTTCCTCTCGCGCGGCGTCAACGAAGGCTTTTCCGGCGGCGAGAAGAAGCGCAACGAGATCCTGCAGATGCTGGTGCTCGAGCCGCGCCTGGCGATACTCGATGAGACCGACTCCGGGCTCGACATCGACGCCCTCAAGGTGGTCGCCGCGGGTGTGAACTCGCAGCGCGCGCCCGATCGCTCCTGCGTGCTGGTGACGCACTATCAGCGGCTGCTCGAGTACGTCGTACCGGACTACGTGCACGTGCTCGTGCGCGGCCGCATCGCCCGCAGCGGCGACCGCACACTCGCCCTCGAGCTCGAGCGGCGGGGCTACGACTTCATCGCCGGCGAGGCGGCGTGACCCGAGACATGAGCGCGTTGACCGACCGCATCGCCGAGGACTTCGCGAGCGCCGCGCGCGCGCTGCCGGGCAGCGGCCACGCGGCCGCACGCCGTCGCACCGCCCTCGAAGCGCTGGCAGCGAGCGGGCTGCCGAGCTCGCGCGATGAGAACTGGAAGTACACCAACCTGCGCTCGCTCGAGCGCGCTCGTTTCATCCCGGCGCCGCCCGGAGAGACCCCCCCGCCCCTCGGCGACCTGCCGGCAGCCATTCCCGCTATCGCGCGCTATGTGTTCGTCGATGGCCGCTTCGCACCGGCGGCCTCCGAGGCGCCGGAGCCAGCCGGAGCAGTGACGCGGATGGCGCAGCCGACTGCCGCCGCGCACGCAAGCGATGCGGTGCCCGCAGCGCACGCAGATGAGCGTTTTGCGCTCCTCAACCAGGCATTCGCCACCGACGGCCTCGTCATCGATGTCGCTGAGACGCGTGCCACGCCGCTGCAGCTCGAGGTGCTCTTCATCGCGAGCGCCGAAGCGCAAAACGGCGCCTCCTACCCGAGACTCGAGGTGCGGTTGCACCCGGACACGCAGCTTACGCTCATCGAAAGGCACCTGAGCGCGACGGCCGAGGGGAGTTTCGTGGCAAGCGCGGTGCAGGTGGATCTCGCCCGCGGCGCGCGCCTCGAGCACTACCGCCTGCAGGAGCTCAGCGGCCGCAGCACCCTCTTCGACACGCTGTCGGCTCGTCTCGCAGAGGGTGCGGCGTACCGGCTGCATGCCATCAGCACCGGCGGGCAGTCGGCGCGCTCGACACTCGCCCTGCGGCTCATGGGGGAGCGGGCCGATCTGTCACTCGCAGTCGCCGCACTCGGCGACCGGCAGCAGGTACAGGACGGCTATGCGGTGGTCGAGCACGCCGCCGCCAATGCTCGCACGGTGCAGACCTTCCGCGGCATCGCCGCGGCCCGTGCCCGCGTCGCCTTCAACGGCAAGATCATCGTTGCGCCCGGTGCGTGTGGCACCGACTCGCGCCAGTCACTGCGCGGACTGCTTGCGGGGCCGGAGGCGGAGATCGACGTGCGGCCGCAGCTCGAGATCTACAACGACGACGTGCGCTGCAGCCACGGCGCCACCGCAGGGAAGCTGGACGATGACATGCTGTTTTATCTTCTGTCCCGAGGCCTCGCCCGCGAAACGGCGCAGCGCCTCCTGAAATGGGCCTTCCTCGAGGATGTGATCGCGCAGATCACGCTGCGCCCGCTGCGGCGTCAGATCGAGGAGCGCCTCGCCGGTCACCTGCGCGATGACGCGCTGCGGGAGCTGCTGTGATGGCCGCGAATCTGCCCCTCGAGAAAAACCCGCCCGCATTCGACGCCGAGGCGGTGCGCCGCGATTTTCCGATTCTCGCGACGAGCGTGCACGGCCGCCCGCTCACCTATCTCGACAGCGCCGCCTCCTCGCAGCGCGCGCTTCCCGTGCTGCGCGCGGTGGAGAACTACGAGACGCATTCCCATGCCAACGTGCACCGTGGCGTGCACGCCCTCAGCCAGGCGGCCACCGCCGCGTTCGAGGGCGCGCGCGAGCGGGTGCGCCGCTTCATCAACGCGGCCTCCGTGAAGGAGATCATTTTCGTACGCGGCACCACCGAGGGGATCAACCTCGTCGCGCAGTCCTATGCGCGCCCGCGCTTCGGCCCGGGCGATGAGATACTGATCACCGGCCTCGAGCATCACGCCAACATCGTGCCCTGGCAGATGGTGTGCGAGCAGACCGGTGCCAGCTTACGCGTGGCGCCGATCAACCGCCGCGGCGAAGTGCCCTTCGAGGAGTTTCTGCGGCAGCTCGGGCCGCGCACGCGGCTCGTGGCCTTCGCGCACGTCTCCAACGCGCTCGGCACGGTGCTGCCGGTGAAGCGCATGGTCGAGGCCGCACACGCGCATGGCGCCGTCGCACTGATCGATGGGGCGCAGGCGGTGCCGCATTCGCGGGTCGACGTGCGCGCGCTGGGCGCGGATTTCTACACCTTTTCCGGCCACAAGATGTATGCGCCGACCGGCATCGGCGTGCTGTATGGACGCGAGGGGCTGCTCGCGAGCATGCCGCCGTGGCAGGGCGGCGGGGACATGATCCTGACGGTGTCCTTCGAGAAGACGACCTACAACGAGCTGCCGGCGAAGTTCGAGGCTGGCACGCCCAACATCACGGGCGCCGTTGGGCTCGCGGCCGCCATCGACTACCTCGAGGGGCTCGGCATCGAGGCGATTGCGGCCCATGAGCAGCGGCTGCTCGAGCTCGCGACCTCCGAGCTCGCGCGCATGCCCGAGATCGAGATCGTGGGCACCGCGGCCCACAAGGCCGCGGTGCTTTCCTTCACCATGAAAGGCGTGCATGCGCACGATCTCGGCACCATCCTCGATGCAGACGGTGTGGCGGTGCGCACCGGCCACCACTGCGCCATGCCGGTGATGACCTTCTTTGGCCTCCCGGCCACGGCGCGCGCTTCCTTCGGCTGCTACAACACCGAGGAGGACGTGGCGCGCCTCACGAGCGCGCTGCGGCGCGCGCGCGAGGTGTTCGGCTGATGGATCTCAAGGAGCTCTACCGGGATGTGATCCTCGATCACAACCGCCACCCACGCAACTTCGGGCCGCTCGCGGGCGCAAATCACCACGCCGAGGGGAACAATCCGCTGTGCGGTGACCGCTTGTCGCTCACCCTGCGGCTAAATGGCGAGCGCATCGAAGATATCCGCTTCGAGGGAAGCGGCTGCGCGATCTCTACGGCCTCCGCTTCGCTCATGACCGAAGCCGTCAAGGGCAAGGACCGCTCGAGCGTCCGGCAGCTCTTCGAGCGCATGCACGCGCTGCTCACCCAGGCCGATGCCGCCCCGGATCCCGCGCTCGGCAAGCTTGCGGCCCTCTCCGGAGTGCGCGAGTTCCCGGCGCGCGTGAAGTGCGCGAGCCTCTGCTGGCACACGCTGAACGCCGCGCTTTCCTCGAACGCAGCGACGGTCTCGACCGAGTAGCGCGATGCGCAGACACGAGAACGAGCCCTTCGTCGTGAGCCGCGAGGTGCGCGCGGTGATCGTTCCCGCCGGTCAGGAGGTGCAGCTGAAGCCGGGCCAGGCAGGCTACATCACCCAGGCGCTCGGCGGCAGCTTCACCGTCTATCTCGAGGGGAATCTGTTTCGCATCGCGGGCGAGGACGCGGACGCGATCGGTCAGGAGCCGGTCAAGGCGCCGGAGCTGCCGCCGAATGCGCGCGAAGAGGACGTGAAGCGCCTCGCCTGGGACCTGATGCGCACCTGCTACGATCCTGAGATCCCGATCAACATCGTCGATCTCGGGCTGGTCTACGATTGCTCGGTCACGCAGAACGAGGACGGCACACGGACCGTGGACGTCACGATCACGCTTACGGCACCCGGTTGCGGTATGGGGGACATCCTGGTGGACGACGTACGCGACAAGATCGGACACATCCCGACGGTGCGCGAAGCGCGTGTCAGCCTCACCTTCGATCCGCCCTGGAACCAGAGCATGATGTCCGAGGCCGCGCGCCTGCAGACTGGAATGTTCTGAGCCCTCAGGCGCCCCAGAGCATGAGTTGGACGGATGTGGGTCGTGCCGACGCCCTCGGCGATATGGCGCCGCTCGCCGTGGAAGTAGCGGGCGTGTACCTCGTGGTCGTGCGCTGTGGCGATGCGCTGTACGCGGTCGAGGACCGCTGTACGCACGATGGGGAATCGCTCGGAGAAGCTCAGGTGGAGGACTGCCAGATCGTCTGTCCGCGTCACGGTGCGCACTTCTGCCTGCGCACCGGCGAGGCGCTCACCCCGCCGGCGTATGAGCCGCTGCGCACCTACCGCGCGCGCGAGCAGGACGGCCGCATCCTCATCGAGAATCCATCGGAGTGAGGCAGCCGTGAAGCGCTTGACGCTCATGCGCCACGCGGACGCGCGCTGGCAGGACGCGGGACTCTCGGACCTCGAGCGCCCGCTCAACCGCCGCGGCGCGAGCGCTGCCGAAGCGATGGCGCGACGCCTGCTCGAGCTCGCGCTCGTACCGGACCTGCTGCTCGTGAGCCCCGCACGCCGCACGCAACAGACCGGCGAGATCGTGGCGCGGGTGCTGTCGCTCCCGCCGCGCCTGGTCATGTCCGATGAGGCACTGTACCTCGCGAGCGCCGCTGACCTGCTGAAGGTCGTGCACGCGACCGGGCCGCGCGTCGCGCATCTGCTGGTCATCGCGCACAACCCCGGCGTATCTGAGCTGGTACAGCAGCTCGTGCCCGAGGTGGAGGCGAGTAGACTTGCGACGGCGGCGCTCTGCTCGATCGCTTTCGAGTGCGATCACTGGACGGCGATCGGTGTCGCCGCTGTCAAGGATGTGATGCGGGAGGCGCCGCCCGCCCGCGGGCTGTTTGGACTTTTCAGATGAGCGTAGCGGATGGCGCTGCGCCGCAAGCTCAGCACTCGGGTACGTTGACCGCGAGACCCCCCTGCGAGGTCTCCTTGTAGATGGTGGACATGTCGGCGCCCGTCTGGCGCATGGTGGCGATCACCTGATCGAGTGACACCTTGTGCGAGCCATCGCCGCGCATGGCGAGCCGCGCCGCATTCACGGCCTTGACCGCACCCATGGCATTGCGCTCGATGCAGGGGATCTGCACGAGGCCTGCGACCGGATCGCAGGTGAGACCCAAGTTGTGCTCCATGCCGATCTCGGCGGCGTTCTCGACCTGCTCGTTCGTTCCCTGCAGCGCTGCAACGAGACCGGCGGCGGCCATCGAGCAGGCGACCCCCACCTCACCCTGACAGCCCATGTCGGCACCGGAGATGGAGGCGTTGCGCTTGTAGAGCATGCCGATCGCCGCGGCGACCAGCAGAAAGCGGATGACGCCGGCGTCGTTTGCGCCCTCTTCAAACCGGCGGTAGAAGTGCAGCACCGCCGGGACGATCCCGGCGGCGCCGTTGGTGGGGGCAGTCACGACGCGGCCGCCAGCGGCGTTCTCCTCGTTGACCGCGAGCGCGTAGGCATTGACCCAGTCCATGACATCGAGCGGTTTCACCGTCGCGCACTCGGTCAACACGCGGTAAAGGCGCGGTGCGCGCCGGCGCACCTTCAGCACCCCCGGCAGCACGCCACTCTGATGGAAGCCCCGCTCGACGCACGCTTGCATCACCTGCCAGAGGTGCAGCAGCTTCGCGCGAACCTCGGACTCACTCGCCCAGGCGCGCTCATTCGCCATCACCAGCTCGAAGAGCTCCAGCCCATGCTCGCGGCCGAGCGCGAGCAGCTCCTCCCCGGAGGCGAATGGGTACGGGGGCGGCGCGCGCTCGTGCGTGCCGGCCGCCTCGGCCTCCTCGCCCCGGACGATGAAACCGCCACCGACCGAGTAATACTCTTCCTCGCGCAGCACGCGCCTTCCTGCGCCAAGAGCGGTGAATCGCATGCCGTTGGAATGCCGCGGGAGCCGCTCGTGCTGCATGAAAAGCAGCTGCATCGGCTCATCGAAGGCGATCTCGTGCTCGTTGGCGAGCCGCAGGCGGCCGCTGGCGCGGATGCGCCGGACCGTCGCCTCGAGGGAATCGGGATCCACGGTCTCGGGCTCAGCCCCCTCGAGGCCGGCAAGGATCGCGCGGTCGGTGCCGTGACCCACACCCGTGAGCGCGAGCGATCCATAGAGCCGCACCGCGATCTCCTGCGTTGCGCCGAGGAGTCCATCACGCTTCAAGCCCGCGGCGAACTCGTGCGCCGCGCGCATCGGGCCCATGGTGTGCGAGCTCGAGGGGCCAATGCCCACCTTGAAGATGTCAAAAACGCTTAAGCTCATGAGAACCAACCCGGAACCATCACGCGGGGCGGCAGCCGCGCTCGCTACATGGGGGCGCACGCACCAGTCTGCAACGCGCGGGCGTCCCCGACATGCTTTGCGGCGACCTCCGTCGGCTCAAATGCGACCGTTTCGAGGGCCGAAACCGCTGGCGCCTGTTCGATCGTCGCCGCGGCGGCGCAGCGGAGGGCTTCGGTATAATCCGCCTTATGAATCAGGCCTTTCTCGAGCGCCTCAGGGGCGACCTTGCCGCGCTCCGTCCGCAGGGGCTCTACAAGAGCGAGCGCGTGATCGCGGGCCCCCAGGGCGCCCTCGTGCACGCAGGCGATCACGAGGTCATCAACCTGTGCGCCAACAACTACCTCGGTCTCGCCAACCATCCGGTGGTGCGCGCCGCCGCCGAACGGGCGCTCGGGGAGCTCGGTTACGGCATGGCCTCGGTGCGCTTCATCTGCGGCACGCAGCAGATCCACAAGACCCTCGAGGAGCGCCTGGCGCGCTACCTCGGCAAGGACGATGCGATCCTCTACTCCTCCTGCTTCGATGCCAACGGCGGGCTCTTCGAGACGCTGCTCGATGAGCGCGATGCGGTGATCTCGGATGCGCTCAATCATGCGAGCATCATCGACGGCATTCGCCTCTGCAAGGCGCAGCGTCTCCGCTATGCCAACTGCGACATGGCGGAGCTCGAGCGCTGTTTGCGGGAGGCACAGGGCGCGCGCACGCGGCTGATCGCCACCGACGGCGTCTTCTCGATGGACGGCTTCATCGCCAAGCTGCGCGAGATCTGCGACCTGGCGGAGAAGTACGACGCGCTGGTGATGGTTGATGACTCGCATGCCACCGGCTTCATGGGACCTACGGGGCGTGGCACGCCCGAGCACTGCGGGGTGGCGCAGCGCGTCGACATCATCACGAGCACGCTCGGCAAGGCACTCGGTGGCGGAAGCGGCGGCTTCGTGGCGGCGCGGCGCGAGGTCATCGAGTGGCTGCGGCAGCGCTCCCGCCCGTACCTCTTCTCCAACAGCATCCCGCCGGTGGTGGCGGCGGCGACGCTGGCGGTGCTGGATCTCCTCGAGCACAGCCCGCAGCTGCGCGCACAGCTCTTCGACAACACCCGCTTCTTCCGCCAGGGGCTCGCCGCTGCGGGCTTCGACCTGAAGCCCGGCGAGCACCCGATCATTCCGGTGATGCTCGGTGACGCGGCGCTCGCATCGCGCATGGCCGACGCGCTGCTCGAGCGCGGCGTATACGTCATCGGATTCTCCTACCCGGTGGTGCCGCAGGGCCAGGCGCGCATCCGCACGCAGATGTCCGCCGCGCTCACGCGCGAGCAGCTCGTAGGCGCGCTCGAGGCATTCGGCCGCGTCGGCCGCGAGCTCGGCGTCATTCACTGAGAACGCATGAAAGCACTGGTCAAGCAGCAGGCGAAGCCCGGAATCTGGCTCGAGGAGATCCCGGAGCCCAAGGTGGGTCCCAACGACGTGCTCATCGAGATCGCGAAGACCGCGATCTGCGGCACCGACATGCACATCTACAACTGGGATGCGTGGGCGCAGAAAACCATCCCAGTGCCGATGGCCGTGGGCCACGAATACTGCGGACGCATCGTCGAGATCGGCTCCGAGGTCAAGGGCCTGAAGAAAGGCGACCGGGTCTCGGGCGAGGGGCACATCACCTGCGGCTACTGCCGCAATTGCCGTGCCGGCCGGCGCCACCTGTGCCGCAACACCGTCGGCGTGGGCGTCAACCGCCCGGGCGCCTTCGCCCAATACCTGGCGATCCCGGCCTACAATACCTTCAAGCTGCCGGACTCGATCTCCGATGACATCGCCGCGATCCTCGATCCCTTCGGCAACGCCACGCACACCGCGCTCGCTTTCAACATGGTGGGCGAGGACGTGCTCATCACCGGCGCCGGCCCCATCGGCATCATGGCGACCGCCGTGGCCCGCTTCACGGGCGCGCGGCACGTGGTCATCACGGACGTCAACGATTACCGCCTGGAGCTCGCGCGTCGCATGGGTGCGACACGCGTCATCAACGTGCAGCGCGAGTCTCTGGATCAGGCCATGAAGGAGCTCGGCATGCAGGAAGGATTCGACGTGGGGCTCGAGATGTCGGGCAACGCGGCGGCCTTCCGCGACATGCTGCGCACCATGCACCACGGCGGCTCGATCGCCATCCTCGGCATCCCGCCGGAGGACATGGCGATCGACTGGAACCAGGTGATCTTCAAGGGCCTCACGCTGAAGGGGATCTACGGCCGGGAGATGTTCGAGACCTGGTACAAGATGGCGAGCATGCTGCAGAGCGGGCTGAAGCTCGAGCCCATCATCACGCACCACTTCCCCGTACAGGACTACCTGCAGGGATTCGAGACAATGGGGTCCGGGAAGTCGGGCAAGGTCATCCTCGACTGGTCGACCGTCTAGGGTGCCCTCCTCCGCGGTCGCTAGTCGCGCAACTCGCAGAAGCAGTAGGCGTACAGGCGGTTTGGCGCGCTGAAGCGCGCGAGGCGCTGCGCCTCGCGCGTCAAGGGGTCGAACCGCTGCGCGAGCTGTGCAAGGGAAGCCTCGCCCGGACTGGCGCTCAGCAGCAGCGCGGCAAGATGTGACTTGAGCTGCATGGCGAGTGCCTGTGCCCAGGTGAGCTCGGGCTCGATGAACTCGAGCGCATAGTCGGTCACCTTGGCGCGCCGTGCTGCGGCCTTCGCGGCGTCGTTGAACGAGCCGAGCTGATCGACGAGGCCGATACGATGAGCGTCCTTGCCCGCCCAGACGCGACCCTGCGCGACCTTGTCCACCTCATCGCGGGTTTTCTTGCGGCCGCTCGCGACGCGTTCGAGAAACTCGTCGTAGCCACGCGTGACCGTCGATTGCAGCAGTGCGCGTGCGTCCTCACCGAGCGGCCGGTCGAGGCGCAGTTGCCCCGAGAGCGGCGTCGTGCCGACCCCATCGACACTGACACCCACCTTGCCGAGCGTGCGGTCGACCGTCGGGATGATGGCGAAGATGCCGATCGAGCCGGTGATGGTGGCGGGGCTCGCGAGGATCTCGTCCGCCGGGGCCGAGATGTAGTAGCCGCCGGAAGCGGCGTAGCCGCTCATCGACACCACGAGGGGCTTGCCGGAGGCACGCAGCGCGACGAGCTCCCGGTAGATCTGCTCGGAAGCGAGCACGCTGCCGCCCGGGCTGTCGACGCGCAGCACCACGGCCTTCACGTCCTTGTCGGTGCGGGCCTGGCGGATCAGCTTCGCGAGAGTCTCGCCGCCGATCGTCCCGGGCGGCTGCTCGCCATCGAGGATCTCCCCTTCGGCGATGATCACCCCGACGCGCGGTTTGCCATCGGCCTTGAGCTTCTTCTGCGCGTGCGCGTAGCGCACGTAATCATCGAGGAAGACGGCCTTGAAGGAGCCATTGTTGTCGTCCTTGCCGACGAGAGCGACGAGGCGCTGCTCGAACTCCATGCGCGTCTTCAGCGCGCTCACCAGGCCCGCCTGCAGCGCGACGCGCGCGGCATCGCCCCCTGCAGCCGGCACGGTCTTCGCCAATGTATCCACGTATTTCGTGAGCGCATCCGGCTGCAGCTTGCGCGCGCGCGTCACTGCCTCCTGGTAGCTGCTCCAGAGCGCCGTGAGGTAGGCGCGGCTCTCCTCGCGATCCTCGGCCGACATGTTGCTGCGGGTGAAGGTCTCGACCGCGCTCTTGAAGGCGCCGACGCGGAACACGTTGATCTCCACGCCGAGCTTGTCCAGCGCGTCCTTCAGATACATGCGGTAGCGGTCGTAGCCATCGATCAGCACGAAGCCCATCGGATCGAGCAGCACCTCATCGGCCTGCGCGGCGAGGTAATAGCGCTCCTGCGTCAGCTCGGTGCCGTAGGCAATCACCTTCTTGCCGCCGGCCCGGAACTCACGCAGCGCCGCGGCGAGCTCCTCCAGCGTCGGTTGCGTGCCGCCCTCGAACTTCTGCAGATCGAGCGCGATCGCCGGAATCCGCGGGTCGCTCGCGGCGGCGCGAATCGAGTCGGTGAGGTCCCACAGGAGCGTCTCGCGATGCGTTTCGCCGCGGCTCTCCTGCACCGCGCGCTCGAGCGGATCGCCGGAGAGCTGCTCAACGAGCTGACCCTCGGGGACGAGGAGCAGTGCTGCCTTCGCGGGGATGCGTGGGACGCTGCCACGCAGCACACCGATCAGGATGCCGAAGATCAGCAGCAGCAGGATCAGGTGCAGCGCCTTGCGCAGCCCATCGAGCCCGCGCCACAGGCCGGAAAAGAACGAGCGGAGCGTCATCGTCTACTCCCGCGCCATTGCCGGCGCCCTGGTGCCCGCAGGCGCCCTCAGATCTTCTCTTCGATCCTCGCCGCCTTGCCGGAAAGATCGCGCAGATAGTAGAGCTTCGCGCGGCGCACGCTCCCACGGCGCTTCACCGTGATGTCGCTGATCGCGGGACTGTAGGTCTGGAACACGCGCTCGACGCCCTCGCCGTGTGAGATCTTGCGCACCGTGAAGGATGAGTTCAGGCCGCGATTGCTCTTGGCGATGACGACGCCCTCGTAGGCCTGCACGCGCTCGCGGTCTCCCTCCACCACCTTCACCTGCACCACCACGGTGTCGCCGGGCTTGAATTCCGGGACCGTGCGGGTCATGCGCTGCTTCTCGATTTCCTGGATGATCTTGTTCATTTGCGTTCACCTCGATCGTCTCTGCTGGCCGGTGGGGGGGCCCCCACGGCGGCGCCAGCGCCTCCACGGGCCTTGATTTCTTTCAACACGCGCTGCGCCTCGTCCGCCAGCCGCGCGGTGCGCAGCAGGTCCGGACGGCGCTCAGCCGTGCGCGCCAGCGCCTGCTCGAGGCGCCAGCGATGGATGTCGGCGTGATCGCCCGACAATAGTACCGCCGGCACCGCCTTGCCCTCGAATATTTCCGGCCGTGTGTAATGCGGCCAGTCGAGCAGCCCCTGGGCGAAGGACTCCTCGACACTCGAACGTTCATCGCCCAACACGCCCGGCAGGAGCCTCGCCACCGCATCGATCACCGTGAGCGCCGGCAACTCTCCACCCGAGAGCACGTAGTCACCCACCGAAAGCTCACGATCGGCGCCGAGCTCAATGACGCGCTCATCGACACCCTCGTACCGCCCGGCGATGAGCAGCATCCCGGGGAGTCCCGCGAGCTCCTGCGCGGTAGCCTGACCGAAGCGCTCGCCCTGCGCCGAGAGGTACAGCCGCGGACTCCCCGCCGGCAATCGGGCCTGTGCGGCGCGTATCGCCGCCAGGAGCGGCTCGGGCTTCAGCACCATCCCGGGGCCGCCGCCATAGGGCCGGTCATCGACCGTGCGGTGCACATCGCTCGTGTGCGCGCGCGGATCCTCGGTGCCGACACTCAGGAGCCCGCGGGCGATCGCGCGCCCCACGACACCGCACTCCAGTGTTCCCGCCATCATGCGCGGAAACAGCGTGACCACCTCGATCTTCATGGAGCCTTCTATCCCAGCTCCGCCGGCCAATCCACCAGGACCTCGCCCGCTGCGAGGTCCACGCGGCGCAGGTGCGGCGGTGCGGCCGGCACCCAGTGCTCGTGGCCCTCCGCTCCCCGCGTCACCATCACAGCTCCCGCCGGCGCATCCACGAAGTGGCTCACCGTGCCGAGCTCCGCGCCCTCGAGGTTACGGACGCGCAGACCAAGGAGGTCCGCGCGGTAGTACTCGCGCGCCGGCAGGCGCGGCAGTGCCGCACGCTCGACCTCGATCACCGCTCCGCTGAGCGCCGCGGCCTTGGCGCGGTCATCAACGCCTTCCAGGTGCGCCACCAAGCCTGCCGCATGCCGGCGTCCCTCGACCACACGTTGCACGAACCGCTCGCCGCTGGCGCGCCTCAGCACCCACTCCCGGTGCCCAAGCAACCCTTCCGGCGGGTCGGTGTAGGACTCGACGTGGACCCAGCCTTTGATGCCAAAGGGCGCGCCCACGCGTCCAAGCTCGATCCACTCCACGGCCGTCTGGACGCCGCCATGCTGCGGCGGCGGCCTTCAGGCCGTCGCCTGCTTCCGGTAGGAGGCGACGAGGGTGCGCACCCGGTCCGAGGGTTGCGCGCCCTTGCCGACCCAGTAGTCGATGCGCGGCAGATCGAGCTTGAGCTTCTGCTCCCCGCGACGGGCGATCGGGTTGAAGAAGCCCACATGCTCCAGGCTCGGGCCGCCCTGGCGCTTACGGCTGTCGGTCACGACGACGTGATAAAAGGGCTGGTTGCGCGCCCCGCGCCGCGTCAGGCGAATGGTTACCATGGTCGTACTGCTCTCGCTCCGGCGGGTGGCCTCCAAAAAGGCCACCCAAAAAAGAGCGCGGATTCTACGCAACGTCCGAATCCAGCGCCACTTTTCTTGCCGCTAGCGGCCGGGAAATCCCGGCGGCACTCCCCCGCCCTTCAGCGCCCCCAGGAGCCCCCGCAGCCGTCCCCCCTTCATGCTCTTCATGACCCGCTGCATCTCCTGGAACTGCTTGAGCAGGCGATTGACGTCCTGAACCTGCACGCCCGAGCCTGCGGCAATGCGCCGCCTGCGCGAGCCATCGATGATGCCGGGGTTGCGCCGCTCGCGCGCGGTCATGGAGTTGATGATCGCGACCTGCCGCCGCAGCTCCCGGTCGCCCTGGTCCGCCGAGACCGCGCCCTTCCTGGTCGCCGTTCCGGGCAGCTTGTCGAGAAGCGCCCCGACACCACCCATTTTCTGCAGCTGCTCGAGCTGGCTCTTCAGGTCGGTCATGTCAAAGCCCTTGCCCTTGACGACCTTGTGCGCAATGCGCTGCGCCTCGGCATGATCGACCTTCGCGTGCACCTGCTCGACGAGGCTGACGACATCGCCCATGCCGAGGATGCGGGAGGCCATGCGCTCGGGGTCGAAGGGCTCGAGCGCCTCGGTCTTCTCGCCGACCCCGATGAACACGATCGGCTTGCCGGTGATCTGCCGTACCGAGAGCGCCGCGCCGCCCCGTGCATCGCCGTCGGCTTTGGTGAGGATGATGCCGGTGAGATCGAGTGCGGCACCAAAGGCACGAGCGGCGTTCACCGCGTCCTGCCCGGCCATCGCATCGACGACGAAGAGCCGCTCCGCAGCCCCGACCGCCGCCTCGATCTCGCGCACCTCGCCCATGAGCTCCGCATCGATGTGGAGCCTTCCGGCGGTGTCGACGATGAGTATGTCGAACACGCCGCTGCGCGCACGCTCGAGCGCCGCCTGCGCGATCTGCGCCGGCGTCGCCGTTGCGGGGGCGGCAAAGTACTCGGCGTGCACCTGCCCGGCGAGTCTCTCGAGCTGCAGCATGGCGGCCGGCCGGCGCACGTCCGTGCTCGCGAGCAGCACGCGCTTCCTGTCACGCTCGATGAGCCGACGGGCGAGCTTGGCCGCGGTGGTCGTCTTACCCGCGCCCTGGAGACCTGCGAGCAGCACCACGACCGGCGGCTGCGCGCGCAGCGCGAAAGCCCCACCGCTGCCGCCCATGAGCTGCACCAGCTCCTGGTGCAGGATGCCGATGAACGCCTGTCCCGGAGTGAGGCTCGAGAGCACCTCTTGCCCGAGTGCCTTGGCCTTGACCGACTCGATGAAAGACTTCACCACCGGAAGCGCCACGTCCGCCTCGAGCAGCGCGACGCGCGTTTCGCGCAGTGTCTCCGCGACGTTCTCTTCGGTGATGCGGCCGCGGCCGCGCAGGTTTTCGACCGTGCGCGACAGCCGGGCCGTCAGGTTATCGAACATGCGAGCCGTGTATCCCGTGAACGAGCGGGCGATTATAGGGTGCGTCGCCGCATTTTCCCGCTGCCGCCCGCGAGCTTCTATGCTTAGGGGCAACAGGTCCTTCCAGGAATGCCGCATTGAACCTCACTGAGACACCCGCGCTCTTGCTGGCGCTGCTCCTGCTGCTCCTCGTGGTGGCCTTCTCCTCAGGCACCGAGGTGGCGATGCTCTCGGTCAACCGCTACCGCATCCGTCATCGTGCGCAGGCGGGCTCGGGCACGGCGCTGACGCTCGAGCGGCTGCTGGCGAAGCCCGATGAGTGGCTGGGTGCGAACCTCGTGATTCTCGCCGCCGCCAGCACCGTCGCCTCGGCGATCGCCACCATCCTGGCGCAGCGCAGCGGCTACCACTACGCGGTGCCTGTCACGGTCGCACTCCTCACGATCGTCGTCATCGTGTTCTGCGAGCTCGCGCCGAAGATCTACGCCGCCTCGAACCCCGAAGGCGTCGCGCTGCATGCCGCGCGGATCTACCGGGGGCTGGTGCTCGTCACGCGGCCGGCCCTGTGGCTCACCAATACCCTCGCCCACGGGTTCCTCTGGCTCGTGCGGGTCGGGCGGGCGCCGATGACCACCACGCACGCCCTGAGCGCCGAGGAGCTGCGCACGGTGGTGAGCGAAGCCGCGCCCGTGATCCCCGCCCGCCACCGGCAGATGCTGCTCTCGATCCTCGATCTCGGGCGCGTCACGGTGAACGACATCATGATCCCGCGCCAGGAGATCGCGGGGATCGACGTGAACGAGAGCTGGGAGGACATCCTCGACCAGCTGCGCCAGACACCGCACACGCGCCTACCCGTGTACGAGGGCGAGCTCGACAACCTGATCGGGCTCCTGCACATGAAGCGCATCGCGAACGAGCTGGTGCGCGGCACGCTCAGTCGCGAACTCCTCATCGAGATCGCGCAGAGCCGCGAGCCGTACTTCGTCCCGGAGGGCACTGCACTTTCCGTGCAGCTCGGCTTCTTCCAGCGCAATCGCCGCCGCTTCGCGTTCGTCGTCAACGAGTACGGCGACATCGAGGGACTGGTGACGCTGGAAGACATCCTCGAGGAGATCGTGGGCGAGTTCACCACGGATCCTGCGACCGTGACCCACAAGGACGTGCACCCCGAGCAGCCGGGCGTATTCATCGTCAACGCCAGCGCCACCATCCGTGCCCTCAACCGCGCACTCGGCTGGCAGCTGCCGATCGGAGGACCGAAGACGGTGAACGGCCTGCTCCTCGAGCACCTGGAGACCATTCCCGACAAGGGGACCATGGTGCGGGTGGGCAACTACGAGTTCGAGGTGCTGCAGCTCGGCGACAATGCCATCCGCACGGTTCGGGTGCGCGCTCCCCCACTTACGCAGGCGGCCTGAGGAATCCCCGAGCACGCGGGTGGCTCAGCCGCCGCGTGCGAGTGCCGCTTCGAGCGCTGCGGCGATGCGTGTCACCGCGATCACCCGCATTCCTGACGGTGCGCTGCGCGGTGCATTTCCCTGCGGCACGATGGCGAGTCGAAAGCCCTGCGCCTGCGCTTCGCGCAGCCGCTCATCGCCGTACGCCACTGGGCGCACCTCACCGGTGAGCCCGATCTCCCCGAAAGATACGAGCTGCGCGGGCAGCGGCTGTCCCCTGAGACTCGAGGCGAGCGCAATCAGCACGGGGAGATCGGTGGAGGTCTCGCCGATCTCGATGCCCCCCACGACGTTCACAAACACGTCGTGCTCCTGCAGCGACACCCCGGCATGGCGGCTTGCGGCGGCGAGCAGCATGGCGAGGCGATTGGCATCGAGCCCCTGCGCAATGCGTCGCGGCGCACCAAAGCGCATGCGATCGACGAGCGCCTGCAGCTCGATCAGCAGCGGCCGCCCACCCTCGCGTGCGACCGTGACGATGCTCCCCGGCGCGGGCTCGCTCGAGCGCGCGAGAAAGATGGCGGCCGGGTTCTTCACCTCGCGCAGACCGCTTCCGGTCATGGCGAAGAAGCCGAGCTCATTCACCGCCCCGAAGCGGTTCTTGGTGGCGCGGACGATGCGGTAACGGCTGCCCGCCTGGTGCTCGAAATACAATACCGTGTCCACCAGGTGCTCGAGCAGACGGGGACCGGCGATGGTCCCCTCCTTGGTCACGTGCCCGACGATGATGACAGCCGTGCCGCTCGTCTTGGCGAAGCGCACGAGCTCCGCCGTGCACTCGCGCAGCTGCGCGAGCGCACCGGCCGGCGCCCCTGCCGTGG
>Ga0210409_10000856_pt1 | contig 43721 bp, 36 predicted proteins | sample IncBWH17MmetaG_FD_161649 | JGI IMG/M metagenome (GOLD analysis project Ga0210409, IMG submission 161649) | Forest soil microbial communities from Barre Woods Harvard Forest LTER site, Petersham, Massachusetts, United States - Inc-BW-H-17-M | ecosystem: Environmental > Terrestrial > Soil >... | reverse complement strand
CGACATCAAAGGCAGTCTCACCGCCGAGCTCTGCCGCCAAACCAACTTCACCGCCTCACCCGCCGCATCCTGCACACCCTTACAACGCATCGCCGTCACCCCCGGCGCCAGCCACGCCATCGACCCACTCCCCCCGCCCCTGACCGTAGACCCCGCCACCCTGCTCGCCTACCGCATCCAGATCTTCAACGCCGCCGGACGCTCCGCCGCCCTCTCTTCCCCCGCCTTCACCGCCGCCGGAGCCGCTCCACCCCCCGTCCAGCAGCTACACGCCACCGTCACCAGAGACGGTGCCATCATCGAGTGGCAACACGAGTCCACTACCTCTCCCGTCGAACTCGACCGCACCCTTGCCGGCCCACCCAAAGCCCCCGCACCCTCACCCGCAAAGTCCAAATCACTCCTCCAGCTAGCCCCTCCCAGCCCCACTGAAGTCCGCCTCAAGACTCCCACCGACCAACCTGACGCCGGCGGAACCGCTGACCCATCTGCCCACAAAGGCGACACCTACACCTACACCGCTCAGCGTGTCCGTGCCATCACCCTCCACGGCCATCAACTCGAGCTGCGCAGCCCTATATCTTCCCCTGTCACACTCCACTTCAACGACACCTTTCCCCCGCTATCCCCCACCGGTCTGGTCGCGGTTCCCGCAGGCACCGGCGCCGCCATCGACCTCTCCTGGGAGCCCGGCACCGAAGCCGACCTCGCCGGCTATCACGTCTACCGCCAGGAGCTCACCGCCTCGAATCAGCCCATCGGCACCTCCCAGCGCCTCACCCAGACCCCCGTAACCGGCCCCGCCCTCCACGACGCCACCGCCATCGCTGGCCACCACTACGCCTACCGCGTCACCGCAATCGACGCCACCGGAAACGAAAGCCCTCCCAGCGACCCCGTGCTGGAGACCGCACCAGAACCCTAGAAACTAGAAAACGGAGCAGCCATGCGTTATTGCAAATTCCTCTCCTTCGAGCGCGGCATCCCCGTCCCCCGCTATGCCCTCGTCGAGCAACGCGAAGACGAAACCCTCTGGGCCGTCTCCCCCATGGAAGCCCCCGAAGAAGACTTAGCCGCCCAGCTCGCCGCCCAAACCTTCCCCACCATCGACTTCCATCCCAAACCCCTCTCCGACCTCCACCTCCTCGCCCCAGTCACCCCCTCCAAGATCATCTGCATCGGTCGCAACTACAGCGACCACGCCACCGAGCTCGGCAACGAAGTCCCCAAGGAACCCCTCCTCTTCTTCAAACCGCCATCGTCGCTCCTCGCCCCCGGCGGCATCATCCGCATGCCCGCTCTCTCTCACCGCGTCGACTACGAGGGCGAGCTCGCCATCGTCATCGGCCGTCGTTGCCGAAACCTCGGCCCCACCGAAAACATCCGCTCCTACATTCGCGGCTACACCATCGTCAACGACGTCACCGCCCGCGACATCCAGAAATCCGACGGCCAATGGACCCGAGGCAAAGGCTTCGACACCTTCTGCCCCGCCGGACCCATCGTGTCCGACGAGATCGACCCTTCCACCGGCTCCCCCGTCACCCTCACCACGCGCCTCAACGGCGAAATCAAGCAGCAGGGAACCACCGCCGATCTCATCTTCCCCATCCCTCACCTGCTCCGTTACATCACCGCCGCCATGACCCTCGAACCCGGCGACATCATCCCCACCGGAACCCCCGCCGGCGTAGGCCCCGTCCAACCCGGCGACCGTATCCAAATCGAAATCGACGGCCTGGGCACCCTCGAAAACACCTTCGCCCTCGAAATAATCCCGAAATAATCCGCGAAGCTTCACTCCTCGCGGATTACCGCCAGCGGACTCACCTTCGTAGCCCGCAGTGCCGGAACCACACTCGCCACCAGCGACACAATCACCAGCACGGACGTCACGGTCAGCAGTGTCGCGAGATCACGCTCGCTCACTCCGTACACCATGCTTCGCATCAGCCGGCTCAGCGCAAATGCCGCCGCCAGTCCCACGGCAATCCCTAATATTGTCGGCTTCAGGCCCCGCACGATGATGCTGCGGAAGATATCCTGCTTCGTCGCGCCAAACGCCATGCGCAAGCCAATCTCCTTCATCCCGCGCCGAACCGAGTAAGCAAGCACGCTATAGATCCCCACCGTACACAGCACCAACGCCAGCCCTCCGAACACAGCCAGAAGCTCCATGTTAAAACTGTGCTGTGTCAGTGTGCCCCCAACAAATTCCTCCAGCGTCAGAATGTTGTCGACTGGTACATCTTTGTTCAGTTGATGCACAGCATTCGTCACCGCTGTCGCCACTGTCCGCGGACCCGAGATAGTGCGCACTACCAGCGTCGCAGGCCGCGAAATCCATCCTCCCTGTGGCGCGCCTTCAATCTGCGCCTGCGGCCAATACAACGTTGCAACTCCCGCCGAGCTGTCCAGCCCCAGCTGTTTCACATCCCCCACAACCCCCACCACCGTCCTATCCTTGTCCGGATAGAACGACAGCTTCAGGTGATGTCCCAACGCATCTCCCTTCGGCCAGAACTTCTTCGCCATTGACTCCGAGATCACAACCACCGGCGCCGAATCTGCTCCGTCGCTCGAACTCACATCTCTTCCCGCAAGCAACGGAATCCGCATCGTCCTGAAGTAGCCCGGCGTCACTACCCGCACCGAAACCTCCGGCTGCTCCGACATCGCCATCGCCGGCTGTCCTTCCACCGCCACCGGCTGATTCGATCCTCCCGCCAAAGGCAGATCGTCGATCGCGCCCACCGAGTCCACTCCCGGGATCGCACCCACTCTCTCCTGCAACTGGCTGAAGAACTGCGCCTCTGCCGTTGCATTCGCAAACATCCGCTTGTTGATCTGCAACTCCATCGTCAGCACGTTGTGCTCATCAAAGCCCGGGTTGATCTCCTGCAGCTTATACAGGCTGCGAATCATCAGTCCCGCGCCAGCCAGCAGCACTAGCGATAACGCAACCTCCACCGCTACCAGCGCCGAACGCGTCTTGCTCCCTCCACTCGTCGCGTCCGTCCTCCCCAGCCCCTGCTTCAGTCCCTCATTCACATCCCCGCGCGTCATCGCAACAGCTGGAATCATTCCCGAAAGCACACCCGTCACCACGGCAACTCCAAACGTAAACGCAAGCACCGGTGCACTCAGCCCAATCCCCGTCGTCTGCGGCAGCCGGTCTGCGAAATACTTAAGCAAAAGCTCGATACCGAAATGTGCCGCAAACAACCCCAGCGCACCGCCACACAACGAGAGCAGTACCGTCTCCGTCAATAACTGCCAAATCACACGCAGACGCGTCGCCCCCATCGCCGTTCGAATCGCAATCTCCTTCCGCCGCGCCAATGTCCGAGCCAGCACAAGGTTCGCAACGTTCGCGCATGCAATCAGAAGTACAAACCCCACAGCACCCAGAATCATTAACAACGCCGGACGAATCTCCCCCACCGTCTCCTCACGCATCGGATTCAGAACTGCTCCCCACCCCTTATCGTCCCCCGGGTACGCCTGGGCCAACCGCTCGGAGATCGTGTTCATCTCCGCCTGCGCCTCCTGCACCGTCACTCCCGGCTTCAGCCTCGCCACCACCAAAAAGTGATGCTCCCCCCTCACCGCTGCCTCCGCCGGAGTCAGAACCTGCGGCACCCACATCTCCGCGAACCCCGGTTTCGTCATCGCCGCGCCCATCACTCCAACAATCGTGTAAGGATCTCCATCCAGTTTGATCGTCCTTCCCACCACCTGCGGATCGCCCCCATAGTGCTTCTGCCAGAACCGGTAACTCAGCACCACCTCACGTTCGTTCTGAAATCCGCTTCCTGTCGCCTGCCCACTCGGCTGGAACACTCGTCCATGAATCGGCTGCACCCCCAGCACCGGGAAGAAGTCCGGGCTCACCCGGCTTGCCACCACCGCCTCGGGCTTGCCTTCGCCCGTTACGTCAAACTGTGCGCCCGAGTAGAACGCCATCTTCTCAAACACGTGATTCTGCCGCTGCCAGTCCAGAAAGTTTCCAGCCGAAACCGAAAACTCCGTCATACCCGGAAAGCTCGCCTGAGGAGGCGTGTGCCACACCTGCACCACCCTATCCACATCTCGGAACGGCAACGGCTCCAGCAACACTGCATGCACAACGCTGAAGATCGCCGTGTTCGCTCCAATCCCCAACGCCATAATCAAAATCACCATCAACGCAAAGCCAGGATTGCGCCGCATCATCCGCAGCGAAAATCGAATGTTCTGTATCCATCCGGACAAGACACACCTCCATCGACCTTCTATCGATCAATATGCAATCGATCCACCACACCATCCCATGAAAACCCTTTCATTATCAGCGTCTAATCCCACACCCTGGCATCACCGCTGTCCAGTCGCGGCCAGCCCCGTCCACAACCGGACACTCCGGATCCCCCGATGCGTCTCCACATCTCTCTTCAGGACGTGGAATCATTCGTTCTTCAAATCGGTGTCATCGGTGCAGATCGATGTTAAGCCTTTTCAATCGACGTTTACGTCTTTTCCATGAATTCACACCAACACAACCCACCCGGGCTTGCTAAAATCTAACCTAAGACAACGAAGGAGCAACATAATGGCATCGTTACTCGAACAGCTTCGTGGCATGACCACCGTAGTCTCCGACACCGGCGACATCAACGCTATCCAGCAGTACAAGCCGCAGGACGCGACCACCAACCCGTCGCTCATCGCCGCTGCTGCAGGCATGCCCGCCTACCAGTCCATCGTCGACGACGTCCTCAAGCAGGCCCGCGAGTCCTCCGGCCCCAACGCCTCCGATCACGACGTAGCCGCCGCAGCCTTCAAGTCCCTCGCCGTAGCCTTCGGCAAGAAGATCCTCGAGATCGTCCCCGGCCGCGTCTCCACCGAGGTTGACGCACGCCTCTCCTACGACACCGAGAAGTCCATCGAGACCGCCCGCGACATCATCGCCCAGTACGAAGCCGCCGGCATCTCCCGCGAGCGCGTCCTCATCAAGCTCGCCTCCACATGGGAAGGCATCCGCGCCGCCGAGCAGCTCGAAAAGGAAGGCATCCACTGCAACCTGACCCTCCTCTTCGGCCTCCACCAGGCCATCGCCTGCGCCGAAGCCAAAGTCACCCTCATCTCCCCGTTCGTCGGCCGCATTCTCGACTGGTACAAGAAGGACACCGGCAAGGACTACACCGGAGCCGAGGACCCCGGCGTCCAGTCCGTCACCACCATTTACAACTACTACAAGCACTTCGGCTACAAAACCGTCGTCATGGGAGCCAGCTTCCGTAATACCGGCGAGATCATCGAGCTGGCCGGCTGCGACCTCCTCACCATCGCACCCAAGCTCCTCGGCGAGCTCCAGGCAGCTGAAGGCACTCTCGAGCGCAAGCTCGACGCCGCCAAGGCCAAGGACCTCAAGATCGAAAAGATCCCCATGGACAAGGCCACCTTCGACAAGATGCACGCTGCCGACCGCATGGCCAGCGACAAGCTGACGGAAGGAATCGACGGCTTCTCCAAGGCCCTCGAAGACCTCGAAAAGGCCCTCGAAAAGCGCCTGGCCGAGATCAGCGAACCCGCCGCAGCCCGCTAACCAGATCTTCAAATCATCCAAAGACCGCGCCCACAAAGCGCGGTCTTTTATTGTCCCCACTGAATTCTCAAAAGCCTGAGATATCATCCAGAAAAGCAAAACCCCCCCGGCCCGGAGCATCCCCCTTGCATCGCTTCCTTTCTTTCTGCCTGCTTACGCTCACCGCCGCCACCCTCCCCGCCGAAACCTTCCGCAACCCCTATCGCATCCCCACCCCCAGCGATCCCGCCAGCGTCATTGTGGCCGACTTCAACGGCGACGGCCTCCCCGATATCATCTACGGTGACAATGCCTTCCCTCCCGCCAGCCTCCACATCCTGCTCGCGCAGCCCGGCGGAGGCTACGCTCCGGCCACCACCCTCGCTCTTCCCTCTAATGTTTACAGCCGTTGCCGTGCCTTCGATGCCAACCGCGACGGCAAGCAGGACCTCGTCTGCCCGTATGCTAATACCTTCTCCGGTTCGCTCGTTACCTTCCTCGGCAATGGCGACGGCACATTCGCAACACCCACGTTTACACCCCTGCCAACCTCACTCGGCAACTACTTCGACCCATACATCTATGCTCCGTCAGACCTCAACTCCGACGGCGTCCCTGATCTCATGGTCCTCGATGCCAACGATCAGCAAACATACATCCTGCTTGGCGATGGTCATGGCAGCTTCGCTCTCGCCTCTACGATCGACACCTCGCTCTCTGCTATAGCAATCGATGTGAATGGCGATGGCAAACCGGATCTCCTCTTCAATGAGGGCCCCTACGTCATGCTCGGCAACGGCGATGGCACCTTTGCCCCCTTCAAGTCCTACTCCCAGACCTTCGATTACGACAACGTTTGTACCTACGCCGACATGGACGGCGACGGTCATGTCGACGCCGTCTGCGGCTATGTAGAAACAATCACCGGCGATATCGACGGAGCCACCCACCTCATCATCCTTCACGGCAACGCAGATGGCTCCTTCAACCCCACTCCCATCTCCGACCAGGTCTTCGGGAATCATGACACTCAATACGACGGCGAAGGCTCTTTTCTATTTCCGCTTCTGGTATCGGACCTGAATCACGATGGCATCCCTGACATCATCGCCCAGGCGGGAGACGGATTTACCGTTCTGCTCGGCCAGCCGAACCTCAACTTCACCGATCCGAAACACTACGTCGCAGCCTCCACGGGCCTAGTCGCCACCGCCAGCCTGGGCGCCTTCAACTATCAGCAGATCGTCGACATCAACAACGACGGTCAGCTCGATATCATCGCAGCAGCAAACAACGGCCTCTACATCAGCTACGGCAAACCTGACGGCACCTTCGACACCGCCCCGGCCTACGAGGTCGCCCAGGTCCTCGGCCATGCAACCTTCGCCGACTTCAATGGCGATGGCGTCCCAGATATAGCAGCCACAGGCGACACAACCATTGAGATTAGTCTCGGCAATGGCGATGGCACCTTCGCACCGTATAAGCCGTTAGCGAACGCGAACATCAACTTCAGCACACCGCTTTCCTCTTGGAATGCCTATATTCTTCACGGCGATTTTGACGGCGATGGCCACCAGGACCTATTGGCCATCGGCTCACCGTCTATCTATCAATACAACTCCTACATCTATTTCGGCCATGGCGATGGCACCTTCGGTCCGCTGACGCCGGTCCCAAACTCATCGACAGTCTTCCCCCAGGCTTACTACGGAAAAGTCGTTGACCTTAATGGCGACGGTCGCGACGATATCTTAAGCAGTGATATAAACGGCACATCTGTCGGTAACTATTCATACATCTATGTTGGCCTCTCCAACGGTGACGGTACCTTTCGCCCTATCACCACCAGAATGCCTACCGAGCCTTGGCAGAATGGCTACACTGCAGCGAACAGCTCTCTTGCATTAGCCGATTTCAATCACGACGGCAAACTGGATGCAGCCTTCGGCGCACTCGCAAATGCTTACGTCCTCAATGGTCATGGCGACGGTAGCTTCGACTCGACTGGAACTGTGTTGCCCATCCCATCCATCGCTGGAACTACCAGTATGGGCACTGCGGCAGTAGCCACAGGAGATTTTGACGGCGACGGCAATCAGGATGTTGCTGTCCTCTATCGACTCGGCAATGTCTCTTCACTGTCCAATCCCTACGTCGTCACCAATGGCGCAGCAGTCTTTGTCTACTACGGTGTTGGCGATGGCACCTTCTCAGCTCCTGTCACCGCAGGTATCTTCTCCCACAGCTACTCAGCGATCACCGCCAGCGACCTCAACGGCGATGGTCGCGCCGACCTCATCCTGCGTGGAGACAACTCACCTTACGAACTGCCCGCGCTCGCCGTTGTTCACTCAATGCCCGGCCGTTCTTTCGGCTCTGAACTTAATTACCTCGCTGGTCAGGGACTCGCAGATCTCGCAGCCATCGATGTCAACCGCGACGGCCGCCCCGATATTCTGGTCACGAACGGCGTGGGCTCGGGCTATGCTGCCAATTCAGTCGCCGTCCTTCTCAATCAAGATGACGTTCCTGTAGTCTCCGGCACACTCACGTCAAACCCCAACCCCTCCACCGTTGGCCAGCCCTTCACCCTCACCGCCACCCTCGCACCGCCACCGCCGTCTACCGCAACGCTCGCTGGACTCATTCAGTTCGCCATCGACGGCATCGACGCAGGCTCAGCCACTCTCTCCTCCAATGCCGCCACCATCACCGCCCCATCCACGCTCTCTATCGGGACTCACACAGCCACAGCCACATGGTTCGGCAACAGCACCTACCCCGCCATTACCCTGACCGCGACGCATACCGTGGAGGGCATCCCCGTAACTCTCAACCTCACCTCCAGCCTCAACCCCGCCGCCGTTGGCCAAGCCGTCGTTCTCTCCGCAGCCGTGGCGAACTCCCCCACCGACCCACCATCAACCCCGACCCCCACTGGCACCCTCACCTTCACCGACAACGGCACTCCCCTCGGCACTCCCGTCTCGATCACAGGTGGAGGCACCTCGAGTTGGAGCCTTCTCAAAGGATTCTCCACCGGAGGCAAGCACATCATCGTCGTCACCTACAGCGGAGACGCAATCCACTCCCCCGCCACCGCCACACTCACCGAAATCGTCACCGCCCTGCCCACCACCACCGTCCTGCAAAGCTCCCTCAACCCCTCCCCTGCAGGCCAGCCCGTCACCTTCACCGCCACCATAACCGCCCAGCCGGAAAACTCAGTCACCGGCCCCTTCCAGACCAGCACCGTCACCTTCACCGGACTTCCCGGTGGTCCAATCACCCGCCCAGTCACCTTCTCGTCGCAAGATACCCCGGCCGCTCCTGTCATCGGAACCGCCACCTACACGACTAACACCCTTCTACCAGGCACCTACACAATCACCGCAGCCTTCTCTGGCAATCCCAGCTTCAACCCCAGCACCTCCGCCACACTCACCCAGGTCGTCACCTCCGCCCTGACCACAACCACCCTCACCGCCACCCCCAACCCCGCCTACGTAACCCAGACCGTCACTCTCTCCGCAACCGTAAACTCGCCCATCGGCACCCCCACCGGAACCGTTCAGTTCTTCGACGGCACAACCCCACTCGCCACCGTCCCCCTCGCCTCCGGCAACGCCACCTTCGCCACCGCACTCCTCACACCCGGCGACCACACCATCACAGCCCAATACAGCGGTGACACCAACAACCTCCCCTCCACCTCATCTCCCATCACCGAAACCATCCTCCCCTCTGACTTCACCCTCTCCATCGACCCATCCTCCCTCACCCTCATCACCGGCCACCACACCACCCTCACCCTCACGGCCACCAGCGTTGGCTCCTTCGCCGACACCATCCACCTCACCATCGGCTCACTCCCCCAGTGGACCACCGTCACCTTCACCCCCGCCGACCTTACGCTCACCCCCGGAGCCAAAGCCACCACCAAGCTCTACGTCGACACCGACGCAGTCATCGGCTACATCAGCCAGTCCCAGCCCAAGCGCAACCCATTCTCGACGGCCATCGCCGCTACCCTCGCCCTCATCCTTCTTCCACTCACCAACCGCCGAACCCGCCGCCTCCCAACCCTCATCGCCCTCGCCATCACCGCTACCCTCCTCATTGGAGCTACCGGCTGCAGCGGCATGTACCCAGGCTCAACCGCACCCGGAACCTACACCCTCCAGATCACCGCCACCGGCAAGCAAACCCCCATCACCCACACCCTCAACCTTCCACTCACCGTAACCAAATAACCCGCACTCCCCAAAAAACTCTCTCCTTGACAATCTAGGAAACCCTAATTACTCTCCTAGACAATCAAGGAGAGAGCAAACATGCCTAAACAAGTCGACCTAATGCAGGGAACCCTCGACCTGCTCATCCTCAAAGCCGTCTCCCTGGGCAAGCTCCACGGCTACGGCGTCCTCCTCCGCATCCAGCAGATGAGCACCGACCAGCTCATCGTTCAGCAAGGCTCCCTCTACCCCGCGCTCTACCGCCTAGAGCACGAGGGCTCCATCGCCAGCGAGTGGGGCGAGAGCGATAACAACCGCCGCGCCAAGTACTACACCCTCACCCCCGCAGGCCGAAAAAAGCTCACCGCCGAACAGCAGAAGTGGAACCGCATGGCCGGCATCATCGGCAACATCCTCGAGCTAACGCCAGCCGACATAGCCGAGGCCCAATCATGAGCGCCCGCCTCTCTCGCCTCAAATCCTGGCTCCGCGCCATCACGCATCGCAACCGCGTCGAAGCCCACATGGAAGACGAGATCCTCTTCCACCTCGAAGCCCGCGCCGCCGACCTCACCCAACAAGGCCTCTCTCCCCGCGAAGCCCTACGCCAGGCCCGCATCGAGTTCGGCGCCATCCCCACCCACAAAGACGCCATGCGCCACTCCCTCAATCTCCGCTGGTGGGACGACCTCTGGGCCGACCTCCGCTATGCCACCCGCACCCTCCGCAAATCCCCCGGCTTCACCGCCATCGCCGTCATCTCGCTCGCCTTCGCCATCGGAGCCAACACCACCATCTTCTCCATCGCCAACGAAATCCTCTACGAACGCCTCGGCGTCCCCCACGCCGAACAGCTCCAGCTCCTCACCATCACTGGCGACAAAAATCTCGCCCTGCACGCCTTCTGGGGAGACTGGGACTCCACCCCCGACGGCCGCACCCGCTTCGACTCCTTCACCTATCCCGCCTACCAACAGCTCCGCGCCAGCAACCACGTCCTCCAGGACATCTTCGCCTTCAAAGACATCGGCCGCGCCAACGTCACCATCGACGGTTCAGCCGAAGCCCTGCAGGTCGAGCTGGTCTCCGGCAATCTCTACCAGCAAATGGACGTCCAGCCCGTCCTCGGCCGCGCCATCCTCCCGTCCGACGACGGCGCACCCTCCACCGGAGCCGTAGCCATCATCAGCGACGGCCTCTGGCAACGCGAATTCGGTCGATCGCCCTCCGCCATCGGCAAAACCATCTCCGCCAACATGACGCCCGTAACCATCATCGGAGTCAATCCCCGCGGCTTCACCGGCGCAAAGACCGTCCAAAGCTCGCCCGACCTCTTCATGCCTCTCTCGATGATTCCCGTCCTCAAAGGATCGATGGGCGAGACTGGAACCCTGCTCTCCAGCCCCAACCTCTCATGGGTGCAATTGATGGCCCGCTCTGAACCTGGCATACCCGACGAACAGGCACGCGCCGCGCTCGATACTGTCCTCACCGCCGTCATTCGCGGAACCATAACCGTAGCCAAGAGCGACACCATGCCCCGCCTTGAACTCGAAGACGGCAGCCGCGGCCTCAACTTTGCGTCCAACCAGTTCGGCAAACCGCTGCATGTTCTCCTCGCTCTCGTCGGCTTCGTCCTCCTCCTCGCCTGCGCCAACATCGCCAACCTCATGCTCGCCCGCGCCTCTGCCCGCCAGCGCGAGATGGGCGTTCGCCTCGCCCTCGGCGCTAGCCGCTCGCGCATCCTCCGCCAGGTCCTCACCGAATCCCTCCTGCTCTCAGCTATCGGCGGCATCCTCGGTCTCGTCCTCAGCTACCTGGGCCGCACCGCCCTACCCAGCCTCATCTCTAACGCATGGGAGCACGCCGGACTCAACGTTCCCTTCAACTGGCACGTCTGCGGCTTCACCGCCGCCATCACCATCCTCACCGGTATTCTCTTTGGCCTCGCGCCCGCATGGGCCGCCACACGCGCCGAGGTAGGGACGGCCCTCAAGGAGAGCGCCAGCACCGCCACCCGCAGCCGCAAGGGCTTCACCGGCAAAGCCATCGTCGCCTTTCAAGTCGCGCTCTCCACCCTGCTCGTCGTCAGCGCCGCACTCTTTCTCCGCACCCTCTTCAATCTCAACTCTATCGACCCAGGCTTTCGTACTGATCACCTCATCGTCTTCGACATCAGTCCGCCGAGCCTGCGTTACTCAGCCTCGAAAGAAATTGTTCTGCACCGCAAAATTGAGCAGGCGCTCGCCTCAGTCCCCGGCGTCAACGGCGTAACCCTCACCAATGTCCCGCTCATCGCCGGCTCCATGTCCAACGCCCCCTTCAACATCGAAGGCGCCACTCCCACCGAGGAAAGCGGGCCGATCCTCAATGCAGTCAGGGCTCGCGACCGAAGGAACACTGCGATGTTTGTCACCGTAGGTAAGCGCTTCTTCCCCGTCACAGGCCTGACCATTGTCTCCGGCCGTGACTTTTCCCCGCAGGATACCGAGACCTCCCAACGCGTCTCCATCATCAATCGCGCACTCGCTAAACAGTTCTTTCCTTTCCTAACACCGACCCCATCGGCAAACGCTTCTCCCTCTCCCCCACTCAAGGCGAAAAAACCAAGTGGACCGAGATCATCGGCATCTGCGCGGACATGCCCTTCCCCAACCTCCGCAATGATCCTCCACCGCTCCACTTCGACCTCTACACCCAAGAGCCCACCGGAGGCGGAATGACCTACATCATCCGCACGCAATTGAAGTCCGAGGCCATCATCCCCTCCCTCCGCGCCGCCATCCAAAAGATCGACCGCGACCTTCCTCTCATCGACGTTCGCACCCAGCAACAGCAGATCGACGCCACCACCCAACAGGAACGCATCTTCGCCAGCCTAAGCTCCGGCTTCGGCCTCCTAGCGCTCGCCCTCGCCTGCGTCGGAATCTACGGCATCATGGCCTACACAGTCTCCCAGCGCACCAACGAGATCGGCATTCGCCTCGCCCTCGGAGCCCACCGCCAACAAGTCCGCGTCATGGTCATACGCCAGGCCACCCGCCTCGCCATCCTCGGAGTCATCATCGGCGTAGCCGCATCTCTAGCCCTAAGCCGCCTCGTCAAATCCATGCTCTACGGCCTCAAACCTACCGACCCCATCAGCATCATCGGAGCCGCCACCCTTCTCCTAGCCGTAGCCCTGATCGCCAGTTGGATCCCCGCTCTCCGCGCCTCAAGAGTAGAACCCATGGAAGCCCTCCGCCACGAATAACCCGTGCCCATACACCGTGTGCCCCATCCATCGCAGTCGCATCGCGATGGGTGGGAATGTAAAGCCCTCTCCCCGACAGCTCTTGCTTTTGCCGTTGCTGTTGCCGTTGTTCTTTTTGTTTGTCATCCCGATCAATATCGGAGTCCGAGTTTCATTGGAAACTCCTCTTCGTCGTCTTCGAGGCCGGGCAATTTGCAGTGTTCCCGGATGATGGCGCGATGTCGGCTGCGAAATACGAGATGCGCTGCGGCGATCGCGACTGCAGCAAGAATGAAGTGTTCCGTCCTGATCTCAATCCACGGTTCAGAGATCAGCGTGAGCCATGCCACCGCGGGAACGAACGCTATGTACTTGATAACCGTGAAGGCGAAGTTGGATTGTTCCCTGGTCCGCTCACCGGTGAAGGCCACTATCTTTACGTTCAAAAAGAAGATATCAGTTAGCAACACGGACATCCCGACAGCTACGAGTAACTGGCTTGCCGTTGCCCGCATGGTGCGAAGTTCCGGAGGAGCAATCACGCGAAGTGCCATGCAGCCCCCAAAGCTAATGATCAGCCCCCAAAGAAATGCCCAGGTTTTCGCGGCCAGCAACTGATCCATCGCCGTCCGGAACGGTGCCGGCCTACCGTGGACGCTGCGAAACACCCAACTTCCCTGCCGATTGCCGGGAGAAACAAACGCCATCCGCAATCCAGCAATCGTCCAGAAAGCTACAATCCCGACCGCAGTGCGAATGCCGTCAGATGAGACTTCCGCCCGAATCTGCTGATGTACAACCGCCAGACGAAAAATGGCGGCAATAACGACCGAAAGGCCGACCCCTCCATAGGGAACAAGATAGATACGATAGCGCCGGACGCGCAGTAGGGTTTCGCTAATGAAGTGAAAAACTGCCCGACGAACCGTACGCCGGACCAGCATGGCATTGATCAGCGCGTGCAGCGGTCGAGCAACCCAGCTTCGCGCGTAGTGCGTGCCGGGCCCGTTGACCAGTTGGCCTACTCTGCGCAGGTAGGCAATCGGATAAGCGAGCGCGGCCAGTCCGGTAGCCACAAGCAGAGCCACGCATCCTGTCTGCGCCAGCTGCGTGTAGATCGGCAACGTGGAGGGTCCCTCCATGAGACGCTGGTAGACGCCCAGGAACCAGAATGGGGGAAAAAATCGCGCGAAGGCGCTTCCTGACTGAAGCAGCACTGGAACCGTTCCGGATATAACTGGGAACAGGAGTAGGAGCATCAACAGGGCGGTTATCGAGAGGCCCTGCAAGGCAAGAGAGAACTTACGGAATACCCGTTCGCCGAGGACGGAAAGAAGCACGCCCTGCAGAGCCAGAAGAAGGACCGCTGCGAACAATCCGCTGCCTGCTACGGCCAGAAGATGACCGGCTAGAAAGCGTAAAAGGTTGGGTGGATCAATGGCTGCGGGAAGAACCACCGGTGCGAAAACATTGGCATCAAAAAGGAAGCCAGCGATGAGAATGGCAATGGCCGCAATTCTCGCGAGGAAGAGCCTGCGAGCCGGGATAGGCAATGTCGTCAATACGAAGAGATCCAGGAAATCGGGGAAGAACATGTCCCACTCAAACACTGTGACGATCCCCATCGCCACAAATGAATAGACCACAAAGAAGAAATGGTGATTGACCCGCAACCAATACGGTGGTCCTGGCACGGGGCCATGTGCCTGAAGGGAATCGATGAAGGGATGATAGACAGGCCATAGATACAGCGCCACGACGAATCCTGGGAGCCCGGTTGCAACTGCGATCAGAACCAGCCGTGTTTTGGCGTCGCCGTCGGGAGATGCCGTTTCGTGATTAAAGAACCGCGCCAGAAAGTGCCGGACCAGATGCGAGAACTGGCTTCGCTCGGGCTCTTGTGCTGGGCCACGCTCCGCCTGGGCCTTCAGAGGAAGCACTTCCGGCTCCGACATCATGAAGAGGCGCTGAAGGGATTCACGCATGGTTGATCCGCATCACCTCCACGATCTCCTGCGCGGCGGTCCTAGTGTCCTGCTGCTCGACCAGTTGCGCGAAGACCTTTTCCAGATTCGGAAGCCTCATCAAACTCGCAAGATCGTCGGGCCGAGCGTCGGCGACGATCCTGCCTTTTGCGATTACAACGACGCGGTTACATACGTGCTCCACAATCTCCATCACATGTGAGATGTAGAGAATAGCCTTCCCTTCGGCTGCTAATAGCTCTAAGAGGTCCTTGAACAGCCGCGCAGAGACGACATCAAGTCCTGAGAGTGGTTCGTCGAAAACGAGCAATTTTGGATCGTGCAGCAAGGCGGCGGCAATCAGCACACGCTGTCGCATTCCCTTCGAGTAGGAAGAGATAGGCGAGAATTGCCAGGACTCCAGATGCAGAAGTCTTAGTAGCCGTGTTGACTTGGCTTCGATGAGCGCCTCGCTGAGACCGCGGAGTCTGCCAACTAACTGCAGGTATTCCAGGCCCGACAGGTAGCTGTATAGATAGGCCTCTTCCGGGACATATCCGAGAGTGTTGCGGAAGGTAACCATATCCTTTCGGACATCTCGGCCTTCAAAGAGCACTTTGCCGTCATTTGGCCTGAGCAAACCGGTGATGATCTTGACGGTGGTCGACTTGCCCGCGCCGTTGGGACCAAGAAAGCCCACGACCTCGCCAGGCGCGACCTTGAAGCTCACATTCTGGATGGCTGGAATGCCGCGGTAGCTTTTGAAAAGGCTTTGTAACTCAAGCATTCAGACATCACCTCGGTATATATCGGTTTCCGACTATATCGAAATCCGACTATTCGAGTCAATCCAAATTCTCCTTAATTGGCGTTCCTCGCCCTCCTCCACGCACCCCGGAATCTCCATCTCCTCATAAGTCCTTCCCTGTTGCTCCTCCGGTGTACCGAATTCAAATCAGATGCATCTCGCTCCGTCACCCATGTTCCAATGAATCATTCCATGGGAACCCCGGCCAAGGTCCATACTCTTCCTCACTTCCGTGAGCTCGACGGTATTAGAGGAATCGCATCTCTGCTCGTCTTCTTCCATCACCTCTGCAATGCCACCATTGCTCCGGGCAACTGGACACCAGCCATCCTCGAACTCCGCAGTGTCTTTGAGTTCGGCGTAGCCGGCGTCGACATCTTCTTCGTCCTCTCCGGATTCCTCATCACATCCCTGCTCCTTCGAGATCGCACCCGCCCCGCCTACTATCGAGACTTCTACTGGAAGCGTATCCTCCGCATCGTTCCCGTCTACATACTCTGCTTGCTCGCAGCCCTTTTCTTTATTCCGCACTCCGGCGGCTACGTCTTACTCTCCGCTCTCTTTATTGCCAACTTCGCCAATGTCGTTCATGTCCAAACTGCCGGGCCATTCTGGTCACTAGCGCTCGAAGAACAGTTCTACCTTCTTTGGCCCACCGTCGTTCGCCGCCGCTCTGTCACAACGCTGGCCCGATGCGCGCTCGCTATCGCAGTCTTTTCCATAGCCTTCCGCTTTGTTGCAGCGGCCGTCGGACACCACAATTACTTCCTTACCTTCCTCCGTAGCGATGGCCTCGCCATCGGTGCCCTCCTCGCCTGTCGTTTCGAGCGCAGCCAGCGCGAACATCTGCCCCTCTCCAGCGACGCACCCATCTTCGCCGCCGCGCTAATCACTGGTATCTTTCTTTGCTTCGGCGCAACCCACTTCGCCAATTCGTCAGCGGAAATCCCCACGGCCTTCGCCGCCGCCATCTTTCAGACCGGTACGACCTTCATCTGCGGCGGCCTCATCGCTCTCACCATCGCTTACACGGGAAGCAAAGCTCTCTCCCCGTTGCGAGGACGCTTTTTCACCTTCTTTGGTCTTATCAGCTATGCGCTGTACATGATCCATCTCTACGTCATGAGGAGCTACGACTATCTCCGAGGCTCCCTCATTACAGGAGATACCCAGGGCTACGTCATCCGTCTCATCGTGGTCTTCGCCATCTCCATCGCCGCCAGCGTTATACTCCGCTACGCCGTAGAACTGCCTGCTCTCTCACTCCGCAAGCATGTCCTGACGAAGCCGGCGACAAAGGCCGAGACAGAGGCCCCCATCCTCGCCTCGCAATAGAGAGCTTTTGCTACCAGCAATTCACCATCAAGATGTAGCGTTTACCACGCAAAAAACCACATTCTGCACGTCGTTTTTTACAAAAATCGCTGCAAAAACACCAATCCGCCACGCAGAAAAAATCTACAAAATGTACCGCGAAAGATCCTGGTCCTTCACAATCGAAGCCACTTGCTGCTTCACATACTCCGGATCGACCACGATCACTTTCTCCACGCCCGTTGCCGTCTGCCGCTCGATCACCGGCAGCGGCGGCTGAGGAGCCACAATCTCGCCTGTAAGTGACGCAGAAGCATGCACTTCCGCCACCACCCCCTCCTCCGTCACCTCAGCCCGAGGACTCTTAAACAGATCCGGAGCCTGAAAACTGATCTCATCCAGCACCCGCTCCAGAATCGTATGCAACCGCCGAGCCCCAATGTTTTCAGTAGTTTCGTTCACCCTGAACGCAAACTGAGCCATCTCCTGAATCGCGCCCTTCGTAAACTCCAGCTTCAACCCCTCTGTCTCCAACAAAGCCACCGACTGCTTCACCAGCGAAGACTTCGGCTCCGTCAAAATCCGAACAAAGTCATTCACCGTAAGTGATTGCAGCTCAACACGTATCGGGAACCGCCCCTGCAACTCCGGAATCAAATCACTCGGCTTCGAAACATGAAAGGCCCCCGCCGCAATGAACAAAATATGGTCGGTAGAAACCATCCCATACTTCGTGTTAACCGTAGTCCCTTCAACAATTGGCAGAATATCCCGCTGCACGCCCTCCCGCGAAACATCCGGCCCATGACCACCCTCGCGCCCGGCAATCTTGTCGATCTCATCCAGGAAAACCATCCCAGAATCCTCGACCCGCTCCACCGCCAGCCGCGTAACCTGATCCATATCAATCAATCGGCTCTCTTCCTCCGACACCAGGTACTCGAAAGCCTCTGAAACCTTCATCTTGCGCTTCTTCGTCCGCTGGCCAAACAACCCGGGCAACATGTCCTTCAGGTTGATGTCCATCTCCTCCGTGCCTTGGTTCGTAATCACCTCAAAACTAGGCTGGTTACGGTCGCGCACATCCAACTCCACCATCCGTTCATCCAGCTTGCCTTCGCGGAACTGCTGCCGCAGCTTCTCCCGCGTCCGCTGCTCACGCTCCCCCGGCTTCTCTTCACCAGTCTCCACAGAAGCAGGCAACTGAATCACATTGCTGCCCGGCTCATGCGTGGCCGCCGCGGCCGTTGCAGCCGCAGGTGTCGGAGGCAGCAACAGGTCAATCAGCCGATCCTCAGCCGCAAGTTCAGCTTTATCTTCAACTTCCTCCATCTTCTCTTCGCGAACCATGTCGATCGCAATCTCCACCAGATCGCGCACAATCGACTCGACATCCCGCCCCACATACCCAACCTCAGTAAACTTCGAGGCCTCCACCTTCAAAAACGGCGAGTTCGTCAGCTTCGCCAGCCGCCGCGCAATCTCCGTCTTACCCACGCCCGTCGGCCCGATCATGATGATGTTCTTCGGCATGATCTCGTCCGCCAACTCAGGCGTAAGCTTCTGCCGGCGCATCCGGTTCCGCAGCGCAATCGCCACAGCCCGCTTGGCCGCCTGCTGACCCACAACATACTTATCCAACTCCGCCACAATCTCGCGCGGAGTCATCTCATCCAGCGCCAAAGCCTGATCGTCAGCCGTTCCCGGTAAAAAAATAGCCATAGTGCGGTACTCCTAAATTCAAAAAAAGCGTTATCACGAAACCAGAGTAGTGTACGGAACCCCTTATTTACTGGTTCGCAGGCTCTGCCTTCAACTCTTCAATCGTCATCTGGTCATTTGTATAGATACAGATCTGCCCGGCAATCCTTAGACTCTTCACCGCAATATCCCGCGCGCTCAGGTCCGTATTTTCGAGCAACGCCCGAGCACTCGCCAGCGCAAAGCTTCCGCCCGAGCCGATCGTCGCGATACCCTCATCCGGATCGATCACATCGCCGGTCCCACTCAGGAGAAACGTCTGTTTCGCATCGGTCACGATCAGCAAGGCCTCAAGCTGACGAAGCATCTTGTCCGTCCGCCAATCTTTGGCCAGCTCCACCGCGGCACGCCCCAGATTCCCGGCATACTGCTCCAGCTTCGTCTCAAACCGAGCAAACAGACTGAAGGCATCCGCCGTCGATCCAGCAAAACCCGCAAGAACCTTATCGTTGTAGAGTTTACGGATCTTCTTGGCCGACCCCTTCATCACGGTCGCACCCAGCGACACCTGACCATCCGCCGCCATCACGACGGAATCCCCCCGCCGCACACAGATCACAGTAGTCGAGCGAATCCTTCGCCCTTCACCCAGATCCAGCGGATGACCAGCGTTTGGCAACTTCGTGGAGGCAGACTTCGAACGAACAGACGGCTTGGCAGAAGAGGAACGACGAGACATTGGCACTCCTCAGTATATCGCCAATATCTACCGGCATACAGCAAATGCCCGCACCGGAAACGTCCCAAACCCCTTCACCTTAACCGGAACGGCAAAGAACCTGAACCCGTTTTCCGGCAGCCCATCCAACCCGCACATATGTTCCACTACAGGGATATCCGCACCTAGCAGCGTCGTATGTACCGGCCTGCTCCCATCGTCAGTATCGTCAATGTTCAGAGAGTCGATTCCTACCAGCCGAGCGCCCGCTTCCCGCAGAAACACTGCCGCAGCCTTCGTCAGAAACGGATGACCAACTCCATACTCCGGCTTTCCAAAGTGCTGCGACCACCCAGTCTCCACCAAAACCGCACACCCGCGAACATCGAGACCCGTAAAGTGCTCAGGCCCAATGCCGCGCTGTCCTGCAGGCGCCCGGACACACACCCCCGGCACATCCGCCAACCATTCCAGCGGCAACTCCGACAAATCTTTTCCATCGGCGTGTCGATGAAACGGACTATCCAGATATGTCCCGGTATTGCCCGCCATCGTAATCAACCCTATTTGAAACTCAGTACCTGGGCTGTAATGCTGCCGGCTAGCCTCCCGGCTTAGAAAATCGCACATGTGCGGCACAGGCAGGCCCGGATACGTCACCAACCCTTCCTCTACCGTACGGCTAAGATCAATCAGCCTCTCGCCCAATCCACATCTCCTCTATCTCACAAACCTGCCGTGCCCGCACAGCCTTCAACGATGCCGCATCCGCAGGCTCTGCCAGCTCCCATCCGTAGTCCATCCACCATCCACCGCCAACGCCTGACCATTGATGAAGCCGCTCTTCGCCGGATCGGCCAGAAACAAAATCGCCTGCGCAATATCCTCCGGCATAGCAAACCGCCCCATCGGATTCACGCCGATAATGTCGTCATCCGTATAGCCGCCCCCAGCCTGATCCGCCACATCCATCTCCGTCTTCACCCATCCCGGACACACCGCATTACAACGAACCCCGCGCCCACCCCACTCCGCCGCCAGCGTCCGCGTCAGTCCAATCAATCCATGCTTCGAAGCGTTATAAGCCGTCCTGTCGCCGATCCCCACCAACCCGGCAATCGAAGCCACATTCACGATACTGCCCTCACCTTGCTCCAGCATCAACGCCCCAAATCCCTGCGACAACACAAACGGGGCAACCAGATTCACCTCCAGCACCCGCCGAAAAGCATTGGCCTCGACCTTCTCGGCAGGAGAGATAAAACTAATCCCAGCGTTATTCACCAGGACATCGGCCCGCTTCCACCGTCGCCGAACCGTCTCCACCGCGGCCGCCACAACGGCCTCATCGCAGATATCACCAACTATCTCCTCGGCATCAACGCCACACCCGCGAACCGCCGCCATTGTCGCCGAGCAGCTCTGAACATCCATCAACGCAAGCGAATACCCAGCCTTAGCAAGCGTCTCCGCCGTCCTGCGTCCAATCCCCTGCGCCGCCCCTGTAACAATCGCAACTCGCATACGTTCAATCTAATTGATTGAGAACACATGTTCTCTTGCAGATACCTGCATTCACCATCCCACGCCGCCGATAGACTATTCTGTGGGCAACTGCCGTGTTCTCATCCATCGCATATCATCTGTCGCTCCCCCTAAGGTCTCCGCGAGGAATAGCCGTCATCGCTGTAGGCGCAACCGCAGCTGCGGCCGCAGCCGGCTATCTCCTCACCCGCAAAAAGCCCACCCCGGAAGAGATTGAGCGCAACCGCCGCGACCTGCTCGCCACCATGGGTCGCATCACCGACGGCACCATCACCGATGCCCCCTTCGCCCCCGACGACCCCACCCACACCCCACGCCTGCTCATCTACGACTACCGCATCGCCGGCGTCACCTACGAGTGCGCCCAGGACGTCACCGCCCTCGCCGACCACGTCCGCGACATCCGCACCGACCTCCCCATCCAGGTCCGCTACGACCTCCACAACCCCGCCAACAGTATCGTCGTCTCCGAATCCTGGAGCGGACTCCGCCTCGCCGCCCACCACGAACCCGAAGGCCACAGCGACCACGGATCAACACGGATTGACACGGATTAGCCAGACAATCAGACCCAACCCCTTTTAAATCCGCGCCCATCCGCGCCATCCGCGGTCGCACTCCGCATTGAACCCCATCCCCACCCGGACTACACTCAAATCATGCACATGGTCGCCACCCCGAACCGCAAGATGCAGCGCGTCCTGCAGTTCTCCATGGCGTTGACCTTCGCCTACGTCATCGCCACTTTCATCTTTGGCCTCCGCGCCCACTCCCTGGCCCTCATCTCCGAGGCTGGACACAACCTCAGCGATCTCTTCGCCATCGTCCTCTCTTTCGTTGCCGTCTACTTCCAGGCCCGCCCCGCCACCGAGCAGAAGACCTTCGGCTACCAGCGCGCCGGAGTCCTCGCGGCCTTCATCAACGCCGCCACCCTCGTCGTCCTCTCCGCCTGGATCGCCGTCGAAGCCGTCCACCGCCTCGCCATCCCGGTCCCCGTCCAGCCCCGCATCATGATGTACGTCGCAGCCGCCGGCGTCCTGATGAACGGCACCATCGCCGCTCTCCTCTGGCGCTTCTCCGGCGACGTCAACATCCGCAGCGTCTTCCTGCACATGCTCGGCGACACCCTCTCCACCGCCGCGGTGATCATCGGTGGCGCAGCCATCCTCCTCACCGGCATGACCTGGATCGACCCCATCCTCTCCCTCATCATCGCCGCCATGATCCTCTGGAGCTCCATCGCCATCATCCGCGAAACCCTCAACATCCTCCTCGAGGGCACTCCGCGCAACATGAAGCTCGCCGCCGTCCGCGACTCCATGCAATCCGTCGACGGCGTCCTCAACGTCCACGACCTCCACATCTGGAGCCTCGGCTCAAACTCCCACGCTCTCGCCAGCCACGTCACCATCGCCGAGATGCCCATGTCCGAGTGCAGCGCCATCCTCGACAACATCAACTGCGCCCTCCGCGACCGCTTCAAGATCACCCACACCACCATCCAGTTCGAAACCACCGGCTGCGAGACCACCCACGGATGCAGCGCCCCACCCGAGCTCGAAGCCGTAGGTGCCCACGACCACCACCATCACCACCACGGCCACAGCCACTCCCATTAAAAAGAAGCAGGGAGCAAGCCCAAGCCTACTCCCTACTCTCTACTCCCTAAAGCAACGTCGCATCCAACGTAATCTCAGCCGCCTTCAGCACCCGCGAGACCGGACATCCTGTCTCGGCGTTATGCGCCAACTCATCGAACTTCGCCTTATCCAGATTCGGCACCTTAGCCTTCATCGTCAGATGAATCTTCGTAATCGTCGGAGCAGCTCCATGGAGATCGAGCGTCAACTTGGCCGTCGTCTCAATCGAGTCCGCCGTAAAGCCTGCCTCAGTCAACTGAGCACTAAACGCCATCGTGAAGCAGCCTGCATGCGCCGCCGCAATCAGCTCTTCAGGGTTCGTCCCCACACCCTCGGCAAATCGTGAGTTGAAGCCATACTGCGTCTCTTTCAACGTTCCGCTCTGCGTCGAAATCGTCCCTTTGCCCTCTTTCAGGCTGCCGTGCCACACTGCGCTAGCGCTGCGATCCATCGTTGTTCTCCTTCGTAAATAGTCTGCTCTGCAAACCGTACATCATTCGATGCACCTATATCCCTAACGGTGGTTGAAAAATTCGCAAACTGCGCTACGCTATCGACATACAGTCCCCCACCGCCGAAGCAGCCATCGAAGCCGTTCCCGCTCAGTGCCCTCTCGACACCGGCGAGCACCACTCCGTCTACTGCCCCACCTGCTCTTCGCGCCTCGAAGACAGCCGCTGCAAACTAGTCTGCCGAACCTGCGGCTACTTTCTCAGCTGCGCCGACTTCTACTAAATCATCCTTCACACAATTACTCTTTAGCCGTCATCCTGACCCTGACCCTGAGCTTGTCGAAGGGGAAGGGGAAGGATCCCCGTATTTGCCGTTGCTTTTGCCGTTGCCGTTGCTTTTGCTTGTCATTGAGCGCAGCGAAGAACCCGCATTTCAACTGGGAGAACGAAGCGACCCGAGTGCTCTTCCATGCCATCGCTCTAACCCTCTATCCCAACCCTCACCCATCCACTACAATTCCGCACATCGCACAAGGGCCTGAACTCACTCTCAGCAGTCAGAAAGGCGCCATGCATCCCATCCGTCACAACCCCATCGCCATCCTCCTCGCAACGCTCCTCTACTTCGTCCTCGGAGCCTTCTGGTTCACCGCCTTCCAGCAAGCGTGGCTCGTCGGTATCGGCCGCACCATGCACGAGATCATGGCCACCAACCACAACCCCTTCTTCGCTTACGCCATCGCCCTGGTCGGAACCTTCATCCTCGCGCTCTTCCTCTCCTGGCTCATCCAGACCACCGGCAACCAGACCACCATCCGTGGAATCTTCATCGCCGTCTTCACCTGGGTGGGCGTAGTCCTCCCCACATGGTCAACCGAATACGCCTTCGAAGCCCGCGGCCTCCGCATCCTCGTCATCAACACCGGCTACATCCTCACCGGCATGATCATCATGGGAGCCATTCTCGGCGGCTGGAAAAAGAAGAAATCGGCCTAAGGCGGGTTACACGGTATTCGAGAGGGGCATACATGAATCGAGAACTGGCTTTGAAGATCGTGTTGGCGGTCGTGGGATTCCTCTTTTTGGCCTTGGTTTATCCAATGGCGCTCTTTATGCGACAAGAGCCTGCGTTGTCCATGATGCTCAGCCTTTATGTCACCCTCGGCGTTTTCTTGCTTCTGGCAATCCGCAAACCGTCGTCAAGTCGCAGCCTGATCGCTTTCACAGCATGGTCCAGCTTCGCTCACGCCGCCGTTATGGGCACTCAGGCATTGCGCAACATGATTTCACGTGGAGAACTGATAGGTGTGGCTGTTCTCGTGGTCATCGGCGTAGCCTTGATCGCGCTCGCGCCAACGAAGCAGTCTACAGGAGCCCACTAGTCAACTCAGGTGGATGGTCGCCAGATAATCCCTGATGCCGGTGCAGATAATCTGGACGCCAATGCACAGCAGGATGAAGGCCGAAAGTCTTAAAACCACCGTAGTTCCGGAAGCGCCAAGTAACCGCTCCGCGGCATTGGCATAGCGATAGCAGATGTAAATAATGATGCAGACCACCGCTATACCAACAAACGACGCAATCAGGACTCTGGGCGAAAGGAACGACGATGCTTGCAGCTCCGCAGGCAGATGCGCGCCAAGCGTAATCGCAACCGAGATAGAGCCGGGGCCGACCGTGAGCGGCATGGTGTAGGGATAAAAAGCGTGATCGAGAATACTGGCATCCTGCGCATCGTTCGAGCGAGTGTTATTCGAGTCCCGCGCCAGCAGTGACCATCCTGTTATAGCCACGACAAGTCCTCCGCCGATCTGAACGGCGTAGATGGAGATGCCGAAGAAGGTAAGAACTTTGACTCCCCACAGCAGGGAGCCGATCAACAGAAAGAAACAATAGATCGCAATTTTTCGTGCCAGTGCGCGATGCACCGCCGGTTCGAGCCCGCTGAAGACGTTCAGCAGAACAGCAGCGGCAGCAAGAGGATTGACAACAGGGAAAAGCGCTGCGACCACGAGAATCGTGGCCTCGATAATGGTCGATGCATCGTGCTGAAGATCAATCACCGGCCAAGACCTTCTCGTTTATTTCGCAAGACAACAAAGCCCGCAGCACCAGAGCAGCGCCGAAACACTTCAAGAAGCACCTAACGACCACCAGCAAGCCCAGCCAATATCTCTGCCGTAGACCGCACCCGCGCCACACGCCGCAACACCTTCTCCACCGAAAACTCATGAAGATCCGCGCCCATACTAGCGCACGCATCCTCCGCAATCACAACGGAGTAGTTATGCTGCCAGGCATCCCGAGCCGTAGAGTCAACCCCTATGTGCGTCGCCACCCCACCCAGCACAATCGTCTTAATCCCGCGCCTGCGCAACTGAAGGTCCAGCTCCGTCCCATAGAAGGCGCTCCATTGCCGCTTCGTGATCACCACATCCGCCTGCAGCGAATCGATCTCCGGCACAAACTCCGACCACTCCGCAGGCATTCCTCCCGGCGGCATCGGAGTAGGCTCGTCGACCTCCTGACTCGGCCTGTCCGCGTAGTCATTCGCGAACGTCACCTTCACCAGAACAACGACGCCTCCTGCCGCTTTCAGAGCTTTACCAAGCGCCGCCGAGTTCTCCACAACCTTCGCCGCGCCGCACGGAGCCAGCGGTCTGCCAAGTATGCCCTTCTGCAAATCAATCAGCACCAGTGCGGTTGTTCTGGGATCCAACGTTATCGACATATCTACCTTCCACTCGCCTTCCGCGCCGCCTCAAACTCGTCGCCGGGGTTCCACTCAATTCTCTTGGGAGCCGTCAACGCCTCCCACCCCAGCTCCATCCCAAACCGGTCAAGCTTCGCATTTCCTCTGAAGTCCCAGTCCTCGCGATAGTTGTCGCTGAAGTTGTGATAGTCGTTCGCGACAAAGTGCTCCATCTTCGCCTGTCCCCACGCCAGGTCATGCCCTTCAAACAACTCGCCAGGATCAACCGAAAACGCCGGAATCCCCACACGCGACAGACTGAAGTGATCCGATCGATAGAAGCTTCCAGCCTCAGGACGCGGGTCCGGCACAATCTCCAGCCCAAACCGCTTCGCTGTATCCTGCACCACCGGATAGAAGCTCATCCGCTGCGCCCCATTCACATTCACCTGCTGCGGCACTCCAATCGGCAGAATCATGTCGTAGTTAATCCCCAGCGAAATCTGCCCAGCAGGAATCGGCGGATGTTGCCCCAGATACTCACTCCCCAGCAACCCCTGCTCCTCCGCAGTAACACTCGCAAAGATCACCGAGTGCGGCGGCTTCACACCCATCGACGTCCACGCCCGCGCCATCTCGATCAACATCCCGCAGCCCGTAGCATTGTCTGCCGCGCCGTTGTAGATATTGTCCCCCGGCATCCCCGGCACAAACCCCAGATGATCGAAGTGCGCCGTATAGAGCACCGCCTGATCCGGCCCCTTCATCGTCCCCGGCAAAATCCCCACCACATTCGGCGACTGGAACGGCCGCACGACACTCTCCACACGAGCGTGCAGTCTCACCGGCAGTTCCACCGCCTTGAACCCGCGCTTCCCCGCCGCCGTTATCTCTGTATCAGCATCTTTGCCCACTGCCGAAAACAACTGCTTCGCCACATCCAGCTGAATCCAACTAGCCGCCTGCAATTGCGGATTCGTATCATCCCGCAGGTACGTCTTCTCACTCGTATTCGAATTCCGCACCACATCCCAGCCATAGCTAGCCAGATCAGTCCGATGAATAATCAGAGCACCCACCGCACCCTTCCGCGCCGCCTGCTCAAACTTGTACGTCCACCGTCCGTAGTAAGTCAGCGCCTTCCCACCAAAAAACTTCGGATCATCCGACGGAGGATCGCCCACGATGACGAGCACCACCTTACCCTTCACATCCACGCCCGCATAATCATCCCACCCAAACTCCGGAGCCGTAATCCCATGTCCCACAAACACAATCGGCGCATCGATCTCCACCACCGGCGTCAGCGTCCGGTTGCTCACCGTAAAGTCATCCCCATACTTCAGATCAATCGAGAACAGACCGATCGACACGCCCTCGCCCGGCTTCGGCACCAGCGACATCGTCGTCTTCTCAGGAATCGCCTTCATCCCCACAAAATTAACCTGCTGCAGATAAGTCCCGTTATCCCCACCCGGCTTCAGCCCATACAGCGCAAACTGCGTCGCAATGTACTTCGCCGCCAACTCGCTTCCACGCAACCCCGGCCCACGTCCCTCCAGCAGATCGTCCGCGAGAAACCGCACATGCGCCCGAATCTTCTCGCCATCAATCGAGTCCGCCGCCGCCTTCACAGCCGGAGGAACCGCCTGCGCCCACATCCCACACGACACAGACATCAACGAAGCCACAGCAGCCGCAGCAAAAAAAATCTTACGCAATTCAATCCTCCCAAACACAATCCACAACGCATCCAGTCTAGACCCGCAACGGCGTAACGGTAATCAAAAGGATAAAAGCGGATAAGAACAAAACAAATCCAGTAGAAACGAATGAAGGCTACTGAACCAGATCACCCTGACTCAAAGTGACGCCCTTTTTATCAGTCTTTATCCTTTTGATCACCGTTACGCTTTTGTCTTGCTCAAGGCCGAAACACCAACCGAACGCCCTCTTCCTTACTCCCCCACAACGCGCCCACATCCTTCAACGCAACCACCTTCACCTCGTTCACAAACGGCGTCTTCGCAGCCACCTTGAACATCTCCCCAATCGCCGCAAAAATCTCCGTCATCGAAGCACTCCCGAACCCACTCCCCAGCAACTCCACCCCCGAGCTCCTCAGCGTGGCTCCCGCCAGCGAGATCGTCGGCCCCGCGCTGTTCCCCACCTGCACAAACCGTATCCGCGGAGCCGAATGCGACAGCCCCTTCTGCGCAATCGCCGCCAACACAGCCTCCGCCGGCGCACCCCACAGATAATCCAGCACCACATCCACGCCATCTCCCGTAATCTTTCCCCGAAATGCAGCCACCAACTCCTCACGCCCCAGCTCCAGCGAGATCGTCTCATCCGCACCCAGCGCCTTCAGCTTCTCCAGCGCCTCAGGATTGCGCCCCGCCGCCACCACCCTCCGCGCACCCATCCGCTTCGCAATCTGCACCGCAAGCCGTCCCGCCGATCCCGTCGCCCCAAGAATCAGCACACTCTCTCCGGCCACAAACTTCGCCCGAGCCGTGAACGCCGCCCACGACGACATCCCCGGATTCGCCAACCCAGCCGCCACCTCAGCCGGCATACCCTCCGGCAGTTGCACACACATCGCCGCCCCCGTCACAGCCTTTTCTGCAAACGATCCAAACGGAGCCCGCACAACCCCAAAATAAACCCGCCGCCCATCCTCCAGCCGACCCACGCCATCCACCCCCGGCACAAACGGAAACACACCCGTACTCCCATAGTGCGTCCCATTCGCCAGCGACTTCACAATCGGATGCAACCCCGCCGCCGTCACCGTCACCAGCAACTCTGTCTCCCTGGCAACCGGCTCCTCAAACGTCATATAGCCCGGCAGAGCATCATAAGCGCGCACAACAGCAGCATTCATCAAAGCATCTCCCTATAAATTCCTTAGAACCTGTCGCGTGTTTTAAGTCGTCATCGTGACCCTGACCCTGAGCTTGTCGAAGGGGAAAGGGAAGGATCCCTGTATTTCGTTGTTGCCTGTTTTATGTCACTACTCGTTCTGCCACAACAACCAATAATCCCAGTGATAGTCTGACAGATAGATGAACCTGAGGATTGCAGCGATTCGCTCCGGCTCCGACCCGGTGCGCAAATTAGTCGGACGCTCCTTTCACCGCGCACTCGAAACCCAGCTCATCTGCCCCAAGTGCGACGCCACCTACAACCTCATGGTCGACTACGACCAATCCAACGACCGCTGGTTCGCCGAAGACTCCCGCCCGCTCATCAAGCTCCTAGCCAAAGCCATCTTCATGGGACACAGCACCGACCACCGCATCACCCACTTCGAAACCGAAGGCGTCATCGTCGAAAGCCTCGCCCACCCCATCGCCCCCCACACCCAAACCCCTCACTAGAGCAAATCACGTACGCGATTCCGAACAGCGTAACAGTGATCAAAGTGATAAAGACTGATAAGAGCAAAACAAACCACAGACGAACCGCTTGCAATCGAAACACTGCACCAAACACTATAGAAGCAAGCAGACGGAGGAGAGTTTTTCCGGCACAACCGGCAAAAAAGCGTGAACTAAGTTCTCCTCTGCCTGTGATCCCCCGGTGCGTCCACTACCTTCTGACGGGTCGGACGTGCCGAGGGATCTGGCTCCTGAGGAAAGCTGACCGGGGCGGTCTAAAAACCGCTCTCGGGATGCTTCTAGTCTACTGAATCGCCCCCAAATCGCGTGATCAGATACGAAAAGAATAGAGACAGAGCATTCGAAATCAGAATGCTCCCTATCTTTTATCAGTCTTTATCCCTTTGATCACCGTTACGCCTTTGCCTTAATCCAGCCTCACCGTCTGCTTCCCCTCACGCAGCGGCAACACCTTACCACCCCAACTCAAATCCCCCGGCAACCCATCAGGCAAAGTCACCACCGCAACCCACCCACTCCCCTCCTTCGTGTAATCCACCTCCACAACTCCCTTAGGCGAAGGCATAGCCGCACTCACATGCTGCAGCCTACCCAGATGCGGAGCGATCCGCACCCGCTGAAATCCCTCAGCTTCCGGACCAATTCCCGCAACCACTCCCACCAGATCCAGCGTAGGATGCGCACTCCACGCATGCGAGTCCGACCGCGTAGGCTCCGGCGTCTCCGCCCACGTCGAAAGCCCCAACCCCAGCATCTTCCGCCAAGGCTCCAGCTGAGCCACATACTCATCCCCCATCCCCGCATGCACCATCGCCCGCGCCACATAGAACCGGAAATAATAGCTAGCCTCCGCCATCCTGGGCGAAGCCCCATCAACCGGCGCAAGCACCTTCTCCATCACCGCCCGCTGCTTCTCCTTCGGAATCACATCCAGCCACACCGCCAGCGAGTTCGCCTGCTGACTAAACAACTTCCTCTCCGGAGTATCCGCCAGCAGCCCCACCTTCTCATCCCAGTTCAACCGCATCAAGCTCTCCGAAGCCCGCTTCGCCAGCTCCAGATAACGCGCCGCCCTGTCTTTCTCGCCGAAGCGATCCTCCATCTCCGCCGCATACCGCAACGCCTCCACAAACTGCAGCGTCAACGCCGAAGACCCACCATCCGCCATCTGCGGCGGCACACCACCATCAAACTGCGGCGGACTCCAATCCACAAACGGCCACCACTCCACCCGCCCCATCAGCCCATCCGCACGCTGCCGCGCAGCAAACCAATCCAGCACCCCACGCGTCCCCGGCAACAGCGACCGCACAAACGCCGCATCATCCCGATACATCCAGAAGTCATGTAGCATCCCCACCCACAACAGCGAAAACGGCGGAATCACCTGCGTCAGCGAAGAAGGATACCGGCTCTGCGTCAGCCCATCAGTCAGCAGCGAGTCCCGATAAGCCCTCATAGCCTGCCGCGCCAGCCTGTCATCCCCTGTCACTCCATACGAGATCAACGCCTGAATCCGCGTATCCCCCACATACTGCATCTGCTCCCAATACGGAGTATCCATGTAGGTCTCATGCGCGCACAGTTGAGCCGTCCGCCAGCCCACATCCCATATCCGACTCAGCTCCGCATCATCACTCGCAAACCGCCCCGCCGCCGAAAACGGATAAGCCGTATAAAACGCACTCAGCCCATCAATCGTCAGTGGCGCATCCCCCGTCTTCACATCCACCTGCAGATATCGCCAGGTCCGCCACCACAGCGTCCTATAGCTCCTTCGCTCGCCATCACTCACAATGTGATCGCTCAGCCCCTCGATAGTCCGCTCACCAACCTCATTCCGATTCCTCTTCGCACCCTTCGCGTCATAAAGCGCCTCGGCATAAGTCAGATCCACCGAAGCTCCCTTCCCACCCTCAAGCTCAAGCAACGGATAAGCCGTAACCAGCGCCTCACGATCCAGCAAAAACGTCACATGAGAGTGAGCCATAACTCCCCGAGGCAATTCGAGCGATCTCGCCTCTCGCTCCGTAGTTCCATCTAAACGCACGATATGCCCGGCAGAAACCGGCACATACTGCATCGCCGGCAACTCATTCTTCTCCAGAATCCATCGCGTCGGACTATCCTGTGCTCCTCTAGGCGCGGCATGCCCCAACACCTTCACCTGCGCCCACGGGCCCGACCCACCCGCCTTGTCCCAATCCCAATTCATCCTGCTGCCGTCCATCACCTCCGACGGCCCCGCCGCATAGTAGCCCTTCACATTGGTCTCACCCAACGTGCGCCCCGGTTCCTGACTCGCCTGCCATCCGTCACCCGTATCGATCGACGAATTCGCACCATCCTCCGCCGACAGCAGAAACGCTGTCTGCGAGCTCATCTGCGCAATCGCCGCGCCCGTTCCAAAGTTCCACACAACCGCCGCAACAACGTTCTCACCCGCGTGAAGATAAGGCGCCAGATCGAACGTCTCATATCTCCAGTGATGAACATCGGCCAGCGCAGGCCCCATCCCCACCCGCTTGCCGTTCACATGAAGCTCAAACCTGGTATCAGCGCTAACATCCACAACAAACCGCGCCGGAACCGCAGCAAGCGACACCGTCTTCCGAAAATAAACAACATCAAAATCTCGGGCCGGCCCATCCGCCCGCGCAATCCACTGCGCCGCCCAAGCCTTAGGCACACTACCCTGCGCATTTGCCACCCTCAGCATTCCACCCAGCAACAACCCCACCACACCCAACCCCACAGTCCATCGATATCCAGTCTTCATACAGAAGCCACCCCAATCTCACAGCAGAAAATTTCATCGCCAACCAGTGCGCAAAACCATATCAGAACGAAGATACGGGTGCCCCATCCTTCGCGCTTTTGCGAAGGGTGGGGTATCGAGCGAAGCGAGACCGTTCTATCTCCGACTACATAAACCTCTCATATCGTTTTTAGTCGTCATTCTGAACGCAACGAAAAAACCCGTATTTCCGCGCACCAGAAATAACCCACCAACCAACGCGAAAAAACCATATCAGACTGAGCCCCGACTGCATAAACCCGTCGATTCGATGCTAAAGTGGCTGACGAACAACAATAGGAGATTCCAATCAGAACCGTCCTTGCCGTCCCCTCGATATTGATGGCCACCTTTGTTTTCGCTCCCGGCCAACTACCCGTCCAAAGTAGCAATCCCGCGCCGGTTGCGATCGTTCTGAATCGCAGCTACAAACCTGGAGAAGTACTCCAATACGAAATGACCGGAAGCAATCGTGGATGGGAATACCAAATCCAGGCAAATGGTCTTGTGAAGCAGGATAAGGAGGGCACCTTCTATGAGGAGATCGGCTGGTCGAACCTGCGATCTAATGCTCCCATGAAGTTGTGTCCCTCCAGCCTCTCCTTTCGCCAGACTCTATCGCTAGCTCCGACGAGCAAATATATAGCGATTCCAAACCTCAGCGCGGTGCAACCCTTCCTGATTGGCCCGATCACAGATATGCTCACGTTCTACAGTGACGTGTTCATCGCGAGAAGGACAAACCTCACGCAGATTGGACAACACGCCTATTTTGAATATGGCAAGCCGAACTCCTGGGCGGACGGGCAGCATGTTCTGCTCGGTCAGGATTCGATCGACTTCGACCTGGCCCTGCTAAGTGAAAACACGCAGGACCATACCGTAATACTTGAGATTCGGCATGTGCCTCCAAAGCACCCTCAGGTTGAGCTACCTGCACAATGGATGCTGGCTCCGATAAGCAGCGCTGCAAATAACTGGGTTCAGGTGGAAAAATCCGCCGACGGCTACATTGCACAAGTTGGATACGAGGTATTCGACGTTCGCATCACTCTCGACACGAGGGATGGAAAGATTCTGTCTGCTCAGATGCACAACCCTATCGTTGCAATCAGTCGAGAGTGCAGCGATGCTGCTCTCTCCAAATGCAACACCCCGACCCCGGAAAAAATCCTGCGCGACGTGACTCTGCATTTGCTTTAGCGAAGCACAATCCACTCTGTCCTTACGGCAGCGAAACAGCGTCTTCCATCAACCCCCACCCTAAACCTCAGGCATCCGCACCGGCTTCACCGCCATCACATCCAGCCGCTGCAGCACCTTCCGCGCCAACCCCGTCAGCGGCATCCCACCCAACCGGCTCGTCCTCACCCACTCCAGATCGTCCTTCCCCGCCGGCACCGCCCGCCGCAGCCCACGATCCCCCGGCCCACTCGCCGCAAACACCTGCACGTAGTAGTTCGTATTCGTAATCGCGTGCCGCACCCGCAGCATCGGCTCCCGGCCTTCCACAGCATCCTGCGACAGTGGCGGAAGCTCGTACATTCCCGGCATCAGACTCACGTCCTCCGCCCTCTTTTCCAGCAGCACCTCCGTCATCGTGCCGCTCTTCCTCAAACTCAGCAGATACGCCGCCGGCCTGCTCTTCTGCGCCGCCCGCGGCGGTGTCGCATGCTCCCCGCGCGTCCTGCACATCCCATACACCGGACAGTGCAAACACATCGGAGCCTTCGGCAGACAGATCGTCGCTCCCAGTTCCATCATCGCCTGGTTGTGGTCCCCCGCCGCATTGCACTTCCCATTCATCCGCTTCTTCGGAACCAGGGCCTTCGCCTGATCGTGCACAAACTGCCTCTCCGCCGCTGTCCCCACCTCCGGCCTTCCGGTCAGCCGCACCAGCACTCGCTCCACGTTCCCATCCACCACAGCGATACTCTCGCCAAACGCAATGCTCGCAATCGCCGCGCACGTATACTCACCAATCCCCGGCAGCGTCCGCAGCTCCGCCGAAGTACGCGGCAACACGCCCCCACGCTCTTCCACGATGAACTTCGCCGCTTTATGCAGCATCCGCGCACGCCTGTAGTACCCCAGTCCAGACCACGCCGCCAACACCTTCTCCTCCGAAGCCAGCGCCAGCGCCACGATCGTCGGAAACCGCCGCAGAAAGTCTTCATAATGCTCGATCACAGCCGCCACCCGCGTCTGCTGCAGCATCACCTCCGAGACCCACGTCCGGTACGGATCGCTCACCCCGCGCCAGGGCAGCTCTCGCGCATGTGCCCTGTACCAGTTCATCAGCCTGCGCCGGAAGGCCACCGCATCCACCCCGGCCTCGGCCGGGACCACCGCCAGTTCTAAAGCATCCACGAGCACTGCATTTCCGTTCGTACGCATCGTTGCAAGTCTACCCGCCCATGGCCAACATCCCCACTTAAACTCACACGTAAATCGCGAAAACGTCTTCCCCCAGACGAAATCGCTATCTCTCCATTAGAGATTTCCCTTACGTCGTCATCCTGCCCCCTACATCATCACCCGAACCTTTAAGTCACCACTCGAACCTTACGCCACCACAGGTCGTCATCCTGAACGAAGTGAAGGATCCCTGTATTTCGCCTTTCGCCTTTGCTCTTGCCTTTCGCCTTTGCTCTTGTCTTTGCTCTTGTCTTTGCCTTTGCCTTTGCCTGTCCTTAGATCCGTCTCATCCGTGAAAATCCGCGGTCGGCCTTCAATTCGTTCGCCACAAACTTTTTCCACAGCCTGTGCAAAAATAAATCTCTCAAACCTGCAAAATTTCAATCACCCAAAAAACGACCGTCCGCAAACCATCTTTGCCACACAATTCACCACAATTTGTGAACTTTTCACCACGTTTTGCGCACCTTAAAATCGCAAACCCCCAGCAAAATCGCGCCCGCCACCACGCAGAAAAAAATCAGCAATTCTGATACTTCCAGTTCCGCTGTTTCCCCTCCGCCATCCACTCCACGGCCTGCGCCACCCGCTTCTCCCTGGTCTCCTGCCTCTTAGCTTCAACAATCCAATCCACATACTCCCGCCTGCAACCCGGACTGAACGCCGCAAACGTAGCCCCCGCAGCCTTATTCTTCTTCAGCGCCGCCGCCAGCTCCACCGGAACCTCCGCCTCCGCCCTCTCAACCTTCTTCGTCCGCTTGGGCATCGTCTTGCCCCCGCCATCGATAAAAGCCGCGGCCTGCTTGACGTATCCCATCATCGTCTTATTCGAAGGCAGGTCTTTCACACTAGCAATCTTGCCCAACTTCCCCATCCCATCGCTCGACAGCACCCCATCCTTCCGCATCGCCGCAGCAACCCCGTCACCCCACAAGTTAACGCTGCAATGCGCCTTAAACCCAGCTATATTGCCCAGAATCTGCCCCTTATACACAAAGAAGGGCATACTCCACTTGATCTCCTCCACCACCTCAGGACAACCCTTATGGATCAATTCGCGCAGATGCTCCAGCAAAGGTTGCGCAAATGGCGCAGCCTTCGCAATATAAGCATCCACCTGCGGGCTAAAGTCAGTACTTTTCACGCCAGCAGTCTACACCAGCCCTACAGCGTATCCCCAGCCTTTATCTTCGATCCCGCCGGCTCTGGCTTGATCGGATAAGGCGGTCCCTTGGCCAGCACCTTGTCCATCTCCGCGTCATACCCATAGATATCGTCGAAAAAGTGGACATCCCCATCCTCCTCAACCCACGCCGTCGCATAGAAAATCACAATCGGCAGCGGCATCTTCAGGCTCACCGTATGGTTGTCGGGCCCGCTATCCATCGCAGCCTGCACCTTCTGCAAATCCCAGTCTTCACCCTGCGTCGCAAGCACCCACGCCGCCAGATCATCCGGCTTCTGCACGCGAATGCACCCATGGCTGAAGTCCCTTCGCGACCGGTCAAACAGCGAAACCGCAGGCGTCGAGTGCAGATAAATATCGTACTGATTCGGAAAGATAAACTTCACCAGCCCCAGCGAATTCTTCGGCCCCGGCTTCTCCCGAACCATTACACCGCCCTGCGCCACCTGCTTCGCCGTATAACTCGGCAGCACCTTCCCTTTGCTGTCCGTCACCTCAAAGTTCTTGCTCGCCAGATACCCTTGGTTCGCCGCCATATGCGGAACCAGTTCCTTTCTCGCAATGTCCACCGGCACATTCCAGTAAGGCCGAAACACCAGATACTTCATCATGTGCGTAAACACAGGCGTTTGATGCTGCCCCATCACTTTGCCGACCACAACCTTCATCCTGAAGCCGAGCTTACGGTCGCCATCAAACCCACGCAAAATAAACTCCGGCAGATTCACCAGCAGCCGCGGATTCACATACGGATCCGGCAGCCACCGCCATCGCTCCAGCGAGTTCTGCAACTGCAGCACGCGCTCCGTCATAGGCACATTCAGGCTCTTCACCGTCTGCGGCGTCAGCTTCCCATCCACTTCAAACCCATGGCGCTCCTGATAATGCTTCACACCATCAGACAGCTCTTTATCGAACACATTCGTCTTGGGTGAACCGCCTTCCATGTCGCCTTCGAGCTGCAATCTCGCCAACAACGCCGCGGCTTCGGGATAACTCCCGCCCACAGAAACCGGCTTCTCCACCATCGGCAACGGTTCCATGCTCGTCTGCTCCTGCTGCGCCATCAGTTCCAGATAGTGCGCCAGCGCCGCCTCCATCTTCCGATACTGCTCCGAATCCGGCTCTACCTTCGCAATCAGGCCCGGCACATCCGTTGCGTCCACCCCGTGATCCGAAACAAACTCCGCCAGATCGTACTTCTTGTCCGCAACGTTGATGTCGAAGTTGAAGTGCGAAGGATTCACCCGGCCAATCCGCAGATCCGAGATGTACCGCATCACGTTCACCGTCATCGCCACATCGAACGCCGAGATCGTGTCCGCAGACTTATCGCTGTTCAGCTTCTGCAACCGCGCCGCCCAGCGCGAAGCGTCGTAGTCTTCAGGGATCAAACCTTTCGCGCCCGCACCCTGAAACGCCTTGATAAACGCCAGCGCCGAAGCAGTCGGAGCATCATCGCGAGTCCACGCCACTTCATAGTTGCGGTCGTCATAGAACTGCGCGACGATCGGCTGATAGTCCGAAAAATCCGGCCAGCGCAGATTCGGGTTCTCCGTCGCGCCCAGTATCTCCTTCGGCAGTACCCTCGTCTCCACGATCTTCTGCACGTTCTCCGCATACTTCGTCGTGTTCGGGGCAGACTTGCTCTTACGATGCCGCCGGCATCCATCAGCAGTCACAAGCAGGGTCAAAGCGCACACAGCAGCAACAGTGCGGAGTGAAACTTTCATCATTTACGACAACCATCCTTCAGGCTGGACTATTCATGGGGCGTAACCGGTATGCAGGGACTTTTGCATATTGCCTGATGCAAATCAAATGCTTTTAAAGCTTTACGCTATCACTGAACAATCGCCGACAACTCCGCAAGACAAGCCAAAGCCTGCGTCACCAGCAACGCACCCGAAAGCCCAAGAAACATCTTCCGGTATCGCGTCTCCAGCACATCCGCGAACACACCGCCAATAAACGTGAACAGAAACGGCAATGCCCACAACCACGGCTGAGACACCACCTGCGTCGTCACCAGCGGAAACAGAATCAACGCCATTGCCAGCGGAGCAGTATTGCCGAAGTATCGGCACCGGGGAACCCCCACATAAAGCATCGTCGAAACCGCAGCCGCGACCGCGATCGGCGAATTCGTAATGTTCGTGAAAAAGCTCTTCGCGCTATCCAGCGAGAACCAGAACCGTGCCGCGCCGCCTGTAAACACATAGCTGAACGGTGCCAGCCGAAACCCATAAAACGCGAACAGAATCACCATCGCGCCAAGCGCCGAGAAGATCAGTATCTGCATCACATGGCTACGGCGTCGCTCCGCGAGATACATCATCAAAACCAACGCAGCCACAAACCCGACGATCGCCGCCAGCAGATGCGCCGCCGCCGTAAGGCCCAGCGCTGCGGTTAGCAACGCAATCCGAGGCCGCCACTTTGTCTTTGGTCCTTGCATCGCGTGAGCCACGCCCATGGCCGTGTAAACCAGCCCGTACAGCCCCCACATCGCTAACACATCATTGTTCGGCATCACGGCATAGCGCACGATCGCTGGAGAGAAACAGTAAAGCCCAAGCGCAAAGAAGCCGCACTCATTGCCGTAAAGCCTTCGCGCCACCCACCACAACCCCGCACCCAGCCACATCGCAAAGAAGACAAACGGCAGATGCAGCAGGTATTTCACGCTGAACAGCTCGTGCCGCGCCTCCCACGTCGAACCGTTCAGCGACCCGCTCGCATACAGTCGATTCTCCGGCCTGCGTAGCTTGTCGCTGGCCAGCAATACCAACCGCTGCGCCGTCAGCGGAAACCCAGCCAGCCGGTAGGCAAACGTCCCGTCCCCATTCAGATTTCCGCACGTCGTAAAGTACCCGGTCAGCGGAGATGGCCGCTCCCATATCTCCCGCCCGCAACGTGCAAACCGGTAATCCTGTGGCGATATCTCCTGCTTATGCACAACCCACAGGCACTGAGCCAGGAAAAATAGCAGGAGCAGCGCAGCGAGTCGTTGTGGCCGGCCTATCTCAATCCGCGCAAACTTCAATCTCCAGCCACCTCATCCCAATCCAATTAAGACCACGCTCCGTACACAAGTACAGATTCCTTCATCTATCGTATCGTGAGAATATGCAGTCGCTTTCCTTCACCCCCGGTCGCGCCTTTCTTTCGGTCAACTCCCCCATCGTCCCCTGGACCGTTGTCTTCGAGGATGAGGGCATCGCCGGTTACTTCTACGCCTGCGACCGCTCGCAGGAGAAGCACGAGCACAGCATCCTCGACGCCATGCTCATCTACAACGTCGCCGCCCTCGCCAAAAGCGACGCCGAGCTCAACCGCCCCGAACCCCAGCGCATCGCCTCAGTCGAGTGGTCCCGCGACGGCTTGCAAGCCGTCCTATACCTCGATGGCACCGCCCAGGCCCTCTACGACTTCGAGGCACGTGCAGGATACTGCCGGATGAACTTCCCCAACTTCCTCGAAGAGCAGGGCGATACCTGGCGCAAATCCACCCACGCCTGGTCCGAAGCCGCTATTCAGCAATTTGAAGCTGCCCTCTACGCTTAGCGGCGGTTACAGGTACAAGGCCCAGGAGCACAGAAGTCAAAGGGAGTGTCGTGCTGCATAGTGGCCGCCCGCGGCTGATGCCTTGCGAAATCCTTCAAAGGACAGGGGTTCCTAAGACTAAAGACAGGCGTTTGACACACACAGAAGACTGAGAGTAAAAGTGCTCCGTCCTCGTGCCCAGATTCCATCTCCCCTCCGAGTAGTAGAAGTAAGGGCCAATTCCCTGAACATCAGATTCTTAAATCAACAGAGAGGTGTGTGCTATGTCACTCGTTCGCGGGATGTTTCTCGCTAATGCGGCCCTGAGCTTGTTGATGTTCTCCCCAGCTTCACCGGCTCAGTCGTTCAAACCCGTAGGCGGCTTGGATTGTAATGGCCATAGCCTGGTTCAAAAGCCGCTCAGACCACAGGATGCTTGTACTGACTTTTTCGATGCAGATGGCGACCGTGGCTATGACAACGGTCATTACGTCGGGCATGACGAGCCGAGTATCGGCTTCATCTCGACAGTTCCTCACTCCGGCAACAATGTGCAATGGGAGTTCACACTGCCTCGTGAACGCCCGGTGCCGGCGACTCAGTCTTTCGAGAACTTCATTACGTTCTGGTTTTCGATGGCGCTCTGCGATCCTAATTCAGGCTTTGTGCGCGGGCCGTGCATCTCTGATAGTGACAAGAATAATCCCAACAGTGCCGGGTCTGCGTTCCTTGAGATGCAGTTCTATCCCCCCGGTAATCCCCCCTTCATCACTCAGATCAGTTGCGACCTGACTCACTGGTGTGCGTCGTTGCACATCAACAGTCTCGAAACGATGGACAATGGAAAGCTCAATCCCAATTGCACTGAGACAACAAACTTTGCTTTCATCCAGCGCGATGGAATTCCTACCGGGCCTCCCGGGCCAAACAACATCGACGCCTCCAGCGTCACTCCGAACAGTCGCACCCTGCTGATGAACCAGGGCGACCGGCTGCGCGTCACGATCAAAGACGAACCAGGAAATATCCATGGAGGAGTTGTCACCCTTATTGAGGATCTGAGCACTGGTCAGTCAGGGTTCATGATAGCCAGCGCGCACAACGGCTACCAAACCACAAACCCGAACACCTGCGCCGGAACGAACTTCAGCTTCCATCCGGAGTTCGATACTGCGAAGTTCGGCAACTTTGTTTCTTGGGCTGCCCTGCAAGCCAATGTCAACTTTGCCATGGAAGCCGGGCACTTCACTCCGGGCGCCCATGGCGACAACGATGCCGATGACGCGCCCTGTTTCCCAGGACCCACGGTCGCTGGCTGCATAGGAGCGGACACCGATTTTGACGGTACCTCCTATCTTTTTGACTGGCCGGACGGCACGCGCAACAACGCCACTTCGGTTGCAATCCAGTCTGTCAAAGGAGGCGGCATCGGCCCCCTCAGTCCGTCTGACGACACTGGCAACTATGACCAGCCCTTTCCAATCATTCAGCTTGAGACGGAGGTCGCAGCCTCGGAGAAAACCTGCAAACCGAATGGAGTCGGCTGCGTCGTCCCGCCGGTGGGCGCCCGGTTCTATCCCTTCTATGCGGTGACCAAGAACGGAGGGAATGACGATAGCTCCAATGACCGGGAAGGCTGCACGCTGCTCTTCGGTAATTTCAGCGGGCCCGGGATCAACAACTTTGGCGGCGACGCGCAGTATGGCGCTCCGAACTTGTACTGGTTCTTCGCCCAGAGCAGCGGAGGTCCGCAAGCCAACCCGTGCCTCCCGCGTTCCAAGGGAGGTGACTAGCATTAATTCTTCGTTGACTTAGTCGATCATCTTGCAGGGATGGGGCTCCGTTCGAGACGATATGCGCTCGTATCGGGCGGGGCGCTGTCCTGACAACACTTCAAATACTTCTGAGTTTGAGTAATTTCCCTGCTTCACCCCAGAAACAGCTCTTCCACCTCGAGCCAATCCTTCACTCGTCTGTACCCGGTCACATTCGCGTTATGCGGGGAGCTGTAAAGAATTCCCTCGCCTTGAAACCGCCGCAACTGCCGCGGGTTGTCATCGATCAGATAATCCGCCCGCAATATCCCCTTGTCCCCGCAGTAAACAATGTGCGAACTCGGAATAAACGGAAAGTGTTTCGCGAGCCACCGGTACTTCTGATTGAACGATGTCGGAACCTCCATCGCCGCCGTGGCGATAAATACTTCGTAGTTCATCTGCAGCCGCCGCAGTACTCGCTGCGACTCCGGCATCACCGTCAGCACTTCAAAGAAGTCCTCTGATCGCATATGGCGGTCGACCACCGAGTGGCGGTCCGTCGAAACCACATCCCATATCCACTTGCCATGCAGATCCTCTGCCGTAATCTGTTCTCCGAAGTGTTCGTTGTATCGTGCCAGATGCTCCGTCAAGGCATCCGCAATCACCTCGTCCATGTCTACACAAATCCGCTTCACAGGGCCCTCAACCTTCCTTACTCAATTCAAAGCGACCGAATGATCGACGCCGCAATGCTCTCCACAGGCACCGTCTTACGCTGCGGAGCGTCCCGCGCAGGATCGTAATACAGCAGCCGCCCACAGCTCTCGCACGTCATCATCGTCTCGTCGTTACTGCGATCGCGCAGATCGTTCCACTTCTGCGGTCGCAGCATCATCTGGCAGGCCATGCATTTCTGGTTCAGCGCTTCGGCCACCGCTGTTCCCTTCGATTTGGCGATCCGGTCATAGATCGAGAGCGAATCCTCCCCAATCTCCGGCCTCACCACTGCTCGCTGCTTTTCTACTTCAGCCAGCGCGGCGTTATCCGCAGCAATCGTCTCCGTCGCTCTGGCCCGTTCACGCTCAAGGATCTTCTCATCCGAGGCCACCGCCTCATCCGCCAACGCCTTCTGGCTCTCTAACTCCTCACTGCGTTCCATGCTCTCAAGCTCGGCATCTTCCAGCCTGCTCACCTCTGCCTGTGCAAACGCAATCTCATGCTCGAACGCCGTCACCTGCACGGTAGTCGTTGCCTGGTCGAGCTGCTTCCGTACCTTGGCAATCTTCGCTTGATAGTCCTTCACATCCAGCTCCTGCCTTCGTCGCAGGGCCTCTTCCTTCGCAATCAGGTCCACGACGACGGCTCGCTGCCCCACTGTGGCCTTAGCCTTGGCCTCTAACCCCGCCACATGCTTCGGCAGAGCCGCCATCTCGTCGCGCAGACGCTTCGCCTCGACATCAAGCCCTTGCAGCACGATCAACTTTTCAAGATCTGGATGCATCGACACTCCTCACATCGCCGTAGTCAACCAACAAAGATATCGCTAACAGCGGAAAAACCGAAGTCTACCACTCCACCCAGTCTCTCACTCATCTTCGTCCATTGAGAACGCCAGCTCATTGGAGGATAATGGTTTTACTAGACGAAGTGCGCCGTGCACAACTCCGGCGCAACAGCGTCTTTTTGCTGTACTCCCCGTTACCGGGCCTGCTTCCCTGAGCCAAATCCCCCAGGAATGGACTTATTTATGCAACTTTGGAACGACTACGAAGGAAGAACGATCGCAGACATCTTCCCCCTAAATAAGCTGATCGCTCCCGAAGGGCGCAGCGCTTTCTTCTCCACCACAAACGGCACCGGAACCCCCGCCGTCATCCGCCTGATCGAGGCCCACTTCGATGAGGCTGAGATCCTCGACCGCTGGCGTCAGGTCTCCGATATCAAACAGCCCAACCTCGTCGCATTGAGGAAGTACGGCCAGACAGTCGTTGACGGTACCCCGCTCGTCTACGCTCTCCTTGAGACCACCGACGCCAACCTCGCCGAAGTGCTCAGCGAACGCCCTCTCACTGTTGAAGAGACCAACCAGGTCGCAACCAGTCTCGTCGCCGCACTTCAGGCATTGCACAGTCGCAATCTCGTCCACGAGCACATCGAACCAGCCAATATCCTTGCCGTGGGTGAGGTCATCAAGCTTCGCAGCGACTGCATCCGCGAAGCTCCCGAAGGCAAAGAAGGCCTCGACCTCAAAGCCCGCGACATCCACAACCTGGCCACCGTCCTGCTTCAGTCGCTCACCCAGCAGAGCACCTTTCCTTCAGGCGCGTCTCTCCCGACCCCCTACAACCAGATCATTCCCAACGGTCTCAGCGGGACCTGGGGTCTTGCACAAATCGAAGCCGCACTCACCTCCCGCGCAGCGTCTCCCGAGCCAGCAGCGAGCGCTCCAACTCCGGTAGCAACGCCCGAGCCGGTAGCATCCCAGACCATAACTCCCCCCCGTCCTGAACCCGCACCCCCGGTTCCTCTGGTTCGAGACCGCATCGTTCGCCCCGTAGAGCCGGAACCCTCCCGGCGCACCGGTCTCTGGATCGCAGCCGCCATCGGTGCCCTCCTTCTCTTGTTCCTGGGTTGGTACTTCCTGCACGCCGCTCCCTCATCGACCTCAAAGAACGCCGCTCAACCCATCCCCACCTTGGCGACTGCCGGCCGCGTGGATCCCACCCCTACCCCCCCCCCC
>Ga0210409_10000855_pt1 | contig 43778 bp, 27 predicted proteins | sample IncBWH17MmetaG_FD_161649 | JGI IMG/M metagenome (GOLD analysis project Ga0210409, IMG submission 161649) | Forest soil microbial communities from Barre Woods Harvard Forest LTER site, Petersham, Massachusetts, United States - Inc-BW-H-17-M | ecosystem: Environmental > Terrestrial > Soil >... | reverse complement strand
GCGTGAAGTTGGACGCAAAATGGGCGTAAAGGCCTCGGGCGGCGTTCGCACGTTAGACGATCTGCTGAACATGGTGGACGCGGGAGCCACGCGGATTGGCACCAGCAATGGCGTCAAGATCATGGAAGAGGCGCTGGCCAAGTTTGGAAGCTAGCGCAGCGAATCGTAATTTACTGTGGATACACGCCACGCCGTACGGTCATTGCCGCCTGCTATAATAATGACACACAATGAATCCAGGACAGGCACGGGTTGAAGTGGCGCCCGAAACGACTGATACTCCGCTTCCTGCCGAAGTGTTGGCAACCCTCACCGAAATTGGGGAAGGCGTTAACTCGTCCCTAGACCTTGACGAAGTGCTGGCCCGCACCGCTGCGCTGATCAAGCGGCACATTGATTACGAAATTTTTGGCGTGTTGATGGTCGAGGGCGGCGGAGCTTATCTGAAGCATTATTTCTCGATCGGCTACCCGCGTGAACTGGTTGATAATTTGCGCGTTCCGATCGGGCAGGGAATTACTGGAACGGCGGCGGCCACCGGGCATCCGGTTCGCGTGAGTGATACGTCCAAAGACGACCGCTACATCGCCGCGATAGAAAATGTACGCTCGGAGTTGGCCGTGCCGCTCATGCTGCAAGGGAAACCCGTTGGTGTGCTCGATATTCAGAGCCGGCACCCCGATTACTTCACGCCTGAGCAGCAAAGTATTTTGACTTTGCTGGCCGGCCGGCTGGCGGTGGCGATCGAAAACGCGCGCTTGTATCAAAAAGAACGCGCTCAAGCTGAAACGCTTCTACTGCTCAACGAGGTCGGACGCGAAACCAGTTCCATTCTGGATGTGGAAGAGCTGCTTCGCCGCGCGGCCGAACAGATCAAACGCGTGATTGATTACCAGATATTGAGTTTGATGCTGTACGACGAGAAACAGAAGGTTTTTCGGCATCGTATCGATGTGAAACATGGGCAGCATGTCCAGGGGAAATTGCGCGTGGCGGTCAGCGAGGGAATTGTAGGCGCGGCCGCAACGTTGAAGGCGCCCGTGCGCGTCCCCGATGTTTCCGCTGACCCGCGGTACCTGATGGTCAATCCTGAAACACGTTCGGAGTTGGCGATTCCGATGATTCACAAAGGACAAGTGATTGGCGTGCTGGATCTGGAGAGCCCGCAGCTGAATTATTTTACCGAGGACCACGTTCAAACGCTTTCGATTTTGGCGGCGAACCTTGCGGTGTCGCTGGAAAATGCGCGGTTGTACGAAAAACTGGCGCGCGACGAAGCGCGGTTGGAAAGGGATCTGCAAGCCGCCAAGCGCATTCAGGGCGCGTTGTTGCAACCAGTGCCAAGCGACGATTATGGACTCGATATGGCGGCGCGATATCTCTCCGCACGGGAAGTGTGCGGGGACCTGTATGAGTTTTTGCGCTATGGACCGCAGCAACTGGGGATAGCGCTAGGCGACGTGAGTGGTAAGGGTACCGCTGCCGCTCTGTATGGGGCCGTAGCGATTGGAATCATGCGAAGTTTGGCGCCGCAGAAATTGCAACCGGCGGACATACTCAAGCAAATGAATCAGATTGTTGGCGAGCGACGAATTGAAGGGCGCTTCATGACCGCTTGTTTTGCGACCTGGCAAAAGGGCAAGCGCAAATTGCGGGTGGCGAATGCCGGGCAGTCGCAGCCGCTGCTCTATAAAGACGGACACTGCGAAAAGATAGAGTTGACCGGATTTCCGCTGGGAATTTTTGAGGAAGTGAATTACGACGAGTGGAATGGCGTTTTGGAGCCAGGGGAGATACTGGTTTTTCATTCTGACGGCATCGCCGAGAGCACCAATCCTGAAGGGCAGTTCTTTGGTACAGAGAAACTGCGCAAGTTGATCGAACAGCACAATGAGTTACAGGCCACCGAGCTGGCCGACCTGATCCTGCGCGAAGTAGATTGGTTCACGCAGAATGCCCCGCTGGCGGATGATCGAACGCTGGTTATTGCCAAAGTTCGATGAGCGTTACCAAATCGCGTTCTAGCCTGAAAGCTGTAGATCCGACTACCTTCAGCCCGCACTTTCGCTGGAAGCGAAAATCTGGCCGGATTGCTCAAGGGGAAGAGATCTATTGTGAAGGTGTGTCTCTTGCCGACGCCGCAGAGAAATACGAAACGCCCGCCTATGTGTACAGCCGAACGGCAATAACCGACGCATTTCGCGAACTGGATCGTGGGCTCACCGGTGTTCCGCATACGCTGTGCTTTGCGATGAAAGCGAACGGCAATCTTTCGATTCTCAAGCACCTGGCCAAGCTCGGCAGCGGCTTCGATATTGTTTCTGGCGGCGAACTTGAACATCTTCGACGCATTGGAGCGCGTGGTGACCGCATCGTTTATTCGGGTGTGGGCAAGACACGCGAGGAAATTCGAGATGCGTTGCAGTATCCCGGAACGCGACGCCGCGGACGTTCAGGGATCCTGCTATTCAATGTGGAATCGGAAGCGGAGTTCGACGTATTAGAGCATGAGGCTGCGCGCCATGTAGACCGTGGTGGCACGCCCCCTAGCCTGGCGGTGCGTGTGAATCCCGATATATTGGCGGGCGGGCATCCTCATATTGCGACCGGACTTCACGAACACAAGTTTGGGCTCGGTTGGAGTGAAGCGCGGCGGTTGTACCTCGCGCACCGGGACTCGAAGTGGATTCGCTGGCAGGGGATCAGCGCGCACATCGGATCGCAAATCGTTTCACCGCAGCCGTTCAAGCAGGCGTTGAAAAGGGTGATCGGCTTTGTTGGGGAATTGAAAACAAATGGAATTGAGTTGCGGTATCTGGATTTTGGCGGCGGATTGGGAATTCAGTATACGAATGAAAAAGTTCCCACTCGTGGTGCGTATGCGCGGATGGTTGCCAACATGGTCCGGCCTCTGGGTGTGCATCTTTTGCTGGAGCCGGGCCGCACCATCATAGCACCGGCCGGCGTTTTATTGACGCGGGTGCTGTACAACAAACGCAATGGCAAAAAGACGTTTGTGATTGTGGATGCGGGCATGAATGATTTAATGCGTCCGTCACTTTATGGTGCGGTGCATCCGATTACGCGGACCATGCGCAACCGGGAAGAATCGGGTTCGAACGGCGAGCGAGTTGATATCGTAGGTCCGGTATGTGAAACGGGGGATTGTTTTTTGCATGATTGGCAGCTTGGACCGGTCAAAACGGGGGATGTCCTGGCTATCTGGGCCGCGGGAGCGTATGGCATGTCGCTGGCATCGAATTACAACGGAAGGCGCCGCGCGCCGGAAATTTTGATCACAAGGAAAAAATCGCAGCTAATCAGGCGACGCGAAACGGTTAAGGATTTGCTTGGACCTGACGTTCTTTCTTGAAGCGAAACTCGGAATCTGACCGTTCTACGCTTCTCCCCACTTCAACTTGTTGCGCAGAATTTCGAAATACGATTTATTGGGAGTTTGAATAAGCTTCAAAAGCTGCTGAGCGCGAGAGATTCGCACTCGATCGGTGGCCTGCAGGGGAATCCCTTTTTGCCCATCAAGAGTTAAAAAGACCGATTCGGTGCCTGCTGACAATTTCACTTCAATGATGGAAGTGTCGCCGACCACCACCGGGCGGTCGCTGAGAGTATGCGGGCAAATCGGCGTGATGATGAAGGACTCGACCGAGGGATGCACGATGGGCCCACCTGCAGAGAGAGAATAAGCGGTGGAGCCGGTCGGAGACGCGACGATGAGGCCGTCAGCGCGATAACGGCAGACAAAATCCTTGTCGATACTCAACTCCAATTCGATCATGCGAGCTAGCGCGCCTTTATTGATGACTACTTCGTTCAGGACGGTTTGCTTATCGAGAATTTTGTCGCCGCGTTGAAGCTCGGCATGGAGCATGACCCGTTCGCTGATGGTTAAGCGGCCGGCAAGAATGTCTTCCAGAGCGGGATAAAGTTCTTCCAACATAAAACTGGTGAGAAAGCCGAGACTTCCCATGTTGATGGGCAAGATGGGAATGCCTCTGGGTGCGGCCACGCGTGCCGCCGCCAATAGCGTTCCGTCGCCACCAAGAACGAGCAGGAGGTCAGAAGCTGCTGCGACCTGTTCGCGGCTGCGGCCTTCGGACGGCTGTGCCAGGGAGCTGGCGGTTTCCTGATCATAGGCGACATGAGTGCCATGGTCTTGGAGCCATGAGAGTAATGGGGGGACCACTTCGGAAAGATTGGAGCGCCTCGGGCGGGAAATGATGCCGATATTTCGAAAAGTAGGTGCTGGCTGCATGTGTGAGAGCGATTCTACCTTAGCGAATTTTTGCGTGCGTGCAGAAAATATTCCTGATTGCCTTCAGCGCCTGTTAGTTGGCTGGGTTGGATGCCAAGGTACTCCAAGCCTGCGGAAGCGGCGGCGTGTTTAACGATTGAAATAGCTTTTTCGTGCAGGGCCGCGTCGGCGACGATGCCGCCGGGGCCTATTTCCTCGCGGCCGAGTTCGAATTGCGGCTTCACTAATACTAGGAAGCCAGCGCCTTCCCTGGCGACGGCTACCGCTGGTGGCAACACTTTGCCGGCAGATATAAAGGACATGTCTATCGTCACCAAGTCCACGGACTCCGGAATGTCGCGGGAGCTAAGCTCTCTGGCATTGCGTTCTATGCGCAGGACGCGGGGATCCTGACGCAATTTCCAGGAGATTTGATTCACGGTGACGTCAACCGCGTAGACACGAATTGCGCCATGTTGCAGCAAACAGTCGGTGAATCCGCCAGTGGAAGATCCGACGTCGAGGCATATTTTGCCGGTGGGATCGACGCGAAAATCTCGCAGAGCTCCTTCAAGTTTGAACCCGCCTCGACTGGCATAGCGCTGCTCGCGGCTATTTATTTCGACGAGAGCATCTTCGGCGACAGGGGTGCCTGAGGTGCTTACTCGAACTCCATTTACGAAGACTTCGCCGGCAAGAATCATCGCTTGAGCTTTTTGGACGTTGGGGGCGAGGCCGCGCGCCATTAGCAAGGTATCGAGGCGCGTCCGTGGGGTCTTACTTTTCATGGAGACGCACAGCGTCCAATAAAAAAGAGATCAGGCGCGACGGTGCACAAGAAATTCTGCCAGAGCGCGCAATCGCGAGGCGCGGTCGCCAAAAGAATCCAGTTGCGCAATGGCGTCCTTGGCCAACTTTGCAGCGATTTCGTGCGACTGGGCAATACCAAACACCGCCGGATAGGTGGCCTTTTGTTGCGCGATATCCTTGCCAGCGGTTTTACCAAGGGCTGCGGATGATTCTTCCACATCCAGAATGTCGTCGGTTACTTGGAAGGCCCAGCCAATGGTTTCGCCAAATTTCCGAAGTCGCGCGACATCGGCGATTCCCGCGCCCGCGCTAATTGCGCCGGTGCTGACGGATGCGCGGATGAGCGCCGCGGTCTTCGAGCGATGAATGTACTCGAGGGTTTGCGGCTCGACATGCTTGCCTTCGCTTTCTAGGTCGGCAACTTGCCCGCCGACCATACCTTTCACAGTGCCAGCAGCGCTGGTGACTTCCTGCAGGGCGGCGAGAGTGCGCTCCGGAGACGTTGGACTTTCGCCGATGATTTGAAAGGCTAGAGTAAGCAATCCATCGCCCGCCAGGATTGCGGTAGCTTCGCCGAATTGTTTGTGGCAGGTGGGTTTGCCGCGGCGCAGGTCGTCATTATCGAGAGCGGGTAGATCATCATGAATTAAAGAATAGGTATGGATGAATTCGATGGCGCAGGCGGCATGCATGGCTGGGGAGGCGTCAGGCTGAATATCAGGTTCAAAAATTCGAGCGGCTTCGAGGCAAAGAATGGGGCGAATGCGTTTGCCGCCGGCGAAGACGCTGTAGCGCATAGCGGTGTGGATCGAGACTGGCTCCGTGGTTTGAGCGGGAAGCAAGCGATCGAGCGCCGTGTCAACGGCCAGGCGATCCTGTTCAAAAAAATCGGGAAGATTCATCGCGAGGGCACTGGAACAAGCGGGAGGATACTTGACCTCAAGATTCGTTCTCGGTTTCGGGTTCGAATGGCTCGGGTGCCAGTTTTCCGTCGGCCTTCTTCAGAAGAATTTCAACGCGGCCTTCGGCTTCTTCCAACTGTTTCTGACACTCACGAGAAAGCGCTACGCCCTCTTCAAAAAGCAGCATGGCCTCGTCGAGCGAGAGTTGCGGGCTCTCAAGGCGGCGAACCACTTCTTCCAGACGCGCGAGTGAACGCTCGAAATCGGGTTTCTTGGGTACCTCTGGTTTTTTAGGAGCAGGAGAATTCACGCCTCAGCCTTGTCTTTAGAATGGCAGGACTCTGGTGATTTAACGCCGACCATTTGTAATCCGGATGCAGACAACATGTGAGCATTCTAAGGCACGCCCGAGAAAGGACACAATCGCTTTATGAGGGGGCGGTGATTTTAATTTCGGACCAGGCGTGACGATTGATGAAAACAAATTTTATCTCTGGCTTTCCGTGTCGACAGTTACGATCCCGGCTTTAAGGTTAGAAGGTGTTTACGGGTAGTTTTTTCAGCTGCATCGCTGAAGGGCAGGATAATAGGTTTTCCTTCATACCAATAGGAAAACTGATCGGTGTAGTGCGCGCTTCCTACTTGCCCGGATTCTCCAGAGGTGATTAACAGTATCGAGTCATCCCAGTTAGCGGTGTTGGCGACGAAGCGCTCTGAAGGGCCGTGACTCTTGCTTGCGGCGCGCACGCTGTAAATTGTTCCAGATTGTGGTTTGTCGCTGACGCTGAAGACTAACTTAAGAATTCCGGTTCGCCCCATGGGATGCAGCATTTGAAGAGAATTAAATCGTTTCCAAGGCCAATCTTTAGTCCGCTGACTTTTTGTTTGCTCCGCTAGTTTCGAAACTGCGCGATCGGCGGCTGCACTTAGTAGTTCATCATAGTTTTGGTACCCGGGGGGAAGCCACTTTGCGGGCCGCTCAGTCAGAACTTTTTGCAGAAAAGTCATGCTGCGCCAGTTGTACAAGTCAGTATCGTTGCCGAGATAAGGCTCAAGAATCATTTGCAGCAGCGACCGCCGGACCGCTTGCAAGAAAGAAACATCCACGGAATCCGGGCCGGCCAGGCCATTCCAGTCCTTTAATTGCTGAATTAAATGTTGGGCCCGTGGGTCCTTAGGCGGCACGCTCTTGGCAGCTGCGGATAATTGTTCTGCCAGGAACATGTGTGGGTAACTATAGGTGTCGTTCTCGACTTTCAGCATGTCTTCAGGACGCAGATCGTGGCGGCCCTGCAGTAAATCAAAAATTCTTGCGGTGCGATATGGTTCTTCCCATCGATCGGTCAAATAGGGTTTGTAATCCGGGCCGACGACTCGTGCATTGGCGGTAACGATCAGGCCGCTATCCGGATTGAGAGCCTGGGGCAATTGGTCGAATGGAATGTAGCCCGTCCATTCGTATTCGTCGGTATCACCTGGCACCGGCACTTCGCCGTGGCCTTTCTTGCGAATGGGAACCTTCGCGGACATTACGTAGCCGATATTTCCAGCCACGTCGGCGTACACGGCATTTTGCGCTGGACCCCACGACTGCTTGATCGCTTTGCGAAACTCGTCCCAGTTTTTTGCGGCACCCAGCCAATTATAAGAATTTGAGAGAGCGCCCGGTTCAGTGGCTGTCCAGCGCAGGGCATATCCTTTAGTGCCGTCACGTCGAACGACTGGGCCGTGACGTGTTAACACAACGGCGAAATGTTCATCAGGTTGCCCTTTTACGTGAATCACTTCGTCGAGGGTCTGCGCTTTTTTCCAAACGCCATTTACGCGGTATTCGTCTGGAGCGGCAGGATTGAAAGTCTCGATGTATAAATCCTGAACGTCCGCGCCGTTGTTGGTAAATCCCCAGGCAATGCGATCATTGTGACCGATGACCACGAGCGGCGCACCGGGGAACGTGAAGCCTGCAACATTCCATCCCGGCGCGGTGAGATGGACCTGGTACCAGATCGAAGGAATGCTCAATTCAAGATGCGTATCGTTGGCCAGCAACGGTTTTCCGGTGGCGGTGTGCGCGCCACTGACGACCCAATTATTGCTGCCCAGTGACTGCCGAATCTCGCGATTTGTGGCGGACAGAAAATCGCGAGCGGCGGGCCACAACATCGAATTAATGCTTGGCGGAATTTCGTCTTCACCGGCGGCGCCAGGTTTAAGATTTTGCGCTTTGATGACGTCATCGGATTCCATTTCGTCGTCATCATCGTCTTCATCGTCGTTGCTGTGAGCGTGTTGGGAACCGTCTTTCTTCTCATTCGGATCGCCGACAATAAAATGGTCCATCGCGCCTTCCTGGGAAAAAAGATCTTTCGCGCGATCCAGGCCGACACGTTCTGTTACTGTGGCGCGATCTAGTTCGCGTTCCCAGGTGTCGGCGAGGGTCGCGTACATATAGCCGCCAATGACAAAAGTGTCGGCGGGGGTCCACGGCTGCGGCTTGTAATGCAAAAGAGCAAATTCGAGCGGGAGCTGACTTTGGTGTTGTTCGATAAATCTGTTCACGCCGCGAGCGTAAGCCTCGACGATTGCGCGGGGCTCGCCGGTGGCTGCTGCTGCTTCACGTTCGGCGGCGCGACCGAAGCCCAGAGTGCTAAACCTTTTGTCGACAGATAGTAACGCTGGACCAAATATTTCGGAGAGTTGACCGCGGCCAACGCGGCGCAGCAGATCCATCTGCCAAAGGCGATCCTGGGCCATCACGTAGCCTTGGGCCTCGACCATATCTTCGGTAGAGCCTGCGCGGATGTGCGGGATGCCCCAGCGGTCGCGGTCGACGGAGACATCGCTGTGCAAGCCGTTTACCACTATGGTTCCGTCGACCTGCGGCAGCGGGCGATAGACAAACCACCAGACGACGGTGCCTGTGGCAATCAGGAGAACTAAAAATACCGAGAGTAAGACCCGTCGAACGCTACGCAATTTGTTCCTTAGCCGCTACACGTCTCCAATCGAGTGTAAAAGACGGCGCACCCTCAGGCAACGGCCAGCGGTTGGCAATTGTGTGCTGCTACAATGCGGCAGGGGACCGATTGTCTATGTTTGTGTTGCGCTTGATCGGTGTGCTGGCGCTGATTGGCCTGAATGGATTTTTTGCTGCCGCGGAGTTTTCGCTTGTGGCGGTGAGGATTTCCCGAGTGCGGCAACTGGTCGCCAAGGGAAATTTGCGGGCGCGCGTGGTGGAAATTCTGGTGGGCGACCTGCGCCGGGTGGTTTCCGGTGTACAGCTGGGGATCACGCTTTCCAGTTTAGCTATTGGCGCCCTTGGCGAATCAAGCCTGGCGAAATTGTTTCAGCAGATCTGGCCGGGCACCCTGGGTACGCACTCCGCTCTAATTGCGCACGCCGTCGCGCTGACGGTGGCATTCGTGCTGTTGAGTGCGCTGCACGTCGTGATTGGAGAACTGGTTCCGAAGACCATCAGCCTTGCGCGCGCCGAACGGGTGGCGTTGCTGATTGCGTTGCCGTTTCATTGGTTCCTGAAAACTTTTTACTGGGCGATTTATCTTTTGGAGGCGACCTCCAACGGGATTATCAGGGCGTTGGGAGTGACGGCGGCGCCCGGGCACGGCGTTGCGCATTCCACGGAGGAGTTGCAAATTCAGATTCAGCAGGCTCGCGAGCGGGGACTGCTGGCGGTGGGGGAAGAGAAATTCATCGTTAGCGCGATTGAGTTGACACAAGTGCAGGTGCGAGAAATCATGGTGCCGCGGCCAGACATGCACACGCTCCCGGTGGAGGCTTCGCTCGACGACGTGATGCGCGCATTCGCCACTACGCAACGCTCGAGAATTCCGGTTTATCGGGGATCAGAAGATCACATCCTGGGATTCGTGCACATTAAAGATATGTTGTGGGTGCTCCTCGATAGCGAGCGCCGCAGCGAGGAAAATTTGCCGCCGCCCGCGTTCGATTTGCGGCGGGTGCTGCGCGAAGTATTGATCGTGCCGGAGACCAAACCTGCCAGCGAACTGCTCCCGGAGCTTCGGGCGCGCCATGTCGGGATGGCCATGGTGGTAGACGAGTTTGGAAGCATTCTTGGGCTGGTTACGCTAGAAGACATCCTCGAGCAGGTGGTGGGCGAGATTCATGATGAATTTGACGTGGTCGAGCAGCCGCTGACGTTGGCGGATGGCGCGGTTGTTTTTGATGCGGCACTGAACGTGCGCGATTTAGACACGCAGTACAACATTTCACTCCCGGAAGACCCGGCTTATGCCACGGTAGGAGGATTCGTGCTCGCTCAGTTGGGATTTATTCCCAAGGGCGGCGAGACTTTCGAATACGGGAGCTGGCGTTTTACGGTTGCGGAAATGGATGGTAAGCGTGTGGCACGAGTCAAGATCCAACGTATCCGTTCTATATCGGAATCGGTCAAAGTCAGCGACGCACCGGATGGGACGGCTCGTCCACAAAAGGAAACACGAATTGCTCATAGTGATTCCTGAGTTCGCACCGGCATCGGATCATTAAATTCAAAAGATGCTGCGATATTTTCTCCAACGCTTTCTGATGACCTTGCCGGCGCTGTGGCTGGTGCTTACGCTGGTTTTTCTGATGATTCATATTGTTCCCGGCGATCCGGTGGAGCAGATGCTGGGTGAAGGCGCTGCCCCGGGAGAGCTCGCGCAACTACGGCATTCTTTGGGGCTTGATTTGTCGCTGCCCGCGCAATACGGGCACTACCTTTCGCGACTCGCGCACGGTGATCTGGGACATTCGCTGAAATTTCAGGCGCCGGTTCGGCAGATTATTTTTGAGCGTTATCCCGCGACGTTGCAGCTGGCTTTCCTGGCGCTGCTGGTTTGCGCGACGATTGCTGTGCCTGCGGGTGTCCTCGCGGCGCATCGGAGGGGGAGCGGCGCGGATCGCGCTGTGGGCGTGTTTACACTGTTCGGCCTCGCGATTCCCAATTTCGCGTTGGGGCCTTTACTGATTCTACTGTTTTCCATTGAGCTGGGACTTTTGCCGGTGTCCGGACGAGGTGGACCGGCTTACTACATCCTCCCGGCTGCGACTTTAGGCGCTGCCTTGGCGGCGATTCTTACACGCATGGTGCGCGGGTCGATGCTGGAGGAGTTGTCCAGCGATTACGTTCGAACTGCGCGGGCCAAAGGCTTGTCTACCAGTGCGGTTTTGTTTCGCCACGCATTTCGCAACGCGCTCATTCCTATTATCACTATTCTTGGGTTGCAATTCGGGACCTTGCTGGCGGGCACAATTGTCACGGAAACGATTTTTTCGTGGCCGGGGATTGGCCGACTGACGGTGCAGGCGATTTCTTCCCGAGACTATCCGCTGCTGCAAGGCTGCATTCTGGTCATCGCGGTTTCTTACGTGGTCGTGAATTTGCTCACTGACTTGCTGTATACGCTGATCGATCCTCGGGTGCGGCTCTCTTGAACGGTTTGGAATCGCTGCGGCAATTCCTGCGGCAAAGCGTGTTGGCTCGCGCAGGATTTATTGCCGCGGTTATCTTGATCCTTGCAGCTTTGCTGGCTCCGTGGATTGTTCCCGCTGATCCGGCCGCTCAGAATCTGCCCATTCGGCTTTCGGCTCCCTCGCACGCGCACTGGATGGGGACCGATGAGCTTGGCCGCGACATTCTTTCGCGAACTATTTTCGGGGCGCGGGTGTCTTTGTTAGTGGCGATTTCCGTGGTGTGCGGATGCGGCTCCATCGGACTGATCATCGGGATGCTGGCCGGTTATTCGGGTGGGTGGTTCGATCGTTTTGTGAACCTTCTGTTGATTAATGCGTTTCTTTCTTTTCCCGGGATATTGCTGGCCATTGCGTTTGCGGCTTTTCTAGGTCCTGGGATTGGGAAGGTTATTCTGGCGTTGATTATCACCGGATGGGCTGGGTATGCGCGACTGGCTCGCGCGCAAGTTTTGAAAGCCAAAGAACTAGAATTTGTGCTGGCGGCGCGTTCGCTGGGCGCATCGCACCGGAGAATTCTGGTGCGTCATCTGCTGCCAAATATTTTGCAGCCGATTTTGATTCAGGCCACCATCGGCATGGCCGGGGCAATTCTCGCGGAATCCACACTGAGCTTCCTGGGGCTGGGCGTGCTCGCGCCGCTGCCGAGCTGGGGATCGATGCTGAATGATGCGCGCAGCCACTTGTTTGACGCACCGCATATGGTGGTTTTTCCGGCGCTGGCGGTGATGACCGCGGTGCTGGCTTTTAATTTGTTGGGGGATGCGTGGAGGGACTGGCTTGATCCGCGCACCCGTTCGCAGATGGCTGCGCTGGAAAGCTCGCGCTGATTTTATTTCCGGCGGAGAATATTTACGATGCGACTCAATATGAGTGAAAAGTGTGGCGAGAATTAACTCTTGGGAAGAATCACGGCAGCGCCCCGAGCAATTGCTAATTTTCGCGCGGCATTTGCTTTGTTGATGCCGATCTCCAGGTAACCGCTCGAGCCCAAGTAGGCAATCGGTTCATCTGCGGCGCCATTCGCGAAGGTGTCCACCAGCTTCGCTATGGTGTGCGTACCTACCTTTAAATTCAGGCCGCCACCGTTTTTCGCGGATTCAGGCAGGTCTTCGGCGCTAAAATTGGTCATTACATTGCCGAATGCGTCGATGCGGAGCACCACACCCTGCGATCCGCCGTCGATTGGTTTAGGGTGGGGAAGAGTGAAGCGCTGAAAATCTTGAATTTCTTCGCCCATGGCCGAAGTTTGCCAGCCCTTGGATAACCATGCCGCTAGCGGGGCAAAAATATCGCGTCCATGGAATGTTTTGCTGATGGGTTGCAGGAAGTAATGTTCGGCAGTGGCGTGGCGAACGGCAAGATTGTCTCGCTCGCGTTCGTAAACCAGAGAGAGAACACCGTTGTCGGGAGCTACGAAATATTGATTTTGCGCAGTGACCAGTAGCGGGCGGCGAGCCGTACCCACGCCAGGATCCACGACCACGATGTGAATTGTTCTTGGCGGAAAGTAGGAGTATGCCGCGCCGATGGTGAGGGCTCCGTCAAGCAGGTCATAAGGATTCACGTGGTGAGTGATATCGATAATGGTGAGTTCAGGATTGATCTTAAGCAGAACGCCTTTGAGCGTGCCGACCAGATGATCGTTGGTGCCGTAGTCGGTGGTCAGGGTAATGATTGGATTAGCCACTGCTTCTCCCGGTTAATTCTGTGGGTTTACTGATTTCATTGGCTCACAACAAAAATATGTTGTGAGCGTGACACCTGCATTGACGCTATCGAAGGGGACGGCTGGCGTCAAGAAATCAGGAGCGAACTGCTGTGCAAGCTGCAACAGAAGCTTTCGGTACATGCGCTGACGTGCCGGGTCGTGCCGACAATTTTTTTTGTCTGGGCTATTTAAGATTGGGGTCCACGATTCCGATTTTGTCCACACCGCTGCAAGCCAGGTAGATGCGGCCGTCAGGCGTAGCGGCCATATTTCGAACCACTCCACCGCCGGATGGGATCGTGGCGCGGGCGAATTTCTCAGAGGACGCATCGAATTTGATTATGGTGTTGGGTTTAACGCCGGACTCGCTGTACCAGACGCTGCCGTCCTTAGTGATGGCGATTCCGTACGGGCCAGAATCGGATCCGCCGGGGGACGGCCACATCTTTACCGCACCAGTCGCTGGATTCAGCCGGCCGAGATTGCCGCTTTTGAAATCGGTGAAATAAACCTGGTCATCGGAGGCGATCGCCAGCCTACGCGGTCGAGCAGTTTCCGGCAGCTTAAACTCCGTGATGGCCATTGTTGCCGGGTCGATCTTGGCCATTTTGTTAGCGCCTAATTCGCAGAAGAACGGCACACCTTTGCTGTTGATGGCGATTCCGTAGGGTAATGCGTTTTCGGTGGGAACATTTTTCAACTCTATTTTCCCGGTCTTGGGATCGAGGCGCCCCACCATATTTCCGCCCTGAACGGTAAACCACAAAGTGCCGTGACTATCGAAGACCGGAGTGTGCGGATCGTCGGCTTTCTCGACCGGCATTTTGTACTGCGTGACTTTTCCGGTTTGCGGGTCGAGCTTTCCTATATATCCGCCAAAGTTCGCGGTGAACCAGATGTTGCCGTCGCTATCGGAAACCAATCCGTGAGGGCCAGCGTTTTCTCCGGTGACGGGATATTCTTTGAAATTTTGCGACGCTGGGTCGAAGCGGCCAATTTTGTTGGTCATCTGCTCGGTGAACCAGAGCTCGCCATTCTTGCCAACCGCGGGATCGTGAGGATGTGCGCCTTTGGTGGGGACATCCCACTCGCGGATGCTCACATGTAAATCGGTAACGGTGGGAGCTGCTGCCCACAATGTCACGGCTAGAGAAGTGGTTAAAACTGCGACGACCGCGATGCTGCTTCTGTTTTTTTTGCCGCTCATGGCATCCTCCATTACTTCCGGCATTGGTTCGAGGCGGCGTTCCCGGTCAGGTGGGTGACAGACGCGTGCGGGTAAACAGAACAATCTGGGGAAGCGCTCACGACCAACGTGCGATCAGTCCCCGAGTTTGCCTGCTAACACGGTAACGGACGCCTTCGGGAGAGTATACCTTGTAGTCGGATTGCCAGTGATGGTTGACCGGGCTGCTGGGCCATCCGGATCGGCAGTCCCTCCATTGATGTTGGAATGCCACTGATATTGTTCGCTGCCGAAAGTAACCTTGCTGACGGGGCCGTGGAAATGGGCCTGTTTTGCGCCCAGGCCATCGAAGGCGATCTGGACGGAGTGCGCATTTTCCTGATCTTTATTGACGACCATCAGGGACCATTGCTTGTCGGGCCGCAGAACGGCGTAGACGGTCACGAGAGTGTTTCCCACGAGGTCATGAATGTCACTGGCAGCAGAGAAGACCTGGTGCTCGCCGCTACCTGGCTGGACCCATTCAAGGTTGATCATTTGCCCGGCAAAGAATTGAGAATCGGGCTGTTTGATTTGAAAGTCGGGAGTGATGGTGAACATGCTGAAGGTGCCGGGAGAAGTTCCGCCGCAGGTGAGGGATAGCTGTTCAGGCGCGTAATGAAAATAGTAGACCGCTTTGCCGCCGGCTTCGAAAAAAGCGCCGATATAGTCGGTCCACCATAGCGCCGCAAAGATGTCGACAAAGGATTCGTCGGAGCCAGAAGCGATATTTGATTCGGTGATAAACATGGGGACGCCGGGAGGCAAGCCGTCATCACGCCACACTTGAAGGATGTGGCTTACCAGCTTTGCTTCGTCATATAGATCGCTCCATTTAATTGCGCACTCTCGCAAAGGGTAGTGTTCGAAGGAAACGAAGGAGAGATCGGCCAGACGTTGGTGGGATTTCAAATAATCGAAGAAACGGCCCATCCAGGAAACTCTTCCCTGCACATCGGGCCACACCTGGATGTCTTCGTTTACGCCTTCGAAGATCGGGCCGCCTAACTTTAATTTTGGATCTACACGATGCAGGGCGGTGGCGAACTGCATATAGAGTTCGGCGTAATCTTCTGGCAGGCAATGTTTGCCGTCGGGCTCTTCGCCCATCTCGACGTAGGAAATTGGGTAGCCGCGTTTTTCGATGTAAGCGATTTCAGCGGCGGCGTTTTCCGGGGTGTCGTAAAGCATGGCGATCGGAATCATGGCGGGCAGGCCGCGGGTAATGCCGCTGGTAAAGAAAAGATCGAAGCCCACCTGGTCGGCGCGATCGTTGACGACCGACGCCGTATGCCAGGGATCGACTGAGGAGCATATGGTGTTGGTCTGCGCGCGGTCGGCGGTGTGATGGACCACGTCATGTAAGCCGCTGTCGGTCAATGTGCCCGCATATAGTTCGCGAATCGCGTAACCGACACAATTGCGCTTGTCCGCCGAACCGTGGCTATTGCAGGTGTTGGAGGACTCGGTCATCCAGATGCGCAGGAACCGGGTGGCAACGGGCAAATGCGAAAGGGTGAGAGTGGATTCGCCGCCTGTTCCGTTGGCGATGCTGCCGCCCGGGAAAGTAATCCAGCTACCCTCAGCGGCGTGTCGAAGGGGATCGGGGCCGGTGAAGTACTGCACTAGATATTTGCGCGCGTAAGGATCGGCCCAATCGATGCGAATGGCGTTGATCTGTTGAATGGCGGCCAAGTCGACGACAACCCATTGGGGGTGCACGGAATCATCCTGGCCAGTAAACGCTTTGGTCAGGTAGGGATTGCTCTTCCAATAGGTGTTGGTGTCGCCGTCAGTGAGGCGCGAATAGCTGTTGCCGTCCGGTTGAGAAAAACCTGCGTGCGGCAGGGGATAGCCGAACGAGTGACGGATAGGTTCTGCGAGGGCGGAGTTGCCGACGAAGTAGCCTTTGTCGCCGTCGCTCCAGGCTCCTTCGGGATTCCAGTGCCACGCTTCTACGTGGAGTTCGGTGTTCTGGCGGTAGGTGACGGTTTGCCAGCCGGCTGAAAGCATCGGTTTGAGGATCGCATCGGTAAAAATTTTGTCGGTCGATACGCGCGAAATGCGATCGAGGCCAGCGCCCAATGCTTCGGTGGGACGAAAAGAGTTAACGGCGTGTTCTGGCGCGGCATCCACGTGGATGGTTTGGGTTCGACCCCTGGGAACCAGGCCGAGCAACAACTGTAAACAGACGAGCAACCTGCTCATCCAATGCCGAGTCATTTTCAGTGGAGCAAGCGTCGCATTCATCTTTTTCCCTCGACAGAAAATCACCTCAGGCCAAAAAATCGGCGACGGAACACCCGCAACAACTAATTTTAAAACGATTTAATAAACGGTTTAGCTCTTGGTGTCAAGAAATAAGTTGAAAGCAGGGTATTCAGAGTTAAGTCAATAAGACTCAATTGCCGCTCAGGTGCGGCGTTGAGCGAGGTGTAGATCAGTCCTCCAGGGTGGGTAGAGTCTTTAGCACTTCAGTTGCGATTGGGCGGTTGAGCACTGGCTCATCCTTGCGAATTTTGCCATCGCGAAAGATCAGAGTACGTTTCGCAAAGTGGGCGACGTCGAGCTCGTGGGTTACCAGAACAATGGTCAAGCCTTGATCATTGAGTCTCTGGAAGATTTCCATGATTTCCACCGAGGTGCGGGTGTCGAGGTTACCGGTGGGCTCGTCGGCGAGAAGTATGGATGGGCGATTCACCAGGGCCCGGGCGATAGCAACACGCTGCTGCTGTCCTCCGGACATTTGTGAAGGGAAGTGTTCAGAACGGTTGGCGAGGCCGACCATAGCCAACGCTTCGGTGGCGCGTTTGGTGCGCTCGGATTTGTGAATTTTAGTGTAGAGGGTGGGCAGTTCGGTATTTTCGAGGGCGGTGGTACGCGCCAGCAAATTGAAGCCTTGGAAAACAAAACCCAGTTTCTGATTGCGAATGTGCGCGAGAGCTTTCTTATCGTGCTCGGATACGTCGATGCCGTCGAGGAGATATTTCCCGGAAGTAGGCTTGTCGAGGCACCCAAGCAAATTCATGAAAGTAGATTTGCCGCTGCCGCTGGCACCCATGATGGCCAGAAATTCTCCGCGCTGGATCTCCAGGCTGACTCCCCGCAAGGCGTGCACGCGCGTTTCTCCGAGATCGTAATACTTGTGAATATCCTCCACGCGGATAACCGCGCGGTCTGGAGCGGAAGACTGGAACTCAGTTGGTATCGCGGCGGCCATTAAATTATTTTCACAGAGTATATCCACGCGGCGTACAACTTAGCGTCTTATAGCTCCGGGAGCAGAAGGTTTGGAGCTGATGGAGCGAACCACGAGATCGTCATTCTCTTTCAAGCTGCCTTTGAGGACGGCGGTAATTTCCGTGAAGGCGTGGTCAGTAATTCCGAGAGAGACTTTCACGGGCTCCATGGTGTTATCCGCATGCCATTTCCAAACCACAGCGGTGGTAGGGCGGGGAACGCGAGTTATATTCGATTCCGGTGTGCCGCCGGGTTGCGCGCCTTGTGAAGAGTTTTCGGGCTGCGTGTCGTCGATGCCGTACTGCGCATACAGTCGCATCACGTCCTCAGGGGACATTGGGGGCTTGTAGCGCAGTGCGGTATTGGGGAGTTTCAGAACGTTTTGCACCGTAGCGACCGGGATGGTGACGTAGGCGGTCATGCCGGGGAAGAGTTTGAGTTCGGGATTATCAAACTCGATCATGGTGTCGTAGGTGACGACGTTTTGCACGGTGGTGGGATTCATGCGTACCTGGGAAACCGTGCCATGAAAAGATTCTTTGGGAAAAGCATCAACTTTAAAAGTGACTTGTTTGCCGGGCTTGATGTTGCCCACGTCTGACTCATCAGTCTTGGTATAGACCAGCATCTTTTTTAAATCCTGGGCGATGGTGAATATTGTTGGAGCTTGCAAGGAAGCCGCGACGGTCTGGCCCACGTCCACATTGCGTGCGACGACAGTGCCGTCGATGGGGGAACGGATGACCGTGTAATTGAGATTGGTTTGCGCGACCTGCAGCGCAGCTACCTTCTGACTGACTTGAGCGTCGGCCTGAGTGACATTGGCGGCGGCCGCCCCAACACTGGCGTTCATGGAATCGTAATTGGCCCTGGCGAGATCAAGCTGTTGTTGGCTGGTAATGTTTTCTCGGGTGAGCTGATTGGCGCGTTCGAAATCGGCTTTGGTCTGGACCATGGAGGCCTTGGCCTTTTCTAAATTTGCCCGGGCGGCCAGCAGGTTGGCTTTGGCGCTATTTAGATCGGCATCGGCTTGCTGCACAGCGCCCTGGAATAAGGCTGGATCGATTAGGGCAATAAGGTCACCTTTATGTACGCGAGAGTTGAAATCGACAAAGAGCTTGGCGATGACCCCGGAAACCTGCGACCCGACTTGCACGGTGATTACGGCATTGATGGTGCCGGTGGCCTCCACGACGTCATGAATGTCGCCGCGCTCGACTTTGGCGGTAAAGTTCTGGTCTTGTGATTTACGAGTAAAGCCAAAGGCGGCCAGGACCGCTACCACGGCGAGGACGCCGGCCAAAATCAGCCATTTGAGGTTCTTTTTCATTCGTAGTCCTGCAAAAATAAAAATTCAAGCTGGTAGCTACAGCGCAAAGTTTCAGCATCACTTCGCGATACTCAGTTACTCGTAGCGCAGCGCCTCAATGGGATCGAGCAACGAAGCCTTGCGCGCGGGGTAGTAACCGAAAAACACTCCCACCGCAATGGAAAACATGGCAGCCACCGCGATGGCCTGCATGGAGGTTTCCATGGGCCACTTTAAAGTCTGGCCGACAATGTAAGAGCCGAGAACCCCGAATAACACGCCCGCGAAGCCGCCAACCAGGCTCAACATGACCGATTCCCCGAGAAATTGCAGTTGAATGGCTTGCTCTGTGGCTCCCACAGCCACGCGAACACCAATCTCGCGGGTTCGTTCCGTGACGGAAACCAGCATGACATTCATGATGCCGATACCGCCGACAATTAAGGAGATGGAGGCAATGGCGATGAGGAGGACGGTCAGAGTTTTGCTCGCTTCCATCTGCGCCTGAATGATGTCTTCGGGATTGCGGATGTTGAAGTCGTCATCTTCTTCTGGACGCAGGTGGTGGCGATCGCGCAGGATGGCGGAGGCCTCCTGGCCGGCAAGTTTAACGGCGTCCTGAGAGACGGCGGAGCAGAGAATATCGTCGAGCCAGGCATTGCCTTTGATTTTTTTCTGGGCGGTAGTGTACGGCAAGATGATCGTGTCGTCTTGATCCTGGCCGGACATAGAAAGACCTTTGGAGTGAAGAACTCCGATTACTTTGCAGGGCAGACTCTTTACGCGGATAACTTTTCCGATGGGATCTTCCGCGCCGAAGAGTTGTTCGCGGACGGTGATGCCAATGTCGCAGACATCTGCTGAGCGATCTACGTCGTCGCTGGTGAAGGCGGCACCCAGATCGACATTCCAACGCTTGATGTCAAAAAATTCCGGGGATACGCCCCGATACTGGGTAAACCAGTTTTGATTGCCGTAAATGACCTGCACGTGATCATCGACATTGGGCGAAACCGTCTTGATGAGAGCGATCTGGTTTTTGACGGCAGCGGCGTCAGCCATGGAAAGAGAAGGGGAGCCGTGAGTGCCGGTGCGCACACCACTGACGGAGCGGCCTCCTGCTTCGATCCACACGAAATTGTCGCCGAGGTTGTTCATTTGTTGTTCGACGCGAGATTGGCCGGCTTTGCCGATGGCGACGACACAAATGACCGCAGCGATGCCGATCGTGATGCCCATGACGGTCAACATGCTGCGCATTTTGTTTCTCAGCAATGCCACGAGCGCGGAGCGAAGCAATGCGGAATAGTCCATGGCGGCTCCTATTACTGGCCAGACGAATAGCGGTCGGGACTATCTAGAATACCGCTTTGTCGGGCTGAAGCAGGATTCATGAGAACCTGTTCATCGTGACTTTTGCCATTTTAGCGCTAGATACAGGGAATTGAATTAAGCGACCATTAGTTTTCGTTTAGGTTACGAAAGAAAAGGCTCCGGATGCGCTAACAAATTTCTGTTCAGGCGCTTGCGGGGCCTTCGTTCTTGGTATGTCAGCGAGGCTTATTCGCCGATTACCAGCACCTGTATTGAGCCCTCTACCACCGACGGGCGTGGACGCTTGGAGGGGTCGCCTGTGAACTTAGCGGACGGCAGATAGACCTTGTGGGTGGCAGCGTCCAAGCCGTGAGTTTTTGATCCTACTGGAGTATCGATTTCCTGGACCACGGAGTATTTACCGGACTTATCGGCGTGGATGATTTGAAATTTCCCGGTGCTCGGGGATGCGAAGACATAACCGGTCCCAGGATCGAAGGTTACGCCGTCGCAATCATCGCCGATGGCGACGCTTTGGCGAACTTTGCCGCTGTTGCTATCGACGACCATGAGTTTTCCATCGCAGCTGGAGAACAGAGTGTGAGTCTTATTGTCGATGGCTAGTCCGGAAGGGCCTTCACAACCCTCCATGACCCAGGTCGACTTTAATTTTTTGCTGCTGGCATCGATTACCGCGATGGCGTGCTTATCTTCCAGATTAATAAAAACATTCCCTTTTTCATCGTAGGCGAAAAATTCCGGCTTGGAGTCGAGAGGAATGGTGGCGACGACTTTTTTGGTTTTAGCGTCGATCACCGACGTTGATTTGCTTTTGCCGTTCTGGACGAAGACCTGATGAGTGGCGGGATGGTACAGGATGGAGTCAGGGTTCTCGCCGGTGGCAATCTGAGATTCGACTTTCAATGTTTTCAAATCGAAGACGGCAACCTTGGCGGCCCCGCCTTGGCTGATAAAACCGATGCCGAGGTCCGGAGCGACAGCGACGCCATGTACGCCGGGCGTGTCGGGGATGTCGCCGACGACGGCTCCGCTCTCAGAATCCAAGACGGTCACATGCGTGGCGCGCGCAACGTAAACGCGGTGCGCTTCTGGATCGACGGTGACGTAGTCCCAGCGCCCGCTCCCTTCGAGCGGGATTTTTGTCACGATTTTGAATTTGCCGCTGTCATCACCGGCGCGCAAGGCGCTGGGTGTTAACGCGATTGCGGCGACGGAAAAGATCAGAGCCGAATTTCGCAAGAATCGATGCATGTCTATTTCCTCGTTTGGCGTGCAAGGGCAAGTTTCTGGCGCCCTGGCCGTCATGATGTAAGAGCGTGGCGGTGATGGCCGCGGAGAGAGGCTAGCAGGTGATTGGCGTTCTGCCTATCGAAGATGCCGTAGATAAATGAAAATTAAGACTAATTTAGGAATTGAAAAAACCGCCGCCGTTAAGGTTAATGGTCGCATCCTTCGGGGCTAAAGCCCCGGGTTTTGCTGAGCGTTTGTGTCGCGGCGGAAGCGGCGACCTACAAGGCGGCGTCCAAAAGCCATGACGTCGAAGCTGCGACCTACAAAGCGGCGACGTGCGTGGCGGTGCGTTGGGGCCAGGTAACTTCTCGCACGGGCCCTACGATGAAAAGCCACGACGAAGCGCCGACCAACGCAACGAGAGCCGTAAGCGCGAAAGTCCACTGAAAGTGACTGGTACGATCCAAAATAAGTCCGGTGAGGGCCGGGGCGACGATCCCAGCTACGTTTCCGGAGCCATTTTGCAGACCGGTCCAGCGCCCTGCGGCGTACGGGCCCGCGAGAGTTTGAGAGATGGCCCAAATGTTGGATGAGCTGATGCCTTGGCAAGCGATCCCCAAAACCAGTAGAGGCACATTCCACGCCGGAGGAGTGACGGCTGAGAGAAAAAGTAATACACCGGCGGCGGCCAGCCCACCGGCGACAAAAGGTTTGCGGACGCGAGTCGGTGAGCCTCCCGAACGGATTAAACGATCGGAGAGCCAGCCGGAAAATATGGCGAGAATGGCGCTGAGTGCGTATCCAGTGGCGCCGATTTTGGCCATGCTGACGATGGAAAAATGCCGGTCGCGTACCAGATAAAACGGCAACCAGGTGAGCAGGAAATAGCTCACGTAGTTGTAGCCAAATTGGGCGAAGATCGTGCCCCATGCGGAACGCTGCAGCAGGATGGCTGCGTAACTTGGCGCGGCGATTTTGTCCAGATGAATGGCGGCTTTTGCTGGAGGCATCCAGGTAAGCCAGGGGATCAGCCAACACAAGCTGAGAAGTCCGAGAACCACGAAGAAACCGCGCCATCCGAATCTGGCGATCAGTAATCCTCCAGCCAACAGCCCGAAGCCCGGGCCAAGCGCCAGGCCGGCCGAAATTATGGAATTGGCGATGCCGCGATGCTCCTCACGATAATGAAGGGCGATGATTTTTGAGTAGGAAGGATAAGCCACGGATTCGCCTACGCCGAGCAATAAACGCAACATCAAGAGCAAGAAAAATCCGTGAACGAGGCCAGTGACGATAGTGGCGACGGACCACAGAAAAAAACCGCCGGCAAAAACCCAGTTCACGTTGAGCCGATCGACGAGCCAGCCGGAAATAAGCTGCAAGAACGCGTAGGTCCAGAAAAAGGAAGACAGCAGGAGGCCGAGCTGAGAGCCGGAGAGATGTAGTTCGTCTTTTATCAGTGGGGCGGCGATGGAGAGATTGGAGCGATCGATGTAGCTGATAAAAATAGAAAGGCCCAACAGAATGAGAACGCGCCAAAGTTTGCCGGTCAATGGCTGCGATGGCGGCTGCGATGGCGATGGTGGCGTGGGCATTTCGAGGTGGCAGGGGATTCTCTCTTGTGGCGGCAGGAGATTGCAATCCAATAGGTCGGAATAGTCGGCAGCGTTGAAGCGGGAATTTTTTTGAAGCGCGATTATTAATTGCCGTGGAGCTGTTACTTGTGCTTAATTGTCCCCCGCTGTCTCGGGCGGCATGCCACACACAAAACTTACATCGTCACAAATCACAGGCTTCTGGGGAGCATGGTCGGGATGGACTCTCGATGGCATGGATTCGTTTATCTATGCTCTGGTGTTGAGTCCGGCGCTATCGGAACTCTTGCCTAAGTCGGGCTATGCGAAGACACCGGCAAACGTAGGACTCGCGGGGTCGATCTTGTTCGCGCTGTTCCTGGTTGGTTGGGGGTTGTCGTTTATGTGGGGGCCGATTGCCGATCGATTCGGACGCACGCGAGTGCTGGCGGCGACTATTCTGGCATATGCGGTGTTTACCGGAGCGGCGGCGTTGGCGCAAAGTGTGTGGCAATTAGCGTTGTTTCGGTTGCTCGCAGGTATTGGGATAGGAGGGGAGTGGGCGCTGGCGGGAACGTATGTCGCGGAGGCGTGGCCTGAGGACCGGCGAAAAATGGGGGCCGGATTTTTGCAGACCGGTTATTACTTTGGATTTTTTCTGGCTGCGGCGCTGAATTATACGGTGGGGGCGCGGTTTGGGTGGCGCGCGATGTTTCTTTGCGGATTGTCGCCGGTGATTATTTCTGTGCTGATTCTGGCGCGGGTCAAGGAGCCTGAGCGGTGGAGGGAAAAGGCAGGGCTGCCAGGGTCGGTAGGTAAGCCGCAGCGCTGGGTGGCGTCACTCGCGGAAATTTTTTCGGCTAAGTATCTGCGGAAGACGATTGTCAACGCGGCGTTGTTGACGGTCGCGATCATTGGTCTCTGGGCGGGAGCGGTGTACGAACCGACCGCAATCATCACTCTTGCGAAAAAGGCGGGTATGTCGCTGGCGGAGGCGTCGAAGACGGCTTCCATCGGGACGGCGATTCTTTCCATCGGAACGATATTGGGTTGTTTGATGGTGCCGATCCTCGCGGAACGATTGGGAAGGAAAATTACGCTGGCTATCTATTTTCTGGGCATGAGCGTGTTCATCTGGTTGAGTTTTGGATGGGCGTTTTATTTGGAGAATGGCCTGACGACGTTTATTGGGTGTTTATTTTTTCTGGGATTTTTTGGCGGGAATTTTACTTTGTTCACCTTATGGCTCCCCGAGCAATATGAGACATCTGTGCGAGCTACGGCATTTGCGTTTGCAACTTCCTTTGGAAGGTTCATCGGGGCGGGCGTGAATTTCATGATTGGCGCCATGGTGCGCAATGCGGGAACGATAGGGAAGCCTGTTGCTTACACGGCGATTGCGTTTGGACTCGGGCTGTTAATCATTCCGTTTGCGCAAGAGACGCGTGGTAAGTCTTTACCGAGCTGAAGGGCGGATATGATCACTGAAGTCAGCGGCCAGCGAGATAGCGATGTGCCCGAAAAGGGGCGCGGGTATGCAGTGGCGTCTGGAATATTGGGATGGACGCTGGATGCGTTTGATTTTTTTGTAGTGGTTTTTCTGGTTGATACGCTAGCGACGCACTTTCGGGTAGGTAAGAGCTCTATCGTGCTGACGCTGGGGGCCACGCTGGCGATGCGCCCTGTGGGGGCACTGCTGTTTGGGATGATGGCGGACCGTTACGGGCGACGAAAACCGCTGATGGCGGTGGTGGCCTATTTTTCGCTGATCGAAGTATTGAGCGGGCTGGCAGTGAACTACCCGATGTTTTTAATTTTACGGCTCCTATACGGAATTGGGATGGGGGGATTTTGGGGAGTGGGCGCATCGCTAACGCTTGAAAGCGCGCCAACGCGATGGCGAGGCTTGCTTTCTGGATTGCTGCAGGGCGGATATCCGCTCGGATATTTGTTGGCGGCAGTGGCGGCGCGTTTAATTTTACCGGCGTGGGGTTGGCGGGCGATGTTCTGGGCCGGGCTAGTCCCAGCGGCGATCACGATATTTGTGACGTATCTATCGCCGGAGTCGGCGGCGTGGAAACAACACCAGGTTCCTAGCATGAGCGGAATCGCGCGGGTGATGTGGGAGCATCGCAAGGGCTTCGCGTATCTGGTGGTGACACTGACGTTGATGATCTGCCTCTCGCATGGCACGCAGGATCTCTATCCGGACTTTTTGAAAACCGCGCATCATATTTCACCGAATGTGGTCGCGTACCTGGCGATGTTTTATAACGTCGGCGCCCTGCTGGGCACGATTTCCGTGGGCGCGATTTCCGAGCGGCTGGGAAGACGGCTGAGTATCATTGCTTCGTTGGGGATATGCGCGCTTGTAATACCGCTCTGGGCTTTCGGACATTCACTGGCAATCTTAGCTGCCGGCGCTTTTTTAATGCAGGTAGGAGTGCAGGGAGCGTGGGGAGTGATTCCGGCGCACTTGAACGAGCTCTCGCCAGACGCGGTGCGCAGCTTGTTTCCGGGTTTTATCTATCAGTTGGGAGTGCTGTTCGGTTCACCGACAAACACGATTGAATATGCGTTACGGGATCGGGTTGGGTATCAATGGGCATTGACGATTTTTGAAGGGTGCACGATTGTGGCGCTGGTGATTGTGTTTGCGTTGGGGCCGGAACGTAAAGGTAAGGATTTTTTCCGCAAGACGCTGTCGCCGCAAGGGGCTGAAAGCACGTCATAACACGTTTGGTACCGCTTCGACCTAAAAGAAACTTAATTTAGAATTAACCGCCTCTGGAAGTATTATGCGTGGAGAAACCGCTGGGTACGTCGTCACGATAGATGCCAATAAGCCGCACGGAGATGGTCCGGTCAAGGAACTAAGGTCACGGTGAAGTCATCATTTAATCGGATGGAGTTCATGGGATTTTCTTGCGCGAAATTCGTCAATAAAGCAGCGATTGCGTTGATGATGTTGGCGTGGAGTATGCCCGCCTCGCCGCAGGGTAAATCTCAGGCGAGCGCAGCGGTTCACAACGGGACGACGCAAGACCAGCAAGCCCAAGAGCCGCAGCCTCAAAATCCGCCCTCACAAAGCCCCACGGCAGAAACTCCTGTGGTACAAACTCCGGCACCGAAAACCAGCGGTTCGGAAATTCAGCCGCTGCCGCCACCAACGGATGCCACAGCGGCGGCTCGGCAAGCAGCACCTCAGCCGAACGGCGAGTTACTACATTTAACATTTCAACAGGCGCTGGATCTGGCGCGTAAGAACGCCACGCAATTTCAGGCGACGGTAGTGAATGCTGGCGTTTTGCACGAAGACGCCAAGCAGGCGCGGAACACGTTGCTGCCGACGGTGACATACAACAATTCCGCGTTGTACACACAAAGCATCCCTGGTGCAGAGACGGTAAGCACCGCCGGAAGGGCGGAGCCGGTGGCAGCGCCGCCGGTGATTTACATTGCGAACAATGCGCCGCACGAGTACACCAGTCAGGCAGACATACACGAATCAATCGATATGTCGGCGTTGTCGAATTGGCGGCGTGCTTCGGCGGCAGCGGCGGTGGCTCGGGCGCAGGTAGAAATTGCGAAGCGCGGTTTGGTAGTTACCGTGGCGCAGAATTATTACAAGGTGGGAGCGGCGCAACACAAATTGGGAACCGCACAGCTTGCCGCAGGAGAAGGCGATAAATTTTTCCAGCTTACACAAAAGCTGGAGGGCGGCGGCGAAGTGGCACACGCAGATGTGATCAAGGCGGAGCTGCAGATGCGGGATCGACGCCGGCAACTTCAAGAAGCACAGTTGGCATTGCTGAATGCGCGGCTGGATTTGGCGGTTTTGATCTTTCCAAATTTCAACGACAACTTTGAGGTAGCGGACGATATACATGCGGCCGCTCCCTTGCCGAGCATTGAAGAGATACAGCAGCAGGGAACCAAAGATAATCCTGATTTACGCGCGGCGCTGGAAGCGGTGCGGCAGTCGAGATTCGACGTTTTTGGCGCGCGGATGGGTTATCTGCCGTCGCTTAGTTTCGATTATTTTTACGGTATTGACGCCCCACGCTTCGCAGTGAACGCGGAATTGGGGAACGGTAGGCAGTATTCCAACGTAGGTTATTCCTGGCTGGCCACGCTGAATATTCCCATCTGGAATTGGGGGACTACGCAGAGCAAAGTCAAGCAGGCGGAATTGAAGCAGGCTCAGGCGAAGCGGGAATTTTCGCTGGCACAAAGAAAACTCATAGCGGAAATTCAATCGCTATACGCCGAGGCCAGCACGGCGTTGAGCGAATTGGAAGATTTGAAACGATCTGGGGAGCTGGCGGCGGAAGCTCTGAGGCTGACCACACTTCGTTATCAAAACGGCGAATCCACGGTGCTGGAAGTGGTGGACGCGCAGACGACTTTTACCACCGCAAATGCCGCTTATCAGGATGGGGCGCTGCGCTACCGCGTGGCGCTGGCGAGTCTGCAAACTCTAACAGGTGTATCCACGAATCCATGAAAATAAAATCATCGTACGGCACGCTAAAATTTTTCAGACACGCGGCAATGGCCGCTGGTATCGCTGTGGTGTTCGGCTTTGGGTCGGGTTGCGCCAAGGAAGAAAAGGAGAAAGAGCCCGAAGTAAGTGTGCAAACCACGCCAGCGGAGAAAGAAGATATTTCGCAGATTGTGAATGCGGAAGCGGTGATTTTTCCGCTACAACAGGCCACCGTGGCGCCCAAGATTACTTCCACGATCAAGCAGTTCCTGGTGCAACGCGCGAGTAAAGTGAGAAAGGGTCAATTGCTTGCGGTACTGGAAAATGCCGACCTGTCAGCGGCCGCGGAATCCAGCCGCGCGGATTTTGAACAGGCTGAGGCAGCGTATACAACTACGGTGACTTCGAGCTTGCCGCAGCAGATTCAGAAAGCGCAACTGGACGCGGATTCTGCGAAGTCCGCATATGAGGCGGCTGACAAGGTCTACAACAGCCGAAAAGATTTGTTTCAGCAAGGGGCACTTCCTCGTCGCGAGCTGGACGCGGCGGAAGTGGCCCTAGTCGCGGCGCGCAGTCAGAACGAGCAGGCACAAAAGCAACTTGCGGACTTGCAGCGTGTGGGTAAGGAACAGGCGCTCAAATCGGCGCAAGCCCAAAGGCTGTCTGCAGAAGGGAAGTACCGCGGGGCCGCGGCACAGCTCAGTTATTCGGAGATTAAGAGCCCCATCGACGGAGTGGTCACGGACCGGCCGCTTAACCTGGGAGATCTGGCCATGGCCAATCAGCCGCTTTTGACGGTGATGAATATTTCAAGGCTGATTGCCAAGGGACATATTCCCCAGTCGGAAGCGGCGCAACTGAAGGTCGGAAATCCGGCGCAATTGAAAGTTCCGGGCATGGATGATCCGATTGAAGGAAAAGTGACTTTGGTCAGTCCAGCGTTAGATCCCGGGAGCACTACGATTGAAGTATGGGTCGAAGCAAAGAAAGCGAATCCGAATTTGCGACCGGGCATAACGGTGCAAGTCGCGATGGTGGCAAAAACAGTAAAAGAAGCGGTGGTGGTGCCCGCGGCGGCCGTGTACAAAAACCCTGAAGGAAATGGCAACTACGTGCTGGTAGCGGGCACGGATGACAAGGCCCATGTGAAGCCTGTTCAAGTGGGGATTCGTAACGGCGAAGACGCGCAAATTGCGAGCGGCATCAACGCAGGGGATCCGGTGATTACCTCCGGCGGTTACGCGGTACCAGACGGGACGAAAATCAAAGTTGAAAAACCTGAAGCGCCGGAAAAAGCGGAAGGGGATAAAGCAGGAGCGGATAAAGCGGACAAGAAGGATGCGGACGATCCGGACGACAAGGATAAGAAGGATAGCGGCGAGAAGAAAGACGTCAAAAAAGGCGGCGCAGCGGCAAAACCCGAGAAGGAAAAGGAGTAGCCTCGCATGAATCCCCGGACATCGTCACCGCGAGGCGAAGAGCTGGCTGAGCAGGAGCAACAACCGTGGTTTCACCGGCTGTCACGACCGATCCTTTTCCTGATTGTTAGCCTAGCGTTGGTGGGCGTTTATTACGCATTCACAATTCCCGTCGCCGTATTTCCCGAGACGGATTTTCCACGCATTGTGGTGGGCATCGATAACGGTGTGATGCCCATCGACCAGATGCTGGTCACCATCACGCGCCCCATTGAGGAAGCCGTAAACAGCGTACCCGGATTGCTCAAGGTGACGTCCATCACCAGCCGAGGGTCGGCGGAAGTCGACCTGTTTTTCGACTGGAATTCGGACATGGTTCTGACACTACAGCGTGTGGACGCGGTGGTGGCGAGGTTACAAGCGGAACTTCCGACGACAGCAAAGGTGGATACCCACCGAATGACCTTTGCGAGCTTTCCGATCATTGGTTACAGCCTGACATCGGATACCGTGCCGCAGAAAAAGTTGTGGGAGGTTGCTACATACGATCTGAAGCCCCGCATTAATCGGCTCGAGGGTGTGGCTTCGGTACTGGTTCAAGGCGGGAGGGTACCGGAGTTTCAAGTCACGCCCGATCCGGCGCGACTGCTGGCGGCAAGCGTAACGGTGCCCGAAATATTGGATGCGCTTAAACGCACCAATCTGGTCGATTCTCCAGGATTGTTGGAATACAACCACCAGCTAGTTCTGGGGCTGGTAAGCGGACAGGTGCGCAGTCCCGAAGAAATTGGCCAGATCGTGATAAAGACTTCCGCTGCCGGAATACCAATCCGTATCGGAGACATTGGCACGGTGTCGCCTTCGGAAGCGCCGGTTTATACGGTGGTCACCGCGAATGGCAAGCCAGCGGTGCTGCTCAGCGTTAACCGGCAACCGCAAAGCAACACGATGGATGTGGCGAACGAAGTCCACAAGCAGATCAGCGATCTGTTGCCGTCGTTGCCACCGGGAGTGCACGTAGAGCCGTTTTACGATCAGTCCACTATCGTGCACGACTCCATCGCCAGCGTGCGCGATGCCGTACTGCTGGGATTGGTGCTGTCTTCGATCATTTTGGTGTTATTTCTACGTGATTGGGGGACCTCGCTGGTCGCGGGGTTAGTTATCCCCGCCACGTTGCTGATTACTTTTATCGTATTAAAACTGACCGGCCAGAGCTTTAACCTCATGACACTCGGGGGGCTTGCTGCGGCAGTAGGGTTGGTGATTGACGATGCGATCGTGGTGCTTGAGAACATCGTTCTACATCGTGACGCCGGGCAAGGGCGCTTCCAAGCGATAGCAAGCGCTCTTCGTGAACTGACCATTCCGCTTATCGGTTCGACGATCACTCCCATCGTCGTATTTCTGCCGCTAATTTCGATTACCGGTGTCACGGGAAGTTTCTTTCGAGCGTTGGCGGTGACTATGACCGTCTCACTATTTACCTCGCTCCTTCTCGCGCTCACCTGGACTCCGACATTGAGCCAATATTTGGTGAGGCGCAAAGATTCGGCGAATACGCCAAGCGGTCCGGAGCACGGGGACGATGTCGCGTCACTACTTGCCGCAGAAGAAGCCCATCTATCGGGATTTTTTGGGCGGATTGTAAAAGTTTATGGACAGGTGATGGAATCGGTGTTGGGCCGTCCTTTGATTCTGGTGATCAGCGCCGTGTTGATCGTCGGTCTTTCCGCGCTTTGCTACAATTTTTTGGGTACTGACCTGCTGCCCGAGATGGATGAAGGCGGATTTAGCCTGGATTACTTTACTCCGCCAGGGAGCTCGCTTGCCGAATCGAATGCCATTTTACAGCGCATTGAAACCATTCTGCATGCCACGCCGGAGGTAGAAAATACTTCGCGGCGCACAGGGCTTGAACTAGGGATAGCTGCAGTCACGGAGGCGAATCGTGGCGACTTTACGGTGAAGCTGAAGAACGACCGTAAACGCGCCATCGATGAAGTTATCTCCGACATCCGCGGACAAGTTGAGGAAACCGAACCCGCGGCCAAGGTGGAATTCATTCAGAAGCTCCAGGACATGATCGGGGATTTGACGAGCCAACCTGAACCAGTGGTCATCAAACTGTTTTCCGAGGACGCCAAGCTTCTAGAGGAAACGGCGCCGAAAGTCGCGGACACGATCACCAAAATTCACGGCGTCGTAGATGTTCTAAACGGGATTGAAAATACCATCAGCGGACCGGCGGTCACATATCAGGTTAACCCCACGGTGGCAGCGCGGGCTGGATTTACGCCGGAAGAAGTAGCCATGGATGCCTCCGCGATTTTGGAGGGTGAGCCTGCTGCGCTGCCAGTTATTTTGAATGACCGGCCGTATACGATTCGAGTACGTTTTCCCGAATCCAGCCGGTCTTCATTGGAAAGCATGAGCAACACATTAGTCGCGAGTTCAGCGGGACACACCGCCACGCTGGGATCGCTGGCGACGGTAGTACAGGAAGCCGGACAGACGGAAATCCGGCGCGAAAATCTGCAGCGACTGGTGGAAGTTACCGGGCGATTTGAAGGCGTAGATCTAGGGACAGGAATTTCAGCAGTCAAAAAAGCGGTCTCAGACATGCATCTCCCGAGCTCGATACGAGTGGAGTATGGCGGCATTTATGAAGAGCAACAGAAATCATTCCATGACCTGCTGATGGTGTTGTTTTTGGCGCTTTTACTTTTGTTTGTGGTGCTGTTATTTGAGTTTCGGACGTTCTCCGCCCCTATCGCGATTCTTTCTTCCGCATTGCTGTCTACCTTCGGCGGCTTTCTGGCCTTGTTGGTTACGCGCACCACCTTCAACGTGGCTTCCTTCATGGGCATGATCATGGTGATTGGCATAGTCGCGAAAAATGGTATTTTGCTGCTGGACGCCGAGCATCATTTTCAGCAACTGGGCTTTTCCTCGAAAGACGCCATGATTCAGTCGGGCCGGCGCCGGCTGCGGCCCATTGTGATGACCGCGCTTGCCACCATTGCGGGCATGCTGCCGTTGGCTTTCGCAATCGGAGCCGGATCGCAAATGTTGCAACCTTTGGCTATCGCGGTAGTGGGTGGCTTGCTAAGTTCGATGGTGCTGTCGCTGGTGTTCACGCCGGCCATTAATTACTATTTACAGCCCAAGCCTGCTGCCGAGCCGGTTAGAACCTCGATGCCGGAGCGCAATGCGCCAGGACTCTCTCTTCGTTAAGCCTGCTTGGCCACGCATTACCGCTCTTCTTTTTTGGGAACGTTGTCCGTCCTTATATACGGCCCTATATAATGGTTGATCACGCGCGAGGCACCGACTTGGGCTTGCTGGACACGATGAAGGCGAAAACTTTGCGGTTTCACATGATTATTTTGTTTTGCTCTGTAGTCGCGGGGCTTCTAGCAGTTTCCTATCTGGCATTCTGGGCGCTATTAAGTAGCGAAGTAAAAGCTCAACTTAATAACCAGCTGCAGCAAACCGCTGGTCCGATCATTGCAGACTTAATTGCCGAACCTGATGTTGAAGATGTGAACAATCTCAACATTCCCGATGAATTTTTTGAGCTACTGAATGCGGACGGTGTGGTTCTACAGCGTTCCAAAAATCTGTCGTCGCCGCTCAATTTGCGAGGAATGAATGCTCGGGTCACTAAACCGACATTCGGCGCTGGGGAATTGGATGACGGCCGCCACGTGCGGGTGGCGCTGATTCCATTTCAAGTTGCTAATGGGCTGCGGGTTCTGGCCGTAGCCGTTCGAACCTCGCGGTTCGGCAGTACACTGGAGAATTTTGGCAGCGTCGCTCTGCTGATATTTCCGTTGAGCTTGTTATTGACCGCGGGTATTTCCACGTTTTATGTGGGAAAAAGCCTGGCACCCATTACGGCACTCACGAATCACGCCGCGTTGATGGCGAAACGCGTGACTAATCGCGAAGGTTTCTGGACGCCGCTGCCGGTATCGCCCCGCCACGACGAGTTAAACCTGCTGGCTCAGACGATTAATCAACTGTTGGAACGGGTGGATTCCTCAGTTCGCCCGCTGCGCCAATTTGTTACCGATGCATCGCATGAATTGCGCACTCCTTTGTCTGTTCTTCACGGTGAAACTCAATTGCTGCTGTCCAAGCCACGCAGCGCAGAAGAGTATCGAAAAACGCTTTGCGAATTTGATGAAGAGTTCAAGAAGCTCACCCATATCGTCGAAGGATTGTTCACGCTTTCGGTGGCTGATGCGGGCCAGTTACGTTTGGCCAAAGAGCCGCTGTATCTGGACGAAGTGTTGGAGGAGGCATGCGCGTTGGTCAAATCGCGCGCGGACGCAAAGAATATTGCGCTGGTCCGAGATTTCAGGCCGGACGTACCGTATGTGGGCGATGAGGCATTCATGCGCCAGCTTTTTTTGATTTTTCTGGATAACGCGATCAAGTATTCAGGTAGCGGCACTTCGATCAGGGTGCGTCTGGAAAAAGACGACCGCGCAATCAAACTTCATTTTGAAGATAAGGGCATCGGGATATCCACCAAGGATTTGCCATTTATTTTTGAGCGATTTTATCGCGCGAACTCATCGTCAAATAATGGAGGTCCTCACCAGAGTGGCGGGCTGGGGCTGGCCATTGCCAGTGCCATTGTGGAAGTTTTGAAAGGATCAATTGAATGTAAGAGCACGCCCGGGGTCGGATCAAATTTTACAGTGATCCTGCCTTCTAGTGGCGCGACTGTTAGTGCGGTGGTTTGAGGAAGAGCGCCACACAGCAGTTGGTTGCGGCGGGACGCATCCTTTTTACAAAAGCCACACTACGCGGTTCTTGTCGAGGTTCGAAAAAAGAGTGCCCAACCCGGTCTCGCCGTGGCTTAACTTCGAGGCGTCTCTACAGTGAATACCGTAGGCACACAAGTGCGCCACCCATGTTAGATATTAGATATATCTAAGCTGTTTCATTGGAGCGCAATACGGTCATTTTGGTGGAGGGCAAGGCTTGGCGGTGTCGCGGAGGCCGAGCGATATCGTCGACTGCGGTATCGGATTCGAACAACGGGCTAGGAGAATCAGAATGAAGCGAGCCACGCAAGATTTGGGTCCCACAAAAACCGAGACCCTTGAGCCACGTAATGCCGCTCGAAAGAGTAACTCCGATGGGATTGGCGGGAAGAACGCAAGGACTACTGCGACATCGAAAACTGGTGGAGGCACCAAGAGCAGCGCACTACCCAATGCGAAAACTGTGACGAATCTGGGAGAGGGCAAGAGCAACGGCGCGCACTCTAACGGGCAAGCGTCAGGAGAATTGGCGGCGATACTGGCAAGTTTGCGAACGATGCGCGATGGCGATTTCTCGGTGAGGCTACCCGGTGCGTGGACCGGTTTGCCCGGGAAGATTGCAGATACGTTTAATGAAATTGTGGCGGCCAATCAACACATGGCCAACGAACTGAAGCGCGTGGGACTAGTAGTCGGTAAGGAAGGGCGAACCAGGGAGCGCACACGTTTCCACGAATCGAAGGGCGCATGGGGAGAGATGGAAACGTCCGTTAACACGCTGGTGGAAGACTTGCTGCGGCCGACCACGGAAGTGACTCGTGCGATCGCGGCCGTGGCGCAAGGGAATTTGACGCAGACGGTGCGGTTGGACGTGGATGGGCGGCCATTGGAAGGCGAGTTTCTGCGGTCGGCGACAATCGTAAACACCATGATTCAACAGTTGGGGGTATTTACCGCGGAAGTGACACGCGTGGCGCGCGAGGTTGGTACGGACGGAAAGCTGGGAGGACAGGCGCAGGTTCCGGGCGTCGCGGGAACGTGGAAAGATTTGACCGATTCGGTGAACTCCATGGCCAGCAACCTTACGGGCCAAGTGCGTAACATCGCGGAAGTGGCGACTGCGGTGGCCAGCGGCGACTTGTCCCGCAAGATTACGGTGGACGTGCGCGGCGAAATTTTGCAGCTCAAAGAAGCGATTAACACGATGGTGGATCAGTTGCGGTCCTTCGCGTCGGAAGTCACACGCGTGGCGCGCGAAGTTGGTACCGACGGAAAGCTGGGCGGGCAAGCGGTAGTGCCGGGCGTGGCGGGAACGTGGAAGGACTTGACGGACTCGGTCAACGCTATGGCCGGCAACTTGACCGCCCAGGTTCGCAACATTGCGGAAGTTACAACGGCGGTAGCGCGCGGCGACTTGTCGCGCAAAATCACCGTGGACGTGAAGGGCGAAATTCTGGAGTTGAAAGACACCATTAACACCATGGTGGACCAATTGAATGCTTTCGCGGGCGAAGTAACGCGCGTGGCGCGCGAAGTGGGTACCGAAGGGAAACTCGGAGGACAAGCGCAGGTTCCCGGAGTCGGCGGCACCTGGAAAGATTTGACCGACAACGTGAACTTCATGGCTAGCAACCTGACTGGTCAGGTGCGAAACATCGCGGAAGTGGCGACGGCTATCGCGAGCGGCGACCTTTCGCGCAAGATCACCGTGGACGTGCGCGGCGAAATTTTGCAGTTGAAAGAAACCCTCAACACCATGGTGGACCAGCTCAACCGGTTCGCCGGCGAAGTAACGCGCGTGGCGCGCGAAGTCGGCAGCGAGGGGCGGTTGGGAGGGCAGGCGAACGTACCTGGAGTGGCGGGAACGTGGAAAGATTTGACGGACTCAGTGAATTCGATGGCTGGGAATTTGACCGGCCAGGTGCGAAACATCGCGGAGGTTACTACCGCCGTGGCACGCGGTGACTTGTCGCGCAAGATCACGGTGGACGTGAAAGGTGAAATTCTGGAGTTGAAGAACACCATCAACACCATGGTGGACCAGTTGAACGCGTTCGCCGGGGAAGTAACGCGCGTGGCGCGCGAGGTTGGTACGGAAGGAAAGCTTGGTGGCCAGGCGCAGGTGCCTGGCGTGGCCGGTACCTGGAAGGATTTGACCGACAACGTGAACTTCATGGCCAGTAACTTGACTGGCCAGGTGCGAAACATCGCGGAAGTATCGACGGCGGTGGCGCGCGGCGACTTGTCGCGCAAGATCACGGTGGACGTGAAAGGTGAAATTTTGGAGTTGAAAGACACCATTAACACCATGGTGGATCAATTGAGGTCGTTCGCTTCAGAAGTCACACGCGTGGCGCGCGAAGTTGGAACGGACGGTAAGTTGGGCGGTCAAGCGCTCGTGCCGGGAGTGGCGGGAACGTGGAAGGACCTCACCGACTCAGTTAACTCTATGGCCAGCAATCTTACGGGCCAGGTGCGAAACATCGCGGAAGTGGCGACGGCGATTGCCAGCGGCGACCTTTCGAAGAAGATCACGGTAAACGTCAGCGGCGAAATTTTGCTGTTGAAAGACACCATCAATACGATGGTGGACCAGTTGAACGCATTCGCCGGCGAAGTAACGCGCGTGGCGCGCGAAGTCGGCAGCGAAGGGCGTTTGGGAGGACAGGCCAACGTGCCGGGAGTGGCGGGCACGTGGAAGGATTTGACGGACTCGGTTAACTCTATGGCCGGGAATTTGACCGGTCAGGTGAGAAACATCGCAGAGGTTACGACCGCCGTGGCGCGCGGAGACTTGTCGCGCAAGATCACCGTGGACGTGAAGGGCGAAATTCTGGAGTTGAAGAACACTATCAACACAATGGTGGACCAGTTGAACGCCTTCGCTGGCGAGGTAACGCGCGTGGCGCGCGAAGTTGGTACGGAAGGAAAACTGGGAGGGCAAGCGCAGGTTCCCGGAGTCGGCGGCACCTGGAAAGATTTGACCGATAACGTGAACTTCATGGCCAGCAACTTGACGGGTCAGGTGAGAAATATCGCGGAAGTAGCGACGGCTATCGCGAGCGGAGACCTGTCACGCAAGATCACCGTGGACGTGCGCGGCGAAATTTTGCAGTTGAAAGAAACGCTGAACACGATGGTGGAACAGTTGCGCTCGTTCGCCGCGGAAGTCACCCGCGTGGCGCGCGAGGTGGGCAGCGAAGGGCGGTTGGGAGGGCAGGCCAACGTGCCTGGAGTGGCAGGAACGTGGAAGGATTTGACGGACTCGGTGAATTCGATGGCCGGAAACTTGACCGGCCAGGTGCGAAACATCGCGGAAGTGACTACCGCCGTGGCGCGCGGTGACTTGTCGCGCAAGATTACCGTAGACGTGAAGGGTGAAATTCTGGAGTTGAAGAACACCATCAACACCATGGTGGACCAGTTGAACGCCTTCGCCGGGGAAGTAACCCGCGTGGCTCGCGACGTGGGCACCGACGGAAAACTCGGCGGCCAAGCGAAGGTACCCGGCGTGGCCGGCACGTGGAAGGATTTGACCGACAACGTGAACTTCATGGCCAGCAACTTGACCGAACAGGTACGCGGTATTGTGAAAGTCGTGACCGCAGTGGCCAACGGAGAATTGACGCAGAAGCTGACGGTAAACGCGAAGGGCGAAGTTGCCGCGCTTGCTGAAACCATCAACAACATGACGGATACGTTGGCGACGTTCGCCGACCAGGTGACCACCGTGGCGCGCGAAGTTGGTGTTGAAGGCCGGCTCGGTGGACAAGCGAATGTGCCCGGCGCTGCCGGAACGTGGAAGGACTTGACCGGTAACGTAAACCTGCTGGCGGACAATTTGACCAACCAAGTGCGCGCCATCGCGGAAGTGGCGACGGCGGTGACCAAGGGAGATTTGACGCGTTCGATTCAGGTGGAAGCGAGCGGTGAGCTCGCGGAACTGAAAGACAACATCAACACGATGATTGATAACCTGCGCCTGACCACGGATCGCAACGCCGAACAGGATTGGCTGAAGACGAACCTCGCTCGGTTTACGGGCATGTTGCAGGGGCAACGCGACTTGACGTCGGTGGGACGCATGATGCTTTCGGAATTGGCTCCGCTAGTGAATGCGCAGCAAGGTGTGATCTACCAGATGGAAACGGAAAATTCGGCGGGCATGGTGCTGTTGTCTGCGTTCGCGGATGACGGGCAAGAGGGACACCGGCAACACTTGCGCGTTGGTGAAGGACTGGTTGGACAATGCGCGGCCGAGAAGCGGCGAATGTTGATTTCCGACGTGCCCAAGAATGCCGTGCCGGTGCGATCCGGATTATTCGAAGCGGTACCAAAAAATGTGATTGTGCTGCCGGTTTTGTTCGAAGATCGCGTTAAAGCGGTCATCGAACTGGCTTCACTTAGCGCTTTTACCGCGTCGCACCTGGCCTTCCTCGAGCAATTGACGGCCAGCATTGGCATCGTGCTGAACAGTATTGAAGCCACCATGCAGACGGAAGGCTTGCTGAAACAATCGCAGCAATTAGCGACCGAACTGCAAACGCAGCAGAAGGAATTGCAGCAGACCAACGAACAGCTAGCGCAGAAGGCGCAGCAGTTGGCGGAACAAAACGTCGAAGTGGAACGCAAGAACCAGGAAATCGAGCAGGCCCGCCGCGCACTGGAAGAAAAAGCCAAAGAGTTGGCGCTTACATCCAAGTACAAATCGGAATTCCTGGCCAACATGTCGCACGAGCTGCGCACCCCGTTGAACAGTATTCTGGTTCTGGGCCAACAATTGAGCGACAACGCCGACAGCAATTTGACGCCCAAACAAGTGGAGTTCGCACGCACCATTCACGGCGCCGGCACAGATTTGCTGAACTTGATCAGCGACATTCTGGACCTGTCGAAGATCGAGTCCGGGACGGTTTCGGTCGAAGCGGAAGAGGTATTTTTCGCGAGCCTGCTGGAAATGATTGGCCGGCCGTTCAAGCACGAAGCAGAGAATCGGCGGTTGTCCTTTGAAGTTGCCGCCGATCCGCATCTGACGCGCAGTCTGGTTACGGACTCGAAGCGATTGCAGCAGGTATTGAAAAACCTGTTGTCTAACGCGTTCAAGTTTACAGAACACGGCGGCGTGCGACTGTCGGTTGCCCCCGTGGATAGCGGATGGAGCGAAAATCACCCCATTTTGAATGGTGCTGCGTCGGTGATCGCTTTTGAAGTTTCCGATACCGGTATTGGCATACCAACGGAAAAGCAGAGGATTATTTTTGAGGCCTTCCAACAGGCGGACGCAGGGACCAGCCGCAAGTACGGTGGGACCGGTTTAGGATTGGCCATCAGCCGCGAATTGGCCAGCTTGTTGGGTGGAGAAATTCAACTTCGGAGTCAACCGGGCAAGGGCAGCACGTTCACGCTGTACTTGCCGAAAACTTACGTTGGACCGTCGAACGCAATGGGCACGCTCACTGAGCGCAAAGCCTCGGCGAGCGCGGCGGCTATCCACCTGGCGGGCGCAGCCTTACTGGAGCATCCCGCGGAGACGATTCCCGACGATCGCGAGAGCCTCGCGCCGGGCGATAACGTGCTGCTGATCGTGGAAGATGATCCGCATTACGCGCGTGTTCTGGCGGATCTGTCACGGGACAAAGGATTCAAGGTGCTGGTCGCCTCGCGCGGCGCGGAAGCGCTGGCGTTGGCGCGCGAGTACAATCCGACCGCTGTGTCGCTGGACGTTTTTCTACCAGACATGTTGGGCTGGACGGTGCTGAATCACCTGAAACAGGATCCAGCCACGCGGCACATTCCGGTGCAAATGCTGACCATGGATGAGGATCGTCATCACGGATTGGCGCGCGGAGCATTTTCTTTCGTGACCAAGCCGACCACCCCGGAAGGATTAGAGTCGGCACTGGAAAAAATCAAAACGTATTCCGCGCCACGCCGCCGGCGTTTGCTGGTGGTGGAAGACAATCCCGCGGAGCAATTGAGTATTCGCGAATTGCTGACACACACAGACATTGACGTTACCGTGGCGGAGACAGGGACGGAAGCGTTGATGAGCGTGAATGAAAATACCTTCGATTGTGTGGTGCTGGATCTGCGGCTTCCCGACATGTCGGGTTTCGATGTGCTAGAGCGCATCGGTAACAGCCCCACGTTAAGCGATTTGCCGGTAGTGGTGTTCACCGGTAAAGACTTGTCTTCCGAAGAGGACGCGCGCCTGCACACGCTGGCACGCAGTGTCGTCGTCAAGGACGTGGAATCTCCGGAGCGCTTGCTCGACGAAACAGCATTATTCCTGCACCGAGTGGTTACCGACCTCCCACCCGAGAAACAACGAATGCTGGAGAGGTTGCACCGCTCGGACGAAGCGCTGGTGGGTAAGAAGGTGTTGGTAGTGGACGACGACGTCCGCAACATCTTCGCACTGAGCAGCGTCCTCGAACGCCGCGGCATGATGGTGCTCACGGCGGGCACTGGACGGGAAGCGATCAAAACGCTGGAATCCACAAAAGACGTGGCCATCGTGTTGATGGACATCATGATGCCCGAAATGGACGGCTACGAAACCATGCAGGTGATCCGTCAGAATGCCGCACTGCGACGCTTGCCGATCATCGCTCTCACTGCCAAGGCCATGAAAGGCGACCGCGAGAAATGCCTTGAAGCGGGCGCATCGGAATATCTGGCCAAGCCCGTGAATACCGACCAACTGCTTTCCGCGTTACGCATGTGGCTGCACCGGTAGCTGGTGAAATCATTCATGAGCTATGCGGTAAGTATAATTGTGGGGTTTTTGGAGCAGGACGCGGTTTGAATATAAATTCCGGAGCCTGGCAGATAAAATATGATCGTGCCTGACAAAGTAAACATTTTGATGGTGGACGATCAGCCTTCCAAGCTTTTGACCTACGAAGCTATCCTCGCCGAACTAGGCGAAAATCTGGTCAAGGCTAACTCGGGACGAGAAGCTCTTGAATTGCTGTTGAAGATGGACATTGCGGTAGTGCTTATGGACGTAAGCATGCCGGAATTGGACGGCTTCGAGTTGGCGGAAATTATCCGGCAGCATCCGCGATTTCAAAAGACCGCGATAATTTTTATTTCCGCGGTGCATTTGACGGATCTGGACAGATTGAAAGGCTACCAGCGCGGAGCGGTGGATTATTTGTCCGTGCCAGTCGTGCCGGAGCTGCTACGAGCCAAGGTAACCGTCTTCGCGGAGTTGCATCGCAACGCGCAACAACTGGAGTTGCTGAACACGGAGTTGCGCGGGCTCTCGGGAAGATTGCTAAGCACTCAGGACGAAGAACGACGGCGTATCGCGCGCGACCTGCATGACGGGCTTGGCCAGGAACTGAGCGCGGCCAAAATGCTGGTGGATGGAATTCATATGGGACAGCAGTCAGTCGAGGCGAAAAATCAGGCCGCGCTGCAAGCGAGCGGATTGCTGGAGCGGGTGATGCAGCAGGTCCGTAGCATTTCGCATCTCTTGCACCCACCGTTGCTGGATGAAATCGGTTTGCAATCAGCGCTGCGTTGGTATCTCGATGGATTAACGGAACGCAGCGGGATCGAGACCAGTTTCGACGTACAACCGCAGGAATTTCCGCGACTGGCGCCGGAGGTCGAGACGGCAGTGTTTCGCATCGTGCAGGAGGCGCTTACGAATGTTTTTCGTCATTCAGGCGCAATGAAGGCCTGCATTACCTTGACGAAAACGGAGCATGAGGTGTCGGTAAGCGTGCGCGATTTTGGTAAAGGGATCGCCGGACATATTGTGGAGTTGCGTCCTGGGAGCGTAGGGATCGGACTCGGCGGGATGCGCCAGCGCGCTAAGGAATTTGGCGGTGAGTTACGATTGAAAAATGCCGATCCGGGCACACTGATCGAAGTGACTATCCCCCTAAAAATGAGCAATTCAGAAGTACAAGTGACACAAGCTACTCTGCGCGGATCTCGCCCCTAAGCTCCGCTGAAGGCTTCACAGTTGTTGAGCGCGTTCCTGCAAAAATAATTTAAAGGCGCTTAGATCTTCAATAAATCGGCTGAGAAGCCTGGCATTGTCGGGAGATGAGAATATCCCTACACCGGCAAGGACTTTTGTGCGAAGTTGGGAGAGCGTGAAACGATTTCGGACAATGGGCACGTCTAACCGCTAAAGATATAGGTGTGCCATCGCGCGGAAATATGTGATTGAGGAAGGACTCATGAAGTTCCCGGAACAGCACGTTTTCCAAAAGCGACTGAGCTTCAGGCTAGTGCGTTGGTGTGTTGTGGCCGTTGCAGCAGTAATAGCGGCGTATGGTGGTGGCTCAGTTGCCGGGGGAGCCGCAGCGCCACAAGAGCGGGTACAAGTTACTCAGGGAGTGGTGGGAACTATTAAATCGATTTCAGGGAATAGTCTCGTATTGGCCAGCGATGCGGGCGCTGAAATGACTGTCGATGTTCGGGACTCCACCAAAATCGTCCGCATCGCTCCTGGTCAAAAGGATTTGAAGGACGCACAACCCATCGCTCTGACAGATCTCCAAATCGGGGACCGCATTTTGGTGCGCGGGAAGGCCGGCGACGACAATAAGACTTTCTCGGCGACTTCCATTGTTGCGATGAAGAAGGCCGACATCGCGGAAAAACAAACCCGCGAGCGAGGCGAATGGCAAAAAAATGGTGTGGGAGGATTGGTAAATAACGTGGATGCGGCCGCCGGGGTAATAAGCATTACCTCGCCGTCCTTGCGGGAAAAGAAAACCGTCGCCGTGCACGTGACGAAAGATACTGTCCTGCGGCGTTACGCACCGGGCTCGGTAAAGTTTGACGATGCCAAGCCCGCGCCGCTGGCTGAAATCCGGCCTGGTGATCAATTGCGAGCGCGGGGTGAAAAAAGCGCGGATGGCAACGAGCTAACGGCTCAAGAGATTGTCTCTGGCAGCTTCCGAAATATTTCCGGCACGATTTCATCGCTGGACAGCGCCCAGAGCACCATCACCGTGCATGATCTGGCCACGAAAAAAAACGTTGCGGTGAAAATTACTTCTGAGTCGCAGCTTCGAAAATTGCCGGCGCCGATCGCGCAACGTATTGCGCAACGATTAAATGGGTCGAGTGGCGCAAATGGCGGCCCTACTGGGGATCAACCGGGTTCTGGGCAGGCGGGCTCCACAAGGCCCGGTGCAATGTCCGGAACAACCAGTGCGCCAACGGCGAAGGAATCGGGTGCGGGGCAAGGGTCCGGAGATTTTGGCGGACGCGGACGAGGCATGGGTGGTGGTGCCGGCAGCGGTGGTGCCGATTTGCAGCAAATGATCAGCCGCATGCCGGCGTCTACGGTCGCGGATTTGCAGAAGGGCGACGCGGTGATGCTGGTGGGGACGGAAGCAAGCGGCAGCAATGCGGTGACGGCGATAACGCTGCTTGCTGGAGTAGAGCCGATTTTGCAAGGCTCGCCAAATGGCGGGGCATCGTCAATTCTCTCCCCTTGGAGTCTGAGCGCGGCGCCCAGTGGAGAAGCCGGGATACCTTAGACGGCACCGCTAAACAGACTCACCTGCGGCAATTCATTGTGGAGAGTTGATGAGAGTTCGGGCTCTATACATAGCTATTTTATTTTCATTTGCAACGGCTTTCGGTGTGAACTTCGCGTTCGGAGCACAGGTTCCTTCTACCGGAACGCTGCGCGGACAAGTGACCGACCCTTCCGGCTCCACGGTTAGCGGAGCAGCGGTATTACTGACGGCCCCGAATGGGAATTCGGTGGATTCAGTTACGAATAAGGACGGCTCTTATGAGTTGACGGGACTGGCGCCCGGAACCTACACCGTTAAAGTTGTAGCGGAGGGGTTCGGCTTATTCACGGCGCAGAACATTGCGGTGAAGGCAGGACAGGTCCAAACAGTGAAGATTGCTTTGACGCTGGAAGAGCAAAAACTGGAGATACACGTCGAGGATTCTCCGACACAACTGGATGTAAACCCGGAAAACAACGCCGGCGCCATTATTTTGAAAGATAAAGATCTGGAAG